>ERZ791741.1904-NODE-1904-length-15936-cov-4.948114_pt1 | contig 15936 bp, 14 predicted proteins | sample MGYA00510040_ERZ791741 | MGnify/ENA primary metagenome ERZ791741 (study PRJEB30046, sample SAMN00791960) | human gut metagenome | study: EMG produced TPA metagenomics assembly of the A metagenome-wide association study of gut microbiota in type 2... | reverse complement strand
TTTTGTTTGGCTGCATTCCACACTCTCCAGAAGATACTGATGACGATGATGATACCGATACCTGCAAGCAGGACGATATATATCCAAAATGGGGTGGAAGTTTGTCTGACGTAACTTTCTATCCACACTCTCATCATTCCATAGCTTGCCGGGAATGCTATAAGAGCCGCGACAAGCAAAAGGACGAAATATTCTTTGATGAACATCTGCAGGATACTTCCTATGGTGGCTCCATTCACTTTGCGGATAGCGATCTCTTTGCGTCTTTGTTCGCACGACAAAGTTACTTGCGAAAAGATGCCGAAAATAGAGATAATGACGCATACGATAGAAACGATCCCCAACAGGGTCATCAACGCACTTTCGGAACGCAGATATTTATTATACTCCTCTTCCTCGTTATAAAGTCTCAAGAACGAAGAGGGAAAATCTTCTTCTTTCATTTTCCGGATCGTATCTTTGCAGGCCTCCCAGCTCCCTTCCGTAAACTTAAAAAGAATACTGGCACGAGACCATAGATATTTCTGCTCTTCAGTGCGGACAAAGGCGAGAGGGCGTGGAGCGATAGTGGGTGGCAGGTAGCTGAAGTCCTTCACCACTCCTACTACTGTATAATATGTCCGATTGTGTTCATATTCTGAGTAGAACTGTTTTCCTACTGGATTTCTCCATCCGAACGTCAGTGCTGCCGTTTCATTAATGATGACATCTCCGGGAGAGTTCTTTTCGGATAGCCACTCCCCTTCTGTCAACTGCAATCCATAAAAGTCGAAGAACTCTTTGCCCGAAGGTATCAGGCCGACGGAATATGTTTCATCAGTGGTTTCATTGAGTCCGTCCCAGCCGTTAATATCTGTATACATCATAGGTCCTGTAGGGACTATCGGGAAGTAGTGAGGAGGCAGAGCTTCAGTCACCATAGGTAAATTGGCGATCTTAGAACTCCATTCATTAATATCTCCTTTCATCCAGACAGCAACATTGCCTATATTGTGGCGTTCTATTCCCAGATCTGTGTTTTTCAGATAATAGAGTTGTTTCATCATGATAGTGGTGCAGAAGATGAAGCCCAGACTGATGATCAATTGTGCTATCAGTCCGAGCCGGCGGAATATTCCGCGCTGGGGACTTCCTTTTTTATTGCGAATACTACTCTGTAACGTACGGCTTCTGAAGTAATATAGAGGAATTTGTGAAATACCGAAAGATAAAACGATGACTGCCAGTATGTAAATGATGACTTCTGTATACAGCGGGGTAGCTTCTGATATCTGAGCCAGTTCTATGAAATGGGGTAAGCAGGCCTCGATGAAAGCCATGCCCAGCAGAGAACCGGCTAGCAAGACAATCAGGTATTCGACAGATAGCAATGCGAACAACGAACGGTTGGTAGATCCACAAACCTTTCGGAGTCCCAGTTCACGACCGCGCATTCGAAGACGGCTGACAAACAGGGTCAGATAATTGAATAATGAACATACAATGACCAATACTCCTGCCATTGCAAAATAGCGAATGTAGTTGAATGAAATAACGATCTCGTCTTTTTGCAGATAATCAGAATAGCGGAGCGAAGTAATCGGCCGGCAGTTCCAGCCCCTGGTGGGCCGCCGGGGCTTCCTGGCCTGGGACATCAGCGAGACACTGGGACATCTGCGGACCGCCTGCGCCTGCGAGCTGATCTCCATGGAGGAGTACCGGGAGATGTCCCAATACTGGGTGGAACAGGCCGCCGCCTTCCACAGCTGGGAGGAGTACGCCGTGGGCCTGGTGTGCGGGGCCGCCTACTGGGCCTTCCGCATGGGAGGTGACCGCGGCCAGCAGGACGCCGCCGCCTATCTGGAGCTGAACCTGCGGCTGGTGCGCCAGCTGCTGGACAGCAAGCAGGCCTGGGCGGGTCGGATGTGGTACCGTATTCCCCAGGAAAAGCCCTTCCTGCTCTCCGCCCCGGAGCTGCGGATGCTCCTGCCGGGCTGGGAGGGCCCCAACGGCTGCCTGGCCACCGACCACATCACGGTTCTGGGCAAGCCGGTGGGCTGGTGCTATCGTGAGCGGCCCGATGGACAGTACCCCGACAGCGGCTGGCGCTTCTTCTCCGGCGAGGAGGATGACGCCTATGTCAACGACGTCAGCCATGTGGGGGTCTATGACCTGAACACCATCTGCAACTACGACCCGGACATCATCCCCCTGCTCAGCGCCCCCTTCGGCACCGCCTATGCCCGGGGAGAGGACGGAAAATTCCACGCGGAGCCCTTTGAAGCGCCGGAGGGGCCCTGAACATTCTGCACATACAAACGCAGAGCCGCACACTGTGCGCCCCTGCATCCCCCGCCCAACTACACCACCAAATACAGAAAGGATGACCTTCCATGACCCAACTGGAACTGAAATACGGCTGCAACCCCAACCAGAAGCCCGCCCGCATCTTTATGGAGGAGGGTGAGCTGCCCCTGAAGGTGCTCAACGGCAAGCCGGGCTACATCAACTTTCTGGACGCCTTCAACTCCTGGCAGTTGGTGAAAGAACTGAAGGAGGCCACCGGCCTGCCCGCCGCCGCATCCTTCAAGCACGTCTCCCCCGCTGGCGCCGCCGTGGGTACCCCCCTCACCGACGTGGAGCGGAAAATCTACTTTGCCGAGGATATGGAGCTCTCCCCCATCGCCTGCGCCTATGTCCGCGCCCGGGGCGCTGACCGGCTGTGCTCCTACGGCGACTGGGCCGCCCTCTCCGATGTGTGCGACGCCGACACCGCCCGCTACCTGGCCCTGGAGGTATCCGACGGCGTGATCGCCCCTGGCTACACCGACGAGGCCCTGGCCATCCTCAAAACCAAGCGCAAGGGCGGCTATAATGTGGTGCAGATCGACCCAGACTACGCCCCCAAGGCCGTGGAGCACAAGGACGTCTTCGGTATCACCTTCGAGCAGGGCCGCAACAGCTTCGCCATCAACGAGGCCCTGCTGGACAACATCGTCACCGACAACAAGGAGCTGCCCGAGTCCGCCAAGCGGGACATGCTCATCGCCCTCATCACCCTGAAGTACACCCAGTCCAACTCCGTCTGCTATGTGAAGGACGGCCAGGCCATCGGCGTGGGCGCGGGCCAGCAGAGCCGCATCCACTGTACCCGTCTGGCGGGGAACAAAGCGGACAACTGGCTCCTGCGGCAGCATCCCAAGGCGCTGGGCCTCTCCTTCGTGGACGGCATCCGCCGTCCCGACCGGGACAACGCCATCGACGTCTACCTCTCCGACGAGTACGAGGACGTGCTGGCCGACGGCGTGTGGCAGAACACCTTTAAAATCCGGCCCGAGGTGCTCACGGCGGAGGAGAAAAAGGAGTGGATCGCCCGCCAGTCGGGCGTGACCGTGGGCTCCGACGCCTTCTTCCCCTTCGGCGACAATGTGGAGCGTGCCCGCAAGAGCGGCGTACAGTACATCGTCCAGCCCGGCGGCTCCATCCGGGACGACCACGTCATCGCCACCTGCAACAAGTACGGCATCGTCATGGCCTTTACCGGGATGCGGCTGTTCCACCACTAATGGAGGCACACCGCTACGGTCTGAGCGCCGCCGCTCTCAAATATCTGGCCGCGCTGTTTATGCTGGTGGATCATATCGGGATGGTCTTTCCCACCATGCTGACCGAGCTGGGCCTGCCCACCTGGGCGGATGGGCTGCCCCGGCTCATCGGGCGGCTGGCCTTTCCCATTTTCGCCTACTTCGTGGCCGAGGGCTGCCGCCGCACCCGCTTCTTCCACCGCTATCTCATCCGGCTGGGAGCGTGTGCCCTTCTCTCCCAGGCGCCCTTCACCCTAGCCACCGGCGTCTGGGGCGGAAGTGTGCTCCTCACCTTCTTCCTCAGCGCCGGAGCCATCTATGGCTATGAGCGTCTGTCCAAAGCAGAGCACGGCCCAGCCGTGTCGGCCATTCCCCTGTTCGCGGCCTGTGCGCTGGCACTCCTGCTCAACGTGGACTACGGCTTCCCCGCCGTGCTCCTGATCTTCGCCCTTTACCTCTGCGGTGATAATCGCCGCCGAAAGCTGCTCTGTCTGGGAGCCGGTCTGGCTCTCCTCTATCTGCTCTACCAGCCCCTGATAGGGCTGCTCTCCCTCCCACTGTTCCGGCCGGACTGGATGGCGGGCTATCTGCTCCATGCCCTCCCTGTGTTTGCTCTCTACGCATTGTGCGCCGAGGCATCCCTCCTTCTGTTGGCCTGGTACCGTGGGCAATTGGGTGTGCAGAGCAAGTGGTTCTTTTATGTGTTCTATCCCGCGCACCTGCTGGGCCTATGGGCCCTGGGGCTGGCGCTGAATTGAGGTGTAAGCAATGAATGTTTTGATTGTCGGCGGCGGCGGGCGGGAGCACGCCATCGCCTGGGCACTGTCTAAAAGTGAGCAAGTGGAACAGCTTTACTGCGCCCCCGGCAACGGCGGTATCGCCGCCCTGGCCCAGTGCGTCCCCCTCTCCGCCACCGACGTGGATGGAGTGGTGGCCTGGGCCCAGGCCCATTCCATTGATTTTGTGGTGGTGGCGCCGGACGATCCCCTCGCCCTGGGCATGGTGGATGCCCTGGAGGATGCGGGCATTCCCGCCTTCGGCCCCCGGGCGGACGCCGCCATCATCGAGGCCAGCAAAATCTTTTCCAAGAATCTGATGGCCAAGTACCACATTCCAACCGCAAAGTATCAAACCTTTACAGAGCTCGCCCCTGCTCTGGCCTACATTGAGGCCGAGGGCGCGCCCATCGTGGTGAAGGCTGACGGCCTGGCCCTGGGCAAGGGCGTTATCGTGGCCCAGACGGTAGCCGAAGCCCAGGAGGCCGTCCGCTCCATGATGGACGGTCGCAAGTTCGGCCAGGCCGGCGCCAGGGTGGTCGTCGAGGAGTGTATGACCGGCCCGGAGGTCACCGTGCTGGCCTTCTGCGACGGGGAGCATCTGGTTCCCATGCCCTCCTCCCAGGATCACAAGCGGGCCTTTGATGGCAACCAGGGCCCCAACACCGGCGGCATGGGCGCCATCTCCCCCTCCCCCAACTACACGCCCGAGGTGGCCCGCCGCTGTATGGAGGAGATCTTCCTGCCCACGGTGGCCGCCCTCAAGGCGGAGGGCCGCCCCTTCCAGGGAGTGCTCTACTTTGGCCTGATGCTCACCCCCGACGGCCCCAAGGTGGTGGAGTACAATGCCCGCTTCGGCGATCCCGAATGCCAGGCGGTGCTCTCCCTGCTGGAGACCGATCTGCTGGACATCTTCCTGGCCTGCCGTAACGGCACTTTGGACCGTCTGAACATCCGGTGGAAGGACGGGGCGGCCTGCTGCCTGGTGCTGGCCTCCGGCGGCTACCCCGGCTCCTACGCCAAGGGTCTGCCCATCACCGGCCTGGAGGATGCCGGACAGCAGGCCGTGGTTTTCCATGCGGGCACCAAACTGGGAGACGACGGCACGGTGTTCACCAACGGCGGCCGGGTGCTGGGCGTCACCGCCACCGGGCCGGATCTGAACGCCGCGATCGACAGCGCCTACGCCGCCGCGGGGCACATCCACTTCCAGGACATGCACTTCCGCACCGACATTGGCCGGGTTTGAAGCCCTTGCGCCCCAAGGGGTGCTACTGCTGGTTGTCAAATTGGATGCTCCGGTTGGTTGCGTCTATCCGGGCCGTTCTGCTAAGATGAGCCCAAGAAAAAAGGAGGTTCATCACCATGGAATTTCGTGAACGGCTCTACCAGCTCCGCAAAGGGCGGGGCATCTCCCAGGAGGAGTTGGCCCACACCGTAGGGGTCTCCCGGCAGGCGGTACAGAAGTGGGAGGCGGGGGCCGCCACCCCGGATCTCAACAACCTGTCCGCCTTGGCCGACTATTTTGCCGTCAGTTTGGACTATCTGGTGCGGGGAATCGAGCCCGAAAAGCCCGCAGCCCCTTCCCCTCAGCAGGCTGTCATCCAAAACTACTATAGAGGCTGGCGCTATGAGTACCGCAGCCGCCGCACTCTCTTCGGCCTTCCTCTGGTTCATATCAATCTGTGTGACCGCAGTCTGTGTCGGGCCAAGGGGGTCATCGCCATCGGCAACGTGGCCACCGGCCTGATAGCCATCGGAGGCTTTTCCGCCGGTCTGCTGACCTTGGGCGGATTCAGCGCCGGTCTGCTGGCTCTGGGCGGCCTCGCCGCTGGGGGGATCTCCCTCGGCGGCCTGTCCGTGGGCCTGCTGGCTGCCTTGGGCGGGGCGGCATTCAGCCTAGGAATTGCCTTCGGCGGCGGCGCTGTCAGCGGCTATGCGGCCCTGGGCGGGGCGGCGGTGGGGCAGTACGCCGCCGGGGGCACTGCGTTCGGCTCCACCCTCGCTATCGGACGGGACGCATATTCCTCTGCCGCCGGTCTGGCTCTCACCCTGGAGCAGCTTCACGGCTACTCCCCCGAGGTCCTGTTCCAGATGATCCACGCCCAGCTCCCCGAGGCCCCTGAGTGGGTCGTCCGCCTGCTTCTCTGCGTTTGTCCCTGAAAAAGAGCCCTTGCGCGGCCGCGCAAGGGCTCTTCCCTTATCTGTCTTCTCTGTAAGCTGAACTGTGTCCACCCGTCCCGGTGCCCCTATCATCACCGTTGAGAAATCTCCATGTATAGAAGGGGATACGGCGCTCCCTGTTCATCGCAGTCTGTCCTTTTATATACACAGAATCCCATGTGCTCATAAAAACCCTTTGCCTCTGGGTTCTGTTCATTGACCGTCACGCTCTTAACCCCACAATGCTTCATCCCATATTCAACGAGCAGCCTTCCCAAGCCGTTTCCCCGTTTGTCCGGAACGAGAAACAGCATTTCAAGGCGGCCGCCATCTACTCCCATAAATCCGACCGGAGCTCCGCTTTCCTCTCTGGCGATGACAAGCCTTGGAACCAAATTCAGCGCCCCGGGAACGTATTCCTTGATCTGTTCTATTTCACGGCTGGATAAAAAGTGGTGCGTTGCCCTCACGGACTGCTCCCAAATTTTCAGAAGCTGCTGGAGCAATGCAGGCTGCCGTTCCTTCACTTCCGCTATTTCCGTATCCTCACCCCATTTGATTGCATTTCCAACATCAGCCTGCCACACAAATGCTGCGGCTTCGGTCAGCCGGCTTGCTTATTTCTCATCCAGTGGGAGTGGGTCCGGTGCACGGTGGGTCAGCTCGGCACAGCAGGACTTGGTCAGCTTGTCCAGTCCCTCATCCTGGCGGGCCAGCTCCCCGGAGATCTGCTCCAGCGTCTGCCGCACCTGGTCCAGCTCTCCACAGGCCCTGGAAACCGCCGCGTCCATATCAGCGCGCAGGCGGCCGTAATTCCCCTGTACCCGGTTCAGCCACTGCTCCACCTCGGCCCGTGTCTTGCGGATGCGCTCCTCCGCCTCCGCCTGAACCGCCTGGGCGCGGCAGTGGGCCTCCAGCTCAATACCGGCGGTGCGGTCCTTCACCTTTTCATAGGCCTCCGCCGCCGGCCCAGCCTTGGCCAGCTTTTCCTCGCTCTCCTTCAGCCGGGCCTCGGTATCGGCCAGCCGCTGCTTCGCCTTCTCCAGCTCTTCCTCCAGCAGGGAGATCTCCAGCTTGCGCTCCTCCGCCTCCTTGTGGGCGGCGGCCAGCTCCCCCCGCAGGGCCTGGAGCTCCTTCTCCTTGGCCTCCGTCTGGGCCTGGGCCGCGGCGGTCTCCTCCGCCTGGGCCGCCTTGGCCGCCTCGGCTTCCGCCAGCTCCCGCCGGACGGCCTCCAGCTTCTCCCGGTGCTCCTGGTTCGACGTCTCAATATAATTCAGCACATCCTGCTTCTGAAACCCGCCAAAGGTGGACGTGCGGAACTGAAGTTCGGTGTCGCTCATACGGCACACCCCTTTTCTACAGAATCAGAGCTATTTTATCACAATTCCCGCTATAACACAAGCGCCACCCAGACCATGGCTATCTGCACAATTCTTTCTTCTTCCTACTTGCGGTTTTGCGCAAAATCAACTATAGTTATAGTTGATATTACGGCAAAATGTCCGGTCTATCGGGCTGATCCGGCGGTATTCTACGTTCAGAAGCATTTGAGAACGGAGGTAGTTTTCCCATGACCTATCTGGCCCACATTGCCGGCGACGGCCGGAAACAGACGGCGGCGGAGCACCTCAACGGGACGGCGGAGCGTTGCGCTCTCTTTGCCGCTCCCTTCGGTGCGGAGGAGTTGGGTCGGCTGGCCGGCCTGAGCCACGACCTCGGAAAATACTCCATGGAATTTCAGCGCCGCCTTGCCGGCGGCCCCAAGGTGGATCACGCCACCGCCGGCGCCTTTGCCTGCTGGCGTATGGGGCAGCCTCTGGCCGCCTTTGCGGCGGCGGGGCACCATGGCGGCCTCCCGGACAGAGGCACTCAGGGAGATTCCCCGGATGCCGGAACCTTTTTGGGACGGATGAAGCGCGCGGAACGGGGCGGGCTGCCCGACTGCTCTGCTTGGACGGAAGAGATCGCCCTTCCCTCCCCCGCTCCTCCCCCCTGCGGCGCGGAGCCGCTGTCCCTGATGTTCTTTACCCGGATGCTGTTTTCCTGTCTGACGGACGCGGATTTCCTGGACACGGAGGCCTTTATGGACGGCTCCCCCCGGCCGGAGCACCCCGCCCCTCTGGATGACCTTTGGGAGCGGCTCCAGCGCCATATCTCCGGCTGGTTTCCCCCTCAGGGAGAGCTGAACTCCCGCCGCTGCGCCGTTCTGGAGCAGTGTATCCGGATGGGCAAAACCCAGCCCCCCGGCCTGTTTACCCTCACCGTCCCCACCGGGGGCGGAAAGACGGTGGCCTCTCTGGCCTTCTCCCTGGCCCAGGCTAGGGCCAGGGGACTGAGGCGGATCATCTATGTGATCCCCTACACCTCCATCATCGAGCAGACCGCCCAGGAGTTCCGAACCATCCTGGGGGCGGAGAACGTGCTGGAGCACCACTCCAACGCCGCCTATGAAATCGACGCCGAGGCCACTCCAAAAACGGTCCGCCTGGCCCAGGCCGCGGAGAACTGGGACATGCCCGTGGTGGTGACCACGGCGGTGCAGTTCTTTGAATCCCTCTATGCCAACCGCCCCTCCCAGTGCCGCAAGCTCCACAACCTGGCCGGAAGCGTCATTCTCTTCGACGAGGCCCAGCTGCTCCCCCTTCCCTGCCTGCGGCCATGCGTCCACGCCATCGCCCAGCTGGTTCAGCATTACGGTGCTTCCGCCGTCCTCTGTACCGCCACCCAGCCCGCACTGGGGCCGCTCTTTGCGGAGTTCCTGCCCGGCCGTCCGGCAGTGGAGCTCTGTCCGCCGGAGCTGTGTCCCCCGGAATCCTTCCGCCGGGTGTGCTTCCGCCAGGCGGGCCGGCTGGACTGGGATACACTGTCCGGACAGCTCCAGCAGCACGAGCAGGTGCTCTGCGTTGTCAACAGCCGCAAGAGCGCCCAGGAGATCTTTACGCGGCTCTCCGGCGAGGGGAACTTTCACCTCTCTACCCTCATGTATCCCGCCCACCGGCGCGCCAAGCTGGAGGAGATCCGCCGCCGGCTCCGGGAGGGGCTCCCCTGCCGGGTGATCTCCACCTCCCTGATCGAGGCCGGGGTGGATGTGGACTTTCCCGCCGTGTTCCGGGAAGAGGCGGGCCTGGACTCCATCCTCCAGGCCGCCGGCCGGTGCAACCGGGAGGGCAAGCGCCCCGTCTCGGAGAGCATCGTCACCCTTTTCCGGGGGGAGGCCGCCCCGCCGCCTCTGTTCCAGACCGCCATCGGCGCGGGCCGCATGGTGCTGGAGCAGTATGACGACATCGCCTCCCGGGAGGCGATCCAGGCCTACTTCCATACGCTGCTGGAGCTGAAGGGGGCGGAAGCGCAGGACATATATGGTATTCTGCCCAAGATTCGCACGGAGCTGTTCCCCTTCCAGTCCGTGGCGGAGCGCTTCCACATGATCGACAGCCCCACCCGGACGGTCTACATCCCATTGGGCGCGGGCGCGGAGCTGGTCGGACGGCTTCGGGCCGGAGAGCGGAGCCGGACGCTGTTCCGCCAGCTCGGCCAATACGGCGTATCTATCTACGAAGAGCACTTCGCCGCCCTGGATCAGGCCGGGGATCTGGAGCGGCTGGAGGATGGCTCCGCTATCCTTGCCACCCCGTCCCTCTATTCGGAAGAAACCGGGCTGTCCCTGGAGGCGGACTGTGGAAAGGGACTGTTTATCTGAGAAGAAAAGGAGTGAACGCCTATGTCCATTCAGCTGGAGGTTCGGGGGGATTATGCCCTCTTTACCCGCCCGGAGATGAAAGTAGAACGGGTGAGCTACGATGTCATGACCCCCTCCGCCGCCAGGGGGTTGGTGGAGGCTATCTACTGGCATCCTGGGCTGAGGTGGATCATCGACCGCATCCATGTGTGCGCTCCCATCCGCTTCACCAACCTGCGGCGCAACGAGGTCAAGTCCACTCTCTCCGCCCGCTCGGCCCGGACGGTGATGGAGCGGGGCAAGGGGGAGCTGTATCTGTGCACATCCGACGACATACAGCAGCGGGCCGCCCTGCTGCTGCGGGATGTGCGGTATGTTATTGAGGCCCATTTCGACATAACCAGTCAGGCCGCCCCCGGAGACAATCCGGGCAAGTTTCAGGACATTGTCAAGCGCCGCATCAAAAAGGGGCAATTCTACCACCAGCCCTGCTTCGGCTGCCGTGAGTTCCCCGCCCATTTCCGCTGGTGCGAGGAGTTGCCCCCCTGCCCGAAGGAGCTGCTGGGAGAGCGCGACTTGGGCTGGATCCTGTACGATATGGACTATACAAATCCGGAGGATATCCGCCCCCTGTTCTTCCGCGGCACCCTGCGGGACGGGGTGCTGGAGGTACCCGCCCGGGAAAGTGGGGAGGTGCGGGGATGATTTTGCAGGCACTGACCGAGTACTATCAATCGCTGGTTCAGGCGGAGAAAATTGCCGCGCCTGGGTGGAAATCGTCCGATATTTCCTTTGTCCTCTGTATCAGTGACGAAGGGGAACTAGAGCAAGTCATCTCCATTAAAAATCAAGTCTCCCAAGGGAAGAAGACAGTATTACGTCCTCAATCAATGATACTGCCTGTACCAGCAGATGGAAGGACCTCCACTGCTGTGCGTCCAAACTTTCTATGGGACAAATCCGATTATCTGCTTGGAATCAGCAAGGGCGGCACGCAGCGTGGTATTAAATATTTCAATGGAGCCAAAGAGTACCATGAAGCCATTTTATCTGGCGTGGTATCCCCAGCCGCTACTGCTCTGCTGGCCTTCTTCCAACAGTGGGATCCAGAAAAAGCTCCTGAACATCCTGCGCTTCAAGATGCCATGGAGGACATACTCAAGGGCGCGAACATGGTATTCCGCTATAGCGGCGGTTACATCCACGAAGATCCAGAGATTAGGGATGCATGGCAGAGGCACTATGCAGACCAGAGCACAGGGATAGAAATGACTTGCTTAGTCACAGGGAAACAAGCTGCAGTGGCGCGGATCCACCCCAAAATCAAAGGCATCATCAACGGCGAGGCTATGGGGAATACGCTGGTCGGCTTTAACTCTCCGTCGGTCTGTTCTTATGGGAAAGAGCAAAGCTATAATGCGCCTGTCAGCCAACAAGCCGCCTTCGCCTACACGGCCGCCCTCAATTACCTGCTGGCCGACCGGGAGCACGTCTACCGGCTCGGGGACGCCACCGTCGTCTGCTGGGCCAGAGGCGGCGGCGACGCCTACCAGGCCTTTTTCGGCGGGGCTCTGCTGGGGGTGCCGACGCCGTACAGCGCCGCGGATCTCCGCGGCATGACTGCACAGCTTTGCCAAGGAATACCCGTGGACTTTCAGGAGGAGAAGCTCGACCCCAACATGGATTTCTATATCCTCGGACTCTCCCCCAACGCCGCCCGACTGTCGGTGCGCTTCTTCCTCCACAATACCTTCCAGGGATTCCTGGAACACATCCAGTCCCACTACCGGCGGCTGGAGATCATTCGCCCCTCCTATGACAAGTTTGAGACCCTGCCCATCTGGAAGCTGCTGGACGAGACGGTAAACCAGAACGCCCGGGACAAGTCCCCCGCCCCCGATCTGGCCGGCGAGGTTCTGCGGGCGGTGCTGAACGACACCCGATATCCGGCCACCCTGCTCAACGGCGTCGCCCTCCGCATCCAGGCGGAACGGGAGGTCACCCGGGGCCGGGCCGCCATTCTGAAAGCCTATTACACAAAGCTGGCCGAGAGTACCGGCCGCGAACATCCTGATATACCGGAGGAGGTCTTACAAGTGTCTCTCAATCCTGACGCCACCAACGTCCCCTATCTTCTGGGACGGCTGTTCTCCGTGCTGGAGGCCGTCCAGGCCGCTGCCAACCCCGGCATCAACGCCACCATCCGCGACAAGTATTTCAGCGGAGCGTCGGCTACCCCTGCCGCGGTATTCCCCGTCCTGGTCAATCTGGCTCAGAAGCATCTGAAAAAGCTGAACGCCGCCAACCGCGGTCTCTCCATCGCCTATGAGAAGCAGATGACCGAGCTGCTCTCCAAGCTGGGTACGGAATACCCCGCCCACCTGAATCTCCGCCAGCAGGGTTCGTTCCAGCTGGGCTACTATTTCCAGACTCAGGCCCGCTATCAGAAGAAGGAGGAGAAGTAATATGTCCGAGCCTATCAAAAACCGCTATGAATTTGTCATCCTGTTCGACGTGGAGAACGGCAATCCCAACGGGGATCCGGACGCGGGCAATATGCCCCGGGTGGATCCGGAGACCGGCCTGGGCATTGTCACCGACGTGTGCCTGAAGCGGAAGATCCGCAACTATGTGGAGACGGTGAAGGAGGACGCCACCGGCTACCGCATCTATGTCAAGGACGGCGTGCCTCTCAACCGCAGCGACGCCGAGGCCTACGCCGCCCTGGACGTGGACGAAAAAACCGTCAAGGAAAAGAAAAAGGCCGATCCCGACCTGGATCGGAAAGTCCGGGACTGGATGTGCGCCAACTTCTACGATGTGCGCACCTTCGGCGCGGTGATGACCACCTTTGTGAAGGCCGCTCTCAACTGCGGCCAGGTGCGGGGGCCGGTGCAGCTGGGCTTTGCCCGCAGCGTGGAACCCGTCATTCCTCAGGAGGTCACCATCACCCGCGTGGCCATCACCACCGAGGCCGACGCGGAGAAAAAGGGCACTGAGATGGGGAGAAAGTATGTCATCCCCTATGGTCTCTATCGCTGCGAGGGCTACGTCTCCGCCAACCTGGCCCGCAAGACCACCGGCTTCTCCGAGGAGGATCTGTCCCTGCTGTGGGAGGCAATCCTCAATATGTTCGAGCACGACCACTCCGCCGCACGGGGCAAGATGGCCGTGCGGGAGCTGATTGTCTTCCAGCACGACAGCGAGCTGGGCTGCGCCCCGGCCTGGAAGCTCTTTGAAGCGGTACATGCCACCCGGAGGGATCCCGGTGATCCCGCCCCTGCCCGCTCCTATCAGGATTACTCCGTCACGGTGGACGAGGCCGCCCTCCCCGCCGGAATCACCTGCCGGCGGATGGGGTGAACTTCCGTGAGGAGGAGTTTCTCCCCCTCTCCGGCCTTCAGCACTTTGCCTTCTGCCGCCGCCAGTGGGCGCTGATCCATCTGGAACAGCAGTGGCAGGAAAATCTGCGCACCATAGAGGGCCAGCTTCTCCATGAGCGTGCCCACGACGCCTCCCTTCGGGAGCGGCGGGGCGATACTCTGGTTCTCCGCAGTCTGGCGGTGGCCTCCCCTGCCCTGGGACTGTCCGGCCAGTGCGACGTGGTCGAATTTCGCGCCGCGCCGGAGGGCGTCCCCCTCGCGGGCGAGGAGGGCCGCTGGCTGCCCTTCCCCGTGGAGTACAAGCGCGGCCGTCCAAAGCCTCACCAGGCGGACGAGCTTCAACTGTGTGCCCAGGCCATGTGTCTGGAGGAAATGCTGTGCTGCCCCGTCCCGGAGGGCTCGCTCTACTACGGCGAAACCCGCCGGCGCACTCCGGTGCGCTTCTCTCCGGAGCTGCGCCGTCAGGTTCAGTCCGCCGCAGAGGAGATGCATCAGCTCTTCCGGCGGGGCCACACCCCCAAAGCCAGGCCGGGCAAGTTCTGCGGCGCCTGTTCTCTGAAGGAGCTGTGCCTGCCGCAGCTGATCCGGCGGGAGTCCGTATCCGATTATCTGAACCGGGCCATGGAGGAAACGCCATGAGACAACTGTTGAACACCCTCTTCGTGACCTCGGAGGACATCTATCTGTCCCTGGACGGCGAAAATGTGGTCGCCAGCCGGGAACATCAGGAGGCCGCCCGCTACCCGCTCCATACCTTGAGCGGCATTGTCTCCTTCTCCTACCCCGGGGCCTCTCCCGCCCTGATGGGCGCCTGCGCCGAGCGCGGTATCTCTCTGGCCTTCTGCACGCCGCGCGGGCGGTTTCTGGCCCGGATCGCCGGGAGTACCTCGGGAAACGTCCTGCTCCGGCGTGCCCAGTACCGCACGGCGGACGAGCTCTCCGCCAGTTGCCGCATTGCCCGCAGTATGATCTTCGGCAAGGTCTATAACGCCCGCTGGAGCATCGAGCGCACCCGAAGAGATCACGGGCTCCGGCTGGATTCCGCCAGCCTGACAGCCTCCGCGTCTCATCTGAAAGAGCTTCTCCCCCAAATCGCCGCGGCCGCCTCTCTCGAGCATCTGCGCGGCCTGGAGGGCGCCGGAGCAACCCTCTATTTCGGGCAGTTCGACCAGCTGATCTTGGGTGAAAAGCCCCTCTTTTCCTACCAAAGCCGCAGCCGCCGTCCGCCGCGGGATCCTGTCAACGCCCTGCTCTCCTTTGTCTACAGTCTGCTGTCGCACGACTGCGCCTCCGCACTGGAGAGCGTGGGGCTGGATTCCTACGTGGGCTTTCTCCACCGGGATCGCCCCGGCCGGGCCTCTCTGGCCCTGGATCTGATGGAGGAGCTGCGCCCCTGTATGGCCGACCGGTTCGTTTTAACCCTGATAAACAACCGAATAGTGGGGCGGCAGGACTTTGACTTTCTGGAGAATGGGGCGGTCTTTTTGAGTGACTCCGGCCGCAGAGCCGTTCTGAAGCGCTGGCAGGAGCGGAAAAAGGAGTCTCTAACCCACCCCTATCTCCAGGAAAAGCTCTCTTGGGGACTGGTTCCCTATCTCCAGGCGCTGCTTCTGGCCCGCTGCCTCCGCGGCGATCTGGACGCCTATCCGCCCTTTTTGTGGAAGTGAGGCCATTATGCTGGTTTTGATTACCTACGATGTCAATACAGCGGATGCCGCCGGGCGCAAACGCCTGCGGCAGATCGCCAGGCAGTGCGTCAACTACGGCCAGCGGGTTCAGAACTCCGTCTTTGAGTGTAAGCTGGAGCCAGCCCAGTATAAACTCCTTCAGGCCAAGCTGTGCGCAATCATGGATCCCGAACGGGACAGCCTCCGCTTTTATTCCCTGGGAAATCGCTATGAGCAGAAGATCGAACACTTTGGCTGTAAGCAGACCTACCTTCCAGACGAACCTTTGATTTTGTAGCGTGCGAAGTCCAAGAGGACACGCCTTCTCCGGCCGGTTCGCACCCAAAAAGCATAAAGGAAAGCTTCATGGAGCATAGGCGCGTTTGTTTTCGTATGCTCAGCCTTCTTCCCCTTGTGCAAATAAGCAAATTGAGCCAAGCAAACTCTCTGCTCTTTGGTAAAGTTTGCTGTCGCACCCCTCGCGGGGTGCGTGGATTGAAATTCCAGATACTGGGCGGTGTGGAGGACGGCGTGGTGTCGCACCCCTCGCGGGGTGCGTGGATTGAAATGCATAACTGCTGTCCGGATCACCAAAGCCTCTAGTCGCACCCCTCGCGGGGTGCGTGGATTGAAATCTCCTGCATCCATGTGGGAAGCAGCTTCAGCACCACGTCGCACCCCTCGCGGGGTGCGTGGATTGAAATC
>ERZ791741.1899-NODE-1899-length-15967-cov-6.714178_pt1 | contig 15967 bp, 9 predicted proteins | sample MGYA00510040_ERZ791741 | MGnify/ENA primary metagenome ERZ791741 (study PRJEB30046, sample SAMN00791960) | human gut metagenome | study: EMG produced TPA metagenomics assembly of the A metagenome-wide association study of gut microbiota in type 2... | reverse complement strand
CCATACCAGCGATGATTGTCTGACCTGTTTCCTGATCTGTATGAGCACGGAATGTAGGATCTTCTTCAGCAAGCTTTGCTAAAGCTTCACCCATCTTACCCTGGTCATTCTTAGTCTTTGGCTCAATAGCAAGTTCGATAACTGGCTCTGGGAATTCCATAGACTCTAAGATAACTGGATGCTGCTCATCACAGATTGTATCACCTGTAACTGTTATCTTAAGACCTACTGCAGCAGCGATATCTCCTGAGTAAACCTTATCTATTTCTTTTCTCTGGTTGGCGTGCATCTGAAGAATACGTCCAACTCTTTCCTTCTTGTTCTTATTAGCATTAAGTACATATGAACCACCGTTTAATGTACCTGAGTAAACTCTGAAGAATGCTAACTTACCAACGAATGGATCTGTCATAATCTTGAATGCAAGAGCTGAGAAAGGTTCATCATCAGATGACTTTCTAGTCACTTCATTACCGTCTTCATCAACACCTGTGATATCTGGGATATCTGTAGGAGCTGGCATATATTCGATAACTGCATCAAGAAGCTTCTGAACACCCTTGTTCTTGTAAGCTGTACCGCAAAGACAAGGAATAGCTGTACCTTCGATAGTACCCTTTCTTAAAGCTGCCTTTAATTCTGGAACTGTAAGTTCTTCATCATTAAAGAACTTCTCCATAAGGTCTTCATCAAGTTCAGCACACTGCTCGATAAGCTTATCGTGGTATTCTTCTGCCTGATCCTTTAAATCAGCTGGAATTTCACCAACTTCAATATCATCACCCTTATCGCCATTGAAGATATAAGCCTTCATTTCAAATAAGTCGATGATACCCTTGAACTCGTCTTCCTTACCGATAGGAATCTGTACAAGTACAGGGTTCTTTCCAAGCTTAGTAATAAGCTGGTTGCATGATCCGAAGAAATCTGCACCCATCTTATCCATCTTGTTCATAAATGCCATACGTGGTACGTTGTACTTATCAGCCTGACGCCATACGTTCTCTGACTGTGGTTCAACACCGTTCTGTGCATCGAATACACCTACAGCACCATCAAGTACTCTAAGTGAACGCTCAACTTCAACTGTGAAATCAACGTGACCAGGAGTATCAATAATATTGATACGGTACTCTGGCTGTGTCTTATCTGGCTTACCTTCTTTTTCAGGTGTCCAGTGACATGTTGTAGCAGCTGAAGTGATTGTGATACCTCTTTCCTGCTCCTGGGCCATCCAGTCCATAGTAGCAGTACCTTCATGAGTATCACCAATCTTGTGGTTAACACCAGTATAATAAAGGATACGCTCTGTTAATGTTGTCTTACCAGCATCAATATGAGCCATAATTCCGATATTTCTGGTTCTCTCCAATGGATATTCTCTTCCAGCCATGGATAAAACCTCCTATAATTATTATTAGAATCTGTAATGAGCAAAAGCCTTGTTTGCTTCTGCCATCTTGTGCATATCTTCTTTTCTCTTTACAGATGCACCTGTGTTATTAGCTGCATCAAGAATCTCATTAGCGAGTCTTTCTTCCATAGTCTTCTCGCCTCTTGCTCTTGAGAATGTTGTCATCCAACGAAGAGCTAAAGCCTGTCTTCTATCTGGCTTAACTTCGATAGGTACCTGGTATGTTGCTCCACCGATACGTCTAGCCTTTACTTCGAGAACTGGCATAATATTGTTCATAGCCTCTTCGAATACTTCTAAAGCAGGTCTTTCAGTCTTAGCTGCGACTCTGTCAAATGCTCCGTATACAATCTTCTGTGCTACTCCTCTCTTACCATCAAGCATAATGTTGTTGATAAGCTTAGTAACCACCTTGTTATTGTAAATAGGATCTGCTAATACATCTCTCTTCTGAGTATGTCCTTTACGTGGCACGGTTCTTCCCTCCTTAACATTGTATTGTCGTCATTGTTAGCACTAATGAACGCCTTACAGCTTCATCAGCCTGACACATCACGACGTTTCATTAATTCATCGGTACTCACAAATTAAATTGTGTTCGCGCCGTATATCTTAAACCTGCAACCTTCGGATTAATCTAACTCCGGCACTAATTAATTTAATTGTTCGTAAATTATTGTATGCAATAATCTGCAAATATTCTGACTTACCCTGTAAATCAATCACAGACTTATGATGCTTAATTCTTTATGAATTACTTAGCATCCTTAGGTCTCTTAGCACCGTACTTAGAACGTGCCTGTCTTCTCTTTGCTACACCTGCTGTATCAAGTGTACCTCTGATGATATGATATCTTGTACCTGGTAAATCCTTAACTCTACCACCTCTGATAAGAACAACGCTATGTTCCTGAAGATTGTGGCCCTCACCTGGAATATATGAAGTAACTTCAATTCCATTAGAAAGACGTACTCTGGCGATCTTTCTAAGAGCTGAGTTAGGCTTCTTAGGTGTTGCAGTCTTAACAGCTGTACAAACACCTCTCTTCTGTGGTGCAGATACGTCTGTAGCCTTCTTCTGAAGTGAGTTATATCCCTTCTGAAGAGCTGGTGCTGTAGACTTCTTAACTGTTGACTTTCTTCCCTGTCTTACTAACTGGTTAAATGTTGGCATTCCTTTTTCACCTCCCGGAATTAGAATAATGAATGGTTGCACTTAGTATAATCACTAAGAAAATGCGTGAGCCTGTCCTCTTAAACTGCTCATCTTTATAATCAGCGTACATAAATAAGAACTTGCTTATTCGCACGCTTATTTAGTATATATTTTTAGAATAAATTCGTCAAGAGTTTTTCAAAAATTTATTATTAGAAATATTACTAAAATATCACATTACTATGCTGTCCTTGTTATTGATATTTTATAAAACAAAAAAGAAGCCGCTTTCCTAAGGATAACGGCTTCTATATTTATTATCTTACGCTTCTGTATCTTCTGTTACATCAGCATCATCGCTAACTTCGACATCAGCATCTAATGTATCTACATTTTCTGTAAAATCAAGTGTTTCATCTGAATCTTCAGTAAAGCTTAACACTTCATCATCTGACTCTTCAATCTCATCATAAGCTGTTGCTGTGTCAAGTTCAACATTCTGGTATCTCTTCATACCTGTACCAGCAGGTATAAGCTTACCAATGATAACATTTTCTTTAAGACCGATAAGTGGGTCAACCTTACCATTAATAGCTGCATCAGTAAGAACCTTTGTTGTCTCCTGGAATGAAGCAGCTGAAAGGAATGAATTAGTAGCAAGTGATGCCTTAGTAATACCAAGAATAATTGGTGTACCAGTTGCTTTTCTCTTACCTTCTTCTTCAAGCTTTTCATTAACCTCTGTGAATTCAAGAGTATCAACCTGTGAACCAGGTAAGAAATCTGAATCACCAGCAGATTCAATAACTATCTTCTTAAGCATCTGTCTAACAATAAGTTCAATATGCTTATCATTAATATCAACACCCTGAATACGATAAACCTTCTGAACTTCACGAAGCATATAATCCTGAACAGCTCTTACACCAAGGATTCTAACGATATCATGTGGGTTCTCTGAACCTTCTGTGATTTCTTCACCCTTAACAACAACCTGTCCTTCCTGAACCTTAACTCTTGTATCCCTTGATACAGGATAAGCTTTTGAGTTACCCTCATCATCAGTAATTACAATATCTGTCTTCTTCTCTGTCTTAGAGAAGCTAACAACACCACCGAATTCTGCAAGGACTGCAAGGCTCTTTGGCTTTCTTGCCTCGAAAAGTTCCTCTACTCTAGGAAGACCCTGAGTAATGTTATCACCGGCAACACCACCAGTATGGAAAGTTCTCATAGTAAGCTGTGTACCAGGCTCACCGATAGACTGGGCAGCGATAATACCAACTGCTTCACCAATCTGAACTGCCTGACCTGTTGCAAGGTTAGAACCATAACACTTAGCACATACACCGATGTGTGAACGGCAAGTAAGAATAGTTCTTATCTTAACCTGTGTTACACCGGTCTTAATGATAGCTGCGGCTCTCTTAGGAGTTACAAGGTGGTTAGCTGCAACAATAATCTCTCCTGTAGCCGGGTCTTTGATATCTTCTGCAAGATATCTTCCAGTAATACGTTCCTGTAATGGCTCAAGAATATCTTCCTTGGCATCACTTGAATTAGTAGCTCTATCGTTAACAAATGAATAAACATACATACCAGGTATTATCTTACCAACGCTACAATCAGTCTCTCTTATAATAAGATCCTGAGAAACATCTACAAGACGTCTTGTAAGGTAACCTGAATCGGCTGTTCTAAGGGCTGTATCTGAAAGACCCTTACGAGCACCATGGGCTGAAATGAAGTATTCCAGTACATCAAGACCTTCACGGAAGTTAGACTTGATTGGAAGTTCGATTGTATGACCTGAAGTATCTGCCATAAGACCACGCATACCTGCAAGCTGCTTAATCTGCTGGTTAGAACCACGGGCACCTGAGTCAGCCATCATAAAGATGTTATTATACTTATCAAGACCAGAAAGAAGTGCATCAAGCAATGTCTTATCTGTTTCCTGCCATACTCTGATAACATTCTTATATCTTTCTTCATCAGTTGAACGACCTCTGTTGTAGTTAATGTTAATCTGTTCAACCTTCTTTTCAGCATCAGCTATAAGCTGCTTCTTAACCGGTGGCACTGTCATCTCCGAAATAGAAACTGTCATAGCCGCTCTAGTAGAATACTTGTAACCCATAGCCTTAATATCATCAAGAACTTCAGCAGTTCTTGTTGTACCATGTGTATTGATAACGTGCTGTAAAATATCCTTTAACTGTTTCTTTCCTACATGGAAATCAACTTCTGGAAGAAGTAAATTCTCTTCCTTGCTTCTATCTACATATCCTAAATCCTGAGGAAGTATTTCATTGAAAATAAATCTACCAAGTGTAGACTCTACAACACCTGAAATCTCTTCTCCAGCTGCATTAGTCTTAGTCATCTTAACTTTAATCTTAGAATGAAGTGTTATAATTCCATTCTCATAAGCAAGAAGCGCTTCATTAACACTCTTGAATATCTTACCTTCCCCCTTAACACCAGGTCTTTCCTGTGTAAGGTAGTAGATACCAAGTACCATATCCTGTGAAGGAACAGCAACAGGGCCACCATCAGATGGCTTAAGTAAGTTGTTAGGTGAAAGAAGCATAAATCTACACTCTGCCTGAGCTTCTACAGACAATGGAAGATGTACCGCCATCTGGTCACCATCGAAATCGGCATTGAAAGCTGTACAAACAAGTGGATGAAGCTTAATAGCCTTACCTTCTACAAGGATTGGCTCAAATGCCTGAATACCAAGTCTGTGAAGTGTAGGAGCACGGTTAAGCATAACCGGATGCTCTTTGATAACATCTTCAAGTACATCCCATACTTCTGTCTCAAGATGCTCTACGCTCTTCTTGGCTTTCTTTATGTTCTCAGCAAGACCACGCCTTACTAATTCTCTCATAACAAATGGCTTGAATAACTCAATAGCCATTTCCTTAGGAAGACCACACTGATAAATCTTAAGTTCTGGTCCAACAACGATAACTGAACGTCCTGAGTAGTCAACTCGCTTACCAAGAAGGTTCTGTCTGAAACGTCCCTGCTTACCCTTTAATAAGTCTGATAAAGACTTGAGAGCTCTGTTACCAGGTCCTGTTACAGGACGGCCATTTCTACGTCCATTATCTATAAGTGCATCAACAGCTTCCTGAAGCATTCTCTTCTCGTTACGAACAATGATTTCCGGTGCTCCAAGATCAATAAGTCTTGCAAGACGGTTATTTCTGTTGATAATTCTTCTATAAAGATCATTAAGATCAGATGTTGCAAAACGTCCACCCTCTAACTGAACCATAGGTCTTAAATCTGGAGGGATAACTGGAATTTCTGTAAGAATCATCCATTCTGGCTTAGTACCAGCAGCAATGAACGCATCCATAACTTCAATTCTCTTAATAAGTCTTGCAGCCTTCTGTGAAGTAGTAGTAGCAAGCTCTTCCTTGAGCTTAGCTACTTCTTCTTCAAGGTTGACGTTGTGAAGAAGCTCTAAAATAGCCTCAGCACCCATTCCAACTCTGAATGTATTACCATACTGATCATAAAGATCTCTGTACTCAGTTTCTGTAAGAATCTTCTTGAATGGTATATCTGTTTCGCCTGGATCAATTACGATATAAGAAGCGAAGTAAAGTACCTTCTCAAGATTCTTAGGACCTATATCAAGGATAAGGTCCATACGGCTAGGTATTCCCTTGAAATACCAGATATGTGAAACTGGAGCAGCAAGGTGGATATGACCCATACGATCTCTACGTACACTTGCCTTAGTAACCTCAACACCACACTTATCACATACGATGCCTTTATCTTTAATCTTCTTATACTTACCGCAATGACACTCCCAGTCTTTGCTAGGTCCGAATATTCTTTCACAGAACAGACCATCTCTTTCTGGCTTTAAAGTTCTGTAATTGATAGTCTCAGGCTTAGTTACCTCGCCGTGAGACCACTCTAAAATACTCTCAGGAGAAGCAAGCTTTATCTGAATTTTATCAAATTTCATTGATTTATTTGACTTAATCTCTTCTGCCATTATAGTGCTCCCTTCTATTATTCTTCTATATTTCCGTCACCGTAATCATCATAGTCATCATCTAAGCTGTCATAATCGAAATCGTCATCTTCTGTTCCGAGTTCTTCTATGGTTGCCTCACCGTCATCACCCTGCTTTTCTGCGTGATAACCTGCGTTCTTTAATTCATTTTCTTCATCACGGCTACTTCTCTTATAACCACCATCATCAAGAACCTTCTTGAAATCTGTAACTTCATATTCCGAACTTTCAAGAAGCTTAACTTCGTTATTGTCCTGATCAAGAACCCTTACATCAAGAGCAAGTGACTGAAGTTCCTTAAGGAGAACCTTGAATGATTCAGGAATTCCTGGTTCAGGAATGTTCTCACCCTTAATAATAGCTTCATATGTCTTAACTCGACCAACAACATCATCAGATTTAACAGTAAGGATTTCCTGAAGTGTATAAGATGCACCATAAGCTTCAAGAGCCCATACTTCCATTTCTCCGAATCTCTGTCCACCAAACTGGGCTTTACCACCAAGTGGCTGCTGAGTTACAAGTGAGTAAGGACCAGTTGAACGAGCATGGATCTTATCATCAACAAGGTGATGGAGCTTTAAGTAGTGCATGAAACCGATAGTAACCGGACTATCGAAGTATTCACCTGTTCTACCATCGCGAAGTCTTACTTTACCATCTCTTCCGATTGGAACGCCCTTCCATTCAGCTCTGTGAGCTCTGTTATCTGAAAGGAACTGGAATACGTCATCTCTTAAAAGATCCTTGTATTCAGCAGTAAATGTTGTCATATCAGCAGGATATTCTTCACCATTAGCTTCTGCATCTGCCTTTTCGCGTGCAAGCTCTTCATCATCAAATGGATGATTAGCATAAGCATTGGCCATATCAAGTGTATCCATAATATCATTCTCGTTAGCTCCATCAAAGATAGGTGTCGCTACGTTAAAACCTAATACTTTGGCAGCAAGGCTTAAGTGAATTTCAAGCACCTGTCCAATATTCATACGCGAAGGCACACCAAGAGGATTAAGTACAATATCAAGTGGACGGCCATTAGGAAGAAATGGCATATCTTCTACTGGGAGAACTCTTGAAACGACACCCTTGTTACCATGACGACCAGCCATCTTATCACCTACAGAAATCTTTCTCTTCTGTGCGATATAGATACGGACATTCTTGTTAACACCTGGAGCTAATTCATCTCCATTTTCTCTTGTAAACACCTTAACGCCTACAACGATACCATAAGCACCGTGTGGAACTTTAAGTGATGTATCTCTTACTTCTCTTGCCTTCTCACCAAAGATAGCTCTAAGAAGTCTTTCTTCTGCTGTAAGCTCTGTCTCACCCTTTGGAGTAACCTTACCAACAAGGATATCACCAGCTCTTACCTCAGCACCGATACGGATGATACCATCTTCATCAAGATCCTTAACTGCATCTGAACCTGTAGAAGGTAAATCTCTTGTGATTTCTTCTGGTCCTAACTTAGTATCTCTTGCTTCTGTATCATATTCTTCTATATGAATTGATGTATAAACATCATCTCTTACTAATCTCTCACTAAGAAGTACAGCATCCTCGTAGTTGTAACCTTCCCAAGTCATAAAACCGATAAGAGGGTTCTTACCAAGGGCAATCTCACCATTAGATGTTGAAGGACCATCTGCGATAACATCTCCTGCCTTAACCTCATCACCCTTAAATACGATAGGTCTCTGGTTATAGCAGTTACTCTGGTTACTTCTTGAGAACTTTGTAAGCTTGTACTCGTGAACCTTTCCACTTGTCTCTTTTACAAGAATTCTGTTAGATTCTGATGAAAGTACAACACCATCTTCTTCTGCAACTACACATACACCTGAGTCACACGCTGTCTTATTCTCTATACCTGTACCGATTACTGGTGCTTCTGTCATAAGAAGAGGCACCGCCTGACGCTGCATGTTAGAACCCATAAGGGCACGTGTACAGTCATCATTCTGAAGGAAAGGTATCATAGATGTAGCCACTGAGAACACCATCTTAGGAGATACGTCCATAAGATCAATCATACTCTTATCGAATTCTGATGTTTCTTCTCTGTAACGTCCTGATACTGTATTCTTAACGAAGTAACCATTCTCATCTATCTCTGCATTAGCCTGTGCTACATGGAAATCATCTTCCTCATCTGCTGTGAAGTAATGTACTTCATCTGTAACTCTAGGATTCTTAGGGTCTGTCTTATCGATTATACGATAAGGTGCTTCGACAAATCCGTACTCATTAATTCTTGCATATGAAGCAAGTGAGTTAATAAGACCGATATTCGGACCTTCAGGTGTTTCGATAGGACACATTCTACCATAGTGTGTATAATGTACATCTCGAACCTCGAAACCTGCACGATCTCTCGAAAGACCACCAGGACCAAGTGCTGAAAGACGTCTCTTATGTGTAATCTCAGATAATGGGTTATTCTGATCCATAAACTGAGAAAGCTGTGAACTACCAAAGAATTCCTTGATAGCTGCTGTTACAGGCTTGATATTAATTAATGACTGTGGTGAAATACCGCTTAAGTCCTGAGTTGACATTCTTTCACGAACAACTCTTTCCATTCTTGAAATACCAATTCTGAACTGGTTCTGTAATAATTCACCAACAGCTCTTATTCTTCTGTTACCAAGGTGATCGATATCATCCTTGTATCCAATGCCATACTCAAGATGCATATTATAATTAATAGAAGCAATAATGTCTTCTACTGTAATATGCTTTGGCATAAGATCTGCTGTATTCTTAGCAATAGCGTCCTTAATATCATCAAGTGACTCATTATCAGCTAAAATCTGTGCAAGAACCGGATAATAAACAGCTTCGTTAATTCCTAATTCCTTAGCTTCTTCTGTTGTGATATCTACCCACTTAGTGATATCTACAGCAAGATTAGAAAGAACCTTAACTGTTCTCTTAGTAACCGCACCTTCTGCACCCTTTAATTCAGCAGCAATAAATACCGCTGAAACAGCTGCATTCTGAATCTTCTCAGCTGTTTCTCTTGTAAGCTTATCACCAGCATTAGCAAGAATTTCACCATTGCCATCTACAACGTCTTCTGCAAGAATGTGTCCTGCAATTCTGTTTCTGAATGAAAGCTTCTTATTAAATTTATAACGGCCTACTCTTGCAAGGTCATATCTTCTAGGATCAAAGAACATACCAGAAATAAGTGCTTCTGCACTCTCAACTGATAATGGTTCTCCTGGTCTTAGCTTCTTATAAAGTTCAAGTACACCTTCCTGATAGTTAGTAGATGTATCCTTCTCCATTGTTGCAAGAAGCTTAGGCTCTTCACCAAATATGTCAAGAATCTCTGCGTTAGTACCAAAACCAAGTGCTCTTATAAGAACTGTAATAGGTACTTTCTTATTACGATCAACCTTAACATAGAATACATCGTTAGCATCTGTTTCATACTCTAACCACGCACCTCTGTTAGGAATTACTGTTGAACTGTAGAGGAATATCTTTCCATACTTATCCTTCTGTATATCATAATAAATACCAGGTGAACGTACCAGCTGGCTGACAATAACTCGTTCTGCACCATTAATCACAAATGTACCGGTCTTAGTCATTAAAGGAAGGTCACCCATAAAGATTTCATGTTCGCTTATATCTTCGCTCTCTTTATTATGAAGTCTTACACGTACCTTAAGTGGAGCTGCATATGTAGCATCCCTTTCCTTGCACTCTTCTATAGAGTACTTTCTCTCTTCCTCACATAATGCAAAATCAACGAATTCAAGACTGAGCCTTCCGTTATAATCTGCAATTGGAGAGATGTCGCTAAAGACTTCCTTTAAGCCTTCATTTAAAAACCACTGGTAAGAATCTTTTTGTACTTCAATAAGGTTAGGCATCTCAAGAACTTCTTTCTGTCTTGAGTAACTCATACGCATCGATTTGCCTGACTTTACTGGACGTATTCTGTTTTTCTCCATTGACGTTTCACCCCTTAGTTTTCTTTACTTTACATTAATTTATTACATTATCGATATGCGTGCAAATACTATGCACACCATACCATAATAGTGCATTATTCATAGTAACAAAAAAAGTTCCAGCTGTCAATACAACAACTGGAACTTTTTTCACATTTTATATAATATACCAAATATGCTTTAAAAAATCAAGTGATTATTCAGCATACCGCAATATATTAAAAATTCTGTTCATATATGCTATGCCATACGGCATATATATGTCAAGCAAGCATCAAACTGACAATCTGAATTACTTAAGAGTAACCTTAGCACCTTCAGCTTCAAGCTTCTTCTGGATTTCTTCAGCTTCTTCCTTAGAAGCGCCTTCCTTAACAACCTTAGGAGCACCATCAACAACTTCCTTAGCTTCCTTTAATCCAAGACCTGTGATTTCACGAACAACCTTGATAACCTTAACCTTGTTAGCGCCAGCTTCTGTAAGTTCTACGTCAAATTCTGTCTTTTCTTCTGCTGCTGCACCTGCTGCTGCACCTGCTGCTACAACAACACCTGCTGCTGCAGAAACACCAAATTCTTCTTCACATGCTTTAACTAAATCATTTAATTCTAATACTGATAAACCTTTAATAACTTCGATAATTTCCTGAGTAGTCATTATTATAATCTCCTTTTTAATAGTCTTTTAATTAAGTTTCGTAGCAGGCTGACATAGTCACACCTGTCCGTCAATAATCATACTGATTATGCCGCGTAATTATGCAACCTCTTCGTTCTTCTCAGCAATCTGCTTAATAACACGAGCAAAGTTTGTAATAGGTGACTGGATGCTTCCAAGGAACTTAGCAAGAAGTTCATCTCTTGAAGGAATGTTAGCGATAGCTGCGATTCCAGTAGCATCATAGTAAGTACCTTCAACAACACCACACTTAAGCTCAAGTGCATCTGCTGTCTTAGCAAAGTTAGCTAAAACTCTTGCTGGAGCTGTAGCATCTTCCTTGCAGATTGCAATAGCGTTAGGTCCTTCAAGAACTTCTGCCATTGGCTCGAACTCTGTACCTGCAATTGCTCTCTTTACTAAAGTATTCTTATAAACCTTGTAAACGACACCAGCTTCTCTTAACTGCTTACGAAGCTGTGTATCCTGCTCAACAGTTAAGCCACGGTAGTCAACTACCACAACGCCCTGAGCGCCTTCTAAGCTTGCTTTGATTTCGTCTACGATAGGCTGCTTAAGTTCTACTTTTGCCATGAATATTTACCTCCTGTTAGATTATATCTGTCGCCAGATAATATTCTGCCCAGACGTACATGTATCAGGCTCATTCAACAACAACCATAACACTTTAAGTATTATGCTTCATTGCTCTAACAAAAAAGTCCTTCTATCTATAAGACAGAAGGACTGAATAAACTGATAATCAATGCTTTACGCATTAAGTCTGTCCTCGGTAGGCGTATTACCTTTAACCCTTTCGGGACCTGCTGTCTTAGGCAAAATGTGAAATTACTTTCACTTTAATTATATTATGAAACCATCACATCAATCTGATACAGATTATAAATCTATATCCAAATCAACCAGATAGTAACACAAACATTGATAGTATACTATCATAATATATTGGTTGTCAACCGTTATTCACAAAGAATATATTAATTCTTCGTAATATTGCGTTGTATAACCCAAATCCTGCAATAAGCTAATCCATTCATCAGCTTACATATGATTAATTAATTATAATTAACCAACGTACTTAGCTGTGCTAACCTTTACACCAGGACCCATAGTAGCTGTAAGAACAACACTCTTTAAATACTGTCCCTTAAGTGAAGTTGGTTTAGCCTTAACGATTGCATCCATAATAGCCTGGAAGTTGTCTGATAACTGCTCCTCTGTGAATGAAGCCTTACCAATTGGCACATGAATGATATTTGTCTTATCAAGTCTGTATTCGATCTTACCAGCCTTGATATCATTAACAGCTTTTGTTACATCCATTGTAACTGTACCAGCCTTAGGGTTTGGCATTAAGCCCTTAGGACCGAGTACACGACCGATACGACCAACAAGACCCATCATATCTGGAGTAGCAACAACTACATCAAAATCGAACCAGTTTTCGTTCTGAATCTTTGCTACTAAGTCTTCTGCACCTACGTAATCTGCACCAGCTGCCTGAGCTTCGTCAGCCTTAGCACCCTTAGCGAATACGAGAACACGGATAGTCTTACCAGTACCGTGAGGGAGAACAACAGCACCTCTAACCTGCTGGTCAGCGTGACGGCTGTCAACACCTAAACGGATATGAGCTTCAACAGTTTCATCAAACTTAGCTGTGCTTACCTGTGGGATTAATGCACAAGCAGCATCTAAATCATATAAATTAGCCTTATCAACAAGCTTACTCTTTTCGAGATATTTCTTTCCTCTTTTCAAAATAGTTCCTCCTTATCCTTTTTTTCCTCTTTGTAAATGTTTTTCCTTTTTTCTTTCGTACATTAATGAATCCGCCAATCTAATGGTATGATTTAAATCAAAAGGACTATTATAGTCAAAGACACTTATTCCATAGGATAAACTGACATAATAAGGTAACTGGTATTTTTCATTAAAATATTGTGTTCTTTCTTGAATTAATGAATCAATATGAATAATAAAATCTTCATTTTTACAAGTAAACGCAATACCAAATTCATCGCCACCTAAGCGTCCAATAACAGCATGTGTTTGAAAAATATCATTTAGTATTTCACATACTATTTGAATTGCTTTATCTCCCTGGTCATGTCCAAATGTATCATTGATATATTTTAAATTATCTAAATCTCCTATAAAGAAATAAAGATTTTCAGAAACTTCTTTATATTCTTTATAAAGAAGTTTAATATTTTGAATCAGTCCTCGTCGATTATAAATATGGGTTAATTCATCTGTATTAGAAATACTATTTAGTTCTCTAACAATGGCATTGACATTTAAAGATATCCCAATTTGATTAGAAAGATATTCAAGTGTTTCTAAATCAAAATATGTACAATCCGTCACCAAAAAGCCATAAAAATTTTCATTAGAGTAAATGCTTGTAAGTATTTTATAAGGTTGCTTTGCAAGATTTAAAACATCTTTTAGTAACACATGTGTATTTTTAATAGGCTGTCTTTGGCCATTTTCTACATTTATAATTAATTCCATTGTTTTTGGCATGATAAATGGTCTAAATTCATAAGTCATAACAGGTGTTTCAAAAAGATAAAGCTGTGCATTATGAATACCTAGAGAAGGTATATTATCCGCAATAGCATAAATATCATCATTCAAAGATTCAAACAACATCCCTTTATTCACTTGTCCAATACTTCTCATTCTCCTTGTATAACGCTTTTCTTTTAACAAAAGAAGATAATTATAACTACTAATCATTTGTAAATAAATATATTGTTTAAAAGATTGGAGTTTTATTTTATCTTCCATGTTGAGGTAGTTTTCAGTATTTATTAAAAATGATAGACACAAAAAGAGTCTTTCTAAATCCAAATAACGAATATCATCTTCATTAAAAATCAAATTAATATAATCTCCTATTTGTTGATAAACGTAATGTTTCGTACAATCTTTTACCGAAAGATCCAATAAATAAGTAAAGAAACTCCATACAGTTTTTTGATAATTGGAACTATAAACCAATTTATTATCAAAAACATATTGTGTCATTCCTTGAGCTATATATTCATTACTTTCTTTTTCAGCTCTGCAAAAAAGAATAAATTCACCAATTTCAGTTTCTTCATGGTTTTCACAATCAACAGAAAGACGAGGAATAAAATGGGCATCTATATATTGATTTTGTGTAGAACCATTTTTATAAAGATCATAGCCTTGTTTTATTCCTAAATAAGCAATAAAAGAAGCATCCGCATGACAAGAAGCAAGCGGTGGAACCATATGTGTTGATTCTGGTTTATCATCAAAACCAGCCACCATAATATCTTTACCTACACGTTTCCCTATTTTTTCTAATTCACGATATAAATAATAAGCAATATCATCCGTCACGCACATAATTCCATCTAATTCAGGGTTTTCTTTAAGCCATTTATTCATTAAATTTCCCGAATCAATATTATAACCAGGTGTCGATAAAATATACTTTTCTTCAAAAAGCATATCATGACTTGATAAGGCTTCTTGATAGCCTGCAAGTCTTTGCTTTGCAGTAACCCCTCTATCATAACCAGTAATAATTCCAATATGTTGACAATGATTTTTTTCAATCATATAACTTACAGCATCATAAACAGCTTTTTTGTTATTATAGACAACAAAAGGATAATCTTTTATTTGTGAATTTAAAGTAACTACTGGTATATGAAAATATTTTGGAAAAGCCTCTCTTGTTTTTTGATCCGTACGACAAATACTTGAAGCGGGAATAACTAAAAAATCTAAATCTAAATAATTTGCAAAAGCATAGACATTTGCTTTTTGATAATCAGAAGATTGTACAAACTTTACATTTGGATCAACTGAACCACCAAAAAAGATAACAAGTTCTATTCCCAGGTTGATTTTTGGGCTGTTTGGTGTGGTCCTTGCAGAATGTTAAGCCCAGTTGTAGACCAAGTAGCAGAAGAAAATCCAGATATAAAAGTTTGCAAAGTCAATGTAGACGAGGAACAACAGCTTGCTATAAAGTACGGTGTTATGAGTATTCCTACTCTTTTAGTTTTTAAGGGTGGCGAACTTGTAAACCAGAGTGTTGGCGTTATTCCAAAGGAAGAAGTTTTGAATTTAATAAAGTAATATTAAGACCATCTGTTTCAGGTGGTCTTTTTTCGTTTCACATAGATAGATTACATAGAAAGACCGTTTCCTACACAGAAAACGGTCTTTCTTTTTATCATATTTCGCTAACTTTTCCTGTCACATACTTCATAAGAATTATAACATCTCTCATATCTATAGAGCCATCTCCATTTATATCTCCATTTTCAACATAATAAACTATTGTTGAACCACTTGGATATAAACTTATGTTATCTGCTGTACTGCCTTTTTTACAAGTTATATTTAATGCTCCACATCTATAAAAGCCATCTTCTGAAACTGATGTAACACTTTCAGGAATAGAAATATATTTTAAGCCTGTACATTTATAAAAAGCAAAATCCTCTATAGAATTAACTCCCTCTGGAATAATAACTGTTTCAATATCAGTATTGTTCTTAAAAGCATTTTCCCCTATAGCCTTAACATAAACACCACCAATATTTGACGGTATATTAACTACCTTTTCGCTACCACTATAGCCTGTAATTGTTCCTGTTGAAGAATTGAAAGTAAATGCTGTTGTTGTAGCATCGTCTAAATA
>ERZ791741.1885-NODE-1885-length-16060-cov-19.614870_pt1 | contig 16060 bp, 12 predicted proteins | sample MGYA00510040_ERZ791741 | MGnify/ENA primary metagenome ERZ791741 (study PRJEB30046, sample SAMN00791960) | human gut metagenome | study: EMG produced TPA metagenomics assembly of the A metagenome-wide association study of gut microbiota in type 2... | reverse complement strand
AGCATCTGCCGCACCTCGCTTGCCGTATCGGCACTTAGAATTATGCGGTATTGCCCTTGTTTTTTTATACAAACAGGCAAACGTTTCGTCCCCCGTGCCCTGACCTCATTGTTCCGTGGAGAACTTTCGCTTAATTTTAAAAGAACAAACAGAAAAATCCGTATCCTCCTGCCCTGCTTGGCATTCGGGATACGGATTTTTGTTATATTGCTGATTTCATGCACTGGGCATGTTATTTCTGTGCAAAAAAGTCTTTGACCACCTGCACCACGGCTGCGCGGTCGGCTTCGGTCAGACCATAGTACAGCGGCAGGCGGGTCAGGCGGTTGCTTTCCTTTGTGGTGTATTCATCCACACCGGCAAAGCGGCCGTATTGGATGCCCGCCGGGGCGCTGTGCAGCGGCACATAATGGAAAGACGATGCCACACCGTGGGCTTTCAAATAATCAATGAACGCGGTGCGCTGTTCCAGGTCCCGCAGCTTGACATAGAACAAATGCCCGTTATGCACACAGCCTTCCGGCACGGTGGGCAGCTCCAATAGGCCTGCTTCAGCCAGCGGTGCCAGCTCCTGTGCGTAATAATCCCAGCTGTGGGTACGGTCTGTATTGATGGTATCGGCCTGTTCCAGCTGTGCCCACAGGTAAGCGGCATTCAAATCACTGGGCAGGTAGCTGGAGCCATAAGAAACCCAGGTATATTTATCTACCTGGCCGCGCAGAAAACTGGCGCGGTTGGTACCCTTTTCCCGCAGGATTTCGGCCTTGGTCACGGTTTCGGGGTCATTGATGACCAGCGCGCCCCCCTCCCCCATTGAGAAGTTCTTCGTCTCATGGAAAGAGTAGCAGCCAAAATCACCGATGGTGCCCAGTGCCCTGCCCTTATAGCTGGCCATCACGCCCTGGGCGGCATCTTCCACCACCTTCAGGTTATGGCGGCGCGCAATCTGCATGATGGTATCCATATCGCAGGCCACACCGGCATAGTGCATCACACAGATGACTTTGGTTCTTTCGGTGATGGCGGATTCAATTTTTGCTTCGTCAATGTTCATGGTGTCCGGGCGGATATCCACAAACACCAGCTTGGCCCCAGCTAAAACAAAGGCCGTTGCCGTGGAAGAAAATGTGTAGCTGGGCAGGATCACCTCATCACCGGGCTGGATGCCGCACAGCAGGGCAGCCATTTCCAGCGCGGTGGTGCCGCTGGTGGTCAGCAGCACCTTGCCCGCATGGAACCGCTGTTCCATCCATTCATCACAGCGGCGGGTAAAAGGGCCATCGCCACAGATTTTATTGTTGGCCATGGCCTGGCGCATATAGTCCAGCTCTGTACCAACCTGCGGGGGAATATTAAAAGGAATCATTGTTTTACTGTCAACTCGCAATCTATTGTAACCATCCGGCCGTTATCACTGGGCGCGGACAACATCACTTTCCGGCGTTTCGGGTTCAAAATTCAGCCGCTTTTCTTCCACCACCAGGGGGCGGTCCATAATACGGGCGTTCATTGCCATGATGTACTCGCCCAAAAATCCCAGAAAGGTCAGCTGCACGCCGCCCACAAAGAACACGGCAATAATCATCGGGGCATAACCCGCAGCAAAGGTATTCCAGTGGATCAGCTTTGCCACCAGGAACACAAGCCCCAGGATAAAGCTGACCGCCGCGCAGAAAAAGCCGAAGAACTCCGCCATCCGCATCCCAATCTTGGTGTAGCTGGTAAAGCTGAGCATGGCGGCATCAAACAGGCTGTACCAGTTGTTGTGGGTCTTGCCTGCCCGGCGCTTGGGCTGGGTGTATTCAATCTCCTTGCGCTCGGGGCCAAGCTCCGCCACAATCCCGCGCAAAAACGGGGTGGGGTCGTGCAAATCACGCAGGGTCTGGATAAAGCTTTTATCGTACAGGCCAAACCCGGTAAACTGCTCGATCATTTCCACATTGCTCATCTTTTTGATGGTTTTGTAGTAACAGTCCCGCAAAAAGTACATGACAGGGTTTTCCTGGCTGGTGGTCTTTTTGCCGATTACAATTTTGTAGCCTTTTTCCCATTCAGCCACAAACTTTGGAATCATCTCCACCGGGTCCTGGAAGTCCGCGCAGATGGTAATAGTGCAGTCTCCTGTGGTATGGATCATACCGTAATAGGGGCTGTTGAACTGACCAAAGTTCTTGCTGTTAAAAATGGCTTTGACCTTGGGGTCCTGCGCGCAGATGTCCGTAATGATCCGGCGGGTACGATCCTGGCTTTTATTATCAATAAAAAGGATCTCATAGTCATAATCCGGGCAGTCCTTCCGAATCTCATCCCGCACCGCCTCATAGATGGGGCGGGCGTTCTCCTCCTCGTTATAGGTAGGGATCATAACAGAGATGACTTTTTTCTTCTCGCTCATGCAGGTTTCATTCCTTTAAGTTTAGTCTTTGGCCCACTGCCGCAATAGCCGGGCAGACCCTTATCACTATACACTATTTTGCAAAATAGGTAAAGAACAATTTATTTTCGCAGTTTTGCGTTTCAAAGTTCAGGCTTACAGGGCGGTCCGCCAGGGTGTAGGGCTCCTCGTTTTCCAGGCAGAAAGTCCCCTCTTTGGCAATGTGGCAGATGCCGCGGTAAATTTCCATGGCCGGGGTGCAGGCACCGATCAGCAGCGTTGCCGCCAGCAGAATGGTCACGGCATGCTGTGCAAGCGTACCGTCCCGCCATTGGGTGCCCACCAAGGCGATAAAGTACCGGGCACAGAGGGTCATCAGGATAAAGATAGCCGGGATGGACACCCGCATGCAGAAATCGCACCCCTGCCCCACCTTAAAGAACGGAATGATGAAGAGCGACACGGCGCAGGTATAAAACAGCCAGCTGCAGCGGTTCTGCCGCCAGAGCAGCAGCAGATAGATGCCGGCATCCAGCAGGTAAAATACCAGCATGCCCTTTTGCAGGCTGGTCAGAACGTTTTGGCCAAAAGTCTGCTGCGCTGCCTGGTTCCCGGCGACAGTTTCGCCCAGAACGCTGTAGCCAAAGGCGTTATTGGCCAAAAAATAACTAGCCGTAATGCTGAGCACCACAACCAGCACCAGCATATTGGCCGGGGAGAACGCCGATTGCAGCACGCCTTTTTGACGCTGTGCCAGCAGAACAATGCCGCGCGCCACCATAAAAATAACCAGCCCCACAAATGGGAAGGGGCCGCACATCAGGCAGGCCGTGCCCAGCAGCAGGTAGTTGCGGCAGTCTTTCTCCTGCAAAAAGCAGACGGTTGCCAGCCATGCCCCCACTGTCTGGTTGAACACCCAGAACAGGCAGGTCGTCAGGGAGCTGAACTGGAAATCATTCGTCCACCATTCCAGGTGCATAGCGTCATAGGCCAGCAGGTCCGTCAGTCGGCTGCTGTACAGCGCGCCCAGAATATCCATGCCGCTGAAGAAAATCAAAAACAGCAGGCCGATCCCCTGCTTTTTGCCGGTATCGGCACGCAGGTAGACCAACAAATTCAGCGCCGCCAGATAGGTGCCCAGCGCCGTCCACCCCCAAAGGGCCATACGGGCGAACATCCAGGCGGCATCCAACCCAAACAGGGCGTATACCGGTTTGGTCAGCGCCGCCGGGACCAGCCAGTGCCCGATATAATACACCAGCGCCGTATCCTTTTGCGGGTAATACACCGGCCAGCTGTTTGTGATCAGATCCCGGTAAATGGCGTTGCGGTAACCCCAGTCCGAGTTCTGGTAAAAAAAGCCCGTCTGACCGCCCAGGTAGCCCCACAACAGCATCAGGGCAAACAGCAGCACCAGCTTTGGCACCGAAAGCGTAATGCCCTGCTCTTCTTGCCCCACTTGCTTAACCTGCGGCGTTTTGCACACGGCATACCACCAGGCAAAGGCCAGCACGGCCAGGCCCGCAACGGCAAACGGCGCGCGGAGATACCCCGCAAAAAACACCGCCAGCGGCGCGGTGAGATAGGATAAGGCAAACGGCTTTAACTTTTGGTAGGTCAACTGCATAAATACTGTCTGGCTCCTGTTCGTCCATGCGGGTCCTGCCCGCACGGACGGGGTTATTCCTTAGGCAACACCGCACAATTCCCGCCTTGCGGCTTAAGCACCGCTCCGGCAGCTGCGGCACGGCATCTGCGTTGCCAAAATGCTCGATAATGTCGGGTTGCGGTACCCGCATCGTGCTTCGGGGGCAAAAGCCCCTCGCACTCTGCGACCGCTGCCCCTGCTTCGGTTCGCTGTTTCCGCCACTGGCGGCGCTCACCTTTGCAGCATCCAGTATTATCTGCGCTTTTGGCTTAGCATCTGCCGCGCCTCGCTCGCCGTATCGGCACTTAGAATTATGCGGTATTGCCCTTATTGGCTTAATTGGTTTGCTTTTGCGTTTTTGCCCACGCAATGGTGGCGCGGATGCCATCGGCAAAGGCGGTGCGCGGTGCAAAGCCGGTATCTGCCGAAAGCTGGGTGATATCCGCCTGCAAAAACATGACCTGCTGCGGCCCGTAAGGGATTTTGCCTAGGCCAAGCGGCAGGGCCAGGTCGATGGCATCACGCAGGGTCTCAATATATTCCCGCAGGGGGCGGGCGGTGCCGCTGCCCACCGGGTACACGGCACCGCTGCGGCCATGGCAGGCCATGCGGTACAGTGCATCCGCAGCATCGGCGGAGTAAAGATAATCCCACTTCTGCTCCCCTGCCGTCAGGGCCGGGCACTGCCCGGCCAGCAGTTTTTGGATGGTGGCGGAGATCATCGTGTTGGGGCCGTCATGCGGGCCGTAAACCGAAAGGATACGCGCCCACACATGGTCCATGCCCAGGGCGGCGGCCTCGGTACGGCTCATCTGGCCTGCACACAGCTTGGCCATGCCGTACCCGTTTTCGGGGTTTGTGGGGGTATCGGCCCGCAGAACACCGTCCACACGGCCATACTCTGCCTGGCTGCCGGTACCAACAAACACACGGCAGCCCATTGCCGCCGCGGTGCGCACGGCATCAATGGTATAGCGGATATTCTCAATCTGAGCCGGCATATCATTGCGGCCCGCGCCAATGGTGTGCGCCCACGCCAGGTGGAAAAAGGCATCCGCCTGCACGGGCAGCCCGGCTGCGGCCATGCACTGCGGCAAATCCGCCAGGTTGGCGGCATCGCAGGCAACTACATACAGGTTTGCATCCTTGGGCAGCGCTGCGGCCCGCGGGCTGCCGGGGCGGCAGACCGCCACCACGGTACACCCGGCCTGCAGCAGTCGGCTGCACAATGCTGTGCCCACGGCTCCGGTGGGGCCGGTTACGATTACGGTTTTAATGTTACGTTCTATCATCATTCACTGCTCCGGCACCAGGGGGATAAACATCTGCTTTTCCAGCTCTTCCCGCGGCAGGAACGGTGCCAGGTCCTCCAGCGGCGGGCTGACCAGTGTGCCGTCCGGCAGGCGCTTGGTGGCGCTCTTCGGCTCCCAGACCTGCTGGGTATCGGTAAAGATCTCGCAGAAAGTCGGGCCTTCTGCGGCAAGGGCGGCATCCACCACCTGTTTCATCTCAGCGTTGGAATGTGCGCAGGAATACGGGTAGCCGAACGCTTCGGCAATTTTGCGGAACTCCGGGAAGGACAGATCCCCGCTCTCCGGCCCAATGCCGATCTTGCAATGGTCTTTGAACAGGTTGTTCTGGGTCAGGCGGATGGAGTGGTAGCCGTTATTGTTGATGAGGAAAATCTTGATCGGCAGCTTATTTGTCAGGATGGTCTGCAATTCCTGCAGGTTCATCATGATAGAGCCATCGCCTTCCAGGCAGATGGTGGTACGGCGGCCGCCTGCAATGCAAGTGCCAATGGCGGCGGGCAGGCCGTAACCCATGCTGGCAATAGCGCTGTTGTTGGCCATGCGGCTGCCTTTTTGGATGACATACGCCTGATTGCCCACCACGCAGCAGGCGCCGTTGGAAACTGCGGTCAGGCTGTTTTCCGGCAGGCGGGAACTGAGGTAGCGCACAAAGGCGTACACATTGGCGGTGGTGCCGTTTTCTTCCCACTGGCGCGGCAGCACGGCGGGGTAATCTTTTTTCCATCGCTGGCAGGTTGCCAGCCAGTCCGCTGCCTGGCTGACAGGGGTAAGCGGCGCTGCGGCGGCATCCAGCTTTTGCAGAAAGTCCTTGGCATCCGCCCACACGGGGTGCTCCACATGCAGGGTGTGCTTTTTCATCTCGGCGCGGTCAATATCCACCATGATGACTTCCGCCGCGCGGGCCCAGGTTTTCCAGTTATAGCCCACCTGGCGGATGGAAATGCGGGTGCCCACAGCCAGAATCAGGTCTGCGTTCTGGATGGCCCAGTTGCCAGGGCGGTCGCCCATATTGCCGGCACGACCGCAGTAAAGCGGGTTTTCGTCCTCGATCAGGTCCACGGCGTTCCAGTAGGTCACAATGGGGATGTTCAGCTTTTCCGCCACGGCGCGGAACGCTGCGTACCCGCCGGAAAGCCGGATACCGTACCCGGCGTGGAACACCGGGCGCTTGGCGTTGCGGATCTTTTCCAGCACCATCTGCACGGTGGCATCGTCCACCGGGGGCGGCAGCCGGGCATCGTCCTGCGTCGGGTCATAGCCGGGCAGGCTGTCGGTTTCAATGTAGCCGCCCTGATAGTTGACCGGGATATCGATCCACACCGGGCCGGGGCGACCGGTGGTTGCCAGATGCCAGGCTTTTTCCAGCACATAGCGGATCTGGTTCGGGTCTTCCAGCATGGTGGCGTATTTGGTCATGGGGGCAACAGATTTGGTGATATCGTATTCCTGGTCGCCCACCGCGCGCAGGGGCAGGCCATCGGTAAACTGCGCGGCATAGCGGGCCGTGGTATCGTACCGAACCTGGCCGGAGATTACAAACATAGGGATAGAATCCAGCCAGCCGCCCACCACACCGGTCAGGGCGTTGGTGCCGCCGGGGCCGGTGGTAACGCACAGAGCGGCAATTTTGTTATCAATGCGGGCATATGCTTCCGCCGCAATGGCGCTTGCCTGCTCGTGATGGTTATAGGTAACATGCAGCGCCGGGTGGTGGCCCAGTGCATCATTCAGATGCATGGCGCCGCCGCCCACCACGCTGAACACATCCGTAACGCCGTGCGCCGCAAGAAAATCGGCCACATAATCGGCCAGACGCTGTTTCATTTTAATTTTGCCCCTTTCCGTCCCACGCCTTACTTTTTATCTCTGCTTATTTTGCTTGTAACAAGAGAAACGCATTCTTTCAACAGCGGGTTTTTAAGCAACAGCAAGCCGCCCCCGTACAAAAGTACGCAAATCACAATTTGAACAACCATACCAGCAAACGCGGAAACAGCCAGACTTTGCACAACTTTTCCTGCGATTGGCACTGCCAGCGCTGCCACCAGGAGGTACTGCCACAAATAGCGATACACCACACGGTAGGAAATCACATTGCGGCATTGGAACGTGCACATAAGGAAAACCACAAATTCCGAAATTACCGTTGTTGCCGCAGCGCCCACTGCCCCCCATCTGCTGATGAAGAACAGATTTAACACAAAGTTGACCACCGCCCCCGCTGCGGTAGAATAAAACACTTCTTTTTCGCGGTTATACGGAACCAGAATCTGCCAGGCAAAAACGCGGTTCAATGCCGAGAAGATAACGCTGAACGCAAGAACACTCACGATCCTGTAAGCCTGGGTAAAACCGCTGCCGCCAAACCATGTTACAAGCGGTTCACTGATGCTGATCAGCCCAAGACCGCTGGGGATTGCAAGCAGCAGAATAAAGTTCAGTGTTTTATAAATCAACGCATCAAATTTATCTTTCTGCCCTTGGCCAAGGTAATAGGTAACGCGCGGGAGAATGACTGTTGAAATGCAGGCAAACAGCATGGAGATCGCACGCACAATGCGCACCGCCACGGTATAAAGCCCAACTTCCTGCGTGTTGATCATATAGCCTAGCATTACGGTATCCAGGTTGAGGTAAATCGTTGATGCAAGGTTGGTGCTGAAAATAATCAGGATTGGTTTGATGTGCTGTTTCAGGTGCAGCGACTTGAGTGGTTGGAACTGGACATGCCTGCAAAGATAAAAAAAGTTTATAATACCAGAACCTGCCGTTGCAAAGACATTAACCGCTGCGTAAAATATAACATCCTGTTCCGTTTTTACAAAGCAAAACAGCATAATCAATGCCAGAACCTGAAAAATCACTGCGCGGACGGTAATATACAGGTAATTTTCTGTGGCGGTAAAGTACCACTCTGCCCCCAGGGCATTGCACAGGATAATACTGCTTTGCACCCAAAGCAGCGCCGCATAAGTGTTGAAGGATGGCAGCTGAATAAATACTGCCAGCGCTGCATAGGCAATCAATGCCGTGACCACGTTGATGAGCATCAGCTCGCTGATCAGCTGATTCGCCTGTTGTGCATCCTGCCGCTTTTTAGCAAGCTCTCTTGTGCCGTAAGCAACAATTCCAAGCGCAGCAAACAATGCAAAATAACTGACGATTGATTCAGCATAGGTAACGTCCCCCAGCCCGCCTTTGCCCAGTACCCGTGTGGCATACGGTAGCGAAATCAACGGGAAAAGAATCGTTGTCAGCGTTTTGATTGCATTCAGAACCAGATTTTTTTTTGTAGAAAGCTTTTTGGCCGTTGTCATGTAACTTAAGTCCTGTTCTTTCCTATTTCTTTCCCCCCTGGTAGTCTTTCAGGGCATCAATCAGGATTTTCATGGATTTCACTTCATTCTGAAGAGTAAAAACGCGCTTTTTAAACTCCGTTTTTGCCACCGCGTTGGTTGCTGCATCTTCCAGGTGGATAATCTTCAGTTCCGGATCATAATAGGTGTGCAGTCCGTTCTTTTTCAAACGGATAAACAGCAGCTGTTCCTCCCGGTAAAGGAAGGTCCTATCGTCCAGGCCGTCAAAACGTTCTACATAATCTGGCGAGAATATCCAAAAGCACCCACGCAGCATAATATCTTTTTGTGGCTGCAATTTACTTTCACCCGCTGTAGGTGCCTGCTCTTTAGGCTTTCGGAGCTTACCAACGCAGTTTTTGACTGCATCCACAGTATCAAAAAAGCCAGGGATAAATCGGCACAGCACCAGCTGGCACTGGATCAGCCAGCGGTGCACAATATATACCGCCCGGGGGGCGATTGGTTCCATCAGCGATATTACTTTTTGATCTTTTGATAAGATTTGCGGCCCCAGCACGGCAAAATGGTGTTGCTGATAATCTGCACAGATCCTGGACAAAAAGTCATCCTGCATTAAAAGGGTATCGTTGTTGATCAGGCAGATGAAATCACTGTTGAGTGTTTTTTTTGCAAATTCAAATCCGACATTATTACCCCGTGCAAAGCCCAGGTTTTCCGGGTTCAGGATCACATAAATGTTTTCTGCTCCCTGGTATAGTTGCTGCAATTCGCGCCCGGTTCCATTTGCGGATGCGTTATCCACAATCACGATAGAAACCTTCATCGGCTCCGCTTTTGTTTTTTCCAGGATAGACGCAACGCAGTCTATGGTCTCCTGCTTTGCCATATAATGCAGAATCACAAATGCAAATTCAGGGTATTGGCTCATCAAGGTTATCCCTTTCCATTTTTACTCTTCCCGGTACAGTCTATAATAAATCACCGACCCAGATTCTCCTACCGACACAACATGGCGCGAATCAAAGGAATAGTACTGCCACAATTCCGATGTAGCTTTCCATTCATTATCCAGAACATGCGGGGTACAGATCAGTACCGCCCGCTGCGGGATGTTACCTTGTTGCAACAGCTCCTTAAAGTCTGTCTGGTACAGCACTTTGATTTCGCAGGTGTTTTTGCTTTCTTCCATCACGCGCTTATGCTGCTTTTTGTCCCAATAATAGGTGTCCCGGATGCCCTGGATCGCAGCGGCCCGCGTTCCCTTTTCATACGATCCCCACATAATCAGCACGGTGTTTTCATCATAGCCGATATTGGAGAGTATTTTATCATATGCCTTATCCAGGTAGGTATATTGATTGTTGTAAACCGTAATATCTGCCTGCAGCGAAGGATAGCCGGACCAACCGGTTGTCACCATCGGAAATGCTGATTCTGTGTTTACCTTCGGGAACACAGCCTTGGTAACAGGGTCTACTGTGTAGTACGACTGAACCAGCATAATAACGCACAGCTGCCCTATCACAAGGTTGCATACCGTTTGCTCTGTTATGGTCCACATAACAAAAATCACGCAGACAAGCGCCAAAATGTATTCAACAACAACATTGTAACGCGGGTTATTATATGTCAGATAAATACAGCTAAAAACAATAAATGCAGCCGCGGCCCCGATTGCGCAGCAAATTTCCTCGTTTTTCAGCAACAGGTAGCGCAGCCTTTGCTTTTTGCCAAAAGCAGATGCCAACACGCAGTACAACATCAAAAGTGCCAATACCCAATAAAAGTTCAGCAGGAAAAAAGTTTGCAGTTTCAGCAAAACATAGTCCCACTGCCATTTGAATACGTTGTGCAGCCCGCTCTTGCTGATGCCTGTGCCCCAACTGGATTTACCAAAAAGGAGCTGCAGGGCACGCATCAGCAAAAAGGCTCCACCGCTGCCCAGCAATATCCACATGGCTTTTTCTTTCAACAGTGCCAGTCCCCTATCACGGAAGCTGCCGTGCTGGTGCAGGAATTTTTGCAGCACACACATCACACCGTAGCCCGCAAGGCAGATGACCCCTGTTTCCTTTGTGGTTGCCAGCGCCAGTGCCCAAAAAAGCATCAGCAGATATTGCTGCTTGATATGGCTGTACAGCAGGAATACCAAAAAGAGCATAATGCCATAATCCAGACTTATACCGGAAAAGGTCCCCAGGGTAAGCGGCATGCACCAAATCAGGAATGCTGCAAGCAGCAGCTGCAACGATGTTTTACGCTTTACCGCATGGCGGAGTATCCCCCAGGTGCAGCAGAAGCCCGCAAACGACAGAAGCAGGTTTACAGCATAAACGCCCTGTGCCGCATTCGGCCAGATAAAATACCCCATGGCCAAGAACAGCGCATACCCCAGGCTGACATGCCCTGCAAGGAAAAAGTTATTGATAAGTGATGGAAAATCATACTCATAATTTTCGCAGGCTTTGCGCAGGGCCGCAAAGTATGTTTCAGAGTCCCAGCGCGGCAGAGTATCAAACTGCGCCAAACGTATGACAATAAAAACGATTGCCACCAGCAAAAAGGCTTTATCGATCGGCAGGGCAAGTTTGCCTTTGCCTTGTTTCAGTCTGTTCCATACAGCCAGCCCCAGCATTACTGCGCACAGGATTGCAAACATCACGCTGACGGCAATATAGGGGGCATTCCTTACATTGGTATTGCAGGTGGTAAACAGTGCCGTCATGCAAAAGGCCGTCAGAATCCCCGCAACAAGCGCAAGCTGCCCCCATACTGCGTTCTGCTTCATGAAATCAATCCTTATCTTTTTAATACTTTAGACCGGTTATTTTATTATGCCTTGCCCAGTTTTGCCGCCTGTCTGCTGGAGTTCAGCAGCATGCGGTCCGATGCGATTTTGAATACATGCACAAAAACATCGTGCGGCAGGCAGCGGTAAAGAATTTTTTCCACCTGGAACTGGAACGCGTTTGCTTTGCACTCCTGCTTTTCGTAATTGCTCCAAGGGGACTGCTTCAAGTAGCTGTCAAACATTTTGGTGCAGGGGTTCACAGAATTTTTGTGCCAGGGGGACATACTTGCAAATTTCTCATAATGTGCAACGGTCGGGTGTTTGCATGCTTCCTGAATTTCATCAAAGCCATAATAGGGGGCAACATTCTTAAAGCAATTTGCATACCCCTTGGCGCTGCACAAAAAGTGAATGCACTGCACGTTATACTGAAGCGGCAGTGTATAAACGTTATCTTCCAACACGACGTTCAGATAATCCTGATCCACCGTACCGAACACGCGCCCCTGCTGGGCAAAGGCAACAATTTTTTCAATGCAGTGCTGTGCTTTCCACTGTTCCGCATCAAACAGAATTATGCCGGAATTGTAATAATAGGCGCTTTCTTTCATTCCGATGTCCAGCTTATACTCGTTGGAGATGATGGAGTCTGCCACCATGCCGATCGGCCGGCCCTGCATGTTTACTGCGCACAGGCCCGCCAGTGAGCCAGCAATAATTGTATCGCAGTCAATGTACAGCACAGTTTCTTCCGGGATATCATCAATTGCAAAAATCTTCATCAGGGACATATTATTTTTACGGAATCCCTGATATTCCGGCATCCCCGATTCCTTGATTTTACGCCGGATCTTTGCTGCATCAATCAGAATCAGCTTCCGGTTAAAGCTTTCGCACTGTTTTTTCAACTTTTCAATGTTTTCCTGGCTGATATCAATGTTGACCAGGTAAACATTCAACTCTTCCAGCGCCGTATTGTTTGCCAGCAGGGATTGAAGCGAGGTTCCCAGATACGGTGCAAAGGTATCATTGCTTTGGTAAAGCACATTCAGTTTCTGCATGTTTACTCCTTCGCAGCCTCAAGAATCACCTGTGCCATATAGTCGATCATCTCATCGGTCATGCCGGGGTACACACCGACCCAGAAGGTGTTGTTCATGATAAAGTCAGTGTTGGTCAGTTCCCCTGCCACGCGGTAGGCGTCGGTGCCGCGGATCTGGTCAAAGCAAGGGTGCTTGATCAGGTTGCCGCTGAACAACAGGCGGGTCTGGACATTGTGGTCCTCAATATAGCGGGTCACAGCGTTGCGGTCCAGGCCGGATTCCGGCTTGACCGAAATCAGGAAGCCGAACCAGGACGGGCGGCTGTTGGCGGCCGGTTCCGGCAGGATCAGCTTATCGGCGGCCGGTTCCAGGGCTGCGCGCAGGCGGTCCCAGTTATGGCGGCGGCGCTCGATAAAGCTGGGAAACTTTTTCAGCTGTTCGCAGCCGATGGCGGCCTGCATATCGGTCACTTTCAGGTTATAGCCAAAGTGGCTGTAAACATACTTGTGGTCATAGCCTGCGGGCAGTTCGCCATACTGACCGTCAAAGCGGTGGCCGCAGAAGTTATCATGGCCGGACGGGCAGATGCAGTCGCGGCCCCAGTCGCGGTAGCTCTTGATCAGGCGGTTCAGCAGTGGGCTGTTTGTATACACGCAGCCGCCCTCGCCCATCGTCATGTGGTGCGGCGGGTAGAAGCTGGAGGTGCCGATATCGCCCCAGGTTCCGGTAAAGCGAGTTTCGCCGTTGATGGTGTACTGGGTGCCCAGGGCATCGCAGTTATCCTCCACCAGCCAGAGGTTATGGGCATCGCAGAAGGCTTTGACGGCGGACAGGTCAAACGGGTTGCCCAGGGTATGGGCGATCATGACTGCCTTGGTCTTGGGGGAAAGAGCGGCTTCCAGCTTGGTCACATCAATGTTGTACTGCGGCACGGTCACATCCACAAACACCGGCACAGCGCCATACTGCAGCGCCGGGGTGACAGTGGTGGGGAACCCGCATGCCACAGTGATGACCTCATCGCCCTTTTTGATCTGGCGGTCGCCCAGTTCCGGGGCGGTGAGCGCCATAAAGGCAATCAGGTTGGCGGAGGAGCCGGAGTTGACCAGGTTGGCGAACTTTACGCCGATCCACTTGGCAAACTCTTTTTCAAATTCATCCGCAAAGCGGCCGGTGGTCAGCCAGAAATCCAGCGTTGCATCGGTCAGGGCGCACATTTCTTTTTCATCAAACACGCGGGATGCATAAGTAACGCGGTCGCCGGGCTTGAAATCCGCCTTTTTCTCCTTAAAGTCATGGTAATATTCTGCCACCAGCGCCTTGATCTGCTCGCGGGCTTCGGCCTCATTGCTCCAATTTGCCATCGTCTGCTCCCTTACTCACTCAAAAATTCCTTGATCTCTTTGTCCATCTCCGCCGGGATATCCCCGCCGGAAAGCCATACCTTGCTGAACGCAACGGTCTTTTGCATACATTCCGCCATATGCCAGCGCGGTTTCCAGCCGAAGGTGGATTTCAATTTGCTGCAATCCAGCTTCAAAAAGTTTGCTTCATGCGGGGCGTTTGCCTCAGCGCGGTTTTCCCATGCGGCGCCATCGCCCCACGCCTGGCAGAACAGATCTACCAGGGTGCCGGTCGTCACACAGTCGCAGTCATCCGGGCCGACATTATAATAGCCGGCGTACCGGTTATCCTCATACTGGCGCTGGGCGATCAGCAGGTACGCCGCCAGCGGTTCCAGCACATGCTGGTATGGGCGGGTGGAATACGGGTTGCGCACACCGATGCTCTCCCCTTTTGCCATGGCACGCACGCAGTCCGGGATGATGCGGTCATTGGCAAAATCGCCGCCGCCAATCACATTACCTGCGCGGGCAGTGGAGATGGCCACGCTGCCATCCGCAAAAAAGCTGTTTTTATAGCTGTGGGTCACCAGCTCCGAGCAGCTTTTGCTGTTGGAGTAGGGGTCGAAGCCGTCCAACGGTTCGTTTTCGCGGTAGCCCCAGCACCATTCATTATTCTGGTACACCTTATCCGTTGTTACGTTCAGCACAGAGCGCGGCGGAGTTTGGGCGGTGCGCACGCATTCCAACAGGTTCACGGTGCCCATCACATTGGTTTCATAGGTATAGCGCGGGTCCTTGTAGCTGTCCCGCACAATGGGCTGGGCCGCCAGGTGCAGCACAATTTCCGGCCGAGCGGCATCAAAGGCCGCTTTCAGGCTGGCAAAATCGCGGATGTCGCCGATCACGCTGGTCATTTTGCCTTCCAGCCCTGCCAGAGAGAAGAGGTTGGGGGTTGTGGGCGGTTCCAGGCTGTAGCCCGTTACCACTGCACCGGCACCCACCAGCATGCGGCAGATCCAGCTGCCCTTAAAACCGGTATGCCCGGTTACAAACACGCGTTTGCCGCGGTAAAATTCCAAGTTCATTGTTGGTTCCACACTTCCCAGGGCGCACAGCCGGACGCCCACATTTTTTCCAGCATACTTTTTTCGCGCTCGGTATCCATGCACTGCCAGAATCCGCGGTGCACATAGCTCATCAGCTGGCCTTTGGCTGCCAGCTCGCGCAGCGGGGTCTGCTCAAAAATGGTATCATCGCCGCTGATGGTATCAAACACTTCCGGTTCCAGCACCATATAGCCCGCGTTGATGATAGCCCCATCGTTGACGTTTTTTTCACGGAACGCCTGTACAGTGTTATCTTGGCCGATATCCAGCACGCCTTTCTGCTGTTCCTGCACAACGGCGGTCAGGGTTGCCAGCTTGCCATGCTGCTTATGGAACTTGACCAGTTCGGCAATGTTCACATCGCAGACGCCATCACCATAGGTCATCATAAAGGTTTCGTTGCCGATATATTTCTGCACCCGCTTGATGCGGCCGCCCGTCATCGTGTTCAGGCCGGTATCCACCACCGTCACGCGCCACGGCTCGGCGTGCTGGTCATGCACGATCATCTCGTTGCCCTGGGTGAAGTCAAAGGTCACATCACTGGTATGCAGGAAATAATCCGCAAACCACTCCTTGATCATATGCTGTTTGTACCCGGCGCAGATCACAAAATCATTAAAGCCATAGTAAGAATACTCTTTCATGATATGCCACAAAATGGGCATACCGCCGATTTCGATCATCGGTTTCGGCTTGAACTTACTTTCTTCCGAAATGCGCGTGCCATAGCCACCGGCAAGAATTACAACTTTCATATTTTTCACTCCCGTAAGCCTGCAGCGGAACCCTGCAGTCCCGCAAAAACTGTCCGTCCCATCGCCGCCGGACAGTTTGGTACACACCTACCCTATTTTATTATCGCTATAATATTAAAGTATATCATTTTCACGTATTCAGTGCAACCATTCCAGGAAACTTATCACACCTAGTAGGCTTGCTTCTTATTCCGCGTTTTTCTCTTTGTTATCACATTTTAACGCCGCTTCTGTTGCCGCTGTGCAAACAATATTCTTTAGGCAACACCGCACAATTCCCGCCTTGCGGCTTAAGCACCGCTCCGACAGCTGCGGCACGGCATCTGCGTTGCCAAAATGCTCGATAATGTCGGGTTGCGGT
>ERZ791741.1883-NODE-1883-length-16066-cov-47.606271_pt1 | contig 16066 bp, 14 predicted proteins | sample MGYA00510040_ERZ791741 | MGnify/ENA primary metagenome ERZ791741 (study PRJEB30046, sample SAMN00791960) | human gut metagenome | study: EMG produced TPA metagenomics assembly of the A metagenome-wide association study of gut microbiota in type 2... | reverse complement strand
GAAGCTCTTTCGCACTGCGAAAGGCGGCCTTTTAGCGCCTAAAACATGGCCTTTTGCAGGGTAAAAGGCCATGTTTTAAATTGAGAATGGAAAATGGATGATTGACAATTATGATTTGCTTTATTGACAGGTAGTCTTAAAGGTAATCATAATTTTTCATTTTTAATTTTTCATTCTTAATTAAAAAACAGACCCACCCCGGCCCTCCCGAAGGGAGGGAGCTTGATTACCTGCTTTTAATTGGTTGCAAATGGGAAGTTTGGAAATTGTCATGTGACGCTTGCCTTCGATTCCATTGCCGGACGAATTGATTGGATGTATTTGTTTTTTCTCCGTTAAAGTTTGTACCTTTGCACCCCGTATTTGACTTTATATGCAAATGAGTGCGAAGGTAAAGGGCTTTATGTATGGCGTGGCAACATCGGTCACGTTCGGTCTTATTCCGCTGTTCACGCTGCCGCTGATGCAGAGAGGCATGGCGTCAGACTCAATATTGTTTTACCGCTTCATCACGGCCACGGCGGCGTTGGGGCTGATGATGATTGTGAAGAAGGAGTCGTTCAGGGTAAGCTGGCGCGACCTGCTTGTCATCGTGCCGTTGGCAGTGTTCTACACAGCCTCGTCGATGTTCCTGCTTTACGGTTACGAGGCTATGGGTGCAGGCGTAGCCACGACGTTGCACTTCACTTATCCCGTATTCGTAACGTTGCTAATGTTCGCGCTTTTCAGGGAAAAGGCGTCGTGGGTTACGTGGACTGCCGTTGTGCTGGCTATCGCCGGAGTGGCCAAGCTGTCGCTCAACGGCACGGAACTGAAGCTCGACCCTGTCGGGGTAGGCGTGGTGCTGCTTTCCGCCGTGGGGTATGCAAGCTATATAATAGCCGTGAACAAGTCGCGCGTAAGGAATATGCACAGCCGCAAGCTGGCGTTTTACGTCTTTGTGTTCACCACGCTGATGTTCGCCGTAAAGAACGGTCTGGGCGACGGGGTGCAGCCTTTGCCTGACGCAGTGTCGGCGGTCAACGTGGTGTTGCTGGCTGTTGCGCCCACCGTTATATCAAACATCACGCTGCTGCTGGCCGTGCGCAACATCGGCGGTACGCTGACTTCAATCCTCGGCGCGCTTGAACCTGTCACGGCGGTGTGCATCGGTGCGGTGGTGTTCGGTGAGGAGTTTACGGTGGGCGAGGCCGTAGGAATAACGCTCATATTGGCTGCTGTCGTCTTGGTTATACTCAACCGCAGCATAAAAGAAAACCTTACGCTTCTGCTCAAGCGCATAAGGCCGAGGCATCCGTAGTTTTTTAGTAGACGAGCAGACAAGGGACGAGCAGACAAGGAACAAGTAGACGAGGGACGAGCAGACATGGGACGAGCAGACAAGAGACGAGCAGACAAGGGACAAGTAGACAAGAGACGAGCAGACAAGAAGATACTTTAGTTGATTAGCAACGCAAATCCCCTTGTCTGCTCGTCTCTTGTCTACTTGTCTCTTGTCTACTCGTTCCTCGTCTACTTGTCCCTTGTCAACTTGTTGACTACTCAATGAATTTTCTCAATTCATCCAACGCCGGAAGTGCTTTTCCCGTCTCGTTGTCGAATAGTCCGCGGTTAAGCCAGCTCTTTACGACTGTTGCGCCCGACTCGTTTTCTTCGGGAAACCACCAGAACAGGCCAGTGACGTTGTCGTGACTGTTGAGCATTGTAACGAGTTCTGCGGTGAACTTGCGCTGTCCTTCCGCACTGATAGGGTAGAGCTCCGCGTAACGGTTGGGATCAGGTTCCCACTTGTCGTTCTTGTGTGAGTAATAGAATGCGGCTTCAACAATCATCACCGGCTTGTTGAATTCGGTTTTGATGCTGTCGAGCACAACGCCGAGGTGCTTTATCGTGCCGTGCCACATGGGGTAATAGCTTAGTCCGATGACGTCATAGTCGAGCTTTCCTTTTTTCAGTTTGTCATAATATCCTTCAGTGGCGAGCCAGTCTTGGGCATGCTCCGTGTGTATTATGATTTGCGCCTTCGGGCAAACCTCGCGGCAAGCCTTCACTCCGGCGCGCAGGAATGTCAGCAAAGTGTCCCAGTTGTCGTCTTTAACGGGGTCGACTTTTCCCGTTGGCCAGAGCGTCCCGAAGGTGATTTCATTGCCCACTTGTATGAAGTCGGGCATTGCGTTTTCCTTCTTCAATGTCTCCAATGCCGTCCGGGTATGGCTGTAAACAGAGTCGGCGAGTATCATGATTTGCTCGTCGCGGCTTTTGCCTTCTATGGCTTTTGCCCATGCGTGCGGCGTGAATTGCTTTCCCGGGTCGGCCCATGTGTCGGAGTAATGGAAGTCAAGCATCAGCTTGAAGCCGTGTTTCTTGATTTGCTTGCACAGGTTGACGACATACGGCAGGTCTTGGCAAACGCCTTCGTCTTTGTTGTTTTGTGGAGCGTTGGCCGGGTCTACGAACAGGCGGACGCGCATGGCGTTCCATCCTGACTGCTTGAAAATCTTGTACGGGCATGTCGTTTTGCCGTCTTGGGTCTTATATTCTGTTCCGTTCTGCCGGTAAGTTGGTAGCAGCGAGATGTCTCCGCCTAAGTATTTTTGTGCCTGGATGGTGATGCCGGCGATAAGTGCGGATAAAACAATAAAAAGTCTTTTCATGATGATTTGCGGTTAGTTTGTTTTATTTTAGTGATTTTATTTCAGCATAATGCCCGTGTATATCCTGCCCGATGCTGTGCCGAGGCGGCGTGCGGAGAAGTAGTCGGAGCAGCTGGAGAATGTGCATATTGGTGAAACTGCAATGTTTTCGGGCTGTAAGCCAAAGGCTACAAGTTGCCGCCTGTTGCATTCTTTAAGGTCGATGTGCCATTTTTCTTTGCGCAGGCTGATGGCTCCCATGTCAAAACCGGCGGCGGAGAATTCGTCGTACACCTCGTCGCCTACTTCAAATGCGTCAAGGGATATGCCCGGGCCGATAACTGACATAAGCTTGTCGGGGCGCGAGCCGTAGGCCATGTGCATGGCAGTTACTGCTTTTTGCGCGATGAACTGTACCGTACTGCGCCATCCTGCATGTACTGCAGCCGATGCGTTGTGCTCCGGGTCGTAAATAATTATAGGAATACAGTCGGCTGTTGATACTCCGATGCAAATGTTCCCGACATCGGTTATCAGTGCGTCTACGCCTTCAAGCACCATGCTTTTGACCGTTTCAGGAAGCGCGAGGAAGTCTTTTGCTATTTGTCTCACCTCGTTGCCATGTGTCTGATGCGGCATGATGATGGCATTTGGGCTTATTCCGAGCGTCAAGCCAAGGGCTTCACGGTTTCTGTTGATGCACTCTTCATCGTCACCGCAGTACCTGTTGATGTTGAATTCGCCGTATGCGCCTTGGCTGAAGCCGCCATGACGCGTGGTGCTGAACGCCGTGACTGACGGCGAGAGGTTGTAAAAAGAAAGTATAGGTTGTGGCATAAGGCATGGTGTTGGCATGGTGTTGACAGGCAAACCGGCCTGTCAACACCGGCACTTGTCACTCTTCCTCGTCGTCAATGTCGAAATACTCTACATCGTCAACGTCTTCAATATCGTCTTCGTCGATAAATTCAATATCGTCTTCGCCTTCTACACGCAGCTCTTCTGGCAGTGTATAGAGGTCTTTGTCGCGGTGGATGAGCGTGTCTTCGGCCGTTATGGCCTTTAGTTTGTTGCTCTCGCTGTTCAGCTCACGCCAGAGAACGTCTTTAAGTTCGTTGAGCCCTTGGCCGGTCACGGCGGAGATGAATACCACGGGAATGTCGTCGGGAGTTGTCTCTTTCAGCATTCCTATCAGTTCTTCGTCAAGTAAGTCGCATTTCGTTACGGCGAGAACGCGGTGCTTGTCGAGCATTTCGGGGTTGAAATTCTTTAGTTCGTTTAGCAGTATTTCATATTCCTTCTTTATGTCGTCGGTATCGCCGGGAACCATGAACAGCAGCAACGAGTTGCGTTCGATGTGGCGTAAGAAGCGCAGACCGAGTCCGCGTCCTTCGCTTGCACCCTCGATTATTCCAGGAATGTCGGCCATGACGAATGACTGGCGGTCATGGTAACTCACTATGCCAAGCGACGGTTCGAGAGTAGTGAAGGGATAGTTTGCTATTTTCGGGCGTGCGCTCGACAGCGCAGAAAGCAGCGTACTCTTGCCAGCGTTTGGGAAACCCACGAGACCCACATCGGCGAGAAGTTTCAGTTCGAGGATTATAGTCATTTCCTCCATCGGCTCTCCAGGCTGTGCGAAACGTGGTGCCTGGTTGGTGGCAGTGCGGAACTGGAAGTTGCCAAGACCGCCGCGTCCGCCTTTCAGCAGCAACACTTCTTGTCCGTCGTAAGTCACATCGCACACGTATTTGCCTGTTTCGGCGTTATAAACGACGGTTCCGCACGGCACGTCGATGTATACATCCTTGCCGTCAGTGCCGTGACACTTGGCTTTCCCTCCGTTGCCTCCGTGCTCGGCGAATATGTGACGTTGATATTTAAGGTGAAGCAGAGTCCAATAGTTGTGGTTACCGCGCAGGTAAACGCTGCCGCCTTTTCCGCCGTCGCCGCCGTCAGGGCCGCCGTTAGGCTGGTATTTGGCATGCCGTAGGTGCATGGAGCCGCGTCCGCCTTTTCCAGAGCGGCAGTAAATCTTAACGTAGTCTACAAAGTTGGATTCTGGCATAGTGAAGGGAATTAAGAATTAAGAGTTAAGAATTAAGAGTTAAGAAAACCGTTTTGCGGCTGATATATGGAAAAGCATATTTTCTTAACTCTTAATTCTTAACTATTAATTATTAGGATTAAATGTTGTCTATTACGTTGCAGATGTCAGCAAAAATGCGGTCGAGTTCTCCGAGTCCGTTAATATGATGGTGCAGGTTCTCTTTCTTATACCATTCTATCAGCGGTGTAGTCTGGTTGTGGTAAACGTCGAGGCGCTTCTTGATTGTCTCTTCGTTGTCGTCAGAACGTCCGCTTTCCTGTCCGCGCTTGATGAGGCGTGTCATGAGCTCGTCTTCCGGAACGTCAAGCTCTATCATTGCTGCAACCTTGTGGCCGCGTTCGTCAAGCATCTTCTTCAATGCTTCAGCCTGTGGTATTGTGCGCGGAAAACCGTCGAATATAACACCCTTATGCTCTTTTCCGAACTTGTCGTAAACGCTTGCGAGGATGTCTATCATAAGTTCGTCAGGGATAAGCTGGCCTTTGTCTATATACTGTTTGGCCGTTTTTCCGAGTTCTGTCTCGTTCTTGATTTCGTTGCGCAGTACGTCGCCGGTCGAGATATGGCCGAAGCCGTACTTCTTAATCATCAAATCGCTTTGCGTGCCCTTTCCTGAACCGGGCGCGCCGAAAATAACAATATTCTTCATCTTTGGGTCTGATATGGTATGTTTGTCTTGTTATTCTTCAACCAAAGTATAGATGTTCCGAAGGTTGCGGCCTTGCTGGTCGTAGTCAAGTCCGTAGCCGACAATGAAGTCGTTGGGTATCTCCATTGCCGCATATTCAATGTTGAGGTTCACTTTAAGCTTTTCAGGCTTAAGCAACAGCGTGCATATATGTATTGAGGCCGGATTGCGTGTGCCCAATGATTCCAACATTCGTTTCATTGTAAGTCCGGATTCGACAATGTCTTCCACAATTATTATGTCTCGTCCGGATATATCTTCGTTTATTCCGAACACTTCTTTGATGGTTCCTGTGGACATTGTCCCTTGGTAAGAAGCCAGCTTTACGAATGAAATCTCACATGGGATTGTAATCATTCTCATAAGGTCGGCAGCAAAAACGAAGGAGCCGTTGAGTACGGCGAGAAACAAAGGGTTCTTTCCGTTCATGTCTCTGTTTATTCGGTCGGCAACGGTTTTTACGTGCTCCAATATCTCCTTTTCAGTATATGAAATCTTGAATGTCTTGTCGTGGATTTTTATTGTTGACATGATGCTCTATTGATATTTTGGCACAAAATTACTAAAAATATGCCAAATGTGACAAACGTTCAGCATTAATTTAGTATTTTTGCACTGATGAAGATTTTTACAAGCGCTCAGATACGTGAGCTTGACAAATATACAATAGAGCATGAGCCAATCAGTTCGATAAACTTGATGGAGCGTGCTGCAACGGCAATTGTACACGAGATAACCGCTGTATGGGGGGCGGATACGCCGGTTGTTGTTTTCGCAGGCCCTGGCAATAACGGAGGCGACGCCTTGGCTGTTGCGAGGATGCTGGCAGAAAAAAAATACCGGGTTGACGTTTATTTGTTTAATATCGGCGGAAATCTGTCTGATGACTGTAAAGCAAACAGGCAGAGGCTTGTCGGATGCAAGGCCGTTAAGTCTTTTGTCGAGGTTACGGAAGAGTTTGACCCTCCAAAACTGGACGGCGGTGTGCTGGTTGTAGACGGCCTTTTCGGATCGGGGTTGAACAAACCTCTTGCCGGCGGATTTGCTTCATTGGTAAAGTATATAAACCAGTCGTCGGCACAAGTTGTAGCCATAGATGTGCCTTCGGGGCTTATGACCGAAGACAATACATATAATGTAAGGGCGAATATCGTAAGGGCAGATGTCACATTGACATTGCAACATAAAAAACTTTCATTCTTGTTCCCGGAAAACCAGAAGCTTATCGGTGAATTGAAAGTTCTTGATATAGGTTTGAGCAAAGAGGGAATAGCAGTTACACCTTCTTCTTACAGACTGTTGGAAGAGGACGATATACGTCCGCGGCTCCTGCGCCGGGGAAACTTTGTGCATAAGGGCGATATGGGCAATGCGCTCATTATAGCAGGCAGTTACGGTATGGCAGGGGCCGCTGTGCTTGCGACGAAGGCTTGTTTGAGAAGTGGCGTGGGCAAGGCGACGGTTTGTACACCGTGCCGCAATAACGATATAATGCAGATTTCAGTCCCGGAGGCTGTTATGTGTGTGGGGAAAGATGAAAAATATTTTTCAGACGCTGTTGACGCTTCGGATTTTGATGCTGTATGTATCGGGCCTGGACTTGGGCAACAGGAAGCTTCGGCTATCGCCCTTATAACCCAAATACGCAGGACGCAGGCTCCTGTTGTGATTGATGCTGACGGCCTTAATATTCTGGCAAGTCATAAAGCTTGGTTGCAGCAGTTGCCCAAAGGGATAATATTGACACCTCATCCAAAAGAATTTGAGAGATTGTCAGGCGTTCATTATGGCGACAGTTACGAGCGTCTTGGAAGTGCGCGCGACATGGCGGAACGCCTGCAAGCTTATATTATATTGAAAGGACATTACTCTGCCTTGTGCATGCCTGACGGCAACGTGCTGTTTAATACTACAGGAAATGCAGGTATGGCGACAGCCGGCAGCGGCGATGTTCTGTCCGGAATTATAACAGGATTATTGGCACGTGGCTACAAACAGCCTGATGCCTGTATGATTGGGATGTACCTGCATGGCCTTGCCGGTGATTTGGCGGTCCGCGATGTCGGTATGGAAAGCCTTGTCGCGAGTGACATAATCAAGTGCATTCCGCAGGCGTTTATACGCCTTGGCGCATGAATCAATTATTCATTTATTCGATAATAACGACATGAAGAACCTTACCATCGCTTTTTTATTGTTTGTGTCAGTTTGCCAAACAGTACTTGCGCAAAATGGCAAGAACGTGGCCGAGGGCACAGCTTACTATCTACCGCGTACAGAATTGCGTTTTACGGTTAAGATAGAGAAAACGTCATATACTCCCGGAGAGTTCGCTGTTTATGCGGAAAAATACATGAAGATGAACAATGTAGGCATGAAACCTACTGTTACCTACCGTATATTGGGGCTTGACATCAATTCCGTCGGCGAGCGTGACACATCCAAGTTCTATGTATTGCCGACAGACTCTAAGCACAACATACAGACTGTTGATATTGATGAAAACAGCGTGTTGCTTGCCGTCAATGCCGAGCCTAAGGTTGTGCCGCAGCCTGAGCCATTCAAGCCTGCGCCCAAGCCCGCACCGCTTAATCCGCGCGATTATATGAATGAAGACATCCTTTCGGCAGGAAGCTCTGCGAAGATGGCCGAATTATGCGCATTCGAAATCTACGACATACGTGAAAGCAAGAGCCTTCTTAATAAAGGACAGGCTGATTTCATGCCAAAGGACGGCGAGCAATTGCGCATCATGCTGTCAAATCTTGAGACACAGGAGAACGCTTTGATGCAGCTTTTCAGTGGTGTAACAGAGCGCGACACGATGGAGGCCGTTGTAAAGTATGTTCCAGTAAAGGAAGTTGACAAGCAGTTGCTTTTCCGCTTTTCAAAGTGGATGGGCATAACGGATGCTGATGACCTTGGCGGTAATCCTTATTATATAAGTGTGGAAGACAAGCATGTTACGCCGTCAATCCATGAGGAACTGCTAAGCAGGAAGAAGGCAAAAGACAACGGAGGGCTTTATGTAAACCTGCCAGGAAAAATCCAAGTTACATTGTATAAGGGCGACGAGCAGTGGGCCGCTTATGAACTTTATGCCGCCCAGTTCGGCTCGGTAGCTGCTTTGGACGGCGACCTTTTCGGTAAAAAGCTGTTTACAAGCGTTGTCTTAAATCCTGTTACAGGCAATATGGAAAGTATAGAGATAGATAATTCAAAGAAATAATTGGCGGTACGGTTCAAGGATGTTGCACCTGGAAAATCAGGTGCGGCATCCTTTTATGTAAATAATGATTAAAAATATATTCTTTTATGCAAGGTTGCAGGCGTTGCGTGTGTTTCATTGTTGAAGTATAAAAATAAGAGCTATAGATTATGAAGACAATGAAATTCTTGGCCGGACTTGCTGTGGCATTTGTGGCTTTATTCTCTTTCGGCTCGTGCAACGATGACGACACCTATTACTGGTACTATCCGCCTATGCCGAACGCTTTGGTTACTGTTAAGCCTATCGAGGGGGCTGGTTTTTACATGCAGCTTGACGATAGTACAACTCTTTACCCTGTGAACATGGCCGCTTCGCCTTTTGGTGAAAAAGAGGTGCGTGCCCTTGTGTGTTACCGTGAGGTGAATCCGGTCAACGATTATTATGACAAGTCTGTAGAGGTTGACTGGATTGACAGCATTCTAACGAAAAAGGCAGTGCCTTATCCTGCTGACGGTGATGTGTCAGAATATGGCGACGACCCTATCGAGATTGTGCGCGACTGGGTCAACATTGCAGAGGACGGCTATCTTACCCTGCGTTTCCGTACGCGTTGGGGTGATACGAATGTGGCACATTATGTCAACCTGCTTACCGGGGTAAATCCTGACGACCCGTACGAAGTGGAGTTTAAGCATAATGCTTACGGCGACGTAAACGGTGTTGAGGGTGATGCTTTGGTGGCATTCCGCCTGTCAGACTTGCCCGATACTGAGGGCAAGACTGTTAAACTGACGTTGAAATACAAGTCGTACAGCGGCGAGAAGTCTGTGCAGTTCGACTATTGCAGCCGCAAGTCTACAACCGTTGGCGGTCAGATAAGTAGGGCTGGCTATTCTTCAATGTTGAAATAATGATATATGCAAGGGCTTAAGTTCATGGATTAAGCGGTCGCGCCTGCTCGTCGGCAATGCTGTTTGCCGCGTCCGGGCGCCGGCGCTTTTCCATTCGGCTTTTAATCCTTTGTTTGAAAAGATGACAGATAACGGCGTTCACAATGAAAGCGACCTCGTGTCACTTGTGGCACGGATGGACGGCAGGGCCATAAAATCGCTTTATGACAGGTATGTGGAATACCTGACGGCTGTTTGCGCCCGTTATATTGCCGATGACAATGACCGCAAGGACGTATTGCAAGAGTGTTTTATACGGATTTTCACATCGTTGGGCAAGTTTGAGTTCCGTGGTGAAGGTTCTTTGAAAGCATGGATGGCAAGGATTGTAGTCAATGAGTCATTACGCTTCTTGAAAAAGAATTCCAACCACGGTTTTATTGAATATGGCGACCGCCTGCCAGACATGGCCGACGAGCCTGAGCCGGAAGGCATCCCTGACGATGTGCTCAACGATATGATTTTGTCGTTGCCGCCGGGCTATCGCATGGTGTTCAACCTTTATGTGTTTGAACGTAAAAGCCATAAGGAGATTGCCACCATGCTTGGCATAGGTGAAAGCTCGTCAGCTTCGCAGTTCTCACGCGCCAAAGCGCTGCTCGCAAGAAAGATAAGGGAATACCGCGACAAACAAGACGGGGGACGGCTTGCTGGTTCTCATATTGGCGCTTCACGTCCGGGCGACATGTCTTCCGATGATGCGCAGCGGCTTGGCGGGGGACGGCATGGCAGCCCGGGTTTCAAATCTTTCAGTAAGGCTGTTGTTTTTGCCTTTTTGTGTTTTTTATGGTTGACGGTCTGAAAAAATCTGCGTATGATGGAACAACAATGGATAGAACATTTGAGGAAACGTTTTGCCGACCGTAAGGTTACGCCGCCTGACGGGCTGTGGGAATGTGTCCGCGACGCTGTGAACGCCGCTCCGGCTGACGGCGGTGCAGCCCCCAAGCGCCGTCGTCGTGCCGCCATAGTGCCTATCTGGTACCGTCGCGTTGTGGCCGGAGTTGCCGCTGTGGCTGCTGTAGCGGTGATGGTATGGATCTTTGCAGGCCGTGATTCCATATCTTACGATGTTGTAGCAGGTGTCGCTCCTAATGGCGTTTTGCATGGAACTGAACTTGCCGGCGGCGTACCTGGCAGTGTTGCAGACGGCGATTTGCCTTCCGTGTCGCATCCGGTAAGGCGTCCGGCTGTTTATAGTGCCAGCCGTGATGCGAGTCCGGTTGAGGCCGCAAAACCGTCAACCGACAGCGTTGTTGTTGATGAAAGCGTTGTGGTAGAAGGTGAAAATACTGTCGCCGATGCCCGTAAGTCCGGAGGGGAGAGTGTTGTTGTAAGACGTAACCATCCTGACGGCGGTTCGCATGGCGACGGCAGTGCGCAGTATATGGCTTCGGCTGGCAGCGTGCGTCCGCATGTCGGTGGAATGTCTGTGTCTGTTTATGGCTCGGGGCTTACAGCTGTAGGAGCTTCTTCAGGAAACAGCGGAGCATCCATACGTCCGTACACTGCGATGTCTGATCCCGTGTTGGGCAAGGAAAACATGTTGTTGTATTCAGCTTACGGAAGCGCCGAGGCGGCGGAGGTCAAAGTAAAGCACCGCCAGCCTGTGAAGGTGGGAGCGTCGGTAAGGTTTGATTTGCCAGGGCGTTTCGGCGTTGAGACAGGTGTAAATTATTCTTATCATTCGTCAGATATAACATCGGGCGACGATAATGGAGGCTATGCTACGGAGCAGAAGTTGCATTATATCGGCGTTCCTGTGGCCGTAAACTATGATATATGGCATACAGACTTTCTTGAAGTTTACGCTTCGGCTGGAGGTTCTGTCGAGTTTTGTGTTTCAGGAAAGTCGCATACTGAATATGTATCAAGCAGTAACGTGGTGAATACGGTAGATGCCGATGTGCGTGACGAGCGTCCGCAATGGTCGGTAGGGGCATCTGCCGGAGTGCAGTATAATTTCAGCGACCTTGTAGGCGTATATGTTGAGCCGGGTGTAAGCTACTATTTCGACAATGGCAGCGACGTCAGCACGATATACAAGGACAAGCCGTTCAACTTCAACCTGAACGTAGGTCTTCGCTTTACAATCAGATAAAACGGTTAAGCCTGATGTTCACTGTCATTTTGATAATGCTGTGCGGCGTTGTCGTAGGCCGCCTGTCGCAGGGGCGTGGCCGCTCATTCGTGCCGCGTGTCATAACGATTCTCATTTGGATTTTGCTTTTCCTGCTCGGCGTCGAGGTGGGTGTCAATCCCCGTGTGGTAGGCTCGCTCGGCAGCCTTGGCGTGGAGGCGGCGGTGATTGCGGTATTTGCCGTGCTGGGGTGTGGAGTGCTTTGCCGGCTGTTGTTCAAGGGCGAAAGAACCGGAGATGGATGATGATAGGTTCATATGTGTAACTTCTCTTTCTTTTGCTTCTGCGCGAATGTTCGATAAATAAATTTTTAATTTTCCTCTTTTTATTTTTAATTCTTGAAGTCAGGTCTTGTAATAGTTTCGTTTTTTGTCGTCGGCACAGTTGTCGGTGTCTGCGGCCTTTTTCCCGAGTGGCTTGATTCTGTTTCTGATGTCAGTTTTTATGCCCTGTGCGCACTGATGTTTTTTGTCGGGGTGAGTGTGGGCGGAGATACTTCAGTGCTGCGCAGCATCCGTTCGGTCAGTCCGCGCCTGCTTCTTTTGCCCCTTGTTACTGTGGCCGGAACGCTTGGCGGAGTGGCCGTAGCCAGCCTGCTGTTCCCAGACCGTAGCCTTGCTGACTGTCTTGCCGTAGGCTCCGGTTTCGGCTATTATTCTCTTTCGGGCATTTTCATTACAGAGTATCGCGGTCCGGAACTTGGCACAGTTGCCCTGCTTGCCAATATCTCGCGCGAGCTGTTGACGCTGCTCTGTGCGCCGCTTCTCGTCCGTTGGTTTGGCAGGCTTGCTCCGATTTCGGCAGGAGGGGCTACGACTATGGACACTACGCTGCCCGTCATCACGCGTGTGTCGGGCAATGCCTATGTCGTTGTGTCGGTTTTCCACGGTTTTGTCGTAGATTTCAGCGTACCGTTTCTTGTCACTTTCTTTTGCAGCCTGTAACTTGTTGATTTTCAACTGCATGCACATTGCGTTGCAATAAGCCGTATTTTGCAGAGCGAAAGGTGGCTTTTTGCAGCCTCATTTTCTGTCTTTTGCGTTCTTGTCCGCCGTCTTTTGCATCGTTGTTGCCAGCACCGTGTTTCTTATACCTTATTAATATTATATAAAGGCGTTAAAAGAAAGCCTTTTTTTGAAATGGAGGAAATGTCAGCTTGTATGCAGTTGAAACGTTATTGTGGCGGTGACGGCAACTGAAAGCGTCAACAATTCGACTTTATTTATGTGAAAAAGATGCCTGGATATCTGTGAGTTTAAAGTGCGGCATAGCCGTTGCTTTTGTATGTCGTCAACCTGTTCAATGTGAATAACGGTTGACATAAGTCAAAAATATAATAATTTTGCATTGTTTTTGAAAAATTCTTGCTAAAACATTTGCAGCATTGAAACAAATGCCTTACCTTTGCATTCGCTTTCGCCTCAGAAAGGCAAGCAAAAGTTCTTTGACAGACTGGCACAGGTGAGGGACGGCGCGCCGCGCGTATCCCGCGTCGTTTGGCGTGGGGATGAGAGCGTCGCAGGCGCAGCCTTGAAGGTTATATTTTAAATGGAAACTATACAGTGTAGAGTTTGATCCTGGCTCAGGATGAACGCTGGCTACAGGCTTAACACATGCAAGTCGCGGGGCAGCATGGGAGGTGGCTTGCCTCCTCCCGATGGCGACCGGCGCACGGGTGAGTAACGCGTATCCAACCTGCCCCTTTCCCCGGCACAGCCCCCCGAAAGGGGGATTAATGCGGGATGCGGCCGCGCGACGGCATCAGGTCGCGGCGAAAGGCCTTCTGGTCGGAAAGGGATGGGGATGCGTCCGATTAGCTGGACGGTGGGGCGACGGCCCACCGTGGCGACGATCGGTAGGGGCCCTGAGAGGGGAATCCCCCACACTGGGACTGAGACACGGCCCAGACTCCTACGGGAGGCAGCAGTGAGGAATATTGGTCAATGGGCGCAGGCCTGAACCAGCCAAGTAGCGTGCAGGAAGACGGCCCTACGGGTTGTAAACTGCTTTTGCGCGGGGACAAAGGGGGCGTCGTGACGCCCGTTGAGGGTACCGCGCGAATAAGGACCGGCTAATTCCGTGCCAGCAGCCGCGGTAATACGGAAGGTCCAGGCGTTATCCGGATTCATTGGGTTTAAAGGGAGCGCAGGCGGCGATGTAAGCGTGCCGTGAAATGCCGTGGCTCAACCATGGCACTGCGGCGCGAACTGCGTTGCTTGAGTGCGCGGAAGGCGGGCGGAATTCGTGGTGTAGCGGTGAAATGCTTAGATATCACGAGGAACTCCGATTGCGAAGGCAGCCCGCCGCAGCGCTACTGACGCTGAGGCTCGAAAGCGCGGGTATCGAACAGGATTAGATACCCTGGTAGTCCGCGCGGTAAACGATGGACGCCCGCCGTGGGGTTGTTTGTATTCCGCGGCCAAGCGAAAGCGTTAAGCGTCCCACCTGGGGAGTACGCCGGCAACGGTGAAACTCAAAGGAATTGACGGGGGCCCGCACAAGCGGAGGAACATGTGGTTTAATTCGATGATACGCGAGGAACCTTACCCGGGCTTGAATTGCAGACGAACGACCCAGAGATGGGAAGGCCCTTCGGGGCGTCTGTGAAGGTGCTGCATGGTTGTCGTCAGCTCGTGCCGTGAGGTGTCGGCTCAAGTGCCATAACGAGCGCAACCCCCTCCCCCAGTTGCCACCGCGTCGTGGCGGGCACTCTGGGGGTACTGCCGCCGCAAGGTGCGAGGAAGGCGGGGACGACGTCAAATCAGCACGGCCCTTACGTCCGGGGCCACACACGTGTTACAATGGGGCGTACAGAGCGCAGGCGTGCCGCAAGGCTCGTCGAATCGCGAAAGCGCCCCCCAGTTCGGACTGGGGTCTGCAACCCGACCCCACGAAGCTGGATTCGCTAGTAATCGCGCATCAGCCATGGCGCGGTGAATACGTTCCCGGGCCTTGTACACACCGCCCGTCAAGCCATGAAAGCCGGGGGTACCTGAAGTACGTAACCGCGAGGAGCGTCCTAGGGTAAAACTGGTGATTGGGGCTAAGTCGTAACAAGGTAGCCGTACCGGAAGGTGCGGCTGGAACACCTCCTTTCTGGAGAGGCTCCGCCCTCCGTCCTAACCTGTGCCATTTCGATACGCTTGCAGGCTTCGGCCGTCCGGCGGAGTCCCATAGCTCAGTTGGTTAGAGCGCCACACTGATAATGTGGAGGCCGGCAGTTCAAGTCTGCCTGGGACTACGGTCCCTGTGAGGGGGATTAGCTCAGTTGGCTAGAGCGCCTGCCTTGCAAGCAGGGGGTCAACGGTTCGAGTCCGTTATTCTCCACCAGCCGCTTGTCTGCGGCTTCGATCTTTGACAAATTGGCACAAGCAAGGCGATGCCGTCCGGAATGAATCCGGCGGCAGCGAAAGAAAGGAAAGGCGTAAACGCCTAGGAAAAGAGAGCAAGGGCGCATGGTGGATGCCTAGGCTCACGGAGGCGAAGAAGGACGTGGTAAGCTGCGAAAAGCCGCGGGTAGGCGCAAACGGCCTGTGATCCGCGGATTTCCGAATGGGACAACCCGTCGTCCTCAAGGGCGACACCGCACTGGTGTGCGGGGCCAACGCGGGGAACTGAAACATCTTAGTACCCGCAGGAAAAGAAAACAACAGTGATTCCCCCAGTAGTGGCGAGCGAACGGGGAGGAGCCCAAACCCGGCCGGTTCCGGCCGTCCGGGGGTAGTAGGGCCGCGTGATTGTACCTTGCACGGCGAGCGGAACGGTCTGGAAAGTCCGGCCATAGAGGGTGAGAGCCCCTTACGCGAAGCCGTGCGGGACATAGCGGAACCCTGAGTAGCGCGGGACACGTGCAATCCTGTGCGAATCCGCCGGGCCCATCCGGCAAGGCTAAATACTCCCGTGAGACCGATAGTGTACGAGTACCGTGAGGGAAAGGTGAAAAGCACTCCGCGCAGGAGGTTGAAAGAGATCCTGAAACCATGCGCCTACAAGCGGTCGGAGCGCGCCTTTGCGCGTGACGGCGTGCCTTTTGCATAATGAGCCTGCGAGTTGCCGTGTCCGGCGAGGTATGGCGCCTGAGGCGCCGCGCCGCAGTGAAAGCGAGCCTGAAGAGGGCGTATAGTCGGACGTGGCAGACGCGAAACCGGGTGATCTACACTTGCCCAGGGTGAAGTCCCGGTAACACGGGATGGAGGCCCGAACCGATAAGCGTTGAAAAGCTTCCGGACGAGGCGAGTGTAGGAGTGAAAGGCCAATCAAACCCGGAGATAGCTCGTACTCCCCGAAATGCATTTAGGTGCAGCGTGCCGCGATCCGCACGAGAGGTAGAGCGA
>ERZ791741.1870-NODE-1870-length-16169-cov-2.788010_pt1 | contig 16169 bp, 14 predicted proteins | sample MGYA00510040_ERZ791741 | MGnify/ENA primary metagenome ERZ791741 (study PRJEB30046, sample SAMN00791960) | human gut metagenome | study: EMG produced TPA metagenomics assembly of the A metagenome-wide association study of gut microbiota in type 2... | reverse complement strand
AAGAGAGTGACTGGTTCAGATGAAAGGAGACCACCGCAAAAGCATCCGGTGGCAGGCCGTCCACTTCCAGCGTGAAACGTAATCCGGTTGACATAGCAACCTCCGGGGTTAAGGAAAAACAGACAGTTCGCTGTTAAAGCGGCTGTGACAGTACAGTGTTACGCTTGCGTTCAGGCACGCTACCGCCGAAGTTTCCGGCAGCCGCCATCTCCCGTGAACGTAACCCCTTACTGACAACCTTTCTTTCTACGGCGTAATACAAAAACAGCATCCGGCCTGATAGCCGGATGCTGTTGGCTTAACTTATGCTTCCAGCGGTGCGCGCCAGTCGTCGGCACCGGAGGTGCCAGATTTGACGTGTTCCCATTCAATTTTGCGGTAGGCCAGTGAAACTTCGAGCAACTGGGTGAACTCGCGTTTCGCCGGGTCCTGGCAATGCGGCATATGCAGTTTCATATCGACAATCGTCGAATCAGTCAGGCGGGTAGTGAAATAATGCTCCTGTTTGCCTTCCACAGAGGTACGCCACCAGTGAAGTTCAGTGGTTGGCAGCATTTCGCCGGAGGCCAGTGCGTTGTACATCAGCGGAACCGCTTTGTTCAGCGCCACGGTAAAAATGAAAGGCTTGTGAGCACGCTGACCCGCAGGCTGACCGGACTGAGGATCGGTCGGGACAGTAACGTTATGCAGGAATTCCTGCACCAGCATCTCGTCTTCGTGCCCCTGCACATAGATGTTGCCGACAGAATCAGCGGTAAATGCACCTGCAGTAATATTTCCCTGGGTCTGACCAGTGATGGAGATATAACACGGTGTTGGCATTTGTAAACTCCTTGTTAACGTGGTTAATTACTACTTACAATGACCTGCCGTTAATCCCAGACAGGCAGATGCAGCTCACTTCACGGAACCGCATCATTTTTCAGTATTTTTTACATACAAACCGAGCTAGAATTTACGGTTGTCGTAAAAACTATTTTTAAAATCATTAAATCTCTTATTCAGCAATAACTTAATAATATATATCTGGATAACCATACCCAACTATTCAAAGTCCGTATTGCCTCCATAAAATGGCCAAAGCTGAATCATGAATAAATATTGTATTTATCCTTTCTGAATTATCATTTTGATAATTTTTGAGATATTCCTTAAAAATACCCACTTGATCAATCACAAAACAAATATATAAATAAGCAATCATTAGATTAGCTTATGTTTAATGAAATTATTATATACTTCAATAATTTACATAAAAAATCTATATTTAAATTATTGCCATAATACACCTGACGCGAATTGCACAGGTTCACACAATCTATTTAACGCTTGCAGAATACCCCTCTTTACGATCGATAAAAAGTCCTTTTCTTATTTATTTTGAAGCGTAAAATGCGGGGTGATGAAGGAGTGGTGATTTTATTTTCACCGCCATTAGGGCGGCATTGCCGATATTTTTTTGCGGTACAAATATGCCGTGTTCATGGCCTGTACGAGATAACATGACGGATCACTTTTATGAGCAAAAAATTTGAAGGCAGCGTCGCGCCTCGCGAGCGTATTAATATATCGTATGTCCCAAAAACAGATGGCCAGACGGCTGAAGTGGAACTTCCGCTTAACATGCTCGTTGTCGGCGATACCGGAAATACGCAGGAAACATCCCCACTGGATGAACGTCAGGCAGTTTCCGTTAACAAGCACAATTTCGGTGCAGTGATGGCTGAAGCAGCCATTGGCCTCAATTTTACTGCCCCCGCCACGCTGAAGGGAAGCACAACAGACGATGAACTGAATGTGGCGCTGAATATCAAATCACTGGATGATTTTTCACCAGATAGCGTGGCCCGGCAGGTTCCGGAAGTGAATAAATTGCTGGAACTGCGTGAAGCACTGACTGCACTGAAGGGGCCGATGGGTAACCTTCCGGCATTCCGTACCCAGCTCCAGGCATTGCTGGAAAATGAAGAGTCCCGCGAGCAGTTGCTCAAAGAAATCGGTCTGGTGAGCAATAAATAACCACCACTATTTCATTAAACAGGGTTATCCAGGCATGACGGCACACAAAAATATCTCCGGGACATACCACCTCTCTGTTGCAGACATTCTGCAGGTGGTTTACCAGGTATGTTTCAGCCCGTCCGTTGAAATCAACCAGGATGGTGTGGCTGCGCTGATTACAACACTGGATCGCCGTATCAGTGATCTATTGGATGAGATTATCCATTTTTGTGAGTTTCAGCAGAGCGCGTCGCACTGGCAGCGCGTACTTCACTGATGGCGAAAAGCCGGTTTCAGAAACACAGCTAAAACAGAAGGATTTTCAGTATGTCTTTACAGGAAGAGGAACTCGTTTCCAGTCATGCCGGGCAGCCTGAGCAGGCATCGTCGCTGCTTGATCAAATCATGGCACAGACCCGTATTCAGCCCGGTTCGGAAGGTTATGACGTTGCCCGCCAGGGTGTGACAGCCTTTATTGCCAGCATCCTGCAATCCACTGCATCTGCCGAACCGGTCAATAAACTGGCCGTGGACAGCATGATTGCAGATATTGATGAACGCATCAGCCGCCAGATGGATGTCATCATCCATGCGCCTGCCTTTCAGCAGGTCGAATCGTTCTGGCGCTCACTGAAAACCATGGTGGATCGCGTTGATTTCCGTGAAAACATCAAGGTCAACGTGCTTCATGTCACCAAGCAGGAACTTCTGGAAGACTTTGAGTTTGCGCCAGAAATTATTCAGTCCGGATTTTATAAGCACGTTTATTCGTCCGGTTTCGGACAGTTTGGCGGTGAACCCATCGCTGCCGTGCTGGGCGCTTATGAGTTCAAAAATACCGCGCCTGACATGAAACTGCTGCAATACGTCAGTGCCGTGGGCGCAATGGCGCACGCACCGTTCCTGTCCTCCGTTTCCCCGGAGTTTATGGGGCTGAACTCGTGGACCGAACTGCCTAATATCAAAGATCTTTATGCCATCTTTGAAGGTCCGGCCTACACCAAATGGCGCGCCCTGCGTGACTCGGAAGATTCGCGCTATTTAGGGCTTACGGCACCCCGCTTCCTGCTTCGCCAGCCCTATTCACCAACAGATAACCCTGTTAAGAACTTTAACTATTACGAAGATGTCAGCCAGAACCACGAAGATTATCTGTGGGGTAATACGGCCTGGATGCTGGCATGCAATATCGCAGACAGTTTTGCCAAATACCGCTGGTGTCCAAACATTATCGGTCCGCAAAGCGGCGGCGCAGTGAAAGATCTGCCGGTGCATCTGTTCGAAACGATGGGGCAGATTCAGGCCAAAATCCCAACCGAGGTGCTGGTCACCGATCGCCGCGAATTTGAACTGGCTGAAGAGGGTTTTATCACCCTTACCATGCGTAAAGACTCTGATAATGCAGCCTTTTTCTCTGCAAACTCGGTACAAAAACCGAAGCACTTTCCGGGAAAAGATGCAGAAACCAACTATAAGCTGGGTACGCAGCTTCCTTATCTCTTCATCATCAATCGGTTAGCGCACTACATCAAGGTGTTGCAGCGTGAACAACTGGGGTCATGGAAAGAAAGGAGCGACTTAGAAAGAGAGCTTAATACCTGGATCCGTCAGTATGTTGCCGACCAGGAAAACCCGCCTGCAGACGTGCGCAGCCGCAAACCTCTGCGCGCTGCCAAAGTTGAGGTTATGGATGTAGAAGGCGAACCCGGCTGGTACCAGGTTGCGCTAAGCGTGAGGCCTCATTTTAAATTTATGGGGGCAAATTTTGAGCTTTCCCTGGTTGGCCGGTTAGACAGGGAGTAACACACCATGATACCGGATCGGGAAAGAACCACAGGTTCTCTTTTTGAGCGTATGGAAGCCTCTTCGGCCAGAAACCGGCAGGGAGGCAGTATTCATTCGCTCAGGCAATCCATTCGCCAGAACCTACGAAACATTCTTAATACCCGGTCCGGTAGTTGCCGGGGTGCGCCTGAGCTGGGCATTGATGAACCGGAAGGGGCTGAAAACTTCCGCGAATCCATGAGTCGGGCCATCGAGCAATGTATAGAACGCTATGAACCCCGGATCTCACACGCTGAAGTGCAGGCAGTGGTTTCATCCGCCTCCAGCCCGCTGGATATGACGTTTCATATTACAGCCTGGGTGACATTTAACGAAACGCATGAGGTGCTTGAATTTGATATGGCACCGAATGGCAGCCAGCATTACCGGGTGGACTGACAAATGGAATTTGAAGAACGCTATTTCCGGGAAGAACTCGATTACCTGCGCCAGCTTAGCAAGCTGCTGGCAACGGAAAAACCCCATCTGGCCCGCTTCCTGGCCGAAAAAGATGCGGATCCGGATATTGAACGCCTGCTGGAAGGGGTGGCTTTTCTTACCGGCAATCTCCGCCAGAAAATTGAGGATGAATTCCCAGAACTGACGCACGGGCTTATTAAGATGCTATGGCCTAATTACCTGCGTCCGGTTCCGGCAATGACCCTTATTGAATATACGCCGGATATGGATAAGTCTTCTGTACCGGTGTTAATCCCCCGTAATGAGCAGTTTACAACCAACGCCGGGGAAATCAGAGTTGATGAAGTGCTGCCCTCTGATGCTAAAAAGGAGGAGCCGCCTCCCTGTACCTTCACTCTCTGCCGGGATATCTGGCTGCAGCCCGTTCGCCTGGAGCAGATTGAAAACCGCAGTACGACCCGTAATGGTGTTATCAACATCACCTTTTCGGTCGCACCGGGAACGGACTTCCGCACGCTGGATCTGAACAAACTTCGCTTCTGGCTCGGCAATGACGACAACTATACCCGTGACCAGCTTTATTTATGGTTCTGCGAATACTTGCAGGGTGCCGACCTGACTGTGGGTGAACAGCATATTCGCCTGCCTGAGTTTATGCTAAAAGCTGTCGGTTTTGAGCCGCAGGATGCCATGCTGCCCTGGCCGAAAAACGTCCACAGCGGCTACCGGATCCTTCAGGAGTATTTCTGTTACCCCGATGCGTTTCTCTTTTTTGATCTTTGTGGTTGTCCGGCTTTGCCTGACGGATTGCAGGCGGAATTCTTTACCCTGCAACTGCGTTTTTCGCGCCCTTTGCCCGTGGACATCCGGCTGCGCCGCGATTCCCTGCGCCTGTATTGCGCACCTGCCATTAATTTATTTATCCACCATGCAGAAGCCATCACGCTGGACAACCGGCGGGCAGACTATCCGCTGGTTCCCAGCCGCCATTACCCACAACATTACGATGTATTTTCCGTTAACAGTGTGGTGAGCCAGGTCCAGGATATGTTCAGGAAAAAAGATCTGGGGCGTCCTGTTTCGACGCAGGCCGCGCGCCAGTGGCCAGCCTTTGAAAGTTTCAGCCATCAGATGGAATACAGCCGGAAGCGGGAAGTGGTGTACTGGCATCACCGGACCAAAACATCCCTGTTCCATCGCGGCTTTGATCATACCCTTGCCTTTATACATGCTGATGGCAGTTATCCGTCAGACGAATCTCTGCTCAGTAATGAAGTGGTTTCGGTATCGCTGACCTGTACCAACCGTGAGCTTCCGTCACAAATTCGTTCCGGCGATATCACCGGCACAACCGGTAAAAATGCGGCTGTTGCTTCATTTCGCAACATTACCCGCCCGACGCAACCACTCTGGCCGGTCATTGATGGCAGCCTGCACTGGTCCCTACTCTCCGCCATGAACCTGAATTATCTGTCATTACTGGATACGGACGCGCTGAAGCAGGTCATCGCCAACTTTGATCGCCACGCAATCCATCATCCGCAGACGGCACGGCTGTCACAACAAAAGCTGGATGCCATTGAGCGTCTGGAGACCCGCCCCGTTGATCGCCTGTTTACGGGTATTCCCGTCCGGGGACTGGCCTCCACGCTGTATCTGCACCCGGAGCCGTTTGTCTGTGAAGGGGAAATGTATCTGCTCGGTACGGTGCTTTCGCATTTTCTGTCGCTGTACGCCAGCGTTAACTCATTCCACATGCTGACCGTTGTGAACACAGAAAGCCAGGAGACATGGAAATGGACGGAAAGAATCGGGCAGCATCCTCTTATCTGAGTCCGGGAAATCCCCCGGCAGATAAAGAGCAGAATGATCCGCTGGCACAGGTTTTCCATAATGCCTGCTCTTACAATTTTTTTGCGATGGCGGAGCTGTTGCACCGCCTGGCAAAGGGTGAAAAGGGGACGCCAGAATTATCCCTGCGTGACGATCCGGCACAGGAAACCCTGCGTTTCAGCGCCGATGCCAGCCTTGCCTTCCCGTGCAGTGATATCAGTGCACTGAAACGGGATACGTCAGGGGCATTCAGGATGACCACCACCTTTATGGGGTTACAGGGGAGCCAGTCGCCTCTCCCCGGTTATTACCTCGATCACCTGGCCTGGAAAGCGGTACATGAACAAAGTCCGGTAGGTGATTTTCTGGATATGTTCAGCCACCGCCTGACCCAGTTTGTCTGGCATATCTGGCGTAAGTACCGCTATCACATCAGTTTTCGTAACGGCGGTGTGGATGCGTTCTCGCAGCGCATGTACTCCCTTGTCGGGCTGGGCCACCGCCAGCTTCGCGATAAGCTGGCGATTAATCACAGCAAAATGCTGGCGTATTCCGGGATCCTGGCAAATCCGGGACGATCCCCGGAAATAATCTGTGGCCTGGTGTCCCACTGCTTTGATTTGTCAGAAGTGACGCTGCAAAACTGGCAACGTCGCAAGGTGGATATTGAACCGGATCAGCAAAATAGTCTGGGGAGCTATTCTCTTAAAAATGGCGAAAAACTGGCGGGAAGATCGGTACTGGGCAACTTTGTTCTGGGTACACGAGTGCCCGATCTCAGCGGAAAATTCCAGCTCAGTATTACCAGCCTGACCCGAAAACAGTTCCTCTCTTTTCTGCCGTCCGGCGAAAACTTCCTGCCACTGACGATGTTCGTGTCCTTCATCCTGCGCGATCAGCTTGCCTGGGACTTACATCTGGGGCTGGCGCCGGAGCAGGTGGGCGCAATGCGCCTGGGCGATAACAAAAGTGCGCTGCTGGGCTGGACCAGCTTCCTCGGCACACCGGAAGAAAGACCCTCAGTCACCATCAGGGTACGGTCGTAAATTATGATAATCACGGAGCAGAATATGCCGGAAGAGAAACTACAGACGCTTTCATTGCAGGTCATTAACGGCAGTGAGCTGGAAAGCGGACGGGCGGCGCGCTGTCTGTTCACACAGCAGGGAAATGTCGGCCATGGCCCCGAATGCCACTGGTCGGTACAGGATCGTCAGCAGAGCATTCCGGCCCAGGCTTTTACCGTTATCCTGCACGATGGCACATTTTGTCTGCGCCCGCAGACGGCACAACTGTGGCTGAATCAGGCAAAAGTCACAGCAACATCAGACCTAATACAGTTGCGCCAGGGCGATGAGATCCAGATCGGACGGCTGATGGTGAGGGTTCATCTGAACCGGGGAGATATTCCCCATTACGATGAGGAAATGGCCACTCCCGAAACCATCGTTACCAATCGCGATATGCTCACGGATACCCTGCTATCAACGGAGGGTACGCCACACTATCCGGGAATGACTCACCGGCACCAACTTGCAGACACCGTGGTAAACGGTTTTTCTGCCGATCCACTCCAGGCACTTCAGTCCGAAAGCCTGATTACCACGGGCGATCCGCTTTCAGGCATTGCGGCTGTCCGGCCATCGGCACCGCTGTCCGATCCGGCAAGTAATGGGGGGATCAATACTCCGTTTATGGATCTGCCGCCCATTTATGCCAGCCCCGGCGATCGTAATGACGACGTCTCTGCGGCAGAAATGGCGCAACGCCACCTTGCGGTCACCCCCTTACTGCGCGGTCTTGGCGGCTCGCTTACCATGAGCAATTCCGACGATGCGGATGATTTTCTGGAGGAGGCCGGACGAACGTTACAGGCCGCAATAAAAGGTCTGCTCGATTTGCAGCAGCAGCGTAACAGCCTCTCAGACAAACATTTGCGCCCGCTGGAAGATAACCCGCTGCGCCTGAACATGGATTACGCCACCGCGCTCGACGTAATGTTTGCCGAAGGTAAAAGCCCGGTACATCTGGCGGCTCCCGCCGCCGTCAGTGAAAGCCTGCGCAATGTCCGCCACCACGAAGAAGCTAACCGGGCAGCGATTGTGGAGTCGCTTCGTGTCCTGCTGGATGCTTTCTCACCACAAAATCTGCTGCGCCGCTTTGTGCAGTACCGCCGCAGCCATGAACTGCGCCAGCCGCTGGATGATGCCGGAGCATGGCAAATGTACAGCCATTATTACGAAGAACTGGCCTCCGATCGCCAGCAGGGGTTTGAGATGCTGTTTAACGAGGTCTACGCCCAAGTCTATGACCGGGTGCTTCGTGAAAAACAGCGGGAGCCGGAAGCATGAACAGGAAGGCGTTTCTGGCCTGCGTGCTGATGTGCGTCATATTAACCGGCTGCGAAACGGCGAAAAAAATCAGTGAGGTGATCAAAAACCCGGATATCCAGGTCGGGAGCCTGAAGGAGCAACCTTCGGAAATAACCGTCACCCTGCTGACCGAACCGGACACCAATACCAATGCGGAAGGTGAATCAGCCGCCGTGGATGTGCAACTGGTGTACCTGACTGACGACTCAAAATTGCTGGCAGCCGACTATGACCAGATAGCCAGTACGCCGCTACCGGATGTGCTGGGTAAAAACTATATCGACCACCAGGATTTCAACCTGTTGCCGGACACCATCAAAACCCTGCCGCCGGTAAAGCTGGATGAGAAAACGCAGTTTATTGGTGTCGTGGCCTATTTCTCCGATGACCAGGCCACTGAATGGAAACAAATCGAGACGGTGGAAGGAACCGGCCACCATTACCGCCTGCTGGTGCATGTACGTCAAAGCAGCATCGAAATGAAAAAAGAGGATGAATAATTATGGCAACCACCCGCAACAAGGTGATGTGGCAGGAAGGGATGCTGATGCGTCCACACCATTTCCAGCAGCAGCAGCGTTACAACGACTACCTGGATAACCAGCGTTTCCGGGCCATGAATGATTTATCCTGGGGATTTACCGAACTCACTCTCAACAATGAACTGCTGGCACAGGGTAAGATCATGATTGACAGCGCGTCAGGCACACTGCCCGACGGCACCGTCTTTTCTATCCCCGACCAGGACGCACTGCCCGATCCGCTGCACCCGCAACATTTTCCGGACGAGAGAAGCCGCAATATCTACCTCGCTCTGCCGGTCGCCAGTGATGTGAGAAATGAAATCAGCGACGGGCGGCGAATCGGGCGTTACCGGCTGAATTATGCCGATGTCCGGGATTTGCATTCAGAAGAAGGTGACACGCGAACACTGACGCTGGGACAACTGACGCCGCGCATCATGAGCGGTGCAGAAGATATGAGCGCCTATATTACGCTCCCGCTTTGCCGTATCAGCGATCGCCATGCCGATGGCTCCCTGACGTTGGATGACGATTTTATCCCCTCCTGCCAGAATATTCAGGTCAGTAAGAAACTGCGTGTTTATCTCAAAGAGGTACAGGGGGCCATTGGCGGACGGGCAAGCGATCTGGCAAACCGTATTGGCTCTCCGGCGCAGAGCGGCATCGCGGATGTGGCGGAATTTATGATGTTGCAGTTACTTAACCGTAACCAGACCCGGTTTACCCATCGCGCCCGCCGATCCCAGCTCCCCCCGGAAGATTTCTACCTTGATCTTGCTGGGTTGCTGGGTGAACTGATGACCTTTACCGAGCCGTCGCGCCTGCCCTGCCCGCTTGATGTGTATGATCATCATGATCTGACCAAAACATTTAAAACACTGTTACCGGAAGTCAAACGGGCGCTGCATACCGTACTGTCGCCAAGAGCGGTCAATCTGCCGCTGCATCTGCGTGACGGTATCTGGCAGGCCGATATCCATGACACAGAACTGCTGCAATCTGCCACCTTTGTGCTGGCCGTGGCGGCAAACGTGCCGGTCGATCAGATCCAGCGTCAGTTTATCCAGCAGTCGAAAATTTCCTCGCCGGAAAAAATCCGCAATATGGTCAGTGTGCAGATCCCCGGCATTCCATTGCGCGCACTGATGGTGGCTCCCCGCCAGCTTCCTTACCATTCCGGGTTCAGCTATTTCGAACTCGACAAGAGCGGACAGGCCTGGACAGAAATGGCTGCCGCCGGGGCCGTTGCACTGCATGTATCCGGCAGTTTCCCGGATCTGAACATGCAACTGTGGGCGATAAGAGGGTAAGACGATGGATGAGGGGTCACTGTCTCTGCCACCATTTACCGGATACGACGAAAAAAGCCAGCGCGACTATCATCTCGCGCTTCGTGGCAACAGCCTGAATCCGATGATCGACGCAGCCACGCCGCTCCTCGGTATGGTGATGCGCCTTTCAACCATGAACAGCCAGACGATGCCGGAGCATCTTTTTGCTCAGGTGGTGACGGATGTTCAGGCCGTGGAGCAACTGCTTCAGGAGCAGGGCTACGAACCGGGCGTGATTATCTCGTTTCGCTACATCCTCTGCACGTTTATTGATGAAGCGGCGCTCGGTAACGGCTGGTCGAACAAGAACGAGTGGATCAAGCAGTCATTGCTGGTCCATTTCCACAACGAAGCCTGGGGTGGAGAGAAAGTTTTCATCCTGCTGGAGCGCCTGATCCGTGAACCCAAACGTTACCAGGATCTGCTGGAATTTCTCTGTCTCTGTTTTTCTCTGGGATTTCGCGGGCGCTACAAAGTGGCAGCACAGGATCAGGGGGAATTTGAGCAGATCTACCGCCGCCTGTACCACGTCCTGCATAAACTACGCGGCGATGCCCCTTTCCCGCTGTTACACCAGGACAAAAAAACCCAGGGCGGGCGTTATCAGCTCATCAGTCGCCTGACCATTAAACATATTTTTTGTGGTGGCGTTGTCGTGCTGGCGTTGTTTTACCTGTTCTATCTGTTGCGGCTGGACAGCCAGACGCAGGACATCCTGCACCAGCTAAACAAATTACTTCGATAAGGACGTTTATGATCCAGATTGATCTTCCCACGCTGGTAAAACGGCTTAACCTGTTCTCCCGCCAGGCGCTGGAGATGGCCGCCTCTGAATGTATGAGCCAGCAGGCAGCGGAAATTACCGTCAGCCATGTGCTTATTCAGATGCTCGCCATGCCACGCAGTGACCTGCGGGTTATTACCCGCCAGGGCGATATTGGCATGGAAGAGTTGCGCCAGGCGCTGACGGTGGAGAACTACACAACTGCCCGTTCTGCGGACAGCTACCCGGCATTTTCCCCGATGCTGGTTGAGTGGCTGAAAGAGGGCTGGCTGCTGGCGTCGGCTGAGATGCAGCACAGCGAATTGCGTGGCGGCGTGTTGCTGCTGGCCCTGCTGCATTCGCCGCTGCGTTATATACCGCCTGCTGCCGCCCGGCTGTTGACCGGCATTAACCGTGACCGTCTGCAACAGGACTTTGTGCAATGGACACAGGAGTCGGCGGAATCAGTCGTGCCGGATGCAGACGGTAAAGGCGCAGGCACACTGACGGACGCTGCTGACACCCTGCTTGCCCGCTACGCCAAAAACATGACCGCAGACGCCCGTAACGGCAGGCTTGACCCGGTACTGTGCCGCGACCACGAAATCGACCTGATGATCGACATTCTCTGCCGCCGCCGCAAGAACAACCCGGTGGTGGTGGGCGAAGCAGGCGTGGGTAAAAGCGCCTTAATCGAAGGGCTGGCGCTGCGCATCGTGGCAGGCCATGTGCCGGACAAGCTGAAAAACACCGATATCATGACCCTTGACTTGGGCGCATTGCAGGCCGGAGCGTCGGTGAAGGGTGAATTCGAAAAACGTTTCAAAGGGCTGATGGCGGAGGTCATTCCCTCCCCGGTGCCGGTCATTCTGTTTATCGACGAAGCACATACCCTGATTGGCGCGGGCAACCAGCAGGGCGGGCTGGATATCTCCAACCTGCTCAAACCGGCGCTGGCGCGCGGCGAGCTGAAAACCATCGCCGCCACCACCTGGAGCGAGTACAAAAAATACTTCGAAAAAGATGCCGCCCTGTCGCGCCGCTTCCAGTTGGTGAAGGTCAGCGAACCCAACGCTGCCGAAGCCACCATTATTCTGCGCGGTCTGTCGGCGGTCTATGAACAGTCTCACGGCGTGCTGATTGATGATGACGCCTTGCAGGCCGCTGCGACATTAAGCGAGCGTTATCTCTCCGGGCGTCAGTTACCGGACAAAGCGATTGATGTGCTGGATACCGCCTGCGCCCGTGTGGCCATCAACCTGTCGTCGCCGCCGAAGCAAATCTCAGCGCTGACCACTCTGAGCCACCAGCAGGAGGCGGAAATTCGCCAGCTTGAGCGCGAGCTTCGCATCGGACTGCGTACCGACACATCACGGATGACCGAGGTGCTGGTGCAGTATGATGAAACGCTGACGGCGCTGGATGAACTGGAAGCGGCCTGGCACCAGCAGCAGACGCTGGTCCGGGAGATTATTGCGCTGCGCCAGCAGTTACTGGGCGTGGCAGAGGACGATGCGGCGCCGTTGCCGGACGCAGATACCGTGGAGGATACGCAGCCAGAGTCAGAGTCAGAGTCAGAGTCAGAGTCAGAGTCAGAGTCAGAGTCAGAGTCAGAGCAGGATAATACCGGTGCCGAACCGGCTGATGAAGCTGGCAGCGAACAGCCGGAAGAGACCGCTGAAACAGTTTCCCCGGTACAGCGGCTGGCCCAGCTCACTGCCGAACTGGACGCCCTGCATAACGACCGGTTGCTGGTCTCCCCGCACGTCGATAAAAAACAGATTGCGGCGGTGATTGCCGAATGGACCGGCGTGCCGCTCAACCGCCTGTCGCAGAATGAAATGTCGGTCATCACCGACCTGACGAAATGGCTGGGTGACACCATCAAAGGCCAGGACCTGGCGATTGCCAGCCTGCATAAGCATCTACTGACCGCACGCGCCGACCTGCGTCGTCCGGGACGCCCGCTCGGTGCGTTCCTGCTGGCTGGCCCCAGCGGTGTGGGTAAAACCGAAACCGTCCTGCAACTGGCAGAGCTGCTCTACGGTGGTCGCCAGTACCTGACCACCATCAATATGTCCGAATTCCAGGAGAAACACACCGTCTCGCGGCTGATTGGTTCGCCTCCGGGCTACGTTGGCTACGGTGAAGGCGGCGTACTGACCGAAGCGATTCGCCAGAAACCCTACTCGGTAGTACTGCTCGATGAAGTGGAAAAAGCGCACCCGGATGTGCTCAACCTGTTCTACCAGGCGTTCGATAAGGGCGAAATGGCAGACGGTGAAGGCCGCCTGATTGACTGCAAAAATATCGTCTTCTTCCTGACGTCCAACCTCGGCTACCAGGTAATAGTCGAGCATGCCGATGACCCGGAAACCATGCAGGAAGTACTGTATCCGGTGCTGGCCGACTTCTTCAAACCTGCCCTGCTGGCGCGTATGGAAGTGGTGCCGTACCTGCCGCTGTCGAAAGAGACGCTCGCCACCATCATTGCCGGGAAACTGGCCCGCCTGGATAACGTGCTGCGCAGCCGCTTTGGCGCGGAGGTGATTATAGAACCGGAAGTGACGGACGAAATCATGAGCCGCGTCACCCGCGCGGAAAACGGCGCGAGGATGCTGGAATCGGTCATCGACGGCAATATGCTGCCGCCGCTCTCCCTGCTGCTGTTGCAGAAAATGGCGGCGAATACGGCGGTTGCCCGGATTCGGTTGTCGGCAGTGGACGGCGCATTTACGGCAGACGTGGAAGATGCTCAGAACGACGAGTCCGTCACAAAGGATGAAACGGTTTTATGAGCAGGTTGCGCGTTTTCCGGCAGACAGGATGGTTTATCGCGGGCCTGATGACGGGCTTACCCGCCACTGCCGCGCCCGCAGAAGCATCGTCAATGGCCGGTGTGGCGGTCGCCGTCGCCACCACGACCCCGCCGGATGCGACAGCCACGTTACAGGCCATGCAGTCCTGTCGGCGGGAGTCCGCGGCGCTGGAGCGGCTTGACTGCTATGACCGCCTGCTGGCACCGCTGTCCCCGTCAGGGTTTGACGGGGCGCTGGTCAAAGCCGGTTTTGTGGGCGAGGCCTGGACCCGCGCCACAGAGCAGGAAAAACGCCGCGAGGGCAACACCACAGAACTGCTGGTGACGCAGGTGCCGGGGGAGCGCCCGACGGTGGTGATAACCACCCCGGCTATCGGTCATGTTCCGCCACGCCCGGTGCTGATGTTCAGTTGCGTGGACAATATCACCCGGATGCAGGTGGCACTGATGCACCCTCTGGATGTCCATGATATCGCCGTCACTCTGAATGCCGACAACCGGGCATTGCGCAGCCACTGGTTTGTGCGCGAGAACGGCACCCTGCTGGAGTCCAGCCGGGGGTTATCCGGGATTGATGAAATTAAGCAACTGTTCGGCGCAAAAACGCTGACGGTGGATACCGGCGCAGACAATGCCGCCGGAAAGCTGACCTTTAACATTGACGGGCTGGCAAGGGCGATTGCTCCCCTGCGCGATGCCTGCCACTGGGCGGGAGAATAAAAATATGGCAATGGACTTACGCGATCCGAATGTCTGGATATCGCACCTGCTGGAAAACCTGCCGGAAGAGAAACTGGCATCGGCGCTGAAAGATGACAACCCGAACTGGGAGTATATCGACGGCGAAATCGTCAAGCTGGGATCGCTGGCCCACAGTCAACTGGATATCCCGGAACTCCAGCGCCGTGGGCTGGTCATTCTGGCTTCGGAGAGTAAGGATTTTCGTCTCCTGGCGCATCTGCTGAGAACCCTGCAACACGCCGGTGATCCTCATCTCGCATTGCGCCTGCTGGCGCTGTATGTGGAGCATTACTGGGCGGTGGCTGCGCCGCAGAATATGGCGCATAAAAAACGCTTTGCCAGCCAGGTCATTAAACGCTTTGAAACAGGTATTGAAGTTTTTTCACAGAACGCCGCCACAGCGCAGCGCGATGCGCTGTCAGGGGAACTGGCAAAACTGGCGCAATGCTGGCAGTCACATAACGCCCCGGAACTGGCACAGGCTACTGATGATCTTTTTGCCCTGTACCAGCGTGCGTTTAATCGTGCGGCACCGGCTCCTGTCCCCACTCCGGCGGCCTCCGGTAGTTCACCACAGACCACCGCCACGTCTGAAAGCGGCGTGACGCAACCCAGTGCTCCGGCTCCCCAAATCGTCATCGACAGTCACGACGACAAAGCCTGGCGCGACACGCTGTTAAAAGTGGCGGCCATTTTATGTGAACGCCAGCCGGATTCACCGCAGGGCTACCGTCTGCGCCGCCATGCGCTTTGGCAGAACATCACCAGTACGCCCCAGGCGGAAAGCGATGGCCGTACTCCACTGGCTGCGGTCTCCGCCGATATGGTGGCAGATTACCATGCTCAGCTCGGTAGTGCCGATATGGCGCTGTGGCAGCAGGTGGAGAAAAGCGTACTGCTGGCTCCTTACTGGCTGGATGGTCACTGCCTTTCTGCACAGACGGCGCTGCGTCTGGGTTACAAACAGGTGGCAGACGCCATCCGCGATGAGGTCATCCGCTTCCTTGAGCGTCTGCCCCAGCTTACCGGGCTGCTGTTTAATGACCACACACCGTTTATCAGTGAGCAGACGAAACAATGGCTGGCAGCTTCGCCCGACGCCAAAGTTGCACCGGTTGCGCAAATCGGTGAGGAATCGAAGGCAGCCAGAGCCTGTTTTGCTGAGCAGGGTCTGGAGGCGGCGCTGCGATATCTGGACATGCTACCCGAAGGCGATCCCCGCGATCAGTTTCACCGCCAGTACTTTGCCGCACAGTTGACGGAAGAGGCGGGGCTGGTACAGCTTGCGCAGCAGCAGTACCGGATGTTGTTCAGGATGGGATTGCAGATGATGGTGGCAGACTGGGAGCCGTCCCTGCTTGAGCAGCTAGAACAAAAATTCACGGCAGAACAATAAAAGAGAACAGGAGTTTTTGTGTTCAGATTACCAACACCCCGACTACTCAGCGGACTCAAATCAGCCCTGCGACCGGCGATGCCCCGGTTTAGCAGCCGTTTCCGGGAGGGTCTCCCAGCGGCCAATATATGCAATTTGGTACATAA
>ERZ791741.1863-NODE-1863-length-16222-cov-3.212779_pt1 | contig 16222 bp, 12 predicted proteins | sample MGYA00510040_ERZ791741 | MGnify/ENA primary metagenome ERZ791741 (study PRJEB30046, sample SAMN00791960) | human gut metagenome | study: EMG produced TPA metagenomics assembly of the A metagenome-wide association study of gut microbiota in type 2... | reverse complement strand
CATTTTCTGGGAATAAATTGAAGTCTATGAATGTGGAAAATCTGAAAGTATTGCATAGGCTCTTAAGAGCAGTTCCGCAAAGTCGCAGGCTCCTTCTCTCTGAAGCACTGCTTCGTACATGGCATAAATCTGAATATATGCCTTGTCTTTAGAGAACTTTGAATAGACCTCAGAGGCGCGCTTGCCTTCTTCCTTGCAGCGGTTGATGAAGTTTTGAACTTCACGAGGCTTGAACTCTTCCGTATCAATACCGTTTGCCTTCATCACGCGTTTGATCACGCCGAGCTGATCGCTCATATCCAAAATGGCAAACGTCGCAGGAAGGCCGGCTTCCTGATGATGCAGACGCAGTAAACGATTGCATAAGCCATGGAAGGTGCCTACCCACATAGCGCGTGGGTTGATCGGAATCATGTTCTGCAGACGAGCCAGCATTTCTTTAGCGGCCTTATTAGTAAAGGTAACCGCAAGAATCTCGCTCGGATGAGCCATATTCTGTTGAAGCAGGTAGGCAATGCGGCTGGTTAAGACGCGCGTCTTCCCCGAACCGGCACCTGCAAGAATCAATGCGGACTTGGGTTCGGCAGTCACTGCCTGGGCTTGTTGCTTATTAAGCGATTCAGTAATGGATTGCATTCTTTTCTTCCCATCCAAAGGAGAGAGAAGTCTAGCAAACGCATCTGCTCGCTGCAGACGCAGTGACGAACGCTTACGACTTGAAAATTTGTTTTGGATTTCCTCTCTCTAACATATATAGGAGACCGCCGCGGCTTTACTTGCTGCAAAGCCGAAACTTTCGGCTCCATCACCTATAATTGACACATTTTCCAGCTTCTTTAACTTAAAGAACTCTCATGAGAGAAACATACGATCCGGCGGAGGTTGAATCCGTCCAGCAGGCCCACTGGCGTGCTAAAGATATCTACCGTGCCGTCGAACACGCGCTCGACGCCAACGGAAACGAAAAACCGAAATTCTATGTTTGCCCGATGCTCCCGTACCCAAGCGGAAAACTGCATATGGGCCACGTTCGCAACTACACCTTAAATGACGTTCTCTACCGCTATTTGCGTATGCGCGGCATGAACGTCATGACCCCGATGGGCTGGGACTCTTTCGGGCTGCCGGCTGAAAACGCTGCCATCGCTAAAAAAGTGGCACCGGCCAAATGGACCTACGCCAACATCGCCGACATGAAGGCTCAAATGGAGCCGCTCGGCCTCGCCTTTGACTGGTCTCGCGAAGTCACGACCTGCAAGCCCGACTACTACCGCTGGAATCAGTGGATGTTCCTGAAAATGCTCGAAAAAGGCGTTGCCTACCGCAAGACCCAGACAGTGAACTGGGACCCGGTCGACCACACCGTTTTGGCTAACGAACAGGTGATTGAAGGACGCGGCTGGCGAAGCGGCGCCATCGTTGAAAAACGTGAGATCCCCGGCTATTACCTCGGAATTACTCAGTACGCCGAAGAACTCCTGAAAGACCTCGACCAGCTTCAGGGCTGGCCCGAACAGGTGCGCCGCATGCAGGAACACTGGATCGGCAAGTCCTACGGTGTCAACCTCGCCTTCCCGTACGAACTCGACGGCGAAAAGAAAGAACTTCGTGTTTACACAACACGTCCTGACACGATCATGGGCGTCACGTTCGCTGCCATTGCTGCCGAGCATCCGCTTGCGCTCCGTTTGGCAAAAGACAAACCCGAACTCCAGGCCTTCATCGACGAATGCCGCAAAGGCTCCGTTTCCGAAGCCGATATGGCCACGATGGAGAAGAAAGGTGTTCCGACAGGCTTCTGCGTCAAGCATCCGCTCACCGGCGCCGACGTTCCGGTTTGGATCGGCAACTATGTATTAATGACCTACGGTGAAGGCGCTGTGATGGGCGTTCCTGCTCATGACGAACGCGATTTCGCCTTCGCTCTTAAATACGGTCTGCCCATCAAACAAGTCATCGGCAAGAAAGGCGAAGTCTTCGATGACAAAGTTTGGCACGAATGGTACGGAGAAAAAGAAGGTACGTTCTGCGTCAATTCCGGCAAATATGACGGAATGGATTTCGAACAGGCGCGTGAAGCCGTTGCTAAAGACCTCGAAGCCCTCGGCTTAGGCAAACTTCAGGTTCAGTACCGTCTGCGTGACTGGAGTATTTCCCGTCAGCGTTACTGGGGCACTCCGATCCCGATGATCAACTGCCCGCACTGCGGCCCGGTTCCCGTTCCTGAAAAAGACCTCCCGGTTATCCTTCCGGAAGACTTAATTCCTGACGGCTCCGGCAACCCCTTGAATCAGGACGAAGCCTTCCTTAACTGCAAGTGCCCGAAGTGCGGCAGAGACGCTAAGCGCGAAACCGACACAATGGACACCTTCGTCGATTCCAGCTGGTATTACATGCGCTATTGCTCGCCCGACTGCGAAACTTCCATGGTCGACGAGCGCAATGACTACTGGATGGCAATGGACCAGTACATCGGCGGTATCGAACATGCCGTACTTCACCTCCTCTACGCCCGCTTCTGGACCAAAGTCATGCGCGACCTGGGCCTCGTCAAATTTGACGAACCCTTCAAACGCCTCTTCACTCAGGGCATGCTCACGGCTGAATGCTTCTACCGTGAGCTCCCTGACGGAAGAAAACGCTGGTTCTATCCGAGCGAACTCGATATCGTCTATGACGCCAAAGGCAGAATTGAAAAGATCACTGCCAAGGAAGACGGTTTGCCCGTCAAGTCCGGCGGTATCGAAAAGATGTCTAAGTCTAAGAACAACGTTGTGGAACCGTCTGCCATTATCGGCAAGTTCGGTGCTGATACAGCCCGCGCTTTCGTGATGTTTGCAGGACCTCCCGACCAGAGCGCAGCCTGGAGCAATTCCGGAGCCGAAGGTACGTTCCGCTTCATGAGAAGACTCTGGAACTTCGGATTCACACATCAGAATGTCATTAAAGAAAATGTCAAACTTGATGTCTCCAAGCTGAATCACGAAGAAAAGGCTGTTCGCCGCGATATTTACACGGCGCTCAAACAGGCCGAATTCGACTTAGACCGCATGCAGTACAACACCGTTGTCTCGGCAGCCATGAAGATGCTCAATTCCCTTGATTCTCTCAAGGACAACACATCTGAAGGCACACGCGCCGTGATCAACGAAGGCATGTCCATCCTGCTTCGCACGCTCTACCCGATCGCTCCGCACATCACGGCTCAGCTTTTCGAAGATCTGGGCTACGATCAGCGTTTCGGCACTTCCATTGTCGACGCTCCCTGGCCGAAGATCGATGCTCAGGCCATGGTCGCCGACGAAGTGAAGTACGTGATTCAGATCAACGGCAAGCTGCGCGGAGAAATCAATGTTCCGGCCGAAACCCCGAAATCTGAAATCGAGGCAGCCGCTCTGGCCAACCCCGACGCACAGCGATTCATTGACGGCAAACCTGTCCGCAAGATCATTGTTGTGCCCAAGAAATTGGTCAACATTGTGGTCTGATAAGGCTTAATGCCTCAGGTCCTCCGGGACCTGAGGTTTCATTCTTTTAGTTTTATTTGTGCATATGAATTACAAAGGACTGACTCGCCGCAGTTTCATTCTCGGGCTTTCGGCCCTCGGCCTGACAGGCTGCGGATGGCATCTGCGCGGCAAGCAAAACGTTCCTTTCAAGACAATCTACATTGCTCTTGGTGAGAACTCTGCGGTTCGGGCAACTATTCGCCGTAACCTTGAAGCCCAAACAGAAGTCAAGGTGGTCAATGACCGCAAGGAAGCCGAAGCGATTTTTGAGCTGCTCGGACAGTCCCGCGGTTCTAACGTCTTGGCTTACAACACAGACGGCCGAGCCCGTATCTACAGCCTGCGCTTAACGAATACATTCAGAGTCGTTCTGCAGAACGGCGTCGAACTTCTGCCGACCACTACTGTGAGCGCTACCCGCGAATTGATTCGCGATGAAAGTGACGAAAACGGCAGAGCAAATCAGGAAAGACTGCTTTACGAAGAAATGGAACAGTCTTGTATCCATCAAATGGTCAGCCGTATGACCCACATCTCCGAAGAAGCTGTCCAAAAAGGTATGCATGAGCTGGAGTAGTCTTCTTGCGCAAAAATTAAGGCCCGACGAAAACGGTAATCTTCCTCGGCTTTGGTTTTTATTGGGCTCGGAACCCCTGCTGGCCATCGAGGCTCAGGATGCTATCCGAGCCGCTGCTTTTAAAGCAGGTTATTCCGAACGCAAATCTTTTGTTTTTGAAGGCAACGCCGATTACTCGCCTCTTTACGAGGCACTCGGCGACCAGAGCCTTTTCGGCGAAAAAAATCTGATTGAGGTTGTTTTCCCCAGAGCAACGATCGGTAAAAACGGTCCTGCGGCTGTGGAAGCTGTTATTGAGCACGCCGACGAAGACAAGATGGTCGTTGTCTCGCTCTTTGATTACGATTGGACCGCAACGAAAAAAGACTGGTTCAATCACCTCATGAAGTCGTCGGTTTGTATCCGCACGGATCCGATTGACCGTAACGCCCTGCCGCGCTGGATTACGGAGCGTGCCAAAGAGAAAAACGGCCAAACGCTCACGCCTGAAGCCGCAAATCTCATCGCTGAAAGAACCGAAGGGAATCTTTTGGCGACGTCTCAGGAAATTCAGAAACTCGCCCTGCTCGTCAACAAGCCGGAAATTGATGTCAGCGATGTACTCGACGCCGTTTCCGACGTTTCTCGTTTTGATCAGGAATCGCTATTTCTTGCGATGCTTGAAGGCGATGCCGGACAGGTGTCCAAAATTATCGATTCCCTGCAAGGGGAAAACGTTCAAATTCCTTCTTTTCTCTGGATGCTGACGGATGTCGTTCGCAATCTGCTTTTGCTTAATCGAGGATTTGCCGTCAGAACATTCGGACTCTCAGAGGCCCATCGCAGTGCGCTCAACCGAGCATCTCGCCGTGCCAATCCTAAACTCCTTGAATTGATGCTTCATCGCCTAAGCGATGTAGATCGTATGAGTAAGGGACTCTTTGTCGAAAGCAGTGACGGAGACGCCTGGCAGGAATTAAAGGCTGTCTGTCTCATGCTCTCACTAAAAAGGAAGTAATAATCTATGGTATCTACGAACGTCAGCCAAACGGCTCACGACAAAATCGCCGTCATCGGCAAAAAGGCACGCGCTGCTTCTTTGATCATGGCTAAAGCCTCCTCCAAACAGAAAAACAATGTTCTTCTGACTTTGACGGATTTGCTCGGCAAGAATCTAGAAGATCTTTTAAAGGCAAATAACCTGGACATCGTCGAGGCAGAAAAGAATGGTCTTTCTAAAGCCTTTATTGATCGTCTGACCATTTCTGTAGACACCGTTGCCCAGATGGCTGCCGGACTTCGTCAGATCGCCTCTTTGAGAGACCCGATCGGCGAAATCACCGATGTTCGTCCGCAGCCGAGCGGCATTGAAGTCGGCAAAATGCGCGTGCCCCTCGGCGTGGTTGCCATTATTTACGAGTCCCGCCCGAACGTCACAATTGATGCAGCTGCCCTTTGTTTGAAGAGCGGCAACGCTGCCGTGCTCCGCGGAGGCTCCGATGCCAAACATTCCAACGCTTTCTTAGCAGGCCTTATTCAGCAGGCACTCTCGGAAAACAGCATTACCTCCGACGCAGTTCAGATCATCACGGACCCGGACCGCGATTTGGTAGGCGAATTGATTACCGCCCGCGAATACATCGATGTGTTGATTCCCCGCGGCGGCAAGGGCTTGATTTCCCGCTTGATGCAGGAAGCAACCGTTCCGATGATCAAGCATCTCGAAGGCATCTGCCATACCTACGTGGATGAAAGCGCCGATATCGATATGGCAGTCGCCGTCTGCGACAATGCCAAAACCCAGCGTTATTCTCCCTGCAACGCTATGGAGACGCTGCTCGTTAACCGCGAAATTGCCGGCAGCTTCCTGCCTAAGATCGGAGCTATTTACTTTAGGAAAGGCGTAGAACTTCGCTGCGATCCGGCTTCCAAAGCCATTCTGGAAAATTTCGGTCCGGTCAAAGACGCAACAGAAGCTGATTGGTCTGAAGAATACAACGCCCCTGTTCTTTCAGTAAAAATCGTTGCTTCTCTGGAAGAAGCCATTGACCATATCAATACATACGGCTCTCACCATACGGACGCTATCATTACGAACAATCTTGAGCACTCCGAGAGATTCCTTCGTGAAGTCGATTCTTCTTCCGTCATGGTCAATACTTCAACTCGCTTTGCAGACGGTTTTGAATACGGTTTGGGTGCCGAGATCGGCATCTCTACAGACAAAATCCATGCTAGAGGTCCGGTGGGATTAGAAGGCTTAACCAGTCAAAAATACGTTGTTTTCGGACACGGAGAACTGCGTAAGTAAGACCGCCCTTCTCGTAAACCATCTTACGGCCGCAGGCTGAAAAGCATACAATGCAAATCAAATAAAGAAGGAATTTTTTGTGAACCCATTGCTTAAACCTTTTTACGCAGTCGTTCCTCTCTCCTTAGAAGAGCTCTTCGCTGAGGAACTCAAAAAGCTCGGTATTGAAAAATTCCGTTTAGAGAAAGGCGGCTGCTGGTTCGGCGCAGAAATGAGCCAAATGATGCAGGTCAACCTTTGGACACGTTACGCCTCAAGAATTCTCTTGAAAGTTGCCGAAGGCCCCTACCGCACGGAAGAAGATATCTATAAATTAGCGAAATCCTTCCGCTGGGAGCAGTATTTCACGCCTGAAAATACCTTCAAGATTGAACTTTCTTCTCGTCGCTCACCGCTCAAAAGCGTCGCTTTTGCTGCGCTTCGCGTCAAAGACGCCGTCTGCGACTACTTCCGCGAAACAGACGGTCAGCGCCCCGACGTTGAAAAGCACGACCCGGACATCCGCATTTACGTCCATTTAACGGATAAGAACTGCATTATTTATTTAGACACGTCCGGCGAGTCTCTCTTTAAACGCGGCTGGCGTGAAGCCAAAGGCGAAGCCCCGCTCAAGGAAAATCTTGCGGCAGGTCTTCTCGGACTGGCCAGCTGGACGCCGGACAAGCCGCTGCAGGATCCTTTCTGCGGTTCGGGCACGATCATCATTGAAGCCGCCACGATTGCTTGCAATATGGCTCCGGGTCTGAACCGCCGCTTCGGCTTTGAGCGCTTCCGCGGATTTGATTCCACAGCTTGGCAGCGCATCAAGAAAGAAGCCCGTAGGGTGGTGAATTTTGATGTTCCGGTGAATTTGGCCGGAAGCGACATCTCGACATTAATCGTCGACCGTGCTCAGAAGAATGCCGTCTTAGCCGGTATTTCTCAGTGGGTCAACGAAGGCAAGGTTCGCTTCACCGCCTGTGACGCCCGTGAAGTACAGCCTTCCTCTGAAACGCCGGGTTTGATCGTGACCAACCCGCCGTACGGTGAGCAATCCAATCCGAAATCTGCCAGCGTTGCTTCCATGATGAAGAACGTGGCCGATAACCTGAAACGCAATTTTGCAGGCTGGACGGTTTGGATGCTCACGAGCGACCGCGAGCTGACTCGTCAGATGCGGCTCAAAGAGTCTAAAAAAATCGTTTTCTTCAACGGCCCCCTCGAGTGCCGTTTCTTCCGCTTCGCCATGACAGCGGGATCCAACCGAAAGGAAGATGTCTCTCAAAAGGAAACTTCTTCTGATTAATAAATCATCGAGGATAACCTCAACAAGGAAAATAAGATGGACACTAAAGATTTTGATGTAGTAGCCATGAGAACCGATCTTCATCAGATCCCGGAACTCGGCTTCAACGAACACAAGACCAGTGACTACGTCGCTGCCAAACTGAAGGAAATGGGTCTTGAACCGATCCGCGGCATCGGCGGAACCGGTGTCGTTGCCTACATTGACGGTACAGAACCCGGACCCACAGTCATGCTTCGCGCCGATATGGACGCTCTTCCTTTTGTCATCGACGGAAAGGATGCCTGCATCCACGCCTGCGGCCATGACTCTCACACAGCCATGGTTCTGGCCACTGCCGCCAAACTGATCGGCCACGTTAAAAAAGGCCGCGTGAAACTCTTCTTCCAGCCTGCTGAAGAAACCCTCTTCGGTGCTCTGAAGTCTTATGAAGACGGTGTTTTGGATGACGTCGACTACGCTTTCGGCGCTCACGTTCGTCCGATCCAGGACATTCCTGACGGCACGGTCTGCGCTGCTGTTCGCCATACTTCCAGCACATTCTGCATCGTCGAACTCAAGGGCAAAGTCGCCCACGGTTCTCGTCCGCACCTCGGCGCCAGCGTTGTCGAAGCAGCTGTTCTCGCAACCAATGCCGTGAACTCCATCTGGGTCAACCCGAACAAGGCTTGGTCCGCTAAGGTCACTTCCATTAACTGCGCTTCCACAGCAACCAACATTATCCCGGACAAAGGCAAGATGATTCTTGACATCCGCGCCCAGGATAATGGAACCATGACCGAACTGCTTGAAAAACTCAAGACAGCGATCACCAATGCATGTGCATGTGTCAACGTTACCTGCGAAATCACATTCCCGGGCGGCGTCATTCCGGCTGCCGTATACGACGAAGACTTAGTCGACCAAGTCCGCAAGACCATCGGTGAAGTACTCGGTGAAGACAAAGTTGCTAAAGACTGCGGTGGCGGCGGAGAAGACTTCCACTACTTCAAACAGAAGAAACCTGAACTTCACGCTGCATACATCGGCGTCGGCACCGGCGTTACACCTGGCCTGCATGATCCGCGCATGATCATGAACCCCGAATCTCTGAGAAACGGTGTCAAGGTTTTGGAAAAACTGATTCTTAATGTTGTCGGCTAATCCGAGCAACAGGTAGGATTCGGAAGGAGGCTTCAGCCTCCTTTCCTTTTAGGAGCGTTTGACGCTTCGGACCGAGAAGGAGAACCTTTCAGCCATGTGGAAAGATTCCGAAGCGACGATCGAGAGGCCTCTCGAGTCGTAATAGTTTCTAATGATTCTAAGCGACGGGCTGTTCTCAGGAACATGGAAAATATCCGAGACTTCTTTGGGCATCGTTGTCGCTGAAAACGCCTGCTTCACTTCCACGCATTCCTGCCCTGTCACTTCTTCTGCCAAAGTAATAATGAGGTCCTCGGATCGTTTTTTAATCATATCCAGCACTTCCAAGGCATTCGGATAGATATAAACGTAGGTGACGACCACCGCTTCCGGATGGCGTTCTGATGCTACGCGAATATTCTTGAATCGAATCACTTCCTCACCGGGAATAAGTCCCAGGCGGTCAGCAGTTTCTTCATTGAGAACGAGACGTTCTACGTTTTGAATATGTCGAGGATAGAGATTGCCGTAATGGTCGATTCCTCGAATATCGTTGTATTCATTTAAGAATCGGCCGGTACGTGTTCTTGCTTTTACACGTGTTCCGACGTGTGCCTTGCGTTCAAACAATCCTTGCTGAGAAAGGTACGCCAGCGCTTTGCGCATGGTATCCCTGCTCACATTAAATTGTTTAGCAAGTTCAATTTCTCCGGGGATGATCGAGCCAACTGGCCATTTACCTAAAGAAACTTGGAGCGAGATTTCTTCTGCAACCTTGTGCCAAATTTTCTTTTGCATAGATTAATTGTCGGTATCAAAAGCTACAAATAGATTGTACCGATACCGTCTTTAAGAATGCAAAATTTTTAAGGACTAAAACCATCTGAAAGGCTTAATCCTCTTGGCAGACAAGATTTTTAGAACTTATGCAGCCGCTTGAAATGCCACTTGCAGCCAGCCAGTGAGACCGGCTGCTCCTGCAACCACAAAGATTAAAAAGCAAACAAAAGTGATCTTTCCTATTCTTCTCCTCGTAAATAGGTATATCAGCCAACAAAGAATGACTAGGCTAAAAGCCGCCCACAAATAGGTGATGAAATCAACCATGACCGGATCCTCCGGTCAGTTAGTATATCCACGCACTATTGCGGAATGCGCAAAATCTCTCCGAAATAAGTACTCAAAAACAAACTAAAGATTTAGCGATACGATTTGGTTTTACCGATCTAGGTAAGGAATGACTTTTCCATGACTATTTCACGGTAGGTCTTTCCGCCAATCTCAACATCGTTCTCTACCATTATCCGGAAGCCTCTGCGTTTGTAGAGTTCAATGGCAATCTCGCTCTCCGAAAACGTCGATAACCACGCTTTTTGAAAGTCGTTTTCTTGGATGTATTCCATTGCAGCTTCAAACAAAAATTTTCCGAGATTGTTTTCTCTCCAGTCAGGTCTGACAGAAAACCATCGGAGCTGCGCAGTGTCTCCTCGATCCACAACGCCGATTGTGCCGACTAGTCCCTGCTCGTCTTCAACCATCCAAATTCGATTCAGAGGTTTAGGATCAATGACGTACTCTGCAAAAGTTTCTGCAACGTAGCCTTCAAAGGCGATCGGATAGTCGAAATCTGAATGCCCGTAGATTCCGGAAAACTCAATCAGCCTGCCAAGGTCACCTGCTTTTAATTCATGCCTCAGAGTAAGTCCGGGAACGTCAAAAATTTCCATGATTTCGAAAAAGAAAAAGCCGCAGAAACTTCAATTGTAACTGCGGCAGGAGGATCAAAGCGGTATTTGTTACACCGCTTTCTTCCTTATTTCATCACGGTCGGAGCCTGATATTCATATTCCTTCTTCAGGATTTCCATCTTGTAGAGCTTCTTCAAGCCTTCATAGAAGGAAGCTTCATCGGCTCTGGACTGAGCTGTAAGGGCTTCTCCACGAATTTCATCGACTTGGCTGTCATCAGCTGCAGGCATCTTGCTGGATTCAACATAGCTGATCACATAAGCACCGTCAGGAACCGTCGTACCCGTGAAAGCAGGAAGACTCTTAGCAGGAACTGCCATTTCAGCCTGGATCAAGGGCATTGACTGAGACTGAGGATTAATGCGGGAAACAGTCAGCTCGTGACCGAAACCTTCCAAATCCTTCTTAGCCTTAAGCTCAGCTAGCTTAGCTTCACCGGCTTTCTTAGCCAAGGCAGAAGCCTGTTCCAGTTCAAGCTGGTCCTTGATATCGCCCTTTACTTCGTCAAAGGACTTAATGTGAGCCGGAGTGTGTTTAACGATACGGGCAGAAACCAGTGTGTTGGCAGCAACTTCAACGGCCTGTGTATTTCTCTTTTCCTGGAGGCAGTCCGGAGAGAACAGGTCTTCAATGACGCGCTTCGTGATGTACTGAGCATCCGGAGATGTCTTCGGCAGACCGGACTGAGTCAGACCGTCAAGCGTATGAAGTGTCAGACCGTATTTTTCAACTGCAGGATCTAAGCTGTCGCTCTGTTCGTAGACCATGTTGGTAAAGCCGTCAGCATTTTCAGCAAACATGGACTGACGGTGCTGATCCTGCCAGAATTTGAGAATTTCACTGCGGACTTCTTCAAACGAACGAACGTGAGCTGGATTGATGTCGGTCACATGGATGATGTGATAACCGAATTCGGTTTTAACCGGTCCGACGATTTCGTCTTTCTTAGCCTCGAAAACGGCTTTGTCGAATTCAGGAACCATCTGGCCCTGAGTGAAGAAATCGAGATCGCCGCCGCTTTCCGCTGTTCCGGGGTCGGCAGAGTTTTCTTTGGCTAACTGAGCAAACTTGGAAGGATCGGCTTTGACTTCGACAAGAATCTTTTCTGCTTTAGCTTTGGCATCCTGGTCAGCCTTGACTTTATCTGCTTCGTTGGCATCCGGAGCGATCAAGATGTGAGCTGCGCGTCTGGATTCTTCAACCTCATATTTCTTACGGTTCTGTTCGTAGAAATCTTTCAGTTCCTGCTCAGAAGGTTCAGCAGTCATCTTGACGGTTTCAGGAGACATCACAACAAACTGAATGTTCAAGGATTCAGGAGCGCGATAGTCGTCCTTGTGTTCGTCGTAGTATTTCTTGATCTGTTCTTCAGAAACCTTGACGTCTTTCATATAGGAGGACGGATCAAAGCTCATCGTACGAACGACGCGGGTTTCGCGAAGAATGTCGTTTAACAGGGCAACCGTCTTCTTAGGAACAAAGGTTGTCTGAGCAACAGAATTCACCAGCATGTCCTGAACGAGGTCTCTTCTCAGTTCATAAACAAACTGCTGGTCGCTCTTGCCGCGGGCGGCAAGATAGTTTTCATACAGCTCAGGAGAGAACTGGCCGTCTTTCTTGAAAGCATCTGCGTTCTTAATCACATTGATGGCATCAGCTTCGCTCACATTCATATAGTGGTGAGTCATCTGTGCCTGGAGAGCGCGTCTCGTTGCAATGTTCTGCAGGATTGCTGCATTAGCTTCCTGTGTTTCGAAGATGCTCGGATCAACGGCACCTCCTTCCTGCTGGCGCATGCGTTCAATATATTCGCGTTTCTGGTAATCGAATTCTTCAGGCTGAATACCTTTACCGTCAACTTTGGCGATTGCATTTGCATCCGGATTCAAACGGCTGTAGCCATTGATACCGATAAAGACGAATGCAGGAATAATCAGAATCATGGCGATAAGCATCAGCCAACGTTTCTGGTTTCTAAAAGATTGGAACATTATGATCCTCAAGCTCTTAGCGAGCGATTCTTATTGGAATACAAAACAAAGGTCTAATTTTACCTTCCGCGGCAAATTTTGAGTGAAAGTTCACGTCAAAAACCTTGAATCTTGGTTAACTTTTGGAAATTTGCAGCACGTACGCACAAAGTTTCCTGACTCCGTCATGCTCCAAGTTAAGAAAAACTGATTTGAGTTGGACCTCAAAAATATTTTTTCCCGCAAAATCAGTCTACTGATAATTTTCGATGTAACAGAACGCAAAAAATTCCGATTTCGAGTTGCACGAATTTTTAATCTATGTAGAATTCGTTTCACTTTGATGACGCGCGAGCGTTTGAAAAGAAGGAGTGGTAGTTCAGTTGGTTAGAATACCGGCCTGTCACGCCGGGGGTCGCGGGTTCGAGTCCCGTCCACTCCGCCAAAATTCTTAAAGCCTCGGTTTGAGTTCCGAGGCTTTTTATTTTCAGCGGCCCTTCGGCCACTCCAAAATACTATTCCTGATTACCTTGAGCGAAAGGGCTGTTCAGATAGTTATCCAAGTCTTTATCGCCTCTTCCGGAAATATTGATCACAACGACGTCGTCTTTTCCAAACTTTCTCTTTTCCAAGACGGCAAGCGCGTGGGAAGATTCAAGAGCGGGAATGATGCCCTCTTCGCGCGTCAGCATGAATGCGGCCTTTAATGCCTCATCATCTGTCATTGCTTCAACTTCCATTCTTCCAGTCTTTGCCAAATGAGCATGCAGCGGTCCGATGCCGGGATAATCCAAGCCCGCAGACAAAGAATAAGCTTCTTTGACTTTTCCTTGTTCGTCTTTCATCAGAAGAGTCTGAGAACCATGAAGAACGCCTTTTTCACCGATAGTCAGCGTCGCTGCAGTTTCTCCGCTGTCAACGCCCTTTCCTGCTGCTTCCGCAGCAATCAGACGAACAGCCGGTTCGTTAATGAAGTGGTAGAAAGCGCCGGCCGCATTGCTTCCACCGCCCAAACAGGCAACGACGTAATCAGGATTTTCTTTGCCGGTTCTCTCTTTGAGCTGCTTCTTAATTTCTTCGCTGATCACAGATTGAAAACGGGCCACCATTTCCGGATATGGCTGAGGACCGACTGCAGATCCGATCAAATAGAAGTTTTCGGGGTCTTTCATCCAGGCTTCGAGGGCTTCGTTGACGGCGTCGTTAAGTGTTTTTGATCCGCTAGTCGCCGGAATCACCTTTGCGCCCAGCATCTTCATTCTTTCAACGTTCGGTCTTTGACGCTGAATATCCAGTTCGCCCATATAAACGGAGCATTCCAAGCCCATCAAGGCGCAGACTGTGGCTGTTGCCACGCCGTGCTGGCCGGCGCCGGTCTCGGCAATGATTCGCTTTTTGCCCATGCGCTTGGCTAAAAGTGCCTGCCCGATGGCGTTGTTGATTTTGTGTGCACCGGTGTGATTCAGATCTTCTCTCTTGAGATAAACATTGGTGCCGTACTTTTCAGAAAGACGCGGAGCAAAATAAAGAGGAGACGGACGACCGACGTAATCTCTTAGGAGATCATTGAATTCTTTTTGGAACTCGGGATCATCGACATAGCGAAGGTAGGCTTCCTGCAGCTCATCAATGTTTTTTTGAAGCTCGGGAGGAACAAAACTGCCGCCGAATTCACCGTAAAAGCCCCTTTCATCAACCGGAAGAATAGATTTATAGAGATTCATTTGAGGTACCTACTTAATTGAAAAACGGGAAAATAAAAAAACCACCGAGTTGTTCACTCGATGGTTAGATCGGTTCTTTAGCTTCTAGGCCGAAGATTTTTAAGCATTACTCCAGCACCATCGAGTGAAATCGATGGGCCACCACCAACTGTGAAAAGCAACACTGAAGTACATGGCTAGAAAATAAATTGAGTTATATCCGTAGGGAAAATATTATCAAGAAAAAACAGAATTTCGGTCCTTTAGAAAAAGTTTTTTCTTTTTACGGCCTGAGGATTTTCCCGAACTCAAGAACGACAAGACTTCTGAAGCAATGGCAAAGAAAACTCTTCCTTATACCTGACAGGTAAAGAAAAGTCCCGGAGCGAAATCACGGGACTTTGTTTTGGTTAAAACCTTTTAATCGGCTTCAGCATTTAGCACTCAAAACTTGCTTTTGATTAGTACAAGCCGATGAACTTCCACCAGGCCATACCGATGGTGAGCCAAATCACCACATTGATCGTTGTGATGATAAAGCCGTTTCTCCACCATTCACCTTGAGAAACATAGCCGGCACCGAAATAAACAGGACCGCAGCCGTTACCGTAGTGAGTCAGCGAAATCGGCAGGTTAGCGAAGCAGCCGAATGTGATGGCAACCAGCATAGCCGGAACACCGCAGGCGGCGGCAACTGCCACGAATGCTGCGTACATCGCAGAAATACGGGCTGTAACCGAAGCGAAGCAATAGTGAGAATAGATATAAATGAGGGAGATAAGGACGAAGGATGCAATCCAGCCCATATTAGCGGCAGCAACTGCGGTACCGATAAGTTTGGCGATCCAAGCAATAAAGCCGGACTTAGCCAGCGCGGTAGCCAAGGCAACCAAGCCGCCCATCCAGAACATTGCGTCCCAAGCGCCTTTTTCGGAAAGGATGTCTTTCCAGTCTAAAACTTTAGCAATCAGCATGATGGCGACAGCAAGCATAGCAACCGGTGTTGCACCGAGTTTTGTCCAAGAACCTGTTGCCCACAGAGCCAAGCACATGACAAACACGAATGCGAGGACTTTTTCCTGAAGGCTCATCGGACCCATCTTTTCGAGTTCGTTGACAGCCAGATCGCGGGCGTCGGGAATGTCTCTGATTTCAGGAGGAGAAAGTTTGAGCATTAGAACCGGAACTAGGAACAAGCTAATCAAACCCGGAACGATAGCGGCAACTGCCCAGTTCATCCATGTGATTTCAACGCCGACGGCAGTAGCAGCCAAACCGACGCACAGCGGATTGCCGGCCATAGATGTCAGGAACATCGTGCAGGTCACAGCGTCAGTGTGATAACCGACCTGCATCAGGTACTTACCGATTTTGCCGGCAGTGGGTCCGGGCTGAGAACCGAAGGCATTTGCCAAGGACTGAACGATCGGATAGAAAACGCCGCCTCCTCGAGCGGTTGCTGAAGGCATCGCCGGAGAAACGATCAATTCGGATAACGCGATGGAATAACCAAGGGTCAGTGAAGAACGACCGATGTACTTAATAATAAGGAAAGCAATACGGCGGCCGAAACCGGTTTTGATAAATGCGCGGGAAAGGAAGAATGCGCAGACGATCAGCCAGATTGTGCCGTTGCCGAAACCCATCAGAGCCTGACCGGTCTTTAAAACGCCGGTGATGGCGCAGAATGTGAGTGCAATGAAGGCAACCGCACCCATTGAAATCGGCTGAAGAATGAAGCCGGCAATGGTTGCCGCAAAAACGGCAAACAAGTGCCAGGCATTAGGCGTCAAACCTTGCGGTGTTGGGCAAGCCCAAATCACAAAGCCTATCGCCAGAACTATGATCCAGTTCCTTAGACTTTTACTCATAAGAATCCCCTGAGGTTGTTGATGTAACTTCTTTTCGAAGTTTCCTTTTATTGCGTTTCTAACTCGAATTAACAATTAGAAACACTCTTGATTCTAGGCTTTATCACGTTGGATTTCTCCCCCAGGAACTTTTCTCTAAGTGAAACC
>ERZ791741.1862-NODE-1862-length-16238-cov-3.665575_pt1 | contig 16238 bp, 9 predicted proteins | sample MGYA00510040_ERZ791741 | MGnify/ENA primary metagenome ERZ791741 (study PRJEB30046, sample SAMN00791960) | human gut metagenome | study: EMG produced TPA metagenomics assembly of the A metagenome-wide association study of gut microbiota in type 2... | reverse complement strand
ACAAAAAACGGACAGAATTTTTTATTCTGTCCGCCATGTTCTCTTTCTAATATTCTTCTTCGTTGAAGAATTGCTTGCATATTGAATTTCAAACTATTAGTCAAATCGCAGTGAAATTTGCACAAACAAACCACACTATTTGAGACGGTCTGAGGCGATAGGAGGAAAGATTGGACAAACTAATTTCTCATAGTTCTTTCTAATTTATCCATTACTTTTCCTGCATGAGCAATATCATTAGATTGTGCATCACCTTTGTATGAGGATTTTGTTCCCATATTACCAATAAATATTTTATTATCTACACATCTAAAATATACACGAATTCCACCATATGCATGATTGCGAAGTTCGTATACATTATCAGCATCACACTTTTTAACTATATTATCATCACCTCTTGCCGGGAATAACAATCCACTTTGTAATGCTTTGGTAAACAAACTAATTACAAACTCCTGTAAATCTGGAGAAATCAGTTTAAATTCATCCATAAAAGAATCACATATGAAGCACTCATTGTCACCAAACGAATATTTCAATATAGATAGGTTAGCATTATCAATCGTTTCGTCCTCGATAATATGCTGTATTAGATTCTTCGTATTCATGCCATGCCAATTTACATTTTTCAATGCAGTTTCATTCACTAAAATTCCAAGACTGTCGACTTTAAGCGTTTCATCTAATGGCAATGACATAAAATAATACTTCAACTTATTGGCAATAAACAAATCTGTCGCATCTCTTCCATGGAATTTTATAGAACTAGTTAATTCCTCTTCAGAAAATACCTCTTCAACGCGAACATCTAAGTCTATTGGATATCTTGTAAAAAATGAATATAATTTTTTACGATGCTCTTTATATTTATCCTTTTCTGCAATCTTAAAATTATCTATAAGAGATTTTAAGGTTTTACCGCAAATTAAAATAGTGGAAGGCTGATTATTTGTCGCAATATATCCATTTATGGGCAGTTTTTTGTCATTTAGCAAGAGTATAAATTTAAGCATTAGATTGTCAAAAACCTCGCAAAGATCGCCTGTATAATATTCAGGTAAATTTGAATTAAAGTAGAATGTTATCATCTTTTTTATAATAGATCAGATGCATTTATTTCAAATTGGTCGAACATACCCTCTGGCCATTCTTTAATACGGCCGTAATTATCCATCTTAATACTTGTGACATCAGAAATACCTTCTTTATCTTGCCAAAACCAATGAGTCAAAGTTTTATCCGCAAATCCTTCATTATTTTTGGCATAAATTCGAATGCCATCGAAAAGATGGTCGCTGTGGGTTTCAACAATAACTTGGCATCCTGAATGTGCAACTGAAGCTATTAGTTTTCCCATTTCAGTTTGTCCACGCGGGTGCAAATGAGCTTCAGGGTTTTCTAATATTACCAATGTATTTTTCTTTATAGTTCCCAAAAATAGAGCAACAATTATAGGCAATGTGTAGCTTAGTCCAAATCCGACATTTTTTGCTCTATAACCATTAAATAAAGAAAAGGAAGTATCCGCCTTATCAATAATATCATATTTGAACTGTACTCCAGGAGTTATAGTCCCCAACCATGCTCTTAAATTATAGAGGAAAGTATCTCCTTCTGAATTAGGGTGAGTTATTAATTTATCAAGAATGTCATTTTCATGTACTTGTATGCATTTTATAACATTTTCACCTTTGGAACCCAATTCACAATCTGATAAAAGAGGAATTGAAACCAAAGGGCCATACCTATCTGCTGAAATAACAATCAAGTCAGGAAAATCTTCTGTATGAATGTTATTCTCTTTTTGTGGAGAATAACAAATTATACCATGCTCACCATATTTTGCATTAATACTAAATGGTAAAGAAGAAAATGGATTTTGGAGTTCTTTGTAATCACCATGTCCTTCTATTAGCGGATTTTCAAAATGTCTAGAATATTTATTCAGTATCTGTAAAGCTTGAATAACTGTACTTTTACCACTGCTATTTAAGCCAGTTAAAACGTTTAACTGATTAAAATTAATACTTTTATCTACAAATGACTTAAAGCCTTTAATGATAAGTTGGTTTATCATGATATATATTTTTCTAAAAGATTATTCAACGAATCAAAACGTGATTTTACAGCAGCATGTTTCATACTGTCACGAGATATAGATATTATGAAATCTGTATTATCCAAGAATGGCTTATATTCATTTAAAAATTGTTCCTTATGAGAACGTAATCTACAAAACTCATTTTCTGAGATATTAGCAAAAAGATTACTCCATGTTTCAAATAATGATTTATTGATAGGTGAACGTCTCAAGCCATCATAGCTTTTCCTAAAAGCATGACCACCAAATATTTTATAACACCTATCCATTGCCATATTAAATATACTAACTATTTCATCTTCATTCATAACTCGTACTGTTTCCAAATCTATTCTACCAGAAGTAACTCGCTTACTCAATTCTCGAGAATTTAGATTTGGCATAGAATTTAATAGTATCATTGTATCTGACAACCAAGTATCAATCGTAACAGTCTTGTTATAAGACCTATAATTGCGGATTAAAAAAGAAACAAATCTAAGGATCAATTCTTTATCCTCCATTCTTTCTGTATGGATTGAGTTTCCTGTTGCACGTTTAAACTCTTCTGATCTGGACAAGTTATTTAATAGTATTGTAGATTTACCTGTATATAATGCATTTCTAATCTCTTGGCTACTTAACGGCATACCTCCTGTATTCAATCTTTTAAAAACATTCCTTTTTACTTCTTCTGGAGTGCCAGGATTTATAATAGTAAACGTAAAAGTAGTTTCCAATATTCTATTTTGTAAATTAATCGGTAAATCATTCAATGTCTTACCATCCAAATCTTTTCCCCAAAATTCAAGCCCTTGCAATTTGAACCCATAGCCTTTTTTATCTATATTTTTCTGAGTATCCTCTAAATATGATTTTCCTAAAACAAAATCTCTCAATGTACTTATGCGTTGTAAACCATCAACAACAGTCCAATTAGATTTCTCATCGCTAGAAACATAAAACATCGGAATTGGTATTTTTAGCAATAACGACTCTATTAACTGTGACTTTCTTTCACTATTCCATACTTCATTTCTTTGAAAGTCTGGATTTAGCGTTATTGTCCCTTGCTGAAGCCTTCGCATTAATGTTTCCATAGTTATTAGCTTCGTATCAATTGAGATTTCATCTGGATTAAATGGATCTCTATCATGCTCGTCATCTAATGATTCTTCAATACCAGACTGTTTCGAAGAAATCACATGTCTGATAATTTGTGTTATGTTTTCATCGAAATTATCATCTTGCAGAATCTCTCCATTCTCTTTCTTGACTTCCCAAGAAAGATTTTCAGGATCGATGCAGAAGTTTAGATAACATTTGTTAGTAGAATCTATTAAGGCATAAGTGCCATTTTCTACTTCCAAAGCAGATAACTCAATACTCTCATTGTTCTTAAGTCTAAAAAAATATGACATAATTCTTAATATTAGTCTTGTTTATATATCGAGTCACCCCAAATATAGTTTTAGAATATTGATGCATTTCCTTTTATTTGGTGCAAATGTAGTAAAAATCAATCGATTTATCGAATATAATTCCCTATATTTGCACTATTCAATCAAGACATAATATGAAACTGAATAGGATAAAGGCAGTATTGGCAGAAAAAGGCATTTCACAAACATGGTTGGCTAAACAACTTGGCAAGAGTTTCAGTATGGTTAATGCATATGCTTGCAATAGGATCCAACCTAATTTGGAGACTCTTCAGCAAATAGCTTTTATCCTACAGGTGGATTTAAAAGACCTGATAACCGACAAAGAAGAAAGGTGAAGCTCATGGAATATAAATTCAATGAAAATACACGTGTGCAGGTTCCTGCCGCCATGCATTTGTGTAGACTTGGATATACTTATTTGGACAATATAACAGAATATGACAGTAAAACAAATATTCTGACGGATGTGTTTTTGCGCAGCGTTCAACGTTTGAATCCGGCACTGTCCGAATTGCAGGCAAGACAATTGCTGAATGAAATTACATTGATACTTGACAATAATGACCTTGGAAGGGAGTTTTATAATAAGCTGTCTTCCAATAGCAATATCAAGCTGATAGATTTCCAAGATGCTGACCGTAACGAATGGCATGTAACTACCGAATTCACTTGTGAGAATCAGGATAACGGAGACAGTTTCAGACCGGACATAACATGTTTTGTAAACGGACTGCCATTAGCTTTTATTGAGGTCAAGAAGCCGAATAACCATGACGGCATTCTGGCAGAAAGGGAGCGTATCAATGTGCGGATGCGCAACGAAAAATTCAGAAGATTCTTGAATGTCACCCAGCTGATGATATTTTCCAACAATCAAGAATATGATAATGAAAACAGGGTTCCTATTCAAGGTGCGTTCTATTGCTGCTCTTCGAGGGATAAGGCTTTCTTCAATGTCTTCCGTGAGGCTGATAAAGATTTTGTGACTAAATATCCATATAAGACCGTATCTGACAGTGTGGAGAAACAGATATTGCAACACCGGAATTGTGTCGTGATCAAGAATCTGCCTGATTATAATACGAACAAAGATACGAATACTCCAACCAACAGGATTCTGACATCGATGCTCAGTAAAGAGCGTTTTTTGTTTTTATTGAGATATGGTTTTGCCTATGTGGACAGAAAGATTGAACTGGAAGACGGTAGTAAGACTACACAGTTGGAAAAGCATGTAATGCGTTATCAGCAGCTTTTTGCCTCACTGGCCATTCGAAAGAAATTGGATAATGGTATCAAGAGTGGTATCATCTGGCATACACAAGGCAGTGGAAAAACAGCCTTGGCATATTATTCCGTACGTAGTCTGACCGATTTTTATGCGGCAAAGAATACAGCTGTAAAATTTTATTTCATTGTTGACCGCCTTGACTTGATGGAGCAGGCCAAGGATGAATTTGTGGCAAGAGGACTGTCTGTCAGGACGGCTAACAGCAGAGAAGAATTGATGTCAGATATACGCAGTACGAATTTGACAGAAAATGCAGAAGGAAAAGCGGAGATTATGGTGGTCAATATCCAGAAATTCAAACAGGATTCCGCCAAAATACAGATTGATTCCAATTACAGCATCCAGTTGCAACGTATTTTCTTTATTGATGAAGCGCATAGAGGGTACAATCCACATGGAAGTTTCTTGGCAAACCTATTGGCAGCCGATAAGGATGCTATAAAAATTGCTTTGACAGGTACGCCTTTGTTAAAAGAGGAAAGGGAGTCTTGGCGTGTATTCGGTGATTACATTGATACCTATTATTACGACAAGTCAATAGCAGACGGTTATACACTGAAACTCATGCGGGAGCCTGTCGAAACAATCTATAAAGAGAAAATAGAGAATATTCTTGACAAGCTGGCAGGCGGCATAAAAGTCAGAAGAAGTGATATTGACCGCAACAAGATCATTGAACATGAATCTTACCTCAATGCATTGATAGACTATATTATTGCCGATTTCCGTAGGTTCCGTATCGAACAGGCTGATGATACTGTAGGTGCAATGATTGTATGCAAGACAAATCCTCAAGCCCGTGAAATGTATCGTTTGTGGCAAGAGCGTTTCAACAAAGCTTTGTATATCGAAGGGAAACATGATGAAAGTCTGATGTTGGCGGCTGAACCTATGATTGCCTATGGATATCATGCAAAACCCTTGAGAGCTTCTTTGATTTTGCATGATGAAGGAGACAAGGAAGAGCGTAAGGCGTACATTGATGAGTACAAGAAAAAACTATCAGTCGATGTCCTGATTGTCAACCAGATGCTTCTGACTGGGTTCGATGCTCCCCGTTTGAAGAAACTCTATCTGGGTCGAAGTCTGGACGGACACGATTTGCTGCAGGCACTGACTAGAGTAAACAGACCATACCATAAATTCAAATATGGTTATGTAGTGGATTTTGTAAACATCAAGGAAAATTTTGATGCGACTAATGACCGCTATCTGCGTGAACTGAATCGTACTGCCGATATTAAAGAAACAGGCGAAAAAGAAACAGTAGGAGAAGCTCTCATTGTAGATAAAGAGCAGATTGTAGAGCAGATAAAAGAAATTCGCAGCGTTTTATTCAATTACACATGCGACAATCCTGAAGAGTTCAGAAAGGAAATAGATGAGATTGAAAACAAAGACAATCTATATACGCTCCGATCTACTCTCGAAAATGCCAAGGCAATCATTAACCAAGTAAGGGCTTTTGGCGATGAAGAGTTGAAAGAACGAATCAACAGTTTGCCTAAAGGTACTATTCCTACTCTGATCACTGAAGTTTCTCACCGTATAGAACGAATGAATTTTCTGGAAAGTACCGAACATAAGGCAGATGTATCTGGAATTATCAATGTCGCTCTTTCTGAACTGGAATTTGAGTTCAAAAAAGGCATTTCAGAAGAATTACGTATTATTGTCAATGATATTCGGGAGCGTTGTGAAAAAGTACAGGCTGAATTTGAAGCCAACTTTGACAAGACGGAAGACATGCTACTGCGCCAAAAGAATTAGCGGATAAAATTACATGGTTTCCGGGCATTTGCCGGCTGCCTACACTATCGGCCCATGACAAATCCGGTTGTTGCGGTACTTGCCCCCATTCGAAGCTGTTGTTTCCTGCCTGTTTAGCCGTTGGGGTGGCGCAAGCTGCTGTCAAAAGTGTGCCTGCCAATAGGAACAGGGGAAAGATGCTTTTGGTTTTCATATTTATCTAATGCCTGATTCTTAATACTTAATACCTACTACTTATCTCTTAATTTCCGTCCGGTTTTTCAATTTCCGTGAATGGTGATTCGTTCCAGTGGAAACCATTTACATCGTCCGGCTGTGCCGGATTATAGGACGGGTCTATTTTCAGGTGTTTAGCCAGTTCCGGTACGGCTTTCTTCATTCCTTCAATCACACATTGGGCTATTTGATAGGCTCCGTATGGATTGAAGTGGGTGTTATCCTCAAAAGCTTTGGTCTGTCCCGGATAAGTGCCTGCCGGATAGTGTACGAAAGCACGTTTCGACGTTTCTGTTCCCAAAGCTTCATAAAGCGTACGGGTCATTTCGTTGAGGTCGATCAACGGAACATTTTCTTTAGCTGCCAGCCAGCGCATGGCTTCCGGATAATCTTCGTGTGTGTCACGGATATGTCCGGTTGCGTCGAAACTCCGGCGTTGGGTGGGAGTGACCAATACGGGGTATGCTCCCCGTGCACGGGCTTCATCAATAAATGTTTTCAGGCTGGTCATAAAAGAGTAATAAGCTCCTTTGCCCGGCCCTTTTTGCTTTTGGTCGTTATGCCCGAATTCCATGAAAAGATAATCTCCTTTCTTTATCTGGCTCAATGCTTTTTTCAAACGTCCTGCGGCAATAAACGTATTGGCTGATTCGCCCGATTCCGCATAATTGGCGATACAAACGTCCGTACCGAAAAAATGAGGTATCATTTGTCCCCAGCTTGCCCATGGCTCGTTGTCCTGGTCGACTACGGTACTGTTACCACATAGAAAAACGGTAATCACCGACGGATCGGCAGGCTTGATGCTGATACTCTGGCATACGGGTGCATCGCCGTTAAATTCCAGCGTCAGTTTATCGTCCCAGTTCAGTTTGGCTTTTTCGCGGGGTTTGATACGTACGGATTCTTTTTCGGAAATGCGGGGGTTGCGTTTGTTGATGATAAATGTTTCATCTACGAATTGTCCCTTTTTAGTAGCGAGGTTATCAATGAACAGTCGGCGTGATTCGCCTCTTACTGTTGTCACCCCTGCCTGTTTCTTGCTTCCCAGGCGAACGGTTACTTGATAGTTACCGTCCGGCACGCGGACAGAAAAGAAGAAGGGTGCCTTGCTGCCTTTTTCGGGAGTAGCGACGAGATCATATCCATATCCCGTCTCCTCACTGTAGCGGGGAGCATCTGCCAACTGGTATGTTTGGGCTTTCTCCTGTGCATTGACACTTGCCGTAGCTAAGAGTAGCAAGCCTATGATCGTAGTTTTCATGTAAAATGATATTTAATGTATATTGTTTATGGAATTTAGGCACGGATTACACGGATTTCACGGTTTTTAGAATTACGCTTTTATAAAGCAACAGCGTAATCCGTGTAATTCGTGCCTGATAATTCCCATTTAGTTAATTTTCGGTTTGAGCTCGTCAGGAGAATCTTTGGTATAAGATTTCACATCTCCCGCCACTTTGGTGAATAATGCTTGTATTAGCTCCGGAGCTATCTTGTCTGCCGGACGGAAAGCATCCGAATTCATATAATTCAGGATTGCTTTGTGCATCTGGCGGGCAACGATTCGTTTTTCCGGTTGGGAAGTAATGTCCATACTGGTCATCATCAATTTACCGTTCAATACCTTTGCTTCGAACAACATGCCAATTTTCCGGCTGATAAACCAGGTATCAATACTTTGAACCGTTGGTTGGAATGTTGCCGGGAAGTCGGTGAATTGCATCACCTGCGCTTTGTTCAGCAGTTCCCACCATTGCAGGTTGCTATGATACTCGGTAGGGAATTCGCGGAAAAGAGGGTGATATTCATTCAGGAAAATACCGGTTGTGTGCGGCGGACGCATCTTGAACCAGGAAGTATTCCAGAATACGGGAGTGAAGTATTGTTTGACTTCTTTGCCGTATTGTATCTTTCCGGCAGCCGTAATCAGCACATTTCCTCCGTCCTGCAACACTGCCAATGCTTTGGCGTCCAAGGTGTCGGTGGTATATACTGTTCCTTGTACCAGTTCCACTTGTGCCGGATATACCCAGAAATCCCAGTCGTTTACGGCATCACAGCCTTCGATACGTACTTCCAGATTTAGTTTCTGCTGTGTATCGATTCCTTCCAGAGTCATATCTACACTACCCAGAGAATAAAGATTTCCGATGGGAATGTGATGGGTGCCGACAGTTCCATGAGCATATACTTTTCCGAATTTATCCTTAATGGTATATACTGTTTTTGCACTTTCTAAGGGAGCAGCTCCGAAATGAGATACTTCAATGTCGGCATGGAATGTTTCATTGTTGGCATATACAAATTTAGGAATACGTGCCAAAGGTACGGTCGGACTGCAAAAGCGTCTGAACTGTTCTGCGTTGATATATCCTTTTTCTTCAAAGAACACGTCCAGTACACCGACTAATGCAGTTCCCTGGCCGGAATAATCATTGAGAGCCAGCAACTGGAATCCCGCATAGTCCGGAGTACGCAAGGTCTTTTCAATCTCATGTTTGTAGCAGAGTGCCTGCAATTTGCCCGAAGCCATCATAAAGTCGTGACTCTGGCTTCCCATGTGGTTATCGTTCAGAATATCCCGGAAGATTTCAAAGTTCTTCGCTTTGTTGACTCCGGTATATTTACGGATCTCATTGAAATTCGGGAATACGCACCATTGACCTGTTTCGTGTGATACATACGGTTGTTTCACCGTGTCGATTCTTGCACGATAATCCGATTCACTTTCCGGTTGCGCACCTGCCCAACTAAGTCCGCGTGCGCCGGCTTTCACATGATACTCATTGTGAGGTTGCCATTGCCAGCTGTTTCCAACGGAGGCTCCTGTGTATACACGACGCGGATCGGTTGCTTTCCAATAATCCACGAACTTGCTGACCCATGCCACCCAACGACCGGAAGGTTCATTGCCGCAAGCCAGCATGCAGTAAGAAGCGTAATTCCCATATTCCTTGGTCAGTGCAATGGTTTCGTCCATCAGGTATTTGTCAATCGGTTGTCCGTTACCCAGTCTCGGACCGTGGTTCGGCCAGCTCGGTCCTTCCGGTTGCAGATAGAAACCGACCAGATCGGCAGCGATGAAAGCTGCTTCCGGCGGACAGAAAGAGTGGAAGCGCATGTGATTCAGGCCATAGTTACGACAAATGCGGAACACCCGTTCCCAGGAAGCTACATCCATCGGCGCATAGCCTGTCAATGGGAAGTCACAGTTTTCCACCGTACCGCGAAGCATCGTTTTGCGACCATTTACATAGAACCATTTCCCTTCTATCTTGAAATCACGCATACCGAACTGTACTTGTTGTGTGTCAGTTTGCTTGCCGTTGGTCAATTTTGCCGTCAGTTTATAAAGTGCCGGACTGAATTCATCCCACGTCAGAAACTCTTTTCCCATCGGAAGTTCCATTTCCACCGGATTATCTCCCGGACGGATGTTGAAACTTTGATGTACGGGAGCCACTTTGTGCTGAATGTCCGTGTTAAAGCTCGCAGCGGAAAGGGTGATCTCTCCCTTGGTGGAAGAAGCAGACCGTATATTCATGCGAACCAGCGCTTTCTGATTGCTTAAATCGGGATATACCTGAATATCTTCTAAATGAACTTTGGGAGTGGCTTGTAATTCGATTCGTCCGACGATACCGTTCCAGTTACCTTGTGTCTGGTCGGTGATGCTGTGAGAATCTGGACCTACGTTGATTTCTTTGATTCTATTATCGATACGGATGGTAATCAGGTACGTTTTTCCGGGGGTGGTTGCAGCAGTCAGGTCATAGACATGGGGAACACAAAGACTGTTTTGCATACCAAGCTCCTGCTGATTTACCCATACAGTAGTTTCGATGTGCGGACGTTCCAGAAAAAGAGTGATTCTTTCTCCTTTCCAGTCAGCCGGGATTGTCACTTTCTTTTGATACCAGGCCACACCTACATAATGTTTGTCGGGAGTCAGAAAGAAGGGTAGCTTTACTTGTCCCTCTATCCTGTATTTTTCCATATATGGGTTGAAGTAGTAAGAACTGTCGTAGAGGCTTCCGGTCCATTGGGTACGGACGGTCACTTCATCTCCTTTCAATTTTTCGGGCATGGAGCCGGGTAGGTTGATAGAATCGTCGAGGGATTTTTTGAACCATTGTTCCTTGACGCCGGTATCTTCCCGGTCTATCCGGAAATTCCATTTGCCGGATAAACTGAAAGAGTGATTTTGTCCCGCTACGGTCAGTATGGAGATAAATACGATAGCAATACTTACTAAAAGTCGTTTCATGATATATAGAGTTGATATGTTTTTCATTCTTTTTAAAATCTGCCGCTAAAGTAGAGCTTTTTAAGGGTTTAGTAAATAGAAAGATGTACAGATACATAGAATATTGTATCAAAATGGACATCTAAAAGCGTTCGTGTACAAAACTACATGGATTTGAAATATTGTCCATGCTCTTTATCTTTGAGGAGGGGCGGAGATGCCTTATCTTTGCAAGGTAAACTTTTTAATCTTAATAAGGAACCATGAAAAAAGTAGTAATCTGGATAGCTCTAAGTCTTTGGTCGGTGATGACAGTCTTTGCCGGTGAGACAGCTTACCTCTTTTCTTATTTTATCAATGACAGTAAAGACGGACTGCATTTAGCATATAGTTATGATGGATTGAACTGGCTGCCTTTACATGGCGGACGTTCTTATCTTACCCCTGCGGTTGGTAAAGATAAATTAATGCGTGACCCCAGCATTTGCCAGTCGCCGGACGGCACTTTTCACATGGTCTGGACTTCCAGTTGGACGGACCGGATTATCGGATATGCCTCTTCACGCGATTTGGTTCATTGGAGTGAGCAACAAGCAATCCCTGTGATGATGCACGAGCCGGATGCACATAACTGTTGGGCTCCCGAACTGTTTTATGATGAACCTTCACAAACTTATTATATCTTTTGGGCAACTACGATTCCCGGCCGTCACAAAGAAGTGGCTACCAGTGAAAGTGAGAAGGGACTGAATCATCGTATTTATTATGTAACAACGAAGGATTTTCGTACTTTCTCAAAGACGAAGATGTTCTTCAATCCAGATTTCAGTGTGATTGATGCCGCTATTGTGAAAGACCCGAAGCGGGAAGACTTGATAATGGTAGTCAAGAATGAAAATTCCAATCCGCCGGAAAAGAATTTGCGTGTGACGCGTACAAAGAAGATAGAAAAAGGATTCCCGACCAAAGTATCGGCACCTATTACAGGAAAATATTGGGCGGAAGGTCCGGCTCCTCTTTTTGTAGGTGATACGCTTTATGTCTATTTTGATAAATACCGTGACCATCGTTATGGAGCTGTTCGTTCTTTGGACTATGGTGAAACATGGGAAGATGTGTCCGATCAGGTCTTTTTTCCGAGGGGGATTCGTCATGGAACGGCGTTTGCGGTGGATGTCTCCATTGTGGAGTCACTGATTGCCGACCGGAACTATAATCCGCTTATTCCCGATAATCTGGCGGATCCGTCTGTCTCCAAATTTGGTGATACCTATTATCTTTATGGCACTACCGATCTGGATTACGGACTTGGACGTGCCGGAACTCCTGTCGTATGGAAATCGAAAGATTTTGTGAACTGGAGTTTCGAAGGTTCCCATATCAGTGGATTCGACTGGTCGAAAGGATATGACTACACGAATGATAAAGGTGAAAAGAAAAAGGGCTATTTCCGGTATTGGGCGCCTGGAAAAGTGATTGAGCAGGACGGCAAGTTTTATTTATACGTTACGTTTGTGAAACCGGATGACAAGATGGGAACTTATGTACTTGTAGCTGATCGCCCGGATGGTCCTTTCCATTTTACTGCGGGACAGGGGCTTTTGCCTCCCGGAGAAGAAGGAACAGATAGCCCGGCTGTCGTTGATGATATTGACGGAGAACCTTTTATTAATGACGATGGTTCAGGATATATCTTCTGGCGTCGCCGGAATGCGGGACGGCTTTCTGCGGACAGGCTTCATCTGGATGGTGAGCCGGTAACTCTGGCAACAGCCCGCCAGGGATATTCCGAAGGTCCGGTGATGTTTAAGCGTAAAGGTATCTATTACTATATTTATACGTTGAGTGGTCATCAGAATTATGTCAATGCTTATATGATGAGTCGCGAGTCTCCTTTGACGGGTTTTGTAAAGCCGGAGGGGAACGACATTTTTTTATTCTCTTCTCCTGAAAATCAAGTGTGGGGACCGGGACATGGCAACATGTTTTATGACGAGGGAACGGATGAATATATTTTTCTCTATCTGGAATACGGAGATGGCGGAACTACCCGTCAAGTGTATGCTAACCGGATGGAATTTAATGACGATGGAACGATAAAGACATTAATCCCCGATATGCGTGGTGTAGGTTATCTGGCTGCTTCCCAAGAGACCCGGCCGAATCTGGCATTACAGTCGCATTTTTATGCTTCCAGTGAGAAATCTCCCCGTACTTCCGTGGTCAATATCGAAACGCAACCCAATCAACCGTTGCCGGAAAAAGGTTCGGTGAAGAGCTATACCCGCACGCATACTTATCAGGCTACCCATGTAGCTGACGAATCGAATGGAACCCGTTGGATGGCGGCTGATACGGATAGCAGTCCGTTTATTACAGTCGATTTAAAGGAAATCCGTAAGGTCGGGGAGTGCCAGCTCTATTTTACCCGTCCCACTGAAGGACATACCTGGCGACTGGAGAAGTCTATCGACGGAAAACATTGGCAGATGTGTGCTGAACAAGGGAAAGTACAAGTATGCTCTCCACATATTGCTAAGGAGATAGGAGAGACACGTTATCTCCGTCTTCATATTCGTAGGGGAGATGCCGGTTTGTGGGAATGGAAAATATATGAATAACGTTTTATAACGCTAATAATCAATCGAATTTATGAAGTATATGGTAAAAAGTAAAATTCTGGCTACTTTCTGTGCCGGTCTATTAACCGTTTCTACCGGAATACAGGCAGCAGAGAGACTGGCAACCGGAACTCAACAGAAGCAAGCTCAAAAGACTGTAATTGAAACTTCTCCCTGGTTTGATGATAAAGACCTGACTTTGACGGGTGTCTATTATTATCCCGAACACTGGGATGAGAGCCAGTGGGAACGTGACTTCAAGAAAATGCATGAATTGGGATTTGAATTTACCCATTTTGCCGAGTTTGCCTGGGCGCAACTGGAACCGGAAGAGGGACGCTATGATTTTGCATGGCTGGACAGGGCTGTAGCTTTGGCAGCCAAGTATGATTTGAAAGTTATCATGTGTACTTCTACTGCCACTCCTCCTGTATGGATGAGCCGGAAATACCCCGAAATTCTATTGAAGAATGAGGATGGAACGATACTTGACCACGGTGCTCGCCAGCATGCTTCATTTGCTTCGCCTCTTTACAGGGAATTATCATACAAGATGATTGAAAAACTGGCGCAACATTATGGCAATGACTCCCGTATTATCGGATGGCAACTCGACAACGAACCTGCTGTACAGTTTGATTATAATCTGAAAGCGGAGCTTGCTTTCCGTGATTTTCTCCGTGCCAAATACAATAATGACATTCAACTTTTAAATAATGCATGGGGCACTGCTTTCTGGAGTGAGGCTTATTCGTCTTTTGATGAAATAACGCTTCCCAAGCGCGTACAGATGTTTATGAATCATCATCAAATTTTGGATTACCGCCGTTTTGCTGCATCACAAACCAATGATTTCCTGAACGAACAATGTCTGTTGATAAAGAAATATGCAAAGAACCAATGGGTGACTACGAATTATATACCGAATTATGATGAAGGTCACATCGGTGGTAGCCCCTCGCTTGATTTTCAAAGTTATACCCGTTATATGGTATATGGTGATAATGAGGGGATTGGTCGTCGGGGCTACCGGGTAGGTAATCCGTTGCGGATAGCTTGGGCAAATGACTTTTTCCGTCCGATACAGGGAACTTATGGGGTGATGGAATTACAGCCGGGACAGGTGAACTGGGGCAGTATCAATCCCCAACCTCTTCCGGGCGCAGTTCGTCTGTGGATGTGGAGTGTGTTTGCCGGTGGAAGTGATTTTATCTGCACCTATCGTTATCGCCAGCCTCTTTACGGCACGGAACAATATCATTACGGAATTGTCGGCACGGACGGAGTGACTGTTACTCCCGGCGGAAGAGAATATGAGACATTTATAAAGGAGATTCGTGAACTTCGTAAACATAGCTCTTCCCGTGAAACCAAACCTGCCGATTACCTTGCCCGTCGTACAGCTATTCTTTTCAATCATGAAAACTCCTGGAGCATTGAGCGACAGAAACAGAACCGGACATGGGATACTTTTGCACATATTGAAAAGTATTACCGTACCTTAAAATCATTCGGAGCACCTGTCGATTTTATTTCCGAAGCAAAGAACTTGTCCGATTATCCGGTTGTTATTGCACCGACTTATCAATTAGCTGATAAAGAACTGGTAGACAAATGGATCACTTATGTAAAGAACGGCGGAAACCTCATTCTGACTTGTCGTACGGCACAGAAAGACCGTTATGGTCGTCTTCCGGAAGCTCCCTTTGGTTCTATGATTACTCCGCTGACCGGAAATGAAATGAACTTTTATGATTTGCTGCTTCCCGAAAATCCCGGTACTGTTGTTATGGACGGAAAAGAGTATATTTGGAATACATGGGGAGAGATTCTGAATCCTCCGGCAGATGCTCAAGTATGGGCTACTTATAAAAACGAATTCTATGAAGGAAGTCCGGCTGTGACTTTCCGCAAACTGGGGAAAGGTACGATTACCTATGTAGGAGTGGACAGCCACAATGGAGCATTGGAAAAAGATATATTGAAAAAGCTATATGTACAGCTGAATATCCCGGTAATGGATTTGCCTTATGGCGTGACAATGGAATACCGGAATGGGTTGGGAATTGTATTAAACTATTCAGATCAGCCTTATACCTTCAACTTATCGAAGGGAGCCAAAGCATTGATCGGGACTACAGAGATTCCTACAGCGGGTGTATTTGTGTTTTCAGTGAAATAAGTGTTGAAAAGAATTATGTTACAATTAAATTATTTATTATGAGACTGTTGAACTATTGTTTTTTGATTGGAGGAATATTAATTGCTTCTTGTGTTGGTAATTCGAGTAATAAATCTCAAAATGATAAGAAAATAAATCCGGCGGATACTATTTATTTAGGAGATTTACGTGAAAAATTTGAAGGAGATAGTATTTTCTTTAAGGTGGTTGCTCCTGACTTGATGCTGATGGATTACCAGTACTTCTGGGCGGCTACAGAGTCTGAAGCTGTGGAGAAAGGACTGACTAAAGAATATTATAAGCGTGTTAAGAAAGAAATTTCAGAAACCAATGAAGCAATTAAAAAAGGTGTAATGAAAGGTGCGGATGTAAAACGTATAC
>ERZ791741.1852-NODE-1852-length-16340-cov-25.033712_pt1 | contig 16340 bp, 7 predicted proteins | sample MGYA00510040_ERZ791741 | MGnify/ENA primary metagenome ERZ791741 (study PRJEB30046, sample SAMN00791960) | human gut metagenome | study: EMG produced TPA metagenomics assembly of the A metagenome-wide association study of gut microbiota in type 2... | reverse complement strand
GAGTTGTGGAACCTTACGGATAGCCTGAAGCGTAGCGGAGGGCTTGACTTTGAGATGCAGACGCAAGACCTTAACTTCCTCACCGGGCTTACCGGGGTCACTCCCGACGGCTCTATCGTTGTGCCCGACAGTATGAACCTCGTAGCGCGTCTCGGGCTCGACGGGCCTCAATGCAATGCCCTGCTCAAAGTGCAGGAGGGCAAAGGCAGTCTGAATCTGGATGCCGCTTACAACCTGTCTACCGAGGTCTATCATGCAGACCTCGCCATAGATGCCTTGCAGCTTCATCATTTCCTGCCCAAAGATTCTGTTTATGCACTTACTGCGCATGTTGCCGCCAAAGGCAGGGGAGTGGATATGACTTCCCGTCAGACGACGGCTCTTGTGGAAGCTAAACTGGACGAACTGCAATATGCCCGCTGGAATCTGTCGGGTGTGAACCTGAATGCGGGGTTGAAATCTGCGGTAGCTTCTGTACGGTTGACGAGCGATAATGAACTGTTGAAGATGCAGTCCGAAGCCGACCTTCGTCTCGACCGTAAATATATGGACGGCAGACTGAACATGAAAGTAGAGGAACTGGACTTGTATAATCTGGGAATCGCATCCGAACCTTTGGAACATCCCGTTGCGTTCAATCTGGGAGCGGAAGCGCGTCGCGATTCCATTAAGTTGCGGATGGATGCCGGCGATATGGATTTGCAGTTCCGTGCCCGCAGCACGTTGGAGGAGTTGCTGGGGCAGTCGGACAAGTTCGTAGCCATTCTGACGAAACAGATAGAGGAAAGACGCCTCGACCATGCCGCCTTGCGGCAGGTATTGCCCTCGGCGGGCATGAAGTTGACGGCGGGGCAGGCCAATCCGGTCAGCTATTTCCTGAAAACAAAAAACATAAGTTTCAATGACTTCACCCTTCGCTTTGGGAGTACGCCGGCACGGGGCATCAACGGACGGACCGCCGTTCACGGATTGCGTGTGGACTCGTTGCAGCTCGATACGGTTTTCTTTGCCGTGAAGCAGGATACTTCCCGGATGATGCTGCAAAGCGGGGTGATTAACGGACCGAAGAATCCGCAGTTCGTATTCCGCAGTACGCTGACCGGTGAGATTCGCAGTGAAGATGCCGAACTGACCGTGAATTATGTGGACGGAAAGGGACAGACAGGAGTGCTGTTCGGCGTCAATGCCCGCCCGCTGACGGAGGGACATGGCAAAGGCAACGGAGTATTGCTTAATCTGACGCCTGCCGAACCGGTTATCGCATACCGTAAGTTCCATTTCGTAGACAACAGCAATTGGATATATCTGCATAACAACATGCGCGTCTATGCCAATATCGATATGGATAGTGACAACGGTTTGGGCTTCCGTATGCAGTCGGACAAGAACGACAGCATTTCATTGCAGAATATGAACGTGGAGTTGAGCCGTTTCCAACTGGGCGAACTGAGCGAGGTGCTTCCTTATATGCCCCGTCTCACCGGCTTGTTCTCTGCCGAGGCGCAGTATATACAGACCCCTACTTCCTTGCAGGTTTCAGCCGAAGCCAATATCGATGAACTGACCTATGAGCGGCAGCATGTGGGAGACATCGGTATGGGAGCCACATGGCTGCCGGGCGATAAAGGCGCTACGCATTATCTGAATACATATTTCAGTTATGACAACCGGGAAGTGATGACTGCCGACGGCATACTGACACAGAAGAACGGAAAGGACACGCTGGAAGTGACTACCTCTTTTGAACACTTCCCGATGAAGATTGCCAATGCTTTTGTGCCCGACCAAATGATGTCCTTTACCGGCGACCTCGATGGCGGGATGTACATCTACGGACCGTTGGAGAAACCCAGAATGCACGGAGATATCACGCTGGACAGCGTATCGGTATATGCCCGTCAGGCAGGGGCCCGCTACTGGTTTGACGACCGTCCCGTGCAGATTAAGGATAATCAACTGATATTTGATAAGTTCGCCATTTATACCACCAGCAAGAATCCGTTTACCATTAACGGCAAGGTGGACTTCCGCAATTTGGAACGTCCTACGGCGGACTTGAAGTTGCTGGCGGAGAACTATACGCTGCTGGATGCGCCGCGCACCCGCGAAAGTCTTATCTACGGCAAGATATTTGTCGATTTGAACGCTACGGTACGAGGGCCTTTGGATGCCCTGACCATGCGCGGTAACATGAACCTGCTGGGCAATACGGATGTTACCTATGTACTGACGGACTCACCGTTGACGGTGGAAGACCGCCTTGAGGGCTTGGTAACCTTTACTTCTTTTGCCGATACGGCTTCGGTGGGCACTGATGAGGCTCCCGCCATGTCTTTGGGCGGTATGGATATGATTATGTCCGTACATATCGACAATGCCGTGCGCCTGCGTGCCGATTTAAGTCCCGACCGCAGTAAATTCATTGAATTGGAAGGTGGCGGAGATTTGAACATGCAGTATACTCCGCAAGGCGATATAAGCCTTACCGGACGTTATACGCTTTCGGGCGGAATTATGAAGTATTCGCTTCCTATCATTCCGTTGAAGGAATTCCAGATTAACAACGGCAGTTATGTGGACTGGCGAGGCGATCCGATGAATCCGACGCTGAACCTGAAAGCGACGGAGCGTATGCGCGCTTCGGTAGCCGATGGTGATGACGGTGGTTCGCGCGTGGTGAATTTCGATGTGTCCATAGCTATAAAGAATCGCCTTGACGCCCCCGAACTTATTTTCGATATAACGGCGCCGGATGATGCCACCATTGAGAATGAGTTGCAGGCTATGGGAGCCGAGGAGCGCAGCAAACAGGCCATTGCCATGCTGGCGACCGGTGTTTATATGAACAGCGGTGTCAAAGGCGGCGGATTGTCTATGGGCAGTGCTTTGAACAGTGTTATCCAAAGTCAGATCAACTCATTGGCAGGCTCGGCTTTCCAAAGCATCAACGCAAGTTTCACTATGGGTATGGAAGACCGTACGTCAGCCGAAACGGGTGACAAGCAGACGGATTATAGCTTCCGCTATTCGCAGCGTCTTTTCAACGACCGTGTGCAGATTGTCATCGGCGGTAAGGTGACAACCGGCGCCAATGCCACGAATGATGCGGAATCGTTTATCGACAATATTTCGCTTGAGTACCGCCTTGATACGTCCGGTACGCGCTATGTCCGTGTGTTCTATGACAAGAACTACGAGAGTGTGCTCGACGGGGAAATAACGGAAACCGGAGTCGGCCTTGTGCTTCGTCGCAAAATGGACCGCTTGGGCGAACTTTTTATCTTCAGGAAAAAGAAGAAGCAAACTGTAGAATGATATGAAACGACTGATAGTATATATGGCGGGCATACTGTTGCTGGCAGGATGTTCCACAACCAAGCATTTGCCGGAAGGTGAGATTCTGTATACGGGACAAAAAAAGATGATTGTCGAGAACCGCAGTACCACTCCGGTAGGCGAGACTGCCATGGAAGAGGTTGAAGCGGCGCTTGCCACTGCTCCGAACAATTCTTTGCTGGGTAGTTCCACTATTCGCATACCTTTTCCTATGGGGTTATGGATTTACAATGGCTTTGTGAAATATGAGAAAGGCTTTGGCAGGTGGATATTCAACCGCTTTGCGGCAAAGCCCGTACTGATGTCTACTGTCAATCCCGATATCCGGCAGAAGGCGGCTGCCAATTTATTGCGCGATTACGGCTACTTTAACGGAACGGTCAGCTATAAAACGTTTATCGATCCGAAGGATTCTTTGAAAGCAAAGCTGCAATATACGGTGGATATGCGCAACCCTTATTTTATCGATACGGTCTATTATCACGGTTTCAGTGAGCGTACCTTGCGCATTATGAATATGAGCCGGCGCCGTTCGCTTATCAGTCCGGGAGAACAGTTCAACGTGACCGACCTTGACGGAGAACGTACCCGTATCAGTACTTTGCTGCGCAATGTAGGGTGCTATTATTTCCGTCCCGATTATCTGACTTATCAGGCGGATACGACCTTAGTGCCCGGCGGACATGTTGCCATGCGCATGGTTCCTGCTCCCGGCATGCCTTCCGTTGCCGAGAAACCGTTTTATGTAGGCAAGAAAGCTTTTTATCTGTATGGCAAGCAGGGACAGACCCCTAATGACAGTATCGACTACAAAGGCCTGCGCATCTATTATCACGACAAGCTGCGGGTACGTCCCAATATGATTTACAGATGGCTGAACTATCAGGCGTATCGTCAGAAACGTCAGGTGCAGGACAGTACGGGTATTTCCCGCAGACGCTCCATGCAACGCCTTTACAGCCTTTATCGCCAGACCCGCGTGCAGGAGCGCTTGAACAATGTAGGCATCTTCCGTTATCTTGAGATGCAGTACACCCCGCGTGATACGACATTCGTGTGCGATACGCTGGATGTGAATATTCATGCGGCACTCGACAAGCCTTATGATGCCGAACTGGACTTCAATGTAAAGATGAAAAGCAATAACCAGACCGGACCGGGAGCTTCGTTCACCGTAACGAAGAACAATGTGTTTGGCGGCGGTGAGGCATGGAATGTAAAGTTGGACGGTTCGTATGAGTGGCAGACGGGTAAAGACCGTTCTTCGCTGATGAACAGTTATGAAGTGGGGTTGTCTACCTCGCTTATGTTTCCGCGCGTGGTCTTCCCTCGCTTTGGCGACAAGGAGTATGACTTTCCGGCCACTACGACTTTCAAACTGTACATCGACCAGTTGAACCGTGCCAAGTATTATAAACTGCTGGCGTTTGGCGGAAACGCTACATACGATTTCCAGCCGAAGCGTACGAGCAAGCATAGTTTTACACCGTTCAAACTCACGTTCAACGTACTTCGCGACCCTACGGAAGCCTTCAAGGAGTTGCAGGCGGAGAATCCTGCACTCTACGTCAGCCTGCGCGACCAGTTTATTCCGGTCTTTGAGTATATGTACACCTACGACAACGCATCTTTGCCGGGTGTGCGCAATCCTATCTGGTGGCAGACGACAGTGAGCTCGGCTGGTAACCTTACTTCGTGCATTTATCGTATTTTCGGAAAGTCGTTCAAGGAGAAGGACAAAAAGCTGCTGGGTGTTCCTTTTGCACAGTTCCTGAAGGTAAACAGCGAATTCCGCTATCATTATAAGATAGACAAAAACCAGATGATTGCCTCGCGCATTGCCGGTGGCGTGATATGGTCGTACGGAAATGCGCTGGCGGCTCCTTATACCGAACAGTTCTATATCGGTGGCGCCAACAGTGTGCGTGCTTTTTCTGCACGTAGCATAGGTCCGGGCAGTTATGCTCCGGATAAGGAAAATAAGTATTCTTTCATCAATCATGTGGGTGATATACGTATGGAAGCTAATGTTGAATACCGCTTCCGCATTATCGGAGATTTGCATGGAGCTGTATTCTTGGATGCCGGTAATGTGTGGCTGATGCGTAAGGATGAGTCCCGTCCAGGCGGCGAGTTCACTTTAAAGAACTTTGCCAGACAGATAGCTTTGGGTACGGGAGCCGGTTTGCGTTATGATATGGACTTTCTGGTTTTCCGTCTGGATTGTGGAGTGGGATTGCACGATCCGTATGATACCGGTAAGTCGGGATACTATAATATTCCCAAGTTCAAGGACAGTCTTGCCTTGCATTTCGCTATCGGTTATCCGTTCTAAGGCAAACTGTGGGTTTGGGGCTGACAATAGTGAAGAATTGTGGCTAATAAGCAAACTAAAAGTAGAAGTATCTGCCATTGAGGCGGAGTTTTGTACGATTATGGAAAAGAATGGACTGAAATCTTCCTTTTTCTGATATAAATTTTACTACTTTTGTGCCTGTTATCAACCATGATACACTAACCTTTTTAAATAATAACTAATATGAAACCAACTTTATTCTTATTGGCAGCCGGCATGGGCAGCCGCTATGGTGGCCTGAAGCAATTGGACGGACTGGGACCTAATGGCGAAACTATTATGGATTATTCTATTTACGATGCTATCAAGGCCGGATTCGGTAAGCTCGTTTTTGTTATCCGTAAAGATTTTGAACAAGACTTCCGCGATAAAATCATATCCAAATACGAAGGTCATATCCCGTGCGAATTGGTGTTCCAGGAACTGGATGCACTTCCCGAAGGATTCACGTGTCCGGCCGACCGTACCAAACCTTGGGGAACCAACCACGCCGTAATGATGGGTGCCGATGTGATAAAGGAACCGTTTGCCGTTATCAATTGCGATGACTTCTACGGTCGTGATTCTTTCCAGGTAATGGGCAAGTTCCTGTCTGAGCTTCCCGAAGGATCCAAGAATGTATATTCGATGGTAGGGTTCCGCATCGGCAATACATTGAGTGAAAGCGGTACGGTGTCTCGCGGTCTTTGCAGCACTGATGCAAATAATCTGCTGACTTCTGTCGTTGAACGTACCAAAATTCAGCGTATGGACGGTGAAGTGAAATATATTGATGATAATGGTGAGTGGACTGCTACTCCCGATACAACTCCGGTCAGTATGAATTTCTGGGGCTTTACTCCCGATTACTTCGCTTACAGTCAGGAATTCTTCAAGACGTTCCTCAGCGATTCGAAGAATATGGAGAACCTGAAGAGTGAATTCTTTATTCCTTTGATGGTGGATAAACTGATTAATGACGGTACTGCTACGGTTGAAGTGCTTGATACGAACAGTAAATGGTTCGGGGTGACTTATCCGGAAGACCGTCAGAGCGTGGTCGATAAGATTAAGGCATTGGTGGATGCGGGAGAATATCCGGCTAAGCTGTTCTAAAAGAACGCCAATCTATTCTAAAGGAGCGCCCAGGCGATTCCCTTTATAAAAATATCCCCTCTTTTTCTTTCTGTTTTCCAAATCGGTTGGACAGAAAGGGAAAGAGGGGATTTATTGAAATTTAAATGAATGCAGTTGTATGCTTTGAATGCATGATTGCGTGAGAATAAAAAATAATATCGTTACCTTTGCAGTCTTGAACGATTAATTCATTGACACTATGATATCTGTAGAAGGACTGAAGGTGGAATTTAATGCTACTCCTCTGTTTGAAGACGTTTCTTACGTTATTAATAAGAAAGACCGTATAGCCCTTGTCGGCAAGAATGGGGCGGGCAAGTCCACCATGCTCAAAATACTGGCAGGTATTCAGCAACCCACTTCCGGTGTTGTTGCCGTCCCCCGCGAATGTACTATCGGTTACTTGCCGCAGGTAATGGTTCTCAGCGATGAACGTACTGTGATGCAGGAGGCTGAACTTGCCTTTGAGCATATCTTTGAGATGCAGGCCGACATCGAACGTATGAACCAGCAACTTGCCGAACGTACCGATTATGACAGCGAGGATTATCAGAAGCTGATAGACCGCTTTACCCACGAGAACGAACGCTTTCTGATGATGGGCGGCACTAATTATCGTGCCGAGGTAGAGCGTACTCTTCAGGGGTTGGGCTTTTGCCGGGAAGACTTCGACCGCCCTACGAGTGAGTTCTCCGGCGGCTGGCGTATGCGTATCGAACTTGCCAAGTTGTTGTTGCGCCGTCCCGACGTATTGTTGCTCGATGAACCTACGAACCACCTCGACATAGAGAGCATCCAGTGGTTGGAGAACTTTCTCTCCACCCGTGCCAATGCAGTGGTACTTGTCAGCCACGACCGTGCTTTCCTGAATAATGTCACTACCCGTACTATTGAAATAACCTGTGGGCGTATTTATGATTATAAAGTGAAATACGATGAGTTTGTGACGCTTCGCAAGGAACGCCGTGAACAGCAGCTCCGCGCTTATGAAAACCAGCAAAAACAGATACAGGATACGGAAGAGTTCATCGAGCGCTTCCGCTACAAAGCTACCAAAGCCGTGCAGGTGCAGAGCCGTATCAAGCAACTGGAGAAGATAGAGCGCATCGAAGTGGACGAGGAAGACAACTCTGCGCTGCGGTTGAAGTTCGTTTGTAGCAGCCGTAGCGGTAACTATCCTGTTATTTGTGAAGATGTAGCCAAGGCGTATGGCAACCATGTCATATTCCACAATGTAAATCTCACCATAAACCGTGGTGAGAAGGTGGCTTTTGTAGGTAAGAACGGTGAGGGTAAGTCTACACTCGTAAAGTGTATCATGGACGAGATTACGGATTATACCGGAAAACTTACTTTGGGACACAATGTGCAGATTGGCTATTTTGCTCAGAATCAGGCGCAGTTGCTGGATGAAAATCTTACGGTATTCGATACCATCGACCGTGTGGCGGTAGGGGATATCCGGCTGAAGATACGTGATATATTGGGAGCATTCATGTTTGGTGGCGAGGCTTCGGACAAGAAGGTGAAAGTGCTTTCCGGCGGAGAGCGTACCCGTCTTGCCATGATTAAGCTGTTGCTGGAACCGGTGAATTTCCTGATTCTCGATGAACCTACGAATCATCTCGACATGCGCTCGAAGGATGTGTTGAAGGAAGCTATCCGCGATTTTGACGGTACGGTGATAATTGTCAGTCACGACCGTGACTTTTTGGACGGTCTTGCGACTAAGGTATATGAGTTCGGTGGCGGATTGGTGAAGGAGCACCTCGGAGGTATCTACGATTTCCTGCAGAAGAAGCAGATAGAGAGCCTGAATGATTTGCAGAAATCGCCTTCTTTGTCTTCCTCACCGTCTGCGGAAAAAACGGTTGCCGGCGGCAATGCCGGGGCAACGGTTGCACAACCTTCCGCTGCAAAACTTTCTTATGAGGAACAGAAAGAACTCAATAAACGGCTTAAGAAACTGGAACGCCGTGTAGCAGATTGCGAGGCAGAGATAGAGCAGACGGAAGCGGCCATTTCCATTCTCGAAGCTAAAATGGCTACGCCGGAGGGCGCTTCGGATATGGCGCTCTACGAACAGCATCAGAAACTGAAAGCCCAACTGGACAGTGTGATGGAAGAGTGGGATGCAGTTTCCTGCGAGCTGGAAGAGGCAAGGAAATAATAACATTTATTTTATATAAGTATGAGAGTATTTCATTTTTTACCCATTGCAGCATTCTGTCTGATGACAGGCGCTTGCAGCACCGGCAAGAAGCAGGCTGAGCTCACAGCCGGTATTCAGTTTGCCAACCTCGACACAACGGCCTTGCCCGGAACGGATTTCTACCAATACGCTTGCGGCGGTTGGATGAAGAACAATCCCATTCCTGCCGAGTATTCACAGTATGGTTCTTTTACCATCCTTGCGGAAAATAACCGTAAGCAGATTCAGGGACTCATCGAGGAGCTGGCTGCCACGCAGCACGAAGCCGGCAGCGTAGCTCAGAAAGTTGGTGATTTGTATAAAATCGTAATGGACAGCGTGAAGCTGAACAAAGACGGTGTGGCTCCCATTAAAGCAGAACTTGACCGCCTCGGTGCATTGAAGGACCGGAAAGAGGTTTATGCATTGCTGGGCGAGATGCAGAAGAAAGGAATTGTGGCTTACAATGTCTTGTACGTAGGCGCTGATGAAATGAACAGCAGCATGAATGCCGTACAGTCTTATCAGGCCGGCTTGAGCATGGGCGAGCGCGAATATTATTTGGAGAACGATGAGGCTACTGCCAAGATACGCAATGCTTTTCGTGCGCATGTACAGAAGATGTATCAATTGGCAGGGTTTGATGAGGCTGCTGCCAAGAAAGGCGTAGAAGTGGTGATGGATGTGGAAACACGTCTTGCCAAAGCTTTCCGTTCGCGTACGGAGTTGCGTAATCCGCATGCCAATTACAACAAGATGAGTTTGGAAGAACTGAAGAAGAATTATCCTACTTTTGATTGGGATGCTTATCTGTCAGCTTTGGATTTAAAAGATGTGCAAGAAGTTATCGTAGGTCAGCCCGCTTCTCTGAAGGCTGCTGCAGAAATTCTGGATACTCTTCCTCTTGAGCAACAAGGTCTCTATTTGCAATGGAAACTGATTGATGCTGCCGCAGGTACTCTGAATGATGCTATGGCTGAACAGAACTTCGATTTCTATCAACGTACCATGAGCGGTACGCAGGAAATGCAACCTCGTTGGAAGAGAGCGGTCAGCACTGTAAGTTCTGCTTTGGGTGAAGCGGTAGGCCAGATGTATGTAGAGAAATATTTCCCGGCCGCAGCCAAAGAACGTATGGTGACTTTGGTGAAGAACCTGCAGGAGAGCTTGGGTGAACGCATCAAAAACCTTGCTTGGATGGGCGATTCTACCAAAGTGAAAGCTTTGGAGAAACTGGCTACTTTCCATGTGAAAATAGGTTATCCTGATACATGGAAAGATTATTCTACATTGGAAATCAAGGATGATTCATATTGGGCGAATATGGAGCGTGCCAACGAATGGAGCCATGCAGAGATGGTGGCTAAAGCCGGCAAGCCGGTAGATAAAGACGAATGGCTGATGACTCCGCAAACCGTAAACGCTTATTATAATCCTACAACGAATGAAATCTGCTTCCCAGCCGGTATTTTGCAATATCCGTTCTTTGACATGAATGCGGACGATGCCTTCAACTATGGTGCTATCGGAGTGGTAATCGGTCATGAAATGACGCACGGCTTTGACGACCAGGGACGCCAATACGATAAGGACGGCAATTTGAAAGACTGGTGGACTGAGGAAGATGCCAAACGTTTTGATGAGCGTGCACAGGTGATGGTGAATGTGTTCGACAGTATCGAGGTTGCTCCGGGTGTATATGGTAACGGCCGTATGACTTTGGGTGAGAATATTGCTGATCATGGTGGTTTGCAGGTTGCTTATCAGGCATTTAAGAAAGCTACGGCTGCCAACCCGCTGCCTGTAATGAATGGTCTTACTCCCGAACAGCGTTTCTTCCTTGCTTATGCAGGTGTATGGGGAAACAATATCCGTCCGGAAGAAGTGCTGAACCGTACCAAGAGCGATGTTCACTCATTGGGTAAGTGGCGTGTTAACGGTGCTTTGCCGCAAATCGGCGCTTGGTATGAGGCTTTCAATATAACAGAGAATGACCCGATGTTTGTGCCGGTGGACAAACGGGTTTCTATCTGGTAACAGAGCGGTTGTTATAAAAGATTTCAGTCCCGTTGGAAAGGTGTGGATACCTTTTCAACGGGACTTTTTCTGCATCATTGTACAAAGGTATCGGAATTAATAATGAGTTCCTTTTTTAATTATACCTAATTTATTGTGTATGAATGTATGTGTGAATAAACAAAATTAGTAACTTTGCATTCCGAATAGTAAAATGTACGCATTACTTTAATACGCAAATCCATGTCTGAAACTAAAAGAATCAAAACAGCTCTGGTATCCGTTTACCACAAAGAAGGTTTGGACGAAATCATTACCAAACTGCATGAAGAAGGTGTAGAGTTCCTTTCAACCGGCGGAACTCGTCAATTTATAGAATCTTTGGGTTATCCCTGCAAGGCAGTGGAAGACCTTACCACATATCCTTCCATTCTGGGTGGACGCGTTAAGACTTTGCATCCGAAGATATTCGGAGGTATCCTTTGCCGTCGCGGATTGGAACAAGACATGCAACAGATAGAGAAATATGAGATTCCCGAAATAGACCTTGTTATCGTTGACCTGTATCCGTTTGAAGCCACCGTTGCCAGCGGTGCCGAAGAACCGGCTATTATTGAGAAAATTGATATAGGTGGCATTTCTTTGATACGTGCCGCTGCCAAAAATTATAATGATGTGGTTATCGTTGCTTCACAGGCTCAATACCAGCCTCTTCGCGATATGCTGATGGAGCACGGAGCTACCACTTCACTCGAAGAACGCCGTTGGTTTGCCAAAGAGGCGTTTGCCGTATCTTCTCATTACGATTCGGCTATCTTCAACTATTTCGATGGCGAAGAAGGGTCTGCTTTCCGTCAGTCCGCCAACAACCAAAAGACTTTGCGGTATGGTGAGAACCCGCATCAGAAAGGTTATTTCTATGGTAACATAGATGCTATGTTCGACCAGATACACGGTAAGGAAATCTCTTATAACAACCTGCTCGATATCAACGCTGCCGTTGACTTGATTGATGAATTCACAGATACTACTTTCGCTATACTGAAGCATAACAATGCCTGTGGTCTGGCTTCACGTCCCACAGTATTGGAAGCTTGGACAGACGCGCTTGCCGGCGATCCGGTATCCGCATTCGGCGGTGTGCTCATCACAAATGCCGTGATAGACAAGGCTGCTGCCGAGGAAATCAACAAGATATTCTTTGAAGTTATCATAGCTCCCGATTATGATGTGGATGCACTGGAAATTCTCGGTCAGAAGAAGAACCGCATCATTCTGGTGCGCAAGCAGGCTGCTCTGCCCAAGAAGCAGTTCCGCTCTTTGCTGAACGGTGTGCTGGTGCAAGACCGTGACCTGAAGGTGGAAACTCCCGAAGATTTGAAAACCGTAACGACCAAGGCTCCGACTGCGGAGGAAGTTGAAGATATGCTTTTCGCAAACAAGATTGTGAAGAACAGCAAGTCCAATGCTATCGTACTGGCTAAAGGCAAGCAACTGCTGGCAAGCGGTGTGGGACAGACCAGCCGTGTAGACGCTTTGAAGCAGGCTATTGAAAAAGCCAAGAACTTTGGCTTTGACCTGAACGGTGCCGTAATGGCAAGTGATGCTTTCTTCCCCTTCCCCGACTGCGTGGAGATTGCAGGTAATGAAGGTGTTACGGCCGTTATCCAACCGGGCGGAAGCATTAAGGACGAGCTCTCTTTCAATTATTGCAATGAACATGGCATCGCAATGGTGATAACAGGGTTCCGTCACTTTAAACACTGATTAAATTGAGAATTGAGAATTGAAAATTGAGGAATGATGCTTTCTCCTGCTTTTTAGTTCTCAGTTCCTGATATGAGTGATATTTTTTAATTTTTAATTCTCAATTTTTAATTTACATGGGATTATTCTCTTTTACACAAGAAATAGCGATGGACCTTGGCACTGCCAATACTATCATTACCACAAATGGCAAGATAGTAGTGGACGAGCCTTCGGTGGTGGCGTTGGACCGTCGTACAGACAAGATGATTGCCGTGGGTGAAAAAGCAAAGCTGATGCACGAAAAGACCCAGTCTCAAGGTCAAAGATGACATAGTCTGGTGTGTATTTATTGATCAGAGTTCCTTTCTGTGTGGACATGAGTATCACTACTTTCTATTCATTCTTTTTCGTATCTTATCATATCCCATTTTAAAGTACAATCATCAATAGTTTTTCTCAGTCTGAGTTAAAAAATTTACTCATATCTCAGCGCATCAATAACTTCCATTTTTGCTGCTTTCTTCGCCGGATAAGATCCGAAGAACACACCGATCAGCATTGAAAAGCATACGGAGAGGATAATTGCTAATACAGACGGATGTACATTCATGATAATATAACCTGCATAATCGCTGTAGTAGCTGTTGATGACAAGCATTGCCACTTTTCCGAGAATAAATCCAAACAGGATTCCGATTAGAATTCCAATGATTCCACCAACGAGGCAAAGCACCACCGACTCGATCAGAAACTGCTGCTTGATGGCCTTATTTTTGGCACCCAGCGCTTTTCGGATACCGATTTCCTTTGTTCTTTCAGTGATAGACACCAACATGATATTCATGACACCAACGCCACCGACGATCAGGGAAATTGCTGCAATAAAAGAAATTGCCACGGTTACTACATTAATGACCGTATTAATAATCCCCATATCCGAAGACATATTGTACGTTGTGACCTGCCATTTTTCATTTTTCGCATATTTGTCTCCAAAAAAGCTCTGAATATCTGTTTCTGCCTGATTTTGATCTGCACCTGTTTTTAAAAGAACACTTATATATGTATATCCATTGGTCGCTTCACTATGATTTAATTTATTTGCAGTTGTAGCAGGGATATACATGGTAGTGCTGCGGTCTTTTTCCGGAATCGTCGTATCCTGTTTACCGAAAATAGCAGCATTATATTCATACACACCTACTACTGTAAATTCATAAGAATAACCATCACTTCCACTGTAAATGATCTGCTGTCCGATAGGATCTTCACTGCCGAAATAATAGGATGCCATCGTATCGGATACAACACATACACGCTTCTCCTTTTTCATATCCTGCTTTGTCAGATTACGTCCACGAAGAATATTAATTTTCATGTACTCCAGTTCTTCTTTTGTCGTTCCTGTTGCGTCCACATTCGCATATTTATCACTGTTTTTGTAAATCTGACCGCTGCCAAGATAAGCTGAAATACCAAAACCTGCGATCTCGTCCGGGTATGTTTCCTGTAATTCATCCAGCATATCCTGCGTAATATAATCATCTGCTGTCATCTTCGGATATTCCCAGTTTGACCAGTCCGCATCATCCTCCGGATAAATAGCATCCACACTGGCGCTGATACTGTTTCCACCAAGGGAGTTTAATGTAGCATTCAACGTTGATTTGATAGATGTTCCAATGGTCGTGATCGTGATAACCGCAGAAATACCGATGATGATTCCAAGCATGGTCAGCAGGGAACGCATTTTATTGGAAAGAAGGTTCTGAAAGGCTTCTTTGATATTCTCTATCAGCATATCATTCCCTCCTCTCCGATTTCTGGCTTATTGCATCCATCATTCATCTTGTGATGACCTGACAAATCACAGCCTTTCTCTGTTTTTTTGCTGTCGGATACGATCATACCATCATTTAATGTAATGATTCGCTCGGTCTCTGCTGCCAATTCCTTTGAATGAGTGATCAGCACGACTGTTTTTCCCTGTTCTTCATGAAGCTTGTGAAAAATATCCATGATCATATGACCAGTCTGGGAATCCAGTGCACCCGTCGGCTCATCTGCAAGGATAATGGAGGGATCATTGATCATCGCCCGGGCAATGGCAATCCTCTGCTTCTGTCCACCGGACAACTCATTTGGACGGTGCGTGGCACGGTCTGCCATTCCCACCAGTTCCAACATCTGCATACCGATTTCTTTCGCATTTTTCGGACGATGTTCACTGTACATCAAAGGCAACGTTACATTTTTTAAGGCATTTGCTCTCGGGATCAAATTAAAATTCTGAAATACAAACCCTATTTTTTTATTCCGCATGACACTTCGCACGGTGTCATCCATGCTGTTGACATCCTCGCCTTCCAGAAAATAGTTGCCAGAAGTCTGGCGATCCAGAATACCCATAATATTCATCAGAGTACTTTTTCCGGAACCGGATTCTCCTACAATAGAAATAAATTCGCCCCGTTTGACATCAAGGTTAATTCCATGTAAAATCTCCAATTCATTTGGCTGACCAATGTAATATGTCTTCACAATCTGTTCCATGCGGATCATAATTTCATTTGACATGTATAAAAACCTCCATGATTAATCCGCAGTTACTTTGGAACTCATACCTGTAGAACCACCATCTTCCGTTTCACTTACATCACTTCCTCTTTCTCCCTGGAAAGTATCTCCTTCGGATATAGAGTAATCCATGATAATGTAATCTCCTGCTTTCAGATCGCCACCGGTCACTTCTGTATAATAATTAATCTCATCACCAACTGTGATATTTTTCTTTACAGCTGTATAAGTACCATCTTTATTTTCTTCTGCACAGAGTACGTAATTTTTGCCATCCTTATCCTGCTGCACCAGATCATACGGTACGGACAGCACATTTTCACGATCTGTCAGAACAATTTTTGCCTTTGCACTCATACCACTGATCAGATTACACGGTTCTAATTTAATCTGTACCGAGAATCCACCTGTATTGGCTGCTCCGGAAGTCTCCTTTCCGGTTTGTTCCGTCGTCGGCTGGGAAGCATTATATACTTTTACTACTTTAATAATCTCGCCATTGATTTTCTGATCATCCAACGCATCAGAAGTAATGATTGCTTTCATACCTTCCTTCAATTTCAGAATATCTTTTTCTGTTACACTTGCATTCACGATCATATCAGTATTATTTTCTACTGTTACTAATGTAGCATTTGCTGTATTTACATCACCGACAGAAACATTGACTGCAGTAACAATACCTGCACTTTTACTTGTGATCGTACAATCGTCCAGTTGTTTTCTCAACTGATCCAGCTGCGTCTGTGTATCACTGTTATCAGTCTGGTTATATTTTGCAGACTCAATACTGCTCTGGGCAGAATAAATCGCATCATCGGTGGAGGATTTTACGCTCGTATAATTATTTTTTGCTTCTTTGCGGGCACTGTCTGCAGACGTAAGATCACTTTTTGCACTGGAAAGCTGATCCTGAAGATTGGAAAGTTTTTCCTGAAGTTCTGCCTTAGTATCTTCATCGGATGCCGCATTTACTTGATCTGATACAGATTTAATCTG
>ERZ791741.1830-NODE-1830-length-16484-cov-3.331244_pt1 | contig 16484 bp, 9 predicted proteins | sample MGYA00510040_ERZ791741 | MGnify/ENA primary metagenome ERZ791741 (study PRJEB30046, sample SAMN00791960) | human gut metagenome | study: EMG produced TPA metagenomics assembly of the A metagenome-wide association study of gut microbiota in type 2... | reverse complement strand
GTAAAGATGAGAAGTACCAATGAAACACACAGAAACAGCAATATCTGTACAGTGACCACTTTATGAAGCTGCTTGTCAATAATGAACACTGTCATTGTCCCTAACAGAATTCCAATGATGATCGCTCCTGATTTCACCGCAGGTACTCCGTTCCACATAACCCCCGCATCCTTGATCATCTGCGTTACTTCTGCATTGTATTCTGCCAGTCCTGACGGCATTACCTCTGTCATATAACCTGCCAGTCCCACACTTCCTGTGATCTGTGTATACAGATAATCAGCAACCGGCGGAACCATCGCGATTCCAACTGCCGCATAATGCTTTTTGTCACAGTCTTTAAAAGCCTGTGCAACCATGACGATCGCACACCATAAAAATGTCACTGCACATACTGCCGGCGGAACCATGTTGCTTAAGAACGTAAACAGACCGAAGATTCCTGCCGCTCCCAGTACCAGACCTGACACCAGTGCATATCCAACACCCGCTTTGGCTTTTTTCAAGCCTGCATGTCCAAGCCATACTGTATTTGGCACGACACCTCCGCAAATTGCGGAAAGCATCGTACAGATTCCGTCAGCAAACTGTGTTTCTCTTACACTGTAATTATCTCCCGCTGCATTTGCTGCCTCTACATTGTCCATGGTCTCGATAAAATTGTAGATTTCCACCGGAATCACGATCGTCAGATAAGGTGCAACAACTGCCACACCATTGATCAGATGCTGGATTCCGTTAACAGGATTCGGAATATAAAAACCGATTCCGCTGAAATCTACAGTTGTTCTTCCCAGGCAGAATGCATAAATGATTCCACCCACAATCGCAACAACAAGCGGAGGAATCTGCTTTGGAAATAAGTATCCTCCAAAAATACCGACCATTGCTACAAACAAAATCGGAAGTCCGATCAGCGGATCGCCGAATACATCAAACACCCCCTGTGTTGCCATCCAGATAAATCCGATTCCCGCCACAGTTCCGAGAAGCGCTGCTCTCGGCAGTTTTTTCTTCATCCATGGTCCGATAAATCCACCCAAAAATTCTACTGCTCCACCAATAAAGCAGGCTGCCACAGCAGCTGACCACGCCAGCTCCGCATCATTCAATGCATAATGAAGCGGCATGATCACACCGTAGAGCATAACAAACATTGCCGGTGTGGAAACTCCGGAAGGAAGTGCCGTAACATCCGCACGACCTTCTTTTCTGGATAATCTTCTTCCCATATAAGCATAGTAAACTCCACTACAGAGCAGACCGATAGACATTCCCGGGATCACATACCCGTATACAATTTTGTCCGGCCACTCCAGTACTCCCGAAAGCGTTGCGATCACGATCAGGTAATTTACAATATTATTGGTGATCGAATATGTCATTCCACCAATGTCACCGCGCTGAAACCACGGCACTAATGTCTTTTGTTTTCCCATTTTTCCATTCCTTTATCTTCTTTGTTTCTCTATCTGGATATCTCTACCGGAATAAATGAAAACGTTGTGACATCAAACAAGCCCATATCTGTCAGTTTGATCTCCGGAATCACTGCCAGAGACATAAAGCACAACGTCATCACCGGTTCCACATCTCCACAGATGCCAAGCTCTGTATACGCTTTTTCGTGAATACATGTGAGCTTCTCATCTACCCATTCACCGCTTTGATCGCTCATCAAGCCTGCGATTGGCATCGGCATCTGTTCGATCACTTTTTTATCTTTCACAAGAACAATGCCGCCTTCCTGTTCAATCAGGCTGTTCACCGCAAATTCCATTTCTTCGTCGTTGACTCCGACTACAATAATATTGTGAGAATCATGTGCAACAGACAGTGCAACCGCACCTTCTTTGATTCCGTATCCTTTCAGAAATCCGCAGGCTACATTGCCGGTTCCCTGATGACGTTCTACAACAGCTACTTTTACAAGATCTTCTTCCGGATTTCTTACAAATTCACCGTTTTCATCCAACCGAATGTGCGTTGTTGCCTTTTTCGTCACGACTCCTCCCGGAAGAATCTCGATCACATTCACTTCATCACTTGTCAAATGCATTTTTAACTTTTCTGCCGAAAAATCTTTTACGATCACGCTTCCTTTCACAGAAGAAATATCGTATGGTGCGACCTCCGGCAGATACTTTCCGTTATCTGCAGTCAACTCTCCTGCGATCCATACCTTCTCCACCCGAAAGTCTTTCAAGTCATCCAGAAGCACGATATCAGCGCGGTATCCCGGTGCGATCGCACCTCTGTCATGAAGCCGAAAGCATTCTGCCGCATTCAATGTTGCCATCCGGATTGCTGTCACTGCATCCAGCCCTTCTTCCACACAGATCTTCAAGTGATTGTCCAGATGTCCGTCTTTTAAGATCGTCTTTGGCTGTCTGTCGTCTGAACAGAGCAGACATCTTCTGCTGTTCTCCGGCGTCACTCCTTTTAACAGCGGTCTCAAATTATGGCAGGCAGATCCCTGTCTGAGCAGAATATACATACCACGCTCCAGACGCGCTTCCATCTCCTCTACCGTAGAACACTCGTGATCTGCCAGAATACCTGCTGCAGAATATGCATTCAGATCCTTTCCATCAATTCCAGGTCCGTGACCATCGATCAGTTTGCCTTCCTCTTTTGCAATCATCAGCTTGTCCAGTACGCTCTCATCTGCCTGCATAACTCCCGGGAAATTCATAAATTCACCAAGTCCAAGAATACCCTCTCTTTTAATCGGCTCTTCCATTTCCGGCGCATTGATCTCTGCTCCTGCGTGTTCAAAAGGAGTTGCAGGCACACAGGACGGCAACATATATTTGATATCAAGTGCTGTTCCTTTTGCCGCCTCCATCATATAATCGAGTCCCCTGATCCCGCAGACATTGACGATCTCATGAGGATCTGCGATGATCGTGGCAGCTCCATGAGGTACTAACAGTCTTCCAAGCTCTTCCGGGCTGACATAGGCAGATTCAATATGAATGTGGCTGTCAATAAATCCCGGAACCGCATATCTTCCCTGCGCATCAATTTCTTTCACACCCTGATACTCTCCGATCCCTGCGATCTTATCTCCGCTAAATGCGATATCACCCGTCTGGATCTTACCGGAAAAAACATTGACGATCTGACAGTTTTTGATCACTGTATCTGCCGGAATTCTTCCCGCTGCTGTGTCGATCAATTTTTTTAATTCTTCTTTCTTCATACCAATGTCCTCCTTGGATTTATTTTTCGTTTACTTCCAAAACCGGATCAAATGTTGTGAGTGCAAGATAGTCAACCGGTCCTACATCCGTGATCGCGTAATCCGGGATTGCCGTGATTGGCAAAAAGAACATGTACATCATTGGATCCGGCAGATCAGATCCTAACATTCTCGCTGCCTGATCGATCTTCTTCTCCTGTGCGGCAATGACCTCTGGTTCTTCATCACTGACAATTCCTCCGACTGGAAGAGGAAGGAATTCCAAAATTTCTCCGTCGGCCACAACAACCTGACCGCCGCCCTGCTCAATCAGATAGTTGGCTGCGATCGACATATCCTCTGCGCTGACTCCCATCACGACCAGATTGTTGTCATCCGGTGCTGCAGAAGATGCCATGGCACCTTTTTTTAATTTCCATCCGGAACAAAATGCCAGGGATTTATTTCCATTTCTTCCAAATCGCTCCAAAACAGATACCATTGCCACATCCTGTTCTACATCTGGAAGTACGATTCCGTTTTCAACTTTTAAAACAACATCTCTTCTCCTTCTGACAAATGGTCCCTTTACATCCATTGAAAGTACCTTTGCTTCTCCATTCTGGATCGATGTCTTATATTCAAAATCTTCTTTTGTTGTCAGCTTGCATTTCAACTCGCCTTTTAACACAGAACTTCTCTCCGGCGCTTTCAGGTCATAAGTCAGTTTATGGTCTTTTGCTACCATCTTGCCGTTTGTCATAACTTCTTTGATTCCAAATGCTTCCAGATCGTCTACAAACAGGATATCCGCAATTCTTCCCGGGCAGATGGATCCTACCATGTGATCAATGCGGTATGCTTCCGCACTGTTGATCGTTGCCATCTGGATCGCAGTCATCGGTTTGACTCCTGCCTGGATCGCCAGACGTACCACATTGTCCAGATGTCCTTTTTCCAGAACATCACTTGCTGTCACATCATCTGTACAGAAGCTGACTCTTCTTGCAAATGCCGGATTTACCTCTGTCACTGCTCTGATATTCTCTGCCAGGAAATGTGTTACGGAAGACTCGCGGATCAGCATGTGCATTCCTTTTCTCATCTTCTCTACAACTTCCTCGTGGTCGTAGCTTTCATGATCCAGGCGCACTCCTGCACACAGGTATCCGTTCAGATCATTGCCTCTTGCCATCGGTGCACATCCAAATACCGGCAGACGGTTCTTGAATGCTTCTGCGATTGCTCCCAGTGTGTTTTCATCCTCTTCCTGGATAAACTCTCTTACTGTCTCCCATACTCCGTAACACTGCGGCCATTTCTGTACCTCTTCATGTACCTCTTTTGTAAAGTTAAATGCTACAGTAGACTGAGGAATTGTATATGGTGTCTTATACGGTGCTCCCCAGAACACTTTCAGAGGACTCGCCTGTACCTCCTTTTGTACTTCCTGCAGTCCTTCCAGACCTGATACGGAAATATATTCGTCCAGACCGGAAATCATGCTTGTAGTCCCTCTTGGCACAACTGCTTTTGCATAGCTTGTAATGCTCAGCTTGCTGCACTCGCTGTGAATATGACCATCAATCATACCCGGCACCAGATACCTGCCCTTTGCATCGATCACTTCTGTCTCTTCCCCGATATACTCTTTCACATCTCCCACTGCTACAATCGTGTCTTTGTAAACTGCGATATCTGCCGGATAGATCTCCTCAGACATAACATTGACCAGAGTTCCTCCCATGATCACTTTTGTTGCAGGTGTCTTTGCACGTCCTGCACGAATCAGTTCCTTCAGATTTTCTACTGTTGTTCTTTCCATTCTTTTAAATCCTCCTGTTGTTTTGAGTAACAAAAAAGATACACCGGCCAGAGGCTAAACAGGTTTCCCGTCCTGCAAATGTATCTTGAAGAATTTTCAATATTCTGTTGTCTTCAACATATGTTCATCATAGCACATTGTTTTCAAAATGAAAATATAAGCTGTTATGAATATTTCCTATCATTATTAAGAAGCACATCTTATATATTTTTTTGCCAGAGTAGCTGGAGAAGTACTTCTGCCAAAAAAAACTGCCGCACAACATGTGCGGCAGCCTCATACTAAAACTCAAACTTTTTCTCAAAGTATGCTTTCAGATCTTCAATTTTTACACGTTCCTGTTCCATTGTATCTCTGTCACGAACAGTCACTGCACCATCTTCTTCTGAATCGAAATCATAAGTCACACAGAACGGTGTACCGATCTCATCCTGACGGCGATAGCGTTTTCCGATATTTCCTCTGTCATCAAATTCGCAGTTGTAAGTCTTGCTCAGTTCTGCAAACACCTTCTCAGCGCCTTCATTGAGCTTTTTAGACAGCGGAAGCACACCAATCTTGACAGGAGCCAGTGCCGGATGGAAATGCAGAACCGTACGTGTATCTCCGCCTTCCAGTTCTTCCTCGTCGTATGCGCTGCAAAGGAATGCCAGTACCATACGGTCTGCACCAAGAGACGGCTCGATCACGTATGGGATGTATTTTTCTTTCTTCTCATCATCAAAATAAGTCATATCCTGTTTTGATACTTCCTGATGCTGTGTTAAGTCGTAATCTGTTCTGTCTGCGATTCCCCACAGTTCTCCCCAGCCAAATGGGAATAAAAATTCTACGTCAGTCGTAGCCTTGCTGTAGAAGCAAAGTTCTTCTGCAGAATGGTCTCTCGCTTTGATTTCTTCTTCTTTAATTCCAAGTGATTTCAACCAGTCAAGGCAGAATTGTTTCCAGTATGCAAACCATTTTAGATCCGTTCCAGGTTCACAGAAAAATTCTAACTCCATCTGCTCAAATTCTCTTGTTCGGAATGTAAAATTCCCCGGTGTGATCTCATTACGGAATGATTTACCGATCTGACCAATACCAAATGGAATTTTCTTTCTGGATGTACGCTGTACATTTTTAAAGTTTACAAAAATTCCCTGTGCAGTCTCCGGTCTTAAATATACTGTATTTTTTGCGTCTTCTGTTACCCCCTGAAAAGTCTTAAACATCAGGTTAAACTGACGAATCTCTGTAAAATTGTGTTTTCCACATGTCGGACATGGAACATTGTGCTCTGTAATCCAAACTTCCATCTGCTCTTTTGACCACGAATCCACACTTTCTGTCAGTTCGATTCCATTTTCTTCTGCAAAACTTTCAATCAACTGGTCTGCACGAAATCTCTCTTTACATTCTTTACAATCCATAAGCGGATCACTGAATCCTCCCAAATGTCCGGAAGCCACCCATGTCTGTGGATTCATCAAGATTGCACAATCCACACCTACATTATATGGATTTTCCATGATAAATTTCTGCCACCATGCTCTTTTCACATTGTTTTTCAATTCCACACCAAGGTTTCCATAATCCCATGTATTTGCAAGCCCTCCGTAAATCTCAGATCCCGGATATACAAATCCTCTTGATTTCGCAAGCGCTACAATTTTTTCCATTGTTTTTTCCATCTTATTCATTCCTCTCATTTCGAATTTCTTAATGTGTTTCATTATACCGTTAAAGTGCTGATTTTTCAACCCTCTTTCCTAAGCCCTCAGGAAAGCAGGCACATTTCCAAAATTTCCAGTGATTTAAATCGTTTATCCACGTACATTCCCGTATATTGTTTCATAATCTTTCCAAGCTGTTTCAGCACCTCATCTGACACAACAAACGTATACAGTTTCTCAATCGTAGAAGTTACTACATACTGCATCGTATAAAGAGTCGAACTATTGATCTGGATTCCATCAGACACTGTACGCCTGCACTTTTCACATACAATCCCTCGATTTCTGCTACTGAACAAAACACCTTGCTCCTGCGTACCGCACCCTGTGCAGTGAAACACATCCGGATATTCTCCGTTTACTACCAGCGTCTTCAATTCGAATATGTACCTCACCAGTTCTCTCGGAATCTTATTTGAAGATAATGCCCGCAATGTCTGATACAAAAGCCTTAGCATCTGCCGCTCGTCATTGTGTTCTTTCGTATAATAATCGGCAAACTCCATAAAATAAAATCCATAGTAAGCCCCCTCTAAATCCGTTGCAAGTTCCATAAAATAATTGGAAATGTTTGCCTGCATCAGATTATAGGAACTTCTTCCCTCATACAAAACGAATTCGCCAAAAGAAAAAGGATTCGTCGCGCCAAGAAGATGGCTGTTCTGTCTTCTTGCCCCTTTTGCGAACGCTGAAATCTTTCCTTTTTCTTTTGTCAAAATCACAATTCTTTTATCATTCTCACCGATAGGTGATGCGGACAGTATCATCCCCGTCACTGTTACTGACTGACTCAAGTGTTCTCTCTCCCACGTTTCTATTTTTCGGCTGCACACAGGAATATTCCTCTTTGCCAATTCCCTTGTAAGACAAATAATCTGTCACGCAGCCTGTCTTTGTAAATGTTTCCCACCAATCTGTTTTCGTCATGAAAAATCCCTCCTTTGTGCTTCTAACATTAGGATTTCCCATTCGACCGTTTCCATACTGAGACTATCTGCCAGTTCTTTTTGCGTCGCAACCCCTTGACAAGTTTATTCTTCCTCGTTTTTATATCCAAAATTCTGAATCAAGAAGTCACTGTCTCTCCAGTCTTTCTTCACCTTCACCCACAACTGCAAGTTTACCTTGCAATCCAAAAGACGCTCAATCTCAAATCTGGCGGTACTTCCTATCTTCTTTAACATGCTTCCCTGTTTTCCGATGATGATTCCTTTATGTGAATCACGCTCACAAATGATCGTTGCATCGATGTCCATCACTTTCTTTCGCGCTTTCATACGGTCAATCGACACTGCAATTCCATGCGGAATTTCCTCATTCAGACAGTGCAGCGCCTTTTCACGAATCAATTCCGATACAATCTGGCGCTCCGGCTGATCTGTAACCGTATCCTCATCATAGAACTGTGGACCATACGGCAGATACTGCAAAATCACTTTCACAAGCTCATCTGTGTTCTCCCCGCTTCTTGCCGACACCGGAACAATCTCCGCAAAATCATATATTTTACGATATGCATCTATAAACGTCAGCACTTCTTCTCTTTTTACCATATCTACTTTATTAATTACCAGCACAACCGGCGTCTTTACTTTTTTTAACTGATCTGCGATGTGTTTCTCCCCTGCCCCGATAAAGGTAGACGGCTCCACAAGCCAAAGTACGACATCGACTTCATTCAATGTCCGCTCCGCCACATTCACCATATATTCCCCAAGCTTATTTTTCGCCTTGTGGATTCCCGGCGTGTCCACGAATACAATCTGCCCTTCTTCCGTTGTCAGAACTGTCTGAATACGGTTTCTCGTCGTCTGTGGCTTGTTAGACGTGATCGCGATCTTCTGCCCGATCAGCTGGTTCATCAATGTTGATTTTCCCACATTTGGTCTTCCAATCAGTGTCACAAATCCTGATTTAAAATCATCTCTCATCAATTTTACGTTCTCCTTATCCTGTGTTTCCTAAAACAACGTCTTCACTTCCAGAAACATCTCTTTTTCTTCCTCGATCTTTTCTTCGCTTCCGATCACACAGATCTGCTCTGCCTTCAGCATTGCCTCCACTACTGCTGCAAGCGCACGGATATCCTCCTGTGCTGCATGCAGGATCTGACTGCGCTCTGTACGGATCATCTCCTGGGATACATGATTCATATACAGATTCATCGAGCGATCCCCTTTTGCAGCCGGATTCATCGGGCGGTCAATATTACTGATCGTTCCAATGATATATTTTGTCATATCCCGTTCATCGACTGTGAAATTCTTCAGATAGTCTACAACGCCTTCGTACACTTCCATTGTCTTTTTCAGGTTCGGATCCCGATAGGAGATCAGATATCCCTCTCCGATCCGGTTAAAGTTGCTCATACATCCGTATGCACCGCCTTTGACACGGACATTCTGCCAGAGATAATCATAACTTAAGATCACCTTCAAAATCTGCAACGCGCCATGATACTGTGCTCCATGATCGATAAAGTTTCCAACTCTTGCCACATACTGCACTTTGGAAGACGTTTTAAAGCCTTCGTTGCGTTTTCTGCAGTGTAATACACACGGCGTCTCTTCCCCGTCCAGTTCCGGATACAGTGTATCCTTGATCTCACGAAATGCTGCTTCTATAGGAGTAAGTCCGTCCTCTGAGGAGGTATAACTGATCATCACATTGTCCACACGGAAAATCTGACGGGAGAGCTGTTTTAAGTTTTGGATCAGCTCTGCTTTTTTCTCTTCAAAATGCTCTTCGATGCCACGGACTACCTCATAGAATCCGATGCCGTCGGTATCATCCTTGAATTTGGACAGCGGAGATCCATAAGACAATGCGCGCAGTGCGGATGTCGTATGTCCGGAAGACTGGAAGGACATCTGCAGTCTAGATTTGAGCATTGCCAGAATCTCTTTTAACCGTTTTTCATCATCCAGTCTGGATTCCATCAGAATCTCACGCATCATCGCAAACAGAATCTTCATCTGCGGATACAATGCCTTTCCTTTGATCTCAAATGTTGCACGAAAATCCTTCTCTTTTGCCTTTGTCACATCCGGATATAATTCCAGAGAAGTTCCGATCCCTCCTGTATGCACATTGATCTCGTTGAACAATTCTCCATACCCATAGTTGTTCGTATCAATAATTCCAAGCACGCTCTGCAGAATTCCGGTATATGGAAGCAGCTCTTCCGACACGCCGGAAAGATCAAACATCAGAGTGGCATAACCGATTCCGTTCGACTCGATTTCATGATGCACCAGTTTGATGCCGTCGATTTCCTTTTCTGTATTATAAACAGGAGCGATCTCTTCTGTGATATCTTCTCTGTTTAATACCGGAATCTTTGCCATATCTTCCGGAGCATCTTCTGACTCCTGATACGCTTCCAGCTCTTTTGTAGCTGCCACCAGTCTGTTAAGTTCTTCCTCACTCAGCCCCGCTTTATAAGCTGCCAGTTTTTCTTCCAGCTCTTTGTCCATCCGAGCTGTCCGCCCTTTTTCCGGCTTTACGGTCACGATGGAGCCATGCTGATTATCAAGCAGATAAGTCTGGATCAGTTTTTCAAAATATCCGGTAGAAATCTGTTCTTTCAAATATTCAAAGGTCGGGATTGCCTGCATATGCATAAATGGCTCGTTCTCATCATACAGCCAGCTGTCCATGATCTGCAGGCCGTACATCAGGCCCTTTGGATAATTTCCAAAGTCAGCTTCTCTGAAACGGAACTCGTGATAGTTGATTCCTGCCTCCAGAGATTTTTTATCCATTCCGTTTTTCACGATCGACTGGAGTGGCTCTTCGATCACACGGATAAATGCCTCTTTCTGATCACGATTCGCATTTTTAGAGACAATAGAAAAGATCGGCTGATAGATTCCATTGTCATAAGAACCCATGATATCTTTTCCGATTCCTGCATCCAAAAGCGCTTTTTTCAGCGGTGCACCCGGTGCAGAGAGCAGTGCATAGTCCAGAATCTGAAACGCCAGATACAGCTTTTCATCCAGACTTGTCCCGATGACTTTATTATAAGAAAGATACGTATTATCCTCCTCAGACTCCTCACTGGAGATCGAATACTCCATCTCCAGTTCTCTGATTTCTTCAAACGGTTTCTGATATTTGATCTCGGAATCCACTTCGATCGCATCAAATGCTGACAGATAATTTTCATCCAGCCATCTTAGCTTTTCTTCCATGTCCATATCTCCGTAAAGATAGATATAGCTGTTAGACGGATGATAATATGTCCTGTGGAAATTCAAAAACTGCTCGTACGTCAGCTCCGGGATCACATCCGGATCACCGCCGGATTCATTGGCGTAAGAAGTGTCCGGGAACAGAGAATTCTGGATCACACGGTCCAGCACACCTTCCGGAGACGAAAACGCTCCCTTCATCTCATTGTATACCACGCCATTGTACTCCAGCTTTCCATCTGCCGTATCCAGTTTGTAGCTCCACCCTTCCTGACGAAAGATCTCGTCATGCTCATAGATGTTCGGATAAAATACTGCATCCATGTATACATGCATTAAATTCTGAAAATCCTTCGAATTGCAGCTTGCAACCGGATATAATGTCTTGTCCGGATAGGTCATAGCATTCAAAAACGTATTCAGTGATCCCTTTACCAGTTCCACAAACGGGTCTTTCACCGGAAAATTTTTCGAGCCGCACAGCACGGAATGTTCCATAATATGAGGAACTCCGGTACTGTCCGGAGCCGGTGTGCGGAATCCGATCGTAAATACCTTATTCTCGTCATCATTGGCAAACAGTAAGATCTTTGCCTGGCTTTTTTTATGTTTTAACAGGATTCCTTTTGATTTCAGGTCAGATAAATCTTCTTCCCGAATTACTTCATATGCATTCAAATCATAAATACTCATCTTCATTCGCTCCTCTGTATTCTGTAATTGCATACAGGCATTATACCATTATCTGCACAACTTTAAAAGGGGCGAACTGATTTCACACTTGCATTCATACTTGCAGTCGCTACGATGTCTGCACCTGTTCCCGCCACATTTTCAAGCAGAACATCTCCGATTTCTACCGGTGCATCTGCATGCACATCCTTTAACTGCCGAATACAGTCCATAATCTTCTCTTTTGGGATTTCTTTCTTTGTTTTTACCGAAACACGAGGCTGCGTTCCCCCGGTCACAGGCACCGTCGTCGTTACGATCCGAACTGGATGTAAAATCTCTGCCTCGGCATATTTTGCCCCTCTCGGACAATGATTGCCGGAAACACCGACCACGGTTTTATTTTCTGTCACTGCTGTGATCTGACATCCCAGAGGGCAGCAGATGCATGTCAACTCTCTCTCTTTCATATCACAATTCCTCCATCTGCAGTCTGATTTCCTTTATTTCCGCCACTTTTTCAAACACATTCTCCGGAATCAGGATTTGTTCCATCTCTCCCGGCGCTGCTGATTTTTTCTTTTTCTCCAACACCAGCTCTCCATTGAGATATACCTGAACTTTACATGCCCCGAAGACTTTGTTCACCCGGAATCGAATATTCAATCCTTTCTCCTGTTTTCTGTGAATCTGAGACGGTACTGTGTAACGCACACCTCCCTCTGACTGAATCCGGATGAACGTTTCTGTGCCGGAATGTTCTGTCTTTTGAACTGCTCTCTGCGCATACTCTGCAGCTGCCTTTCCTGCCTGCATGGCTTCCTCTGACACAAAATCCACCAGATCATGTACATGTAGCACATTGCCACAGGCAAAAATCCCCTCCACATCTGTTTCCAGATTTTCATCCACCAACGGACCGTTTGTCACAGGATTCAAACTGACCTGCGCCTGTCTGGAAAGCTCATTTTCCGGCAGCAGACCCACGGACAAAAGCAAGGTATCACAGGCATAGAATTCTTCTGTTCCCGGAATCGGTCTTGCCTGTGCATCCACCTGTGCCAGTGTAACTCCCTCCACTCGCTTTTTTCCGTGTATTTTTACAACCGTATGGCTCAATTTCAGCGGAATTCCATAATCATCAAGACACTGCACGATATTTCGTTTCAAACCTCCCGCATATGGCATTAATTCTGCAACGACATTGACGTGCGCGCCTTCCAGCGTCATCCTCCGCGCCATGATCAGGCCGATATCACCGGAACCTAAGATCACCACTTCTCTTCCCGGCAGATATCCTTCCATATTGACCAGACGCTGTGCCGTTCCTGCTGTATAAATGCCTGCCGGACGATATCCCGGAATATTTAAGGCGCCTCTTGGACGTTCTCTGCATCCCATGGCAAGTACGATAGCATCTGCCTGTATCTGACAGATTCCCCGCTTGCTACTCATCGTTGTCACAACCCGCTCTTTTGTGATATCCATAACCATGGTGTTTAATCGATATTCAATGTCAAGCGCTTCCACCTGTTCGATAAATCTCGCCGCATACTCCGGACCTGTCAGTTCTTCTTTGAATGTATGCAGCCCAAATCCATTATGGATACACTGATTCAAAATACCGCCAAGTCTCTCATCCCTCTCCAGGATCACAATCTTTTTGGCTCCCGCAGCTCTGGCTGCCACTGCCGCTGCCAGTCCTGCCGGTCCTCCGCCGATAATCACAATCTCATATCTTACCATCTTTATTCCTCCCCACGATCATCTCGGAACCTGCTCCGTTTTTCGTAATCTCTTCCTGTCTGATCTTCAATTCCCGTTCCAGAATCTCCATTGTCTTCGGTGTACAAAAGCCTGCCTGACACCTGCCCATTCCAGCTCTCGTTCTGCGCTTGATTCCATCCATAGTCGTTGCTCCCAGAGGTCTGTGAATGGAATCTAAAATTTCGCCCTCGGAAATCATCTCACAGCGGCAGACAATTCTTCCATAAGCCGGATTTTTTCTGATCAGCTCATTTCTCTCTTTTGCTGTCAATTCTGCCGGATTTAAAATTCCCTTCCTGGTTTTGCAAAATGCAGGGTTTTCTTTCAACTCCAACACATTTCTCACAATTTCTGCCGCCAGCCTTCCAATTGCAGGGGCACTGGTCAGTCCCGGTGACTCAATGCCAGCGCAATCGATAAATCCTGGTGCATCCTCAACTTCTTGGATCACAAATTCATGTCCATCCTCATGTGCCCGAAGTCCCGCAAATCCGGTAATCACCTGCCGGAATGGAATCTCCTTGACACTGTGCTGTGCTTTTTTGCAAATCTCTTCCATTCCCTGCATGGTTGTGTCTGTTCCTTCCTTTTGTTCCACATCCGTTGCGGTCGGTCCTATCAGAAGGTTTCCATGCACAGTCGGTGTGACAAGCACCCCTTTTCCATACTTTCCGGGCAAGGTGAACACCGTATGACTGACATGTGCTCCTGTGGTTTTATCCAACAGAAAATATTCCCCTTTTCGCGGCGTAATGTGGAGCTTCTTTTCACTGACCATATTGTGGAATTCATCTGCATATACCCCGGCTGCATTGACGACCACTTTTGTTTCGTACACTGTATCCTGTGTGCTGATCCGATATCCACCTTTCACGCTTCGCTCAATTGTTTTCACTTCCTGCTCCAGACAGAAGTCCACACCATTTTGCGCTGCATTCTCTGCCAGTGCGATATTTAAGCCGAACGGACAGACAATCCCGCCTGTCGGTGCATACAACGCCGCAACAGCCTCGTCAGCAATATTGGGTTCCATCGCTTTCAATGCAGCTCTGTCAAGAATCTGCAGCTCCTCCACTCCGTTTCGCCTGCCTCTCTCCAATAATTCATATAACCTTTCCACTTCTTTTTCGTTCGTACAAACCACAAGAGAACCATTCTTCTGATATGGAAAGTCCAGCTCTTTTGAAAGTTTTTCCATCATTTTACTGCCTTCTACATTTAATTTTGCCATCAAACTGCCTTCTTTTGCATCAAATCCTGCATGAACAATCCCACTGTTTGCCTTGGATGTCCCACAACAGACGTCTGCCTCTTTGTCCAGTACACAAAATTTTCCCTGATAACGGGACAACTCTCTTGCAATAGCCGCTCCGCTTACTCCTGCTCCGATTATGATCACATCATACATTTGACTACCTCCCATACAACACAAAAGAGCCTGACAAACAACACATCCTTCGATGCGTTATCCGCCAGACTCTCTTCTCTTTGGCTTTTCTATTCTGTTATAATTACTATATACCTTTTCTTCTGGTATTGGCAAGTGCTTTATTCAGTTTCTTTAAAAATCAGATACATTTGGTATCCATTTCTTTCTAATCGAATACTTTTTCCTAATTTTACCATCTTGCCACTTATACACTCCATGCAACACTTTTCTTTTAATTCTTCAGGAAGTACATATTCCTGTGTTTTTCCTTCTTTTTGCATAAATACATAAAGTGTTTCTTTGGCTCCCTCTTTTTTCAATGCCAAACTATTTTCCGAATTAATCCACTGTAGTTCTGTTGAACAAAAACTATCGTATTTCTTTCTTAGTTCAATCATCCTACTTATAAATTCAAATAATTCCCGGTTCTGCTTCTCTTTTTCCCATATCATGCACTGACGATTACTGTGCTCTCCACCTCCCATACCTATTTCTCCGCCGTAGTAAACACACGGAGTTCCCGGAAAAATAAACATGAATAAATATGCTAATTTTACCAGTGAAACGTCTTGTCCTGCTCTGTTCAAAATTCTCTCTGTATCATGGCTTTCCAACAAATTAAATAAATTTGCTGTTACATTCTTAGGGTAAGACGTCAAAAGCCTTCCAATAGCATAACGGAACTGTTCCTCAGAATATATCCTCTCTCCCTCCTTTTCTTTTCTGAAATACTTCCATATAGGCATTGCAAATTCATAATTCATTACTGCATCAAATTGATCCCCCATAAGCCATGGCAACGAATTATCCCAATTTTCGCCCAAAATATACAATTCAGGATTTCTATCTTTGACTCTTTTTCGAAATTCTCGCCAAAAATCATGTGGAACTTCATTTGAGACATCCAAACGCCATCCATCAATATGATATTTTTCTGTCCAGAAACACGCCGCCTCTAGCAAATACTCTCTAACTTCCGGATTACCTGTATTCCACTTTGGCATTGTCGGTGTATATGCAAATGTTCTGTAATTCAGTTCTTCTCTTGGTATCTCCTGTGGAACTCCATCGAGTACCTGACCATCAAAAATCGGCTTATCTGCATCCAAAATATAAAAATAATCATAATACTTTGATTCTTTTCCATGCATCAACACATCTTGCCAAAATGGATGCTGATATCCACAGTGATTAAACACCGCATCCAACATAATCCTTATTCCCCTCTGATGTGCTTCCTTTACCAACTTCTCAAATATTTCATTTGTTCCAAACTCTGGATCAATTATAAAATAGTCAATCGTATCATATTTATGTGAACTTGTAGCTTTAAAAATAGGTGTTAAATAAATCCCTGTAAACCCTGCCTTTTGGATATAGTCCAACTTTTCGATAATTCCTTCCAGATTTCCCCCAAATTTTTTCAATGCGCCATCCATTTCTTCGCTTCCCCATGGAAGCACATTCCTTCCATCTCCTGGTGTTCCATTACAAAATCTTTCTGGGAAAATCTGATACCATACTGTATGAGCTACCCAATGCGGTGCTTTATACAGATCTTCTTTACAAATATATGGATAATTGAAATAATTAAATAAGTTATATAGTTCCGATTCATCTTCTTTATAAGGAATTCTGTCATGGCATCCCATAATATATTTTTCTTTTTCTGTTTCAATCACAAAACAGTATTTACACC
>ERZ791741.1800-NODE-1800-length-16668-cov-3.633179_pt1 | contig 16668 bp, 7 predicted proteins | sample MGYA00510040_ERZ791741 | MGnify/ENA primary metagenome ERZ791741 (study PRJEB30046, sample SAMN00791960) | human gut metagenome | study: EMG produced TPA metagenomics assembly of the A metagenome-wide association study of gut microbiota in type 2... | reverse complement strand
GATATCCATATTTTTATACCTCTCATTTTAAATTACAATATATTATACTTTACTTTTTATATAAAATCAATGTTAAAATAAATAATACTTGTATTTATATATTTTATGTAGTATTATATATCCGTGAAAATTTAAGCATTTAAAATTTTGTTAAAATTAACTGTATATGTTGGAGGAAAAATAATGATTCAGGCAAATAACGTCACCGTTCAGTTCGGCGGTCGTGTTTTATTTGAAAGAGTAAACGTTACTTTTTCGGCAGGAAATTGCTATGGTATTATCGGCGCAAACGGTGCAGGTAAATCAACGTTTTTAAAGGTGCTTTCAGGTGAACTTGACCCTCAAAAGGGTGAGGTGTTCATTACTCCCGGCGAAAGACTTTCCGTATTAAAGCAGGACCATTTTGCTTATGATGAATATGAAGTAATCAGGACTGTTCTTATGGGTAACCCACGTCTTATTGAGGTTATGGAGGAAAAGGACGCTCTTTATATGAAAGAAGATTTCAGCGAGGAGGTTTCTGCTATTCTTCCTAACATTCCGCAGGTAGGTGTATTCGATACGGCTTTCCATCAGACAATGCCGGATTATGCTTACATGTATGCTATTCCTCACGAACTGTATGAAAAGTATGGTGTACGTCGTTATGGCTTCCACGGAACTTCTCATCGTTATGTGTCAAAACGTGTATGTGAATTCTTGGGTGTAAATCCGGTAGGACAGAAAATTATCACTTGCCACATTGGTAACGGTGGTTCTATCGCTGCTATCAAAGATGGTAAATGTATGGATACTACTATGGGCTTGACTCCATTGGAAGGCTTGATGATGGGTACTCGTAGCGGTGATATTGATGCCGGTGCAGTAACATTTATCATGGAAAAAGAAGGCTTGAACACAACCGGTGTTTCCAATCTGTTGAACAAGAAGAGCGGTGTACTGGGCATTTCGGGTGTATCAAGCGATATGCGTGAACTCTTGGCTGCTTGTGCGGCTGGCAATGAGAAAGCTATCCTTGCAGAGAAGATGTACTATTACCGTATTAAGAAATATATCGGTGCTTATGCTGCTGCATTGGGCGGTGTGGATATTATCCTGTTTACTGGTGGTGTAGGTGAGAACCAGATGGAATGTCGTCGTGAAGTTTGTAAGGATATGGAATTCATGGGTATCGAACTTGATAACGAAGTAAATGCTAAGGTTCGCGGTGAAGAAGCAATCATTTCTACTCCTGCTTCTAAAGTGAAAGTAGTAGTGATCCCAACAGATGAAGAACTGTTGATCGCATCGGATACAATGGATATCCTGAATAAGTAATAATTTTATTGCTGATATACAAAAAAAAGATGGACTCGATTTCGAGTCCATCTTTTTTTTGTCTTACTTTGCATATCAAATAGTTATATCCCGTTTTTGATATGCGTTACTCCGTCATAATTCCCGTTTATAATCGTCCCGATGAAGTGGATGAATTATTGCAAAGTCTTACTGTACAACACTTTAAGGGTTTTGAGGTTGTTGTTGTTGAAGATGGTTCTTCCATTCCCTGTAAAGGAGTAGTAGACCGGTATGCAGATCGGTTGAATATAAAATATTTCTCTAAACCCAATTCCGGTCCGGGACAAACCCGTAATTACGGAGCAGAACGTAGCGAAGGCGAATACCTTATTATATTGGATTCTGATGTCATCCTTCCCGAAGGCTACTTCGATGCGGTAGAGAAGGAGCTCACCACTTCTCCTGCCGATGCTTTTGGTGGCCCCGACCGTGCACACGATTCTTTCACTGATATTCAGAAGGCAATTAACTATTCCATGACCTCTTTCTTCACGACCGGAGGTATCCGTGGCGGAAAAAAGAAGATGGACAAATTCTATCCCCGTAGTTTTAATATGGGAGTTCGCCGGGCAGTGTACGAGGCTTTGGGAGGTTTTTCAAAGATGCGTTTTGGGGAGGATATTGATTTCAGTATCCGTATCTTTAAGAATGGGTACACTTGTCGTCTTTTTCCTGATGCCTGGGTATATCATAAACGTCGGACTGACTTGAAAAAATTCTTCAAGCAGGTGCATAACTCCGGCATTGCCCGTATTAATCTTTATAAGAAATATCCGGATTCTCTGAAACTGGTGCATTTGCTTCCAGCCGTATTTACATTGGGAGTGGCGCTTCTATTATTAGGAACCCCCTTCTGCCTCTTCAGTTTCACGCCTATCATTCTCTATGCATTACTCGTATGCATTGATTCTACTATTCAGAATAAAAGTCTGTCTATTGGCGTTTATTCCATTGCCGCCGCATTTATACAGCTTATCGGCTATGGTACAGGCTTTTGGCGCGCATGGTGGCAGCGTTGTATCAGAGGGAAGGATGAGTTTGAGGCTTTCCAAAAGAATTTTTATAAGTAATCCATTTTTTATTTGCCTATTACCATTCCTATTTTTGTTTAAAAGGAATGTTGTCTGACACCCGGGTCTCAATACGTCTGACACTCGGGTGTCAGACAAGTTATACTTTCATGGAAAAAAAGTAATGGATGCAATCGAAGAAATTTTTATAGGCTATATCTTTTTTCATTTAGTGGAGTGCAAATCACATTTCTTATTCTTCCCTTAAACCCCAGCAATTTGTCGCCTATCTGTTTCAATGGGAAGATAAGTGTTTCCTGATACCAAATGCTGTCTTTACGCAGGCTTTTCTGATTGTAAACTACACCGATTCGTCCTTCCAAACGTTCTTGTAGCTCTCCGTTTATGTAAAGTGAGGTCCCTTTGGCATCTCCCTCTACACGAACCTTTGTCCATTTTTCCACAGGCAAACGATAGGAATGGAAGATGAATTCATAGCCGTCGCGCGAGAATGCGAATTTACCCGTATTTTGCCAGTTCGCGGTGAAAACAGAATGGGGACCTTTGAATAAGACCGCATCGATATTGGGCTTTGGATCTGCGTAGATTTCAAATTCCACACTATATGGATAACCGATTTCGGGTATAGAGGTAAGAACCGAGTCGTTACCTTGCAGGATAATTTCCTGGCCGGAAAGCGTTAGGTCTTTTCTGTCATCTATGCTGGCCTGTAGATTTACGCCCGGTGCTTCCGGTGTTGTCCTGCACCACGTTTCGAAGGTTTCAAACGGTATGTTTCTTGTGTTTTCTCCTTTCCAAAGTTTCTCGCTCATAACCTGCATGGCAGGAAAGGTGCGTATATGTACATCCTGTTGGCTGATTCCATTTCCGACACGGTCGTTCCATACAGCAAACATGGCTCCTAATAAATTAGTAGACTGCTCTATCATTTCTCCCTCTTGCATCATTCGTGGTGACCAACTCTCATATATCCATTGATGATCCAGAAAGTTATGGTAGTAATTCACGGCTGGTACGATATATAGAAATGCATCGCATGTATTAATCGCTTTGGCTCCTTCCTGCAGTGCGGTTTCTAAGTCTAGCCAGCTATAATTCCATGCATTGACCGTTTTTCCTTTTAGATTTACGGGGGTATTTCCTTTCATGTGTTTCAGACTTCCCCATAATCGCGGATTTTTTCCATATTTGGTGATATACTTCAGATAGTATTCAGTGAAATAGCGGAATTGTTCCGCTTCTTTGAGGTTGTACTCATCAGTGCCGATATGTACGTCCGGTCCGACAAATACCGGGTGATCTCCCGAGAGATATTCGTCAAACAAAGTATCAAGGAAATCATATACCTCTTTTTTATAGAGGTCGAGATGATCCATACCATATTCTTTTTTGTCGGCTGCCAGTATCGGATTGTAATGAGTGAAAGCGAGTGAGTGTGCCGGAACATCAATTTCTGGGATGATATTGATTCCATATCGTGCGGCCATTTGCTGGAAGTTGCGGAATTCTTCTTTGGTGTAGGAACCATCTTTGGATGTGAGTCCCGGAAAACGGTCGCTTTCCAATCTGAAGGCGGCGTATGTTTTGTTCCAGTCATTATCGAAAAACTCAACGAAACCATTATCATTCAGATGTATTTGCAGTTCATTCATTTTATAGAACGAGAGAATTTTTACGTAATCCTGCAAATAGTCCATTGTGAAAAATTTCCTGGCTACGTCAATCATCAGTCCGCGGTGAGCATACTGCGGATAATCCAATGCTTTTCCTTTCATGAGTCCAAAAGGCTGGTTATGGATCATTTGCAACAGTGTGCGAGTTCCCCAGAATACTCCTTTTACGGTGGAGGCTTCGATGGTTACATGGTTGCGTATATCCAGTTCATAGCTTTCTTCTCCCAATGATGAAGGCGATTTTTTCACTGACAGATAGATAGAATGATTTTTCGGTTTTCCGGAGGTTACCTGATAATTCCAGCCGAACATATCTTTTAAGTCTTTTGCCATTATTTCCGCAGTTTCTTTCAACAGGCTTTCTGCTTCCGGAGCGATTATAATCTTTCCTGTTTCCGGTAGTGTCAGTTTGCCTTTTGCCCCATTCCAATGTTGTAAGGAGGGAATCACCTGCGGGATATCCGTTTGAGCGTATACTGTCATTCCTAATAGTAGTAAGATGGATAAGATGCTTATTCTCTTTTTCATATTTATTAGATGTTTATATATTAATCTTGATAGCGCAAAACTACGATATTTGGAAGTAAAGGGATTCTAAAAATAGACTTATAGCTTCCAAAATTCATTTTTTCAGTTATATAGGAGTATCTTTGTGACTTAATTTGATTAATAATGGAAAGTAAACACAAACTATCCATCAACCAGTGGGCACTGGAAGACCGCCCACGGGAAAAAATGATGGAGAAGGGAGCAGCCGCATTGAGTGATGCCGAACTACTCGCTATATTGATTGGCTCCGGAAATACGGAAGAAAGTGCTGTCGAATTGATGAGACGCCTGCTCCTGTCTTGTGATAACAATCTGAATTCATTGGCAAAATGGGAAGTGTGTGACTATTCCTCTTTCAAAGGTATGGGACCCGCAAAGAGCATTACAGTGATGGCAGCCTTGGAATTAGGCAAACGAAGAAAGCTGCAAGAAACCAAAGAGAGACTTCGAATCACTTGCTCAAAAGATATCTATGATATTTTCCAACCGATCATGTGTGACTTGGAACAGGAAGAATTCTGGGTGCTCCTATTGAACCAGGCAACCAAACTAATTGATAAGGTACGTATAAGTACTGGTGGCATAGACGGAACTTATACCGATGTGCGCACCATTCTCCGGGAAGCATTGCTGCAAAGAGCTACACAAATCGCGGTGGTGCATAACCATCCTTCGGGAAATATTCATCCCAGCCAACCGGACAGGAGTTTGACAGAGCATATCCATAAAGCGGCGGAAACGATGAATATCCGTCTGATAGATCACGTCATCGTTTGTGAAGACGGATTTTTCAGCTTTGCAGATGAGGGCCTACTCTAATTAGTAATACTACCTTATTTAAGTGAGAATATCTTATTTATTCTCACTCCTGCATTCATTTTTATACTGCGTGGGCGTCAAGCCTGTGTACTGTTTGAATGCAGTACTGAAATAACGTAAAGTAGTGAAACCTATCTGATCTGATATTTCAGTAAATGTCAGATCGGTGGTTTTTATCAGAGTAATGGCTTGCTCCAACCTGAATTTGTTGATATAGTCATTTGCCCCCATATCGGTGATAGCCTTCAACTTGTTGTAAAGAGATGTTTTACTCATTCCGATCTCTCTGCAGATAAAAGGAATATCTAAAGACGGATTGCTGATATTCTCGGAAATGAGCTTGTTAAACTTTAACAAGAACGTTTCATCCGCCTGGCTGAAAGTACTCTCCAGCGGTTGAGGGAAGTTGCCTATATGTTGATAGTGCTCTTTCGTTTGCTCCCGGTTGTATAGCCGGTTCTGTATAATCTTAACAAGAGTGTCTATCTCAAAAGGTTTTCCCAGATAAGCGTCCGCCCCGATTTTATACCCATACAGTCGGCTCTGTTCATCATTGCGTGCCGTGAGCAGAATCACAGGAATATGACTGATGCCGATATTCTCTTTTACCGCTTTGCACAGTTCGTATCCATTCATAACCGGCATCATCACATCGCTCACTATAATATCCGGAACTTGCTTTTGCGCTATTTCGAAAGCTTCCCGGCCATCATGTGCTATATAAATTGCTTTGAATAAGGATTTCAATTCTTTGGAGAGGAAATCTGTCAGGTTATGATTGTCGTCTACCAATAGCACTGTGTAATTCTGCGTAGAGAAGTCGAGTGTCTCGGGAGCGTTGATCTCATGATCTACGTCCGGTGTAATCAATTCATTGATGTAAGGTTTCGGCTGGCAGATGACTTCGCCCGACTCCAATCCCAAAGGCAAGTCGAAGAAGAAAGTGGCTCCTCCCGCTTCGTTGTTCATGGCTCCGATTTTACCTTTATGCAATTCCACCAGCATCTTGGCGTATGAAAGTCCGACTCCGCTACCGCCAATTTCCTGCTTGCCTTGATAGAAACGGATGAATACCTTCTCCATGTCTTCCTCTTGCATACCTTCTCCCTGATCCAAAACGGAAACACGGACGTATGAGTCATTTTTGCTGGTACGGATAGTGACGGTTGTGTTTTTAGGACTGTGTTTCAGTGCGTTCGTCAATAAGTTTGTGACTACGATTGTACACATACCCTTGTCAAATACCACCTCTTTTATGCTGTCGTCGAGCTGATAATCTATTTGCACTTCCTGGGCAGCTCCCTCGTCCGTAAAATCGGCACCAATCTCCTTTATCCATGAGTTAAATGGATAGGCTTGGAGTTTCAACTTGGTTTCTCCTACTTCCATCTTACGTACGTCCAGCACCATGTTGATAAGATCTTTCATCCGTTGAGCCTGTTTATGTATATTCTTCAACGGTGGATAAATGGCATCTGTAGAAGGAAGTGTCTTTAATATGCGGCTTAGCGGGGCATATATGAGTGTGAGCGGAGTTCGCAGTTCATGGCTGATATTAATCAGAAAACGAACTTTTTCTTCATACACATTCTGCTCGTGTTCTTTCATCATCCATTTCATCTTGTTTTCTTTGCGTCGAAGCAGAACGAAAACAATTTGTACCACAATGCCTATGCAAGCAATGATGCAGAGAGAAACGAACCACCAGCTTCTGTACCAGGGTGGCAGTACGTTTAATGTGAAAAGAAACTGGGGAGTTGTTTCATTTCCTTCCTGTGTGTTACAGCTCACCATGATGGGATAACTTCCCGGAGCAAGAGATGGGATCATCAATTCAGGGTTGTAGCCTTCGGTTTTAAGGTCTCCCATTTGGAAATGATAGACTTTGAGCCGGAGAATGTCCGCACCATAAGTCATGACACGGATCTTAATGTTTTTACTGTTCCAGGGGATGGATATCTTGTCTTGATTGAGCTGATACATCCTGTTCTCTCCGTTTATGGTCAGTTCGGCAAGGCGTATTTCCGGAGAGTCACTACTCTTTTCTATTTGAGTGTCTGCATTGATACATAGTAAGCCTTTTACACCTCCCATATAGATGTTGCCTTTGGGGGAAATGAGACGGGGCTCGGCCAAGTATTCATTGGGGGAAATTCCATCCGCTTCTCCGAACCATACAAAACGTTTGGTATCGGTGAGCCATATAAAGAGTTTCTGTTCAGCTCCTATCCACACTTTTCCTTTATTGTCGCATAACACGGTATTTACTTCATTAAATAAGGTGGTAGGAATTCTTTCGAATTTGCGGGTATCAGGGTGATAGGTGTACAGGCCACGGGTGCCTGCAATCCAGAATACGCCCTTGTCATCCCTGGATACAGCATTGAAGAATCCCTGTGGAGCACTTGCAAATATCTCCACTGTGTCTTTTTTACGATCCAGTCTATATATATTATAAGGATCGTTCAGGTAAATGGCAGTGGAATCATATCCAATGGAACTCAACAAGCCTTTTATTTTCACTTCTTTGGCACAAGGGACAGGAGTGAGTTGCCGGGTGGAAGTATGGTAGCGGTAAGGAGGCGAACTTAATATTAAGATCGAATTGGGAGTATCCCGGTATAAGTTGATTGGCTGTCCGCTATAGCGGATGTGATGCTCTAATGAAGGGCTCATAATAGCGAAAGGACGCTTCTTTCCTGTCTTTTTATCGAATATGAAGATACCTTTGGAAAAGGCAGATACTAACAATTCGTTGGGTGTGAAGCCGGTGATGGAGACCATCTTGTCTCCCCAAGTGTCGGGATAGTGCACAAATGTTTCTGTAGAAGGAATGAATTTATTGATACCTCCTCCGTCCGTAGCGATCCAGAGTTCTTCGGAAGCCGGTTCCTGATATAGTTGTAATACCGTACTTTGACTTAATCCTTTGTTGTGCCCTAACACAACATTAGTGTAAGTTCTCATGGATACTTCACGAATGTTGATAACCCCTTCACGTTTACTTCCCGCCCATATATTTCCGGCAGAGTCGCTATGCAGGCAGAGTATTGTATTTGTGGGAAGGGAATGATTATCTCCGGAGATATGTTCGAGTACGGTAATATTGCCGGTTGTGGGATCGAGGATATTGATACCTCCCCCGTCTGTTCCCATCCATATTTTTTGTTTGAATTCGGTCATGCACAATACGATGTCACTGCTCAAACGGGAGTTTTGAGTGGTATAACTGGCTATCAATTTTCCCTGGGCGGAGAAACACTTGACGCCATTGTTGTAGGTTGACAGCCATATTCTTTGTTGGGAGTCTATGATGATTCCTACGTTGTCGTTCCCGTATTGGAAAGGAAATGGGGTTATCTCGAAATTCTTGAGGTTCATTTGCAGTATTCCCTGTTGCCAGCTTAGACACAATATGGTATCGGGTTTCCACATTTGTATGGATCGTATAATGAACGGCTCGTCGGTCTTGAATTCCCGTATGAGAGAAATCGTGTTGGTGGCATAAGAATATTTATATATCTTGTTGATCCCTCCGAACAGAAGCCCGTCTGCTATTTTGCAGATCGATTTGGCAATGATGGGCTGATTATTTAGTTTGGGGATAAAGAAGTTGTCGTGAATAAGAGAATAACGGGCGATTCCTGTGGTGGTCAGTATCCAGGTTGTCTGCTGATTATCTTCAATAATTTGCAGGATACTGTCGTTAGGCAGGGAATTTTCATTATCAGGTTGTGCGGTGTACTTTTTGAGTTCCGTTCCATCAAATCTGATTAGTCCTGTCGGAGTACCGATCCAGATGAATCCCTTTTGTTCGGTATAGATACAGCTGATGATAGACGGCATTCCGTTTTGGGAACCAATCAGTTTAAAGTCGTAATGGTTACCTATACTTATTGCTGGAAATGTGCCTACGATAAGAAAAGCCAGTAAGCAGAAAAAGTGTTTTATCCAAATACTTTTTTTCATCAGTCAAGATTATTAAGGGGAGATTAGTGAAACAAAAGTATGATTAATTCCGCTAAAACAAAAGAAATATTTCCAAAAACCGCCACAAAGACGTTCAAAAACGGAATATGGATGTTTTTGGAAACATTTTGGCGATTTTATGAACTCGCCATTCTGCCAATCAATCTATTTTTGTGGTGTATTTCAATGCCGGATAGTGTGGGCTATTGGCAAATGGAACTCAAAAAAACTTTTAGTATTAACTTTAATATAATGTTATGAAGAAAATGCAGATTAGGATGCAACTGGTGTGTCTCTTTTCAATGCTTTTACTGTTCTTCCCTGTGGAGCTCTTTGCTCAACAGGGCACTATCACTGGTAAGGTGGTAGACGAACGTGGCGAGTCCGTAATCGGAGCAACCGTTATGGTGAAAGGTTCTACTGATGGTACCATTACCGATTTGGATGGAAACTTTAAAATTAACGGTAAAGTAGGTACAACGATAACTGTCAGCTATGTGGGCTATGCTCCTTTGGAAGTGAAAATCACTAAGCTAACAGGAAATCGGTTCGTGATGAAGGAAGACTCCAAAACTTTAGATGAAGTGGTGGTAGTCGGTATGGGAACACAGAAACGTAATACTATTACAGCGGCTGTAGCAACAGTTAATGCGGATGCAATCGCTACCCGTCCTGTGACGGATGTAACCAGCGCCTTACAAGGTAATGTGGCTGGTTTGAACTTTGCTTCGGATGCTTCTGAAAGCGGTACCGGTGGTGAAGTTGGCGGAGAAATCAAATTTAATATTCGCGGTATCGGTTCTATTAATGGTGGAGAGCCTTATGTATTGGTGGATGGTGTGGAACAGAGCTTGCAGAATGTAAATCCTGCCGATATAGAAAGTATCAGTGTATTGAAAGATGCTTCTGCAGCAGCCGTGTATGGTGCTCGTGCTGCGTATGGTGTGGTGTTAGTAACGACCAAGAGCGGTAAACAGGATAAAGCCCGGGTGACTTATCGCGGTTCTGTGGGTATGAGTGCACCTATCAACATGCCCGAGATGATGAACTCTGTAGAGTTTGCCAATTATAAAAATGCGTACCGTTCGGCAATTGGTGAGTCTCCATACTTCTCACAGGAGACTATTGATTTGATGAATCAGTTTTTGCAGAACCCCTATGGTGAAGGTCTGCTCGGTATTACCGCCAATCAGGAGAATACCGGTTGGCGTGGCGGTGAATCGCAGTATGCCAATACCGACTGGTTTGATTATTTCTATAAAAACAAATCTTTGCGTCATTCACACAATCTAAGTATCTCCGGTGGATCGGACAAAGTGACTTATTATGTCGGTCTGGGTTATACTTACCAGGGTGGTTTGCTGGATCGTGTAGAAGACTCTCTGGATAAATACAACGTGAATACCAAATTTCAGATCAAGCCGAATGACTGGTTGAAGTTTAACTTCAATAACAATATCACGTTGAATCTGATTTCCCGCCCGCTCCCCGATATGTCTATTCTTTATCATCAGATAGCTCGTTCGCAGCCTAATATGGTGACTGAAGTTCCTATTTCCGGGCTTTATAATCTTCCTTCATGGAATGAAGCTTTGTATCTGGACAATGTGGGCTATTCGCAGAACCGCATTTCTGATGCCATGACTTTTGCAGCTACTGTTACGCCTCTGAAAGGCTGGGACATTATCGGAGAGATGAAAGTTCGTTTTGATGTGCAGAATGATGAATTCTTGCAGAAGCAGCCCCGTACCACACGGCCCGACGGAACCATAGAGAATGTTACCGCTCCCCGGCAGGGATATTCTTATCCCGGTATCGAATATTCGAATTCTTTGTGGGGATCAATGACTCGTGGAAATCAATTCAACTATTATTTGTCTCCCAGTGTGTCGTCTTCATATACGAATCAATGGGGTGACCATTTCTTTAAGGCAATGGCCGGTTTCCAGATGGAAGTGCAGCAAAACTCAAGCATGTATGCGTATAAAGACGGAGTGATGAGCGATGATACATTCTCTTTTGACAATGCAAACGGAAAAGCCTATAATAGTGAAGCGCGTGACCATTGGGCAACCATGGGATTCTATACCCGTTTGAACTGGAACTACCAGAATGTCTATTTTCTGGAATTTAGCGGACGTTATGATGGTTCGTCACGTTTCGCTTCCGGCAATCGTTGGGGATTTTTCCCTTCTTTCTCTGCCGGTTATGACATTGCCCGTACCGACTACTTCAAGCAATGGAGCTTGCCTGTTTCACAGTTGAAAGTGCGTTTGTCTTACGGACGTTTAGGCAATCAGAATGGAGCCGGACTATATGATTATCTGAACTTCATGACATTGAGACCGGACTATTCAAATGCATGGTTGCTTTCCGGTGTCACTTCGGCTACTCCGGTACGTGGTACAGTCGCTTTAACACCTTCTATGGTAAGCCCGTACATTACATGGGAAAAAGTGGATAATGCCAACTTAGGTTTCGACCTGACTTTGCTTAACAATCGTTTGACGATTACGGCGGATATTTACCAACGTACGACCAAAGACATGATTGGCCCGGCTGAAGCAATTCCTGATATTGGCGGTATTGCTGTTGACCAACGTGCTAAAGTAAATAATGCAACGCTACGTAACCGTGGATGGGAATTGTCGGTTAACTGGTCTGACCAGCTGAAGAATGGTTTCAGTTATGGAATCGGTTTCAATATCTTTGACTACAAAGCAGTGGTAACCAAATACAATAATCCGGAAGGATTGATTTATAACAACCACACCGGTCTGGTTCGTAACAAAGGTTATTACCAGGGAATGGATTTAGGTGAAATCTGGGGATATGAAGCAAATGATCTGTTTCTCACCAACCAGGAAGTGGATGAATATCTGAGAGGAGTAGACATGTCTTTCTTCAAACCGAATAAGGATTGGCAACGTGGTGATTTGAAATATATCGATTCGAACGGTGATGGTAAAATTGATCCGGGTTCGGGTACATTGAAAGATCACGGTGATTTGAAAATTATCGGTAATACGACTCCTCGTTACTCCTTCGGTCTGAACTTACATGCCGGTTATAAAGGTTTTGAAGTTTCCGCATTGTTCCAGGGAGTCATGAAACGTGATTTCCCGATGGCTGCAAGTACTTATCTGTTTAGCGGTGATTCCAACTTCTTTAAAGAACATTTGGATTATTATAATGTGTACAACCCGGGGGCTTACCTGCCGCGTCTGACAAAACCCGACAGTCCTGAATATAATGCGAACGTAGGTTACAACACTTCACGTTATTTATTGAACGCAGCTTATATGCGACTCAAAAACTTGATGATTTCTTATAACTTCCAGCCTAAACTGGTTAAGAAGATGGGATTGGAGAACTTGAAAGTGTATTTCACTTGTGATAATCTCTTCACGATTGACAATTTGCCGGACGTATTCGATCCTGAAACCTTGAATCAGGTAAATACATGGGCTGGGGGTAGTAACGAAACTGCTCCGGGATTGACTTCCCCAATGAAGCAAAATGGTAACGGAAAGGTATATCCGTTGAATAAAAACTACGTATTTGGTATTGAATTTACCTTTTAAACCATAAGATATGAAAAGAATATATATAATGGCTTTTGTAGCCGCTTCAATATTACCATTTTCATCCTGTTCAGATTTTCTGGATAGAGAACCGATAACCAAGCCGGAAGCCGGTAATTTTCTGACAGGTGCCATACAGGTTGAAAACTATATTAACGGACTATATATGACGTTGCCGTCTTTTAGTAAGTTCGGTTTGGGAGTTCGCAGTGAAGAAAAGAATAGTGACAATATTATTGCAGAAAAGTATGATGCCCGTTTGCATGGACAGAATAACCAGTTTAGCGGAGCTTCCGATTGGCAGACTGGTTATCAGAACCTGCGTAAAGTGAACTATTTTTTCCATAATTATAAAGTACCCGAAGCACAGGAAAACGAAGATGTACTGTCGTTGAAAGGGGAGGCTTACTTTTTACGTGCCTATTGGCATTTCGATTTATTGAAGAAATTCGGTTCTATTCCGGTAATGGATGCTTTTTGGGATGAGAATGCGACAATCGCAGGATTACAGATTCCCGCAAAGACACGTAATGAGGTAGCCCGATTTATTTTGAGTGATTTGGTTGAGGCGAAGAATCTGTTGCATTCGCGCGGTAAATATTCCGGAATTCGTATCAATAAAGAAGCTGCCATGGTTTTGGCAATGAATGTGGCGTTGTATGAAGGAACTTGGGAAAAGTATCACAGCAGCGATGATTTTGCATCTTCCACTAACGAATCAAATTATTTCTTGGGTGAAGTTATTAACTGGGGAAATGAACTGTTCGGTTGTGGCATTGATCTGTATAAAACCGGGCAAAATCCGGGAGATGCTTTTGCGGCATTGTTCAATAGCAAAGATTTGTCAGGAATGGGCGAAGTGCTATTGTGGAGGAAATATTCGAGTGATGAAGGAGTCTTTCATGATGTCAACGGTAATCTGAAGGCAGGTGTTGTCGACTCGGAAGGAGCTGCCGGAATTACTCAAAGCCTGGTGGATAATTATCTGAATGCCGATGGAACATTTATTGATCCGACAAATGAGAAATTTAAGGATTTTAAGGAAACATTTGAAGGCCGTGACCCTAGATTGATTCAAACGGTGATGAATGAAGGTGCCAAATTTGCTTCTGCCATTACTGCGACCCCAATGCATCTGGAAGAATATACGGATGAGAAGAAGAATACTATTAGTCCTCCTAAATTGGCAGGAGATGGAAACACACGTTCTTTGACGGGTTATCACATCCGTTTGGGAATAGATACCACCTTTGTAAGTGGTAATGGTGAGACTGCTTTACCTATTATTCGTTATGCCGAAGGTCTTTTGGCTTATGCAGAAGCTGCTGCTGAACTGGAAATGTGGAGCGATGATATAGCGAATAAGACATTGAAAGCGCTTCGTGAACGTGCAGGAGTGAAATATCTGGCACCGGCAAAGGATGCTAATTTCACCGATTTCGGTTATACATTGACTCCTGTTTTACAGGAAATCCGTCGTGAACGCCGTTCTGAACTTGCTTTGCAAGGTTTCCGGCTGGATGATCTCATGCGTTGGAAAGCCGATAAACTGATTGTTGGAAAGCGTGGTAAAGGTGCTTATGTAGGTGATGAATCTATTTTATTCAAATCTTACAGTCCGGATAATCAGAAAAGAATCAGAGAGCGTCTGACCCTTGATGATAACAAATGGGCGGATCCGATGGCCGGGACTCTGCCAAGCGGATATCAATTCCATGCAGATAGGGATTATCTGTTACCGATCCCTCCTTCAGAATTGGAATTGAACAAAAAGTTGAAACAAAACCCGAAATGGTAATCATTAATAATGATATAATAGGATAGATTATGAAGAAATATTTCTATAGATTATTACCAATTTGCCTGTTTATCCTTGTAATGACAGGCTGTAATGACACCGAGACGGTTATCTCTATCGGAGAAGCCCGGAATCTGGTGGCCGAAATCAGTACTCAAAGTGCTGCTATCGGAGATAATGTGACCTTTACTGTGAAGGTAGATCAGCAAGACAATCAGTTGGCACTCGAAGAAGATATAGACGTTGTTCTGACTTTTGCAGGTAAGAATGTAGAAGGAAAGGATGTCCCTGTATCTGATGTCTTTGAAGGCTTTGCCGGTCATCTTTTTATGAAGAAAGGTGAGAAACAGGGATTTACCGAATTTAAGGTAAAGAACGATCTGGCTAAATATCCTATATCGGGTACTATCACCGCTTATGTCAGAGGATACAAGATCAATGCGGCTGAACGTCCGATTGTGGTATCTGATAAACACTACACCATCTTGTCATTGAAGAACAATTCGGACAATACGGTGAAAGAGTATGGCTCATTTATTCTGGTCGCTACGGTAGGAGCGTCAGCTAAGGAAGATGTAGTCGTTCATATTGATGCGGGTGAAGATGCGGATAAATATGAGAATCTGCCGAGCGAATTGGTGGTGAAAGCCGGGTATAAAACAGCTGAATCTGAACTTATATGGGTGAAAGGAGAGAAAGGACCGAATACTTTCACTTCTGTGTCTATGTCTTTTGCTACCGATTCTGAAATTCATCCGGTATATGGGGACGAGTTGGAAATTAAGGTTACTGATACGGATGCAGGTTTGACTCCGGGCACCGAGTTAACCAATGAGCAATGGGTTTATACAGATCCGGATCAGATATTTGTATCAGCCAGCAATAAAAAGGCTGTAGAAAAATGGGATGAGGTCAGAGCTGCGTCAGCACTATTGATAAAGGAGGGTGATCCGCATCCGAATGAAGCGTTAGCTGCTGAAGGATGGACATTCCTGAATTCTTATGAGTTCCATCCGATTGATGCTTTGACAGAAGGTACCGGACTCCCCAATCAGTATGGTAATCGTCCTCCACGTTTTATGGCGGCACAGAATGTGGCTAACACACAGAAAGTACAAGCGGTTGTAAATGAGAAATATGCAACGATGACTCAAGATGGATATTTGAAAATGTGGTGTGCGTATGATCCGGGAATCAGTGTGACAGGGGAAATTACGGGAACAAGAGATTTTGGAGTTTCCTCCCTCTATGCAAGTAAGTTTGATGGTGTGCCTACGGGTGCTGATTCTTGGGAATCCAGCAATGTACGCATTTTGCCGGGCACTCGTGTGGAAGTTAGAATCCGTGTGCGTGGAAAGAAACACTCTTTCAACTCGGCAGTCTGGTTCCAAGGAAATATCAGAGGTGTGCAATGGTCTACCTATGGTGAGGTTGATCTTCTGGAAAATCCGGCTACCAATGCGAATCCGAATGGCGCTTGGCAGACTTTCCACTGGAATGATATATCCACTTCATCCGGTGATAAGTATAAACCGTCTTCAGGACAGTTGATAATATCGGATATGGATGAATTCGATATCTATTGGATGGAATGGAGAGATAATAACGAGATTGCTTTAGGTATTAATGGTAAAGAGAATGTACGCATGAGGACTGACGGCAGCTATACCGGAATAGCTAATGGAACGGCTTCATGGAACTCGTCTACACATTGGCCGTTTACGGACAAATACAATACGGAAGGGTTACATTTACTATTGACATTTGCCGGATGTAATGAATGGGCGCTTGGTGACGCTGCGGCAGAACAGGCTGCTAAGGACGCGGCCAAGGAAGAAGCAGAATCTCTGTTGGATCAGTACCTGGCAGGCGAGCAGACCGAGGATGCCTTTGCAGCGCTTGCCAAC
>ERZ791741.1799-NODE-1799-length-16670-cov-31.830454_pt1 | contig 16670 bp, 10 predicted proteins | sample MGYA00510040_ERZ791741 | MGnify/ENA primary metagenome ERZ791741 (study PRJEB30046, sample SAMN00791960) | human gut metagenome | study: EMG produced TPA metagenomics assembly of the A metagenome-wide association study of gut microbiota in type 2... | reverse complement strand
TCGACATGCTCATTGTCGACGACATACAGGAGTGGGTGTCGGCAACGAAGACGCAGGAGACGTTCTTCCACATCTTCAACCACCTTTTCCGCAACGGCAAGCGCATCATCTTGGCGTGCGACCGGCCGCCGGTCGACCTCCAAGGCATGAGCGACCGTCTGCTGACTCGCTTCAGCTGCGGACTCATTGCCGAGCTTGAGAAGCCTAACATACAGCTCTGCGTCGACATACTCAAAAGCAAAATCAAGCGTGACGGCTTGCGGATACCAGAGGACGTGGTGCAGTTCATCGCACAGACAGCCAACGGAAGCGTGCGCGATTTGGAAGGAGTTATCAACTCGCTGCTGGCCTTCTCCGTAGTGTACAACTGCAAGATAGACATGCGTCTGGCCGAAAGGGTAATCAAACGCGCCGTCAAGATAGACAACGAACCGCTTACGATGGACGACATCCTCGACACCGTGTGCAACCATTTCAACGTCTCCACCACCGCCGTTATGAGCCGCAGCCGCAAGCGCGACTATGTTGTGGCGCGTCAGGTATCGATGTACTTGGCGCAGAAATACACCAAGATGCCGGCCTCGCGCATAGGAAAGCTCGTTGGCGGACGCGACCATTCAACCGTAATCCACAGCTGCACGCAGGTGGAGACACGGCTGAAAATAGACAAGATGTTCAGCAGCGAGATACAGAGCATTGAAAACTCGTTTAAGCTGAAGCGATAAACAATAAAGGGATGAACCGCCGACGGTTCATCCCTTTTTCTTCAACCGGTACGCATTAAGCCGCCCAAGGCCGTCCGTCATGTGCGGCATCGCCGCCATACGTCACAGGAAATTGTACACGACAATGTTGAAAGCGGCGACTATCAGCAGGAAAACATGGTCTTCGGCAACCTTCTTTTCCGCCTTGTAACGCACCGCTACGCGGCACAGGAAGTAAATCCCGAAGAATACGGCGTTGGCTGTTTGCAGCATGTTTCCCGTCCGTTCATCAAACAATCTGTCGACTTTTTCGCTGCTGAACACGATGGTTACGAAATAAATCACCCAGAACAGATAAAACATTATGCTGTCAACTCTTCTCATGGCGGTAAGGTTTTAATAGGAATAAAAGGCTTTGCCGGTAATCAGCTTATGCAAATATACAACTTTTCTTTGTAAATCCTTGATTATAATTTGAATATATTTCTTATTTTTGCAATGAGTAAAAATACTTATTCCATTGAGTAAAATGTAGGCGATATGTATAAAAGAGCAGAATATCAGGTGATTACGGACAGGATGAAAGAGCCTCGAAGGTTTATTCAAGTCGTAATGGGTGCCCGTCAGATAGGCAAGTCTACGGTTTAAAATTTAATATAGTACGACATTAAAAAAAGGTATTCTTGCTATCAATGGTAAGTGTTTGGCATAATCTCATACAATATTTTGCAAAGTTGAAATTGCTGAGATATTATGTCGCATGTGGCTTAATAAAAACAATTTGAATTTCCTTACAATTTCAAAAGGCCGCATTTTACATTCTAAAATGCGGCCTTTTATCGTATGAAAGGTGGCCTTTTGGCATGTAAAAGGCCACCTTTTGCATGGCTGTCCTTGGCGGATGAAAACTGCAAGGGAAAGCCGCCGGAATGTAACGGAATGTAAGCAATGGCACGGAATGTGTGCAGGGAAAGTGTACAGACACAGCGGCATCGCCGTATTAAGGCCACAAAATCGTGGCATTTGTTTGCGCGTTAAGATTATTTTGCTACCTTTGCACTGTCACGCCTGCAAGGTGTGGCATGGAATTAGAGCATGACTAACGTGTTTATGAACTTCGTTCTCATCTCAAAATAACGGCCAAATTACTTGGGATGAACAAGAGGATGGAAGGGAATAGATGCGCCCGGATGCGGGCGTTTTTCTCCTTTTATTTATCTTGTTCGGGGTGCTTGGCCGTTCCCTTGGGATGATAAGGATTGTGAAAAAGACGTCCGCTCTTTTTCCGTGCATTCTTATTGCGACAGAGAAAATCCCTAAATAACGGCCAATTATGAAAGGTTTTCTTTTATAGGAAGAGGTCGTAATATAACAGGAGACAAGCTGAATGTTTATGAGTCTGTACAGAATGGCTGGCAGTCTGTGCAATATGACAGTATTTAACGTAAACTTATTTATTAACATAAAAAACACGACAACAATGAAAAAACTATTATTGGCAGTAGCATGCATATTTAGTACTATCACAGCATTTGCTCAAAATGCAAGTGGTGCGTCAACATCGTTCTTTTCGACGGAAAAGGCGGACCATGGCGTTAGGTTCGGACTGCGCGCAGGTCTTAACTTTTCTACATGGACGAATGACGGTGACAACGATGTTGATAGCCGCACGGCATTTCATGTTGGTGCAATAGCCGATATTCCGTTGATGAAAAGTTTATACATACAAACTGGCCTTTACGTGCATAGCAAGGGTGCGAAGTATACGGTAAGCGTACTCAATGAATCGTACAAAGAAAGTGCCAGCCCGATATACTTGCAAATACCCGTACTTGCATCTTACCGTTACAACTTTAGCGAGGCTACACAGTTGCAGGTTAATTTTGGTCCGTATTTCGCATATGGAATAGGAGGAAAATATAAGGCCAAGTACAGCGACGGCAGCGACTTGTATGAAGCTGAAGTCGATTTGTTCGGTGATGATGGTTTGATAAAACGTTTCGATTGCGGCTTGCAAGTAGGTGCCGGGATTACATTTGCAAAACATTACAATCTTGGTTTTGCCTACGAGTTCGGCCTTACCGACATTGCTAATGACGACGTTTCTGTTTTTTCGGTAAAAAATAGCAATTGGATGCTTAGCTTAGGCTATATGTTCTGACGGATAAGCAATGTTGTACAGTTGTTAATTACCAATATTTACAATTTCAAAAGGCTGCATTTTACATTCTAAAATGCGGCCTTTTATCGTATGAAAGGTGGTCTTTTGGCATGTAAAAGGCCACCTTTTGCAGTGTCATAAATTACGGTTCGGAATTGTAACCGTAAGCCTTTGTTCCGTTACAGTTTGAAGTTAAACTTCGCTCCGGCCATAACCCACAGTCCGGGTTGCGGCACGTTGCCGTAGTCAACGTAGTCGGTGTCAAACAGGTTGTTGGCCTCCACGTAGATGGTGTAGTGCGGCTTGTTCCATGCGAGGCGCGCGTCAACGAGCGAATAGGGCTTGTAATGGCGGTTAACGCCGTCGGGGTCGGTGTACGAGCCTACGCGTTCATGGAAGCGGTAGCTTATGTCCAAGGCGAGGCACGGCGGCAGGTCGAGGCCGAGCCGGGCAACAACCTTGTGGCGGAGGTATTCAAGCGCGTACAGTGATTGCACGCCTTCTTCGCGCCGTTGGCTCTGGTCTATGTACAAGTAGGCCGCGTTCAGCGAGCGCAGCATGCTCTGTCCGGGCAGCAGTCGGCGGAAGTCGAGTGCGACGTTGGCTTCAACGCCGGTGGAGTTGATGCGTGCATGGTTGACCGAAGTCCACACATTATATAGTGACGAGGAACGAGTTGACGAGTTTATAAGGGCATTTGCTCCTTGTTCTGTTGCCGGCTCGTCTGCTTGTCCACTTGTTTGCTCGTCTGCTTCTCTTGTGTCCATAATCCAGTCAATCATGTTCTTGCCCCAGTGATGATATACCGACACGGTGGCGCTCACGCCCCCGGCCGCGTATCTTAGTCCGCCTTCAATGGCCGACATCTCCTCCGGCTTCAGGTGCTTGTCGGCCTTGTGGCCGTCAACCGAGTAGTACAGCTCTGTGAACGACGGCATCCGCAGCGACATGTTGAACGATGCGTATGCCTTTAGGGCCGTTGTCAGCGCATAGCTCGCATCGATGCCGGGGTAGATTTTGAAAGGCATCTCGCTCCATGTGTTCCTCACCGTGGTGAAGCCTGCCGACGCGGTGAAGCGTCCTATGGTGACGTTGTGCTCAAGATACAGGCTTATGTTGGTGCGGTTAAGCCCCACGGTGTAGTTACGTTCGGTGCCGTGTATGTGCTTGGGGGTGTCAAGCGTTTCGCCGAGAGTTGTCGATATGATGTCTTCGTTGCGCGTTTCCGCGCCGAAAGCTGTGCGCCCCAACGTCCAGTCGAACCACGCATTGAGGTTCAGCCCGATGATGTCGGTACGGTGGTAGTTGAACGGCGAACGCTCAGGTGCGTCCCGGTAAAACTCGTAACGGTCGTGATAGCGGTTCCAGTAAACAGACGGAAGGAAGTGGAACCGCCCTGCCTCAGCCTCGGCTTTTACAGCCGTATAAAACTTTAATGTGTGCTCGTATTGCTCGTCTGACAGCGTGCTGTAGAACGTGTTGCTGCCCCAGTCCTTTACACTCATGCCCGCGTGCCAGCTTACGGTAAGGTATTCGTCCTTGTAACGACCTTTGTAGAACGCCCGTCCGCCGCTGTAGTCGGCGTTAAGGTGGCCGTTCTTGCTGCGGCTGTAGCCGTCGCTGCGCGTATATCCGCCGCTTACGGAGTTGCTCCATTTGCCTGTTGCTAATGAAAGGCACGCTCCTGCGTCGGCATATCCGAACGAACCGCCCCCTGCGTGTACGCTTCCGCCGCTTTCGGCCGCGGCCTTTGTCACAATGTTTATCGCCCCGAGCAGCGACGATGTGCCGAAGATGCGCCCGGCTGGGCCTTCTATAACCTCTATTCTTTCAATGTCGCCGATGTCTACGGGCAGGTCGAAGATGTTATGACCGGTCTGCGGGTCGCAGATGTTTGTGCCGTCGAGCAGTATCGCTATATGCTCACTCGTTCCGCCGCGTATGCCTATGTCGGTCTGCGCTCCTATTGCTCCGCGCTGTCGGACATCCACTCCTGCGGCGTATTTCAGCAGGTCGTTTACACTTTGTGCAGGCGCGGCGGCAATCTCCTCGCGTCCCAGCACAGTTACAATTCTCGGTGCGCGGCCGGCGGCCAGCGGTGCGCGTGATGCCGTAACGTCAACTTCGTCGAGCATGACGGTGCGTGTCGAGTCGGCCATGCCTGTGCCGGCCATGTCCGTGCGCACGCTTACGCCGTCAGCCTTGGCGTAAGTCAACGTGGCGACGCTGAGCGTTCCGATGAGCACTTCGCGGCCGAGGCATGCGAACAGGGCATACCTTTTGCGGCTGAAGTGCGTGAACTTCAGGCTCTCGCGCTTGTTGAAAACTGTTTTGTACATAAATAATTATTAAACGGTTAACATTCCGCAACGTGCGGAACTGGCGGCAAAGGTAATACAAATAAGCAAGAAAACCGTGCCCGATGCATCCGAAAACTCATGTCGCAGGACTGTTTTTACTCCGCTTCTATACGTTTGCCGCCTTGCGTCCATTGCTTTCCTGCTCTGCGGTGAAAGCTGAAAGTATTTCCGCTTTTATTTCGTTCAATCGAATTTTTGTATTACCTTTGCATCGGTTTTCAAGCCGAATACATTTTTAAAAAGCGCTTGTGGCGGAATTGGTAGACGCGCCAGACTTAGGATCTGGTGTCTCACGACGTGTAGGTTCGAGTCCTATCAGGCGCACGAAGATGATTGCCAAGTGGTTGATGTCCAGCCGCTTGGCATTTTGTTTTGTGCCGTTTGGCGTGGCTTTGGCGTGCTTTTGTACATTGTCGGGGCCGGTTTAAGCGGCGTGCAGGGACGCTTCGTCTTAAGGATTATTAAGACATGGCGTTTCCGTTTTCTTTACATTGTGTTTTTATAAACCAGAAGTTGAAATGTGGGTTGAGGCGTGTTGCTGACCGCTTTTTCGTGCTTTTTAAGTCGGAAAATGGCGGTTTTGAGGCCTGATTTTGGCGTTTTTCACGCAGGACGGCGGCTTAAAGCGGTGTGAAAGATGGTCAAACGCATTGCAAAAGGAGGCCTTTTGCAGTGTGAAAGGCCACCTTTTGCAGAGCTTCCGGACTTGTGTTATTGAGGCTTTGACCGTAAGCCGTTGGTTTATAGCGTTATACGTGAAATGCCGTAAAACGCCGTTTTTCGTGCCAAACGGTGTTTTTGTATTCATCAATGGCTTTCTCAAGGGCTTAAACGGATTTCTGTTTGTGCTTTTGTTAACATTATTATGCAAGACAAAAACTTTTATAACACTTTATTTAAGGAGTTAAAGAAGTTATAGGAGTTAAAGAAATTATAGCCAATAGCTTAACCGCAGACAACCAACAAGGCATTCGGCTTTAACTTCTAACGAAGCGTAGCGGAGTGAATCGTGTTGTTGAGCGTAGCGAGAAACTTCTTTAACCCCTTTAACTTCCTTGCCAAAATATTTTGCATTTCGCTCTTTTTGCACTATCTTTGTACCTTGCAAAGTGGCCGGGACACGTTTCTGCGCCGCATTCAATGCCGCCCGGCGGCATTTTCTTCATATACAACAACATCATCATGGACGACGAGATAAAGGACAACGAGAGCTTCGAGGAGCAGGCCGAGGACGTGGAACAGCCCGAAGAGGGCGTGGTGCAGGCCGGCGGCGAAGTGTACAAGCCTGTCAACAGGTTTGACGCTTCGGTGGTGCATCACCTTAGCGGAATGTACCAGAACTGGTTTCTCGACTATGCCTCTTACGTTATACTTGAGCGCGCCGTGCCCCACATAGAGGACGGCCTGAAGCCTGTGCAGCGGCGCATACTGCACTCTATGAAGCGCATGGACGACGGACGCTACAACAAGGTGGCCAACATCGTGGGGCACACGATGCAGTTCCACCCCCACGGCGATGCCTCGATAGGCGACGCCTTGGTGCAGCTCGGGCAGAAAGACCTGCTCGTTGACTGTCAGGGAAACTGGGGAAACATACTTACCGGCGACCGTGCGGCGGCTCCGCGATACATTGAGGCAAGGCTGTCGAAGTTCGCCTTGGACGTGGTTTTCAATCCCAAAACCACAGAGTGGCAGCTAAGCTATGACGGAAGGAACAAGGAACCCATAACGCTTCCGGCCAAGTACCCGTTGCTTTTGGCGCAGGGCGCGGAGGGTATAGCCGTCGGCCTGTCGTCGAAAATACTGCCCCACAACTTCAACGAGATATGCGATGCCGCCGTAAGCTGCCTTCACGGCGAGCCGTTCATGCTATATCCCGACTTCCCCACAGGCGGAAGCATCGACGTAAGCAAGTATAACGACGGCCAGCGGGGCGGCGTTCTGAAGGTAAGGGCAAAGATTGAGAAGCTTGACAGCAAGACCCTCGTCATCCGCGAGATACCTTACGGTAAGACCACTTCAACCCTAATAGACTCCATACTGAAGGCAATCGAGAAGGGGAAAATCAAGGCGCGCAAGGTTGACGACAACACGGCGGCGCAGGTCGAGATACAAGTCCACCTGGCACCGGGCGTTTCGTCAGACAAGACTATCGACGCCCTGTATGCCTTTTCGGACTGCGAAATCAACATATCGCCCAACTGCTGCGTCATAGAGGACGACAAGCCGCAGTTCCTTTCGGTAAGCGACGTGCTGCGTTATTCGGTCAACCACACGATGGACTTGCTCCGCAAGGAACTCGAAATACGCAAGCGCGAGCTGCTGGAGCAGCTGCATTTCGCCTCGCTTGAAAAGATATTCATCGAGGAACGCATATACAAGGACCGCAAGTTCGAGCTTGCTCCCGACATGGACGCGGCCTGCGCGCACATCGACGAGCGCCTTACGCCGTTCTATCCGCAGTTCATCCGCGAAGTGACAAAGGACGACATTCTGCGCCTTATGGACATAAAGATGGCGCGGATACTGAAGTTCAACAAGGACAAGGCCGACGAACTGATGGCCAAAATCAAGGCCGAGGTTGAGGAGATTGACTACAAGCTGGCCCACATGGTTGACGTAACGGCCGACTGGTTTACGTTCCTCAAGCAGAAATACGGTGCCGCCCATCCGCGACTTACCGAGATAAAGAACTTCGACACCATCGAGGCCACCAAGGTTGTCGAGGCCAACGAGAAGCTGTACATCAACCGCAACGACGGCTTTATAGGCACGGGGCTGAAGAAAGACGAGTTTGTTTGCAACTGCTCCGACATCGACGACATCATCATTTTCTACAAGGACGGCAAGTATAAGGTCGTGAAAGTGGCCGACAAGATATTCGTCGGGAAGAACATCCTGCACGTGTCCGTGTTCAAGAAGAACGACAAGCGCACGATATATAACGTGGTTTACCGCGACGGAAAGCTCGGCAAGTACTACATGAAACGCTTTAACGTCACCAGCGTTACGCGCGACCGCGAGTACGACCTGACGATGGGCACGCCGGGTTCGCGTATCGTTTACTTTACCGCCAACCCCAACGGCGAGGCCGAAGTGATAAAGGTCACCCTCGACCCGGCACCCCGCCTGAAGAACATCTTTAAGGAAAAGGACTTTTCGGAGGTGGCAATCAAGGGGCGTTCGGCGCGCGGAGTGGTGATGACCCGTTTCAACGTACACCGCATTTCGCTGAAGAGCCACGGCCACAGCACGCTCGGCGGACGCAAAGTATGGTTCGACCCCGACGTGAAACGCCTCAACTACGACGACCACGGACGGCTTCTCGGCGAGTTCAACGAAGGCGACAGCATCCTCGTTGTGCTTGAGGGAGGCGACTTCTACCTGTCAAACTTCGATGTGAACAACCACTATGAGGACAACATACGCATCATAGAGAAGTACGACGAGCACAAGGTGTGGACGGCGGTGCTCTACGATGCCGACCAGCAAGGCTATCCTTACATAAAGCGTTTCATGCTTGAAGGTTCGAAAAGAAAACAGAACTACATCGGCGAAAATCCCGGCAGCCGTCTTGTTTTCCTTACAGACGAGCCTTATCCGCGGTTCCGCATAACCTTCGGAGGCAACGATTCGTTCCGCGACCCGATGGAAGTCGACGCTGCGGAGTTCATCGCCGTAAAGGGCTTTAAGGCCAAGGGCAAGCGCCTTACCACGTGGACTGTCGACAAGATAGAGCAACTTGAGCCGTTGGAGCGTGCCGACGGCGATGCGGATGGTGATGAGGAGGAAGGCGAAGTGCCGTCTGACGAAGCGAAAGACGAGAACCTTGACCCCGATGCAGGCAAGAGCCAGCAGCAGGTTATCGACGAGATTACAGGGCAGCTGAGCCTCTTCGGCGAAGACTGAAAACCTTTCCCTGCCAAGCACACGTGGTGAGTGGATTAGCAAGCAACTATAATTAACCATGCCCCTGCACATGTGAAAGGCAGTGAGGGGCTGCATATTGGATGATGAAAGCGATACGTTTAATTTGCATATCAGTGTTTTTCGTCCTGCCGCTGGCCGTTTTCGGTCAGGGCGGCGACACCTTATATAGTAATAAGGTGATAACAAACGCCCAGATGCTGGGCATTGGCGGAGCAAGCATTCTTGACACTTACCTGTCGCCGGAGGAGTATTCCGGCTGGGAGTTGCGTTATGTTTCGCATACAATCCGTCGCCGCGAAGGCAGCCGCTGGTCCCGCATGCTCATGCACCAAGGCTCGTTTGCATACGCCGACAACCGTTCGGGCAACGGCAACGAGATGGCCGGCATGTACACGTTTACCTACGGAGTGCATTACAACTGGGACTTTATGGGCGGCAGGCTCAATGTAATGGCAGGCGCGCAGGCCGACCTTGACGTGGGCTTCCTTTACAACACGCGCAACGGGAACAACCCCGCGCAGGCGCGTCTGGCGCTCAACATCGCCCCGAGTGCAGCCGCGACATACCGCTTCAGGCTTGGACGTGTGCCCATGTCGGCGCGTTATCAGGCCAGCGTTCCGCTGTTCGGAGTGATGTTCAGTCCAAATTACGGGCAGTCATATTACGAGATTTTCTCGCGCGGCGATTACGACCACAACGTCGTTCCTACGACAGTCGCCACCACGCCGTCGCTCCGTCAGATGCTCACTGTCGACTTCACGCTCGGCAGGACGACGCTCCGCGTGGGCTATCTCGGCGACTACCGCCAGGCCAAAGTCAACAACCTGAAGTATCATACATATTCAAACATGTTCCTTATAGGTTTTGTAAGGACGTTCAAACTTACCAACATCATCCCATGAAAAAGCTGTTTTACGTTATAATTCCACTTCTTGCGGCCTTCGTTGCGGCATCGTGCGTTGACGAGGAAGAGTTTTCCGACAGTCCGGAAGGCAACTTCGAGGCGCTTTGGAAGATAATGGACGAGCATTATTGCTTCTTCGGCTACAAGGCCGACGAGTACGGACTTGATTGGAACGAGGTGCGTGCAAGGTACAGCCTGCAAGTGGACGAGAGGATGAACGACGACCAGCTGTTCGAGGTTTTGGGCAATATGCTCGGCGAACTGCGCGACGGACACGTGAACCTTTACTCTCCGTTCGACAACGCGAGGTACTGGAGCTGGAAGGAAGACTATCCCACCAACTTCAGCGATTCCCTTCTCCGCCGCTATCTCGGCACTGATTACAGGATAGCCCCTGGGCTTCAATACCGCAAGCTCGACGACAACATAGGCTACATCTATTGTCCTTCGTTCGAGAACAGCATCGGCGACGGCAACCTTGACGAGGTGCTTTATTACCTCGCCTCATGCACGGGACTGATTGTAGACGTGCGCGGCAACGGTGGAGGAATGCTCACAATGGCGGAGAAACTGGCGGCACGCTTTACCGACGAGAGCATCCACGTAGGCTACATACAGCACAAGACGGGGCCGGGGCATGATGATTTCTCCGAGCCGGAGAAGCAGACCTTGAAGCCGTCGAGCGGCATACGGTGGCACAAACAGGTTGTAGTGCTTACCAACCGCGAGGTGTTCAGCGCGGCCAACGAGTTTGTGAAGTACATGAGGTGTTGTCCCAACGTCACCGTGGTGGGCGACAAGACGGGCGGCGGAGCAGGCATGCCGATGAGTAGCGAGCTGCCCAACGGCTGGGCGGTGAGGTTCAGCGCCTGTCCGATGTACGACAAAGACATGCAGTGTACCGAGTTCGGCATCGAGCCGGATTACAGCGTCAGCCTGACAGACGACGACTTCCAGAAGGGGGAGGACACGATAATCGAGTATGCGAGAAAGTTAATAAATAGTTGAAAATGGAGAGTTGAGAATGGAGAATTATGATTTGCCTTGCTGTTTTAACGTGCAATGGTAATCATAATTCTCCATTCTCAACTCTCCATTCTCAATTAAAATAAAATAATGATAGGAATAAAAGACCTTTCCATCGGCTACCGCCAGCGTGGCGGCAACCGCCTTGTGGCCTCGGGCATTAACGCCGAAATCGAGGGCGGACGCTTCACTTGCCTTATCGGGGCGAACGGGGCGGGCAAGTCAACGCTGCTCAAGACGCTTGCCGGTTTCCTGCCGAAGCTGGGCGGAAGCATATATATAGAAGGTAAGGAGATATCCGATTTTACGGCCAAGGACATGGCGCGGACGGTCGGCGTGGTGCTTACAGCGCGCCCGGAGGCCATGAACATGACTGTTGAAGAGACCGTTGCGCTCGGCCGCACGCCCTATACCGGCTTTTGGGGAACGCTCTCCGCCAACGACAGGCGCATCGTAGACGAGGCGATGGAGCAGGTGGGAATATCCCATTTGGCGCGGCGCGTAATATCGACGTTGAGCGACGGCGAGAGGCAGAAGATGATGATAGCCAAGGCTTTGGCGCAGCAGACGCCGGTAATCTTCCTCGACGAACCTACGGCTTACCTCGATTATCCCAGCAAGGTGGAGGCGATGCTCCTCCTTGCACGCCTCAGTCACGACACGGGCAAGACCATCTTCATGTCAACCCACGACCTCGAGCTTGCCCTGCAGGCTGCCGACACGCTCTGGCTGATGCCCGGTGACGGCTGCATACATACCGGCACGCCGCACGGACTGGCCTCTTCGGGCCGCCTTTCGGCCTTCATCGAGCGCACGGGAATAGTCTTCGACAGGGACACTTTGCACATAACGGTTGACAAATCTGTAATCCGTTGACATACAGCAACTTACGAAACGCTTTCCAAAAGGCCGTCTTTTAGCGTGTAAAAGACGGCCTTTTGCATTGCAAAATACGGTCTTTTGCATTGCAATTTGCCGTGTTTTAGATTGAGAATGGAAAAATGAGGATGGAGAACTGAAAGCCAACGTTAGGCTGATTGTCATTTTCCTTGTCGGCAGACAATCTCAAGGTAATTATAAATTAACGTTTTCAATTATCAGTTTCCAATTGGAGAAGCCACTCTGTTGCTGATTGTTGCATGCCTCATTTATGGATGGATGAATAAAGTGGAAAAGCCTCCATGTTGCCGGCAAAAGCCCCTTTTTTCGACAAATCGTGGGGAAATAAAGATAATTTTCTTATTTTTGCATCCTGTGAAACAGCTTCTACGATGTGTTAAGACTGTGCTTGCGCCGGCATGCCTGCTGGTGTTGGCATTGCTTGTTTTGTGCGGTAGGGCTTCGGCGGCTGACATAAGCAAGTATGACAGCCTTATAGAGAAATGCCGCAGCTGGGCGAGTGACAGGATAATAGCCGCCGGCGACGGATACAAGCGGCAGGGCGACAACGAGAAAGCTCTCGTGATGTACATGATGGTGTGCGAGAGGGTGAAGCCCCGGATGTCGGATGCCGATGTCGAAGCGTGTGCTTTGGCCCATCTCAAGACCGGCGACATATACTACGAAGGCGGCAACTACTCCAGGGCCTTGTTGTTTTACGTCGACGGCCTGAAGGTGAGCGAGCGTAGCAGCGGCAGGCCTTATTCGGCCGTGTTCTACAAGAACATGGGCAATGTGTACTGCTCTTTCGAGGATTATGAGTTCGGCATGAGCCTCTACAAGAAAGGCGTGGAATGCGGAAAAGAAGTGGGCGACAACGAGACCGTTTACAAAATATACCATAACCTGGCTGCGGCCAACATCTATACAGGTGACATAAAGAGTGCCCGCCGCTATTATTCCGAGTTGCGGAATACGCCACATACGTCAACGGCTGTTAGCCGGTTTATGGATGGTTATACGCACGGCTTTGTGCTAAAAGGCGAGGGAAAGTCGGCCGAAGCCGTATCGATATTCAAGCGCTTGGCCGCCAGGGCCGTAGCCGACGGTCTCGGTCCGCGCTACGAGTGCTCTGCCTACAAGGAGGTGTACGACGCTTACGGGAAGATGGGCAACGGCGATTCAATGTTCGTTTACCTGAACCTCTGCAACCGGCTTGCCGAGAAAAGCGGCCTGCAACACATGTTCGTGGACGATTTCAAGTCGCTTGCCGACTTTTATGAACGGAAAGGCGACAGCCGCAAGGCTCTCGCCATGAGGCTGAAATATTATGCAGTGAAAGACTCGGTGTTGGACCTCCGCGAGCTTGACATGGTGAGGAACCAGCATTTTTTGTATGAAACGGAGAAGGTGCAGCGTGAAATCTCCGAGCTGCAACGTGCCGAGGAGCAAAGAACCCAGGTGATAAAACACCAGCGTGCGATAATCGCCTGCGTCACGGTGGGCATCGTCCTAGTGTTGCTGTTGCTGCTGTATGTCTACCGGCAGAAGTGCCGCCTGGACGAGAACTACCGCAGCCTGTTCAGTCTCAACCGCCAGCTCGCCGCCGGCCATAAGCTCTCCGGCGACCGCAATAAGGCCGGAACGCCGCAGGCACAGCCTGTACCGCCGGAGTCGCCGGCCACGGCTACGGATGGGAAAAATGACGACACGAAATACAGGGGCAGCAGCCTGAATGACGGACTGCGCGACAGGCTGGCCTCGGCAATAGCTGACGCAATGGACAACGGCACGGAATTTTGCCGCCCCGACTTTTCTCTTGAGGCTTTGGCGCGGCTCGTAGGCTCGAACAGCAGTTACGTGTCGCAGACTATCAACGCCGTGTACGGCAAGAATTTCAGCAACTTTGTAAACGAATACCGTGTGCGTCTGGCCTGCCGCAAGCTGGCGGACATAGAGCGTTACGGCAACATTACGATACGCGGGGTCGGCGAGAGCGTGGGTTATTCGTCATACGGCACGTTCATAAAGGTGTTCAAGAACATCACCGGCATGCCTCCGTCGCTTTATCAGAAAATGGTTTTCGAGGAGGCGGAAAAGGTCTCTCGCGGAGATATTGCTGACGATTGACTTTGTCCGGACGGCAATGTCGGCATACCGGGCGTTGTCGGTAATATCCCGTTTGCAGTGTGGCTGTTGCGGCATGCCAGCCGGCTGTCAGCCTGCTTGGAAAACAGGGGCTGTGCAAAAGGTGGCCTTTTAGCTTGTAAAAGACGGCCTTTTGCATTGCGATATGCGGCCTTTTGCAAGGCGAAAGGCCACGTATTGGAAAACGCATGGCGGCGGAGTGCGAAATTGTTTACAAAAGCTAAAAATATTAGTGGCTGTAAAATTGGTAAGATTTTCGGTAAATGATATACGCATTGGGCTGATATTTTGTTGTAATTTTGCAACGTGTAAGAATATAACAAAAAAACAAGCAAAATGAAGAAACTTATATTGCTGGCCGTGGCGGCTGTAATGGCTGTGGGCGCGGCGGCACAATCGAAGGTTTATTTCACGAAGGAAATCACGCCCGAGGCGCTCGTGAAGATATACAAGGCGCTTGGCAAGGAGGCAAAGGGGCGCGTCGCCGTGAAGATAAGCACGGGCGAGGCCGGAGGCCACAACTACCTGAAGCCTGAGCTGATAGGCAAGCTGGTGGGCGAGGTTGGCGGCACGATAGTGGAGTGCAACACGGCATACGCCGGCAAGCGCATGACCTCGTCCGACCACTGGAAGGTGATACGCGACCACGGTTTCGACAAGATTGCCCGTGTAGACATCATGGACGAGGAGGGCGACATGCGCATTCCGGTGAGGGATACGACGCACATCAAGTATGACATCGTAGGCTCGCACCTTGCCAACTACGACTTCATGGTGAACCTTGCGCACTTCAAGGGGCACGCGATGGGCGGCTTCGGCGGTGTGCTGAAGAACGCGTCAATCGGCGTGGCGTCGAGCAACGGCAAGTCGTACATACACACCGCGGGCAAGGTTCAAAGCCCGGCGGAGCTGTGGAGCAACCTGCCCGCACAGGATTATTTCCTCGAAAGCATGGCTGCCGCCGCGCAGGGCGTGCATGACTACATGAAAGGCAACGTGGTGTACATCAACGTTATGAACAACATGAGCGTTGACTGCGACTGTGACAGCAACCCCGACGAGCCGAAGCTGAAGGACATGGGCGTGCTGGCCTCGCTCGACCCGGTGGCCTTGGACAAGGCTTGCCTTGACCTTGTGTTCGGCCACAAGTCCGTGGAAGGCGACGATGCGAAGCCTCTTATCGAGCGCATCAACCGCCAGCACGGCACTCACATAGTTGACTATGCGGAGAAGATAGGCCTTGGCAGCAAGGCTTACACCCTCATAGATATAGACAATCAATAACTTCTTCAATGGGTGGCGGTTCGCAGCGAGTGCGGGCCGCCACGTTTACAGGCCCGGCATTAGCGCGAAGCGTATGGGCACATGCTTTCATGATAACATTTTTTTAATACCTAAAATACTCTGTTTTTGATGAAAAGATTTATTTTTGCAGCAGCAGTGTTGTTGGCCGCAAGGGGCGCAGCGTGCGCCCAGAGCGACACCACAAGCTACTCGCTCGACAACGTTGTGGTGACGGGTACGCGCTCGGTGACCGACGTCCGCCACCTGCCCATGACCATATCGGTGGTTGACAGGCGGATGCTTGCCGAGAACCAGCGCGTCAACGTGCTGCCGACTCTGTCAGAACAGGTGCCCGGCTTGTTTGTTACGTCGCGCTCGATGATGGGCTACGCCGTAAGCGACGGTGCCGCCGGAGGCATCAGCCTGCGCGGACTGGGCAGCGGAGCGGGCCGCATGATGGTGCTAATCGACGGCCATCCGCAGTATCAGGGCATCTTCGGCCATTCCATAGCGGACTCTTACCAGACTATGATGGCAGAGCGCGTGGAAGTGCTGCGAGGCCCGGCCTCGGTGCTGTACGGCTCAAACGCCATGGGCGGAGTTGTCAACATCGTCACCCGGCAGATGCGTGCCGACGGCTCGAAAACCGACATTAACCTCGGCGCAGGCTCTTACGGCACGTTTCAAGGGGAGTTTACCAACCGCGTGAGGAAGGGCGGCTTCTACAGCGTTGTTGCCGGACAGTACGGCCGCAGCGACAACAACCGGCCATCGATGGGCTTCGAGCAGTACGGCGGTTACCTGAAGTTGGGTTACGACTTCTCGCCGCACTGGACGGCATACGCTGACGTTGACGTGACGCATTTCAACTCGTCGTATCCTGGCAGCACTCACGAGCCGCTGCAAGGGGCGCGCCAGTGGATAACGCGCGGTGTGGCTTCGGCTGTGGTTGAGAACCACTACGGCAATACTTCGGGTGCCATAAGCGTGTATCACAACTTCGGCCATCATCGCATAAACGACGGACACGCGCCTGGCGAGGATGCGCAGACCGACTTTTTCCTGTCAGACGACGCCCTCACGGGTTTCTCGATATACCAGAGCGCGACGTTCTTCAGGGGCAACCGCATCACCGTCGGCCTTGACTATCAGCACATCTACGGCAAGGCTTGGAATGAAGACATACTCACGGGAGCCGAGACCGGCACCATCGGCGACCACCACGAGAACGAGATTGCCGGCTACTTGGACTTCCGGCAGGACTTGTTCAGCTG
>ERZ791741.1791-NODE-1791-length-16737-cov-3.888503_pt1 | contig 16737 bp, 10 predicted proteins | sample MGYA00510040_ERZ791741 | MGnify/ENA primary metagenome ERZ791741 (study PRJEB30046, sample SAMN00791960) | human gut metagenome | study: EMG produced TPA metagenomics assembly of the A metagenome-wide association study of gut microbiota in type 2... | reverse complement strand
CGCTCCTGCTCCATGGTGTCGCGGTCGCGCACGGTCACGCAGCCGTCGGTAGCGGAATCGAAGTCGAACGTCACGCAGTACGGCGTGCCGATCTCGTCCTGACGGCGGTAGCGCTTGCCGATGGAACCGGCCTCGTCATAGTCGCACATGAAGCGCTTTTGCAGCTTGTGGTAGAGCTCGGTCGCGGGCTCGGAGAGCTTTTTCGACAGCGGCAGCACCGCGCATTTGAACGGCGCGAGCGCCGGGTGGAAGTGCATGACGACGCGGGTGTCGTTCTTGGCCGCGTCCACGACCTCCTCGTCATACGCCTCGCACAGGAAGGCGAGCGTCACGCGGTCGGCGCCGAGCGACGGCTCGATGACGTAGGGGATGTAGTGCTCGTTTTTCTCCTGGTCGAAATAGTCCATGTCCTGGCCGGAGAACTTCTGGTGCTGGGTCAGGTCGTAGTTCGTGCGGTCGGCGACGCCCCAGAGCTCGCCCCAGCCGAACGGGAACAGATACTCAAAGTCGGTCGTGGCCTTGGAGTAGAAGCTCAGCTCCTCCTTCTCATGGTCGCGCAGACGGAGGTTTTCATCGTGCATATTCAGGCCCTTGAGCCACTCATGGCAGAAGCTGCGCCAGTAGTCGAACCACTCCAGATCGGTGTCCGGCTCGCAGAAGAACTCCAGCTCCATCTGCTCGAATTCACGCACGCGGAAAATGAAGTTGCCCGGCGTGATCTCGTTGCGGAAGCTCTTGCCGATCTGGCAGACGCCGAACGGGATCTTGCGGCGCGTCGTGCGCTGGATGTTCTTGAAGTTGACGAAAATGCCCTGCGCGGTCTCGGGGCGCAGATACACCTCGGCGGCCGTGTCCTCGGTCACGCCCTGGTGGGTCTTGAACATGAGGTTGAACTTGCGGATATCGGTAAAGTCGCTCTTGCCGCAGCCCGGGCAGGGGATCTGCTGCGCGCGGATGAAGGCGACCTCCTCCTCGGTATCGGTCGGGAACGAGTTGATGGCCACAACCACCGGCACGCCGAACTTCTGCATGTTGTCCAGGTGCGCGTCCAGATTGCAGACGCCGCGTTCGAGCGCGGCCAGGTCGGGCGCGTTCAGCTCGGCCTTGGGTACGCCGCCGTTGTATTTAAGCGCGCGCACGGTCGCCACGAGGACGATGCAGTCGGGCGCGAGGCCGGCCTTGCGGCACTTGATGTCCATGAATTTTTCCGCGCCGAGGTCCGCGCCGAAGCCGGCCTCGGTGATGGCGATGTCCGCCAGCTTTAAGGCAAGCTTGGTGGCCTGCACGCTGTTGCAGCCGTGCGCGATATTGGCGAACGGACCGCCGTGCATCAGGCAGGGGGTGCCTTCGAGCGTCTGCACCAGGTTGGGCTTGATCGCGTCCTTCATCAGCGCGGTCATCGCCCCCTCCGCGTGCAGGTCGCGCGCGAAGATCGGCTTGCCTGCGTAGGAATAGGCGACCAGAATGTCACCGAAGCGCTTTTTCAGGTCGTCCAGGTCGGACGCCAGACACAGGATCGCCATGATCTCGGAGGCAACCGTAATCATAAAATGGTCCTCGCGCGGCACGCCGTTCATTTTACCGCCCAGGCCGATCGTGATGTTGCGCAGGCTGCGGTCGTTCATGTCCATCACGCGGGTGAAGATCACCCGGCGCGGGTCGATGCCGAGCGCGTTGCCCTGCTGCATGTGGTTGTCCAGCATGGCGCAGAGCAGGTTGTTCGCGGCGGTGATGGCGTGCATGTCGCCGGTAAAGTGCAGGTTGATGTCCTCCATCGGCACAACCTGCGCATAGCCGCCGCCGGCCGCGCCGCCCTTGATGCCGAACACGGGGCCCAGGGACGGCTCACGCAGGCAGAGCATCGTTTTTTTGCCCAGGGCGTTCATGGCGTCGGCCAGGCCCACGCTGGTGGTGGTCTTGCCTTCGCCGGCCGGGGTGGGGCTGATGGCGGTGACCAGGACCAGCTTGCCCTCGGGCTTGTCGGCCTTGGCCAGCAGGTGGTTCAGCTTGGCCTTGTAGTGGCCGTAGGGGATGACGTCCTCGCCCTGCAGGCCCAGCTTGGCGGCAATTTCGGTGATGGGCTGCATTTTGGCGGCCTGGGCAATTTCGATGTCGCTCAACATTGTACGATTCCTCCGTTTTTTGTAAAAAAATAAAGGGCTGCACACACCATACTCCAGTGTATGCAGCCCAGACGGTCGGCTTAACGGCAAGGTGAAATCCGCGTCCCCTGTGGTAACTCCACAAAACTCCGTCGGTCAGCGGCCTTGCGATATATTTACTGTAGCATAGGGGAGAAGGTTTGTCAAGGGGTACTCATTAAAGGCTCCCCTTTGAGGGGAGCCTTTAGACGCTCCCTTTCCCGCAGCCCCATTTTTTGAAGTACCGCCCCATGCTGACCAGCTGCATTTTGAACTTGCCCGCATCCCGCATGGGGGCGCGGTGCCAGGCGTGGACGGCGTGGAACTGAGGGGCCAGCCAGACGGTGCCCTCCCGCAGGACTTTCTGGGTCAGGTCGGCATCCTCGACATACATAAAGTAGGCGGGGTCAAAGCCGCCGATTTTTTGCAGCACATCGGTGCGCACGGCCATAAAGCTGCCGGTGCAGAACTCGATGCGCCGTGGCGCGGTCAAATCCTCGTCCTGCATGGTGTAGTGGTCGTCAGCTTTTTTGAACGCTCCACCGAACTTCGGCGCCAGCTGGCGGGCCAGCAGCAGCCAGGGCGTGGGCTTGCGCCGGGGCAGGTGCTGCAAGCGGCCGTCGGGGTAGTGCAGCTGCGGGGTGGCCATGGCCGCGCCGGGCTGGGCCAGCAGCCATTCGGCCATCGGCTGCAAAATATCCCCGGTCAGAACAATGTCGGGGTTTAAGATAAAATGCACGCTGCTGTGCAGTTTGCCAAGCACGGCGTTGTGGCCGCGGCCAAAGCCGACGTTCTCCGGCAGGCAGAGCACCTGCACGCGGGGGTCGGCCCAATCGGTGTCGGCCAGTTGCTTGCCGCAGCCGTCGGGGCTGGCATTATCGACGATGTACAGTGTAAAATCCGGCGTGGGGGTAAAGTGCAGGATGCTGCGCACCGCGGCGCAGACCTCCTCGTAATCGCAATACGCCACAATACAGGCGGAAATGGTGGGCATGGGTGGTCTCCTAAAATCAGGTATTGCCTTATTTTTCCAGTGCTTCCAAATGGTTCAAATCATACGGGGTGTCCTGGTAGACGTAGTAGTTCAGCCAGTTGGTGTACAGCAGGTAGCCGTGGGCGCGCCAGCGGAACAGCGGGTCGCGGGCGGGGTCGTCGGCGGGGTAGTAGTTGCAGGGCACGTTGATGGGCTTGCCCGCCTTGACGTCCCGCTTGTACTCGGCGTCCAGGGTGTACTTGTCGTACTCGGGGTGGCCGATGACGAAGATCTGGCGGCCGGATTCGGTGGAGAGCAGCATCGGGCCTGCTGCATCGCTCTCGGCCAGCACGCGCAGGTCGGGGCAGGCGTCGATGGCGGCGCGGTCCGGCCCGGCCCAACGGCTGTGGGGGGCGTAGAACACCTCATCGAAGCCGCGCACCAGCGGGTTGGAGGGGCGGGTCACGCGATGCTCGAACACACCGAACATTTTTTCTGGCAGATGCACCTTGGGAATGCCAAAATGGTAGTACAACCCAGCCAGCGCACCCCAGCACAGGTGGATGGTGGAGTAGACGTTCTCCTTGGTGTAGTCCATGATGGTACACAGCTCGTCCCAGTAGTCCACATCCTCGTAGTCCAGGTCCTCGATGGGCGCGCCGGTGATGATCATGCCGTCGAAGCGCTCGTTTCGTATCTCGTCGAAGCTCTTGTAGAAGGCCTTCATGTGCTCCGGCGGGGTGTGGGTGGTGTCGTGGGTGGCGGTTTTCAAAAAGGTGATCTGCACCTGCAGCGGGCTGTTGGCCAGCAGCCGGGCCAGCTGGGTCTCGGTGACGATCTTGGTGGGCATCAGGTTCAAAATCAGGATGCGCAGCGGGCGGATATGCTGGCTCTGGGCACGCTCGCGGTGCATGACAAACACGTTCTCGCGGCTAAGCTCGTCGAACGCGGGCAGCTCTTTCGGGATAATCAGCGGCATACATGGTTCTCCTTTCCTTACATTATTATATATATTGTAAGGGGTTACGAGGGAAAATGCAAGGATTTTGTTTGGATGCCTTTATGCACGGCATCTATTTCTCTTGTTCACAAATCTTTTGCAATTTACCCTATTGACATTTTGCATCATCGTGCTACAATATTAGCAGTCGAACAGATAGAGTGCTAATAAAGAGCAACCAGTGGAGAGATGACCAAAAGGAAACGCAGCTGGATGGCACTAACGTCCGTTCGTGCATATAAATCAAATTCTGCGGTATCTGCAAAATAAGGAGGTACGCACTATGGATATGAATCAATTTACCCAAAAAGCAAGAGAGGCGCTGCAAGCTGCGCAGCGCATCGCTGTGGAGTATTCCAATAATACCGTCGAGCAGGAGCATCTGCTCGCAGCACTGGCCCAGCAGCAGGATGGCCTCATCCCGCAAATGCTGACCAACATGGGCACTGACCCCAACGCATTTGCCCAAGCGGCCCTGCAAAAGGTCGAGGCTCTGCCCCGGGTGACCGGCAGCGGCCGTGACCCTAACCAGATCTATATTGGCACTGATCTTGACAGAGCGCTAAACGCCGCTGAGGCCCAGGCCAAGCAGATGAAAGATGAATATATCAGCGTGGAGTGGATCTTCCTCGGCCTGATTCGCCGTGCAGACAAGGTAGCACGCGAGATCTTTAAGATGTTCGGCATCACCGAAGAAAACTTCATGCAGGCTGTCTCTAAGGTTCGTGCCAACCAGCCGGTATCTTCGGACAACCCTGAAGACACGTATAACGCGCTGAAGAAGTATGGCCAGGATCTGGTTGAGATGGCAAAAGCACATAAACTCGACCCCGTCATCGGCCGTGATACGGAAATCCGTAACGTCATCCGCATCCTGAGCCGTAAGCGTAAAAATAACCCTGTATTGATCGGTGAAGCCGGTGTTGGTAAAACCGCTATTGCGGAGGGACTTGCGCAGCGTATTGAAAGCGGCGATGTACCGGAAAACCTGAAAGACCATACCGTGTTCAGCCTGGACATGGGTGCGCTGGTCGCGGGCGCAAAGTACCGCGGCGAGTTCGAGGAACGCTTAAAGAGCGTGCTGAACGAGGTCAAGAAGTCTGAGGGCAAGATCATCCTCTTTATCGATGAGCTGCACACCATCGTAGGCGCGGGCAAGACCGACGGCGCTATGGACGCTGGCAATCTGCTGAAGCCTATGTTGGCCCGCGGCGAACTGCACTGCATCGGCGCGACTACGCTGGACGAGTACCGCGAGTACATCGAGAAAGACCCTGCGTTGGAACGTCGTTTTCAGCCTGTCATGGTCGAAGAACCCGATGTAGCGGATACAATTTCTATCCTGCGTGGCTTGAAGGAACGCTACGAAATCTACCACGGCGTCAAGATTCAGGACTCCGCCCTTGTGGCAGCAGCCAGATTGTCTGACCGCTATATCACCGATCGTTTCCTGCCCGATAAGGCTATTGACCTGGTGGATGAAGCTTGTGCGCTGATTAAGACGGAACAGGCATCCATGCCGTCCGAACTGGATGACATGAAGCACCATCTTGACCAGCTGTCTATTGAAGAAGCATCGCTTAAAAACGAAAAGGATGAACTGTCCAAAGAACGTCTGGCTGCGCTTGAAAAAGAGATGGCTGAGCTTAGAGAAAGCTTCAATACCAAGAAGAGCCAGTGGGAGAACGAGAAGAACGCCCTTGGCAAAGTGCAGCATCTGCGTGAGGAAATTGACGCTGCAAAGATTGATTTGGAGAAAGCAAGACGTGAAGGTGACTGGAATAAGGCCGCAGAGCTGGCTAATGGCAAACTGCCTGAGCTGACCCGTCAACTGGAAGAAGAAGAGAAAGTTTCGGAAGCAAAGAAAGAATCCAGCTTACTTCGTGACCGCGTTACGGAAGAAGAAATTGCAAACATCGTGGCCCGCTGGACCGGCATCCCTGTGGCTAAGCTGGTGGAGGGCGAGCGCGAAAAGCTGCTGCGCCTGCCGGACGTGCTGCATCAGCGCGTCATCGGCCAGGACGAGGCCGTGCAAAAGGTGGCGGACGCTATCTTGCGCTCTCGTGCCGGTATTGCTAATCCTAACAGACCTATCGGCAGCTTCCTGTTCCTGGGCCCCACCGGCGTCGGCAAGACCGAGCTGGCCAAGGCGCTGGCGCAATCCCTGTTCGACGATGAGAAGAACATGGTGCGTATCGACATGACCGAGTACATGGAGAAATTCAGCGTCTCCCGTCTGATCGGTGCGCCTCCGGGATACGTCGGCTACGAGGAGGGCGGCCAGCTGACCGAGGCTGTGCGCCGCCATCCTTACAGCGTCGTGCTGTTCGATGAGGTTGAAAAAGCACATCCTGACGTATTTAATATCCTGCTGCAAGTCCTGGACGATGGCCGCATCACCGACAGCCAGGGCCGCACAGTGGACTTTAAGAACACCGTCATCATCCTGACCTCCAACCTGGGCTCCGACCTGATTCTGGAGGATTTGGAAAAGGCCCGTGCCGAGGGCAAGAACGAGCTGTCCGACGAGGCGAAGAACGCCATCGACCAGCTGCTCAAACGGCAGTTCCGTCCCGAGTTCCTGAACCGTCTGGACGACATCGTCTACTACAAGAGCCTGACCAAACAGGAAATTGGCAGTATCGTCGACTTAATGCTAACCGACCTGCGCAAGCGCCTGGCCGACAAGCAGCTGAACCTGGTCGTCACCGAGGCCGCCAAGAACTCCATCATCGACGGCGGCTACGACCCGATCTACGGTGCCCGCCCGCTGAAGCGATACATCCAGTCCCACGTGGAAACGATGATCGCGAAAGAGATCATCGCCGGTGCCCACAGCGCCGGGGATACCCTGACCGTGGACGCGGATGAGAATGGGCGGCTGTATTTGAGGTAAGGGCAAGGCTCCCCTCAAGGGGAGCCTCTAAGCAGCAACATTCATAAACAGCGAAATCTCCCGCTGATTGGGCGCAAACCCGGTCGGCGGGAGATTTTGTCTACCTTATTATAATAGGGGCGCGTTCTGCACCCCTCACAGCCCCCGGCACAGGCCTACGGCTTTGCCCTCGATATGCACCTCGGCCAGTGCAGCGCCGGTGTAGGTCATCAGCGGGTAGGCGGGGTTGAGTGGCTGCAAAACCATCGTTGTGCCGTCAAAACTTACCTTCTTCAGCGTGGCTTCGTCACCAATGCGCACCACCGCGATCTCCCCGTTCTCCACCTCGGGCTGGCTGCGCACGGCTACCAGGTCGCCGTCCATGATCTGCGGGGCCATGCTGTCGCCCCGGCAGGTCAGGATGAAATCCGCGTGCCACGCCTCGGGCACGGCCACCTCGCCCTCAATGTTCTGCTCGGCCAAAATCGGCATGCCGCAGGCAATGCGCCCCACCAGCGGTAGGCGCTTCAGGCGGGGCAGCGGCTCGCACCCCGGGGGCAGGGCAGGGCCGTCCACGCCCATCAGGTAGGCGGTGGTGGTGTGCAGCGCGTTGGCAAACAGCTCCACCTTGGCCTGTGGGATGTCCGCCTTGCCGTTCTCGATCTTGCTGATCGAGCTTTTGTCCTTGTAGCCCAGCTGTTGGGCCAGGTCTTCCGCGGTTAGGCCCAGTTCCAGCCGCCGCGCCCTGATGCGGTCGTAAATAGTTGACATAGCTTCGCTCCTTTTCTATTAGTATAACACAGCGTGGAAAATAATTCAAGAGATTTTGCAAAAATAGTTGACTTTTATTCCACTTTGTGGTAGGATAGGGGTGTGGAATCAGGTTCTACTTTAGGCTGACGCAACTTTTGCGGATTTATTTTTTGTGGGGAAGTGGAACTACATTCAACGAGAACGGCAATCTATAAAAAAGGAGAGAGAACACATGCACAACCACATTTACCCGCAGCCTATCTGCTGCAAGAAAGCGGGGTGAGCGCTTGCTGCTGAAAAAAGATTTGTCGCAGTGCAAAGACCTGCGAACCGTTGAGCATCTGGCCCAGCAGTTTGGCTGGTACGCCGCCGCCTGGACGCCGCAGGAGCCGCACCTCATCTGCTCGGACGAGCAGTTTACCGAATTTGCCAAGGCCCTGGGCAAGCTGGCGGTGACCCAGGATGGCGAAAACCTGCTGTATTTTCTGGCGCTGGCCGCAGAAACCGCGCAGGAACGTAAAAACCGCATGGACCGCATTTTGGAGCGCAAGCTGTTTTACGAGACCAGCACCGTCATCACCGAGGCGGACATCGCCCGCTGCCACAACGACCAGCTGGCCACGCCGCCCGGCGTGCGCAAGGCCGACGCGATGGAAACGCTGCACTTTCTGGCCCCGCCGGAGGAGGAAAAACAGGACGATACAGCGCCAAACGACATCGTGTCCATCTCGGCCAAAGACTTGCAGGACAAGGAGTTCAAGCCCATCAAGTGGGTGGTGGAGGGCCTGCTGCCTCAAGGTCTGGCGCTGCTGGTGGCCCCGCCCAAGTACGGCAAAAGTTGGCTGATGCTGGACCTTTGCCTTTCGGTGGCGTCCGGACAAAAGTTTTTGGACATGCCTACGAATAAAACTGACTGCCTCTACCTGGCACTGGAGGACAACCAGCGCCGCCTGCAGGACCGCATGAACCGTGTGCTGCAGGGCGAGCGTGCGCCCGACGGCTTTGCGCTGGCCACCGGCTCTCTGGATTTGCAGGACGGCCTGCTGGACCAGCTGACCAACTACCTGAACTTCAACCCCGGCTGCGGGTTGGTGGTCATCGACACGCTGCAGCGGGTGCGCCGCACCACCGGCAAGGCAATAAACGCCTACCAGGCCGACTACAAGGATGTGGGCATCCTGCAAAAGTTTGCGTCTGAACGCGAAATTTGCATTGTGCTGGTACACCACCTGCGCAAGATGAAGGACGAGACCGACCCCTTTGCCCAGATCAGCGGCACCAACGGCATCTTCGGTGCGGCGGATTCTGCCTTCGTGATGACCCGCGACCGCCGCGTGGACGACACGACCAAACTCTCGGTGACCGGCCGCGACCTGGAGGAATTTGAGCTGGCCCTGCGCCTGGACAAGACCCAATGCCGCTGGCAAAACCTGGGCGACGCCGAGGCTCGCGCCCGCGAGCAGGCCCGCAAAGAATACGAAAACAGCGCCCTGGTGCAGACCATCCGCAAGCTGGTAGAGCGCAACCACGGCCAATGGAGCGGCACCGCCAAGGAGATACTGGAGGCAGGCAAGCTGCTGACCAGGCGGTTTATTGCGGAGAATCCACGCGCGTTGACGAAACAGCTGAATGATTTGGAGGGGCAGCTGATGGAGGTGGATGGGATTGAATTTAGACGGGCCAAAAATGGAAGCGGAGGCGGAATATATATTCTCTACAAAGATGTTGTTGATGAAAAAATCAGTGCTTAATTGACTTAAAGATAACCGTTGCAACCGTTGCAACCGTTGGTTATATAAAAGTTGATTCTATTGTAGATATGCTATACAATAGGCGGCATTATATTTAGTGGTCATAAGGGCGGCTTTCATATCCGCACAGTAAGATTCACCGTGATGCAGACAAATATAGAATCTGCCCTTATAGTTAATATGCTAATATATATATGTAAGAATCTAAATAATTATGACCAACGGTATCAACGGTTGCAACGGTTGTTTTATACTGCACAAGAACACGCCCCGCAGGGTATCTGTAACCTTGCGAAGCGTGTCGAATTATGCTATACTGATAACGCCGCCATCGGCGGCAAGGCGCTGCACAACAACGGCAGGCGGTTGGCCACACTTCCCGAAAGGGGGTGAGACCATGCGTTTTACATTAACTTTTTATGTCGGCCGCAAGACCATCACATTAAGTTTGGTTGTAAAAAGCAAGAACCGCCACTCGGCAAAGTGACGGCTCTTAGGGCAACCTAAAGCTACATTTTGATCGGGCCAACCGCTTGTCGCAGCGCCTTTTCTACTATTATTATACGCGCTGCCGGTGCGGCTGTCAAGAATTACTGCGGCTTTTTAAACTCATGCATGCCGCGGATGGTGCCGCCGTCGCACAGGATGTCCACGCCCGCCAGGTAGCCGTTGCGCTCGTCGGCCAGCGTGGCGATGGCAAAGCCCAGCTCCTCGGGGGTGCCCATGCGGTTTTCGCAGCTAAAGACCAGCATCGGGCCGCCGTTGCCTGCTTCCAGGTTGCCCATGTCGGTGGCAATCAGGCCGGGGGAGAGCGATGCTACGCGGATGCCGTTGGGGCCAAAATCAAAGGCGCACTTGGCTGCGTACCAGGTCACAAAGTTTTTGGACAGCGAATACGCCAGGCCGTTCTTTTTATAGGCGTCCTCCACAACGGCACAAATTTTCAGCAAAGCATCGACGAAGGCGGCCTCATCTGTCTCGGCCAGCGCGTAAGCGGCCTTGGGTAACATGGCCTCCGGCAGAGTGTAGGCGGACATCGACGCGATGTCCACGATGACGCTGCCCTTGTGCATCCGCTTGGAGAACTCCTGGTTGACATACACGGTGCCCAGCGCATTGATGTGCAGCAGGTCGGCGGGGGTGACCTTCATGGCGGGGGAGACGCCCGCCGCGTGGATGACGTTGGTGATCTCGCCCAGGGTGGCGGCATACTCGGCCAGCGCCTGGACGCTGTCGCGCTTGGAGGTGTCGCAGCTTTTGGCGTGGGCGGTGAAGCCCGCAGCGGTCAGCTCCTCCACAGCTTTGGTCAGCTTGCTCTCGGTGCGGCCGGAAACCACGATAATGTGATCTTTTGGCATCAGCTTGGCGGCTGCCAAGCCCATGCCGGAGCCACCACCGGTGACTACACAAACTTTGCTCATATTATGCCCTCCTGTACAAAAATAAGATACAAACGGATACAGTGCAGCACGGACAGCCCGCCGTACTGCTGTTTTCTGCTTGTATACATTATAGGCTTTTCTGTACAACCATGTCAAGTAAATAACGCTGTTTCGTAGGAAATGACAAAGCGTGATAAAAAAAGATTGTCTATTATGCGCATACGATTTTAGCCAACTTTGGCACTGTGCATAAAAATAGATGCTGACTTTTGACAGCTGCCCCCACACAGGAAATAATTACAAAATAGGACTTGACTTTATACCCCCAAATGTGCTAGAATCTTTCTTGCAGTCAAATGCGATTTGCGGAAGTGCTGGAATCGGCAGACAGGCACGTTTGAGGTGCGTGTGTCTATGACGTGTGGGTTCAAGTCCCATCTTCCGCACCAGTTAAAAGAACGTAGGAACGTTTGTTCCTGCGTTCTTTTACTTTTTGTGAACACACTTTTGAACACACATTGCATTTTATGAGCCGAAAGTATCCGCAAAAGATGCCAAAACGGGCTTGACAGTCCTGCCGGGGACGGATATAATAAATATAGAAAAGGCGCTGCGACAAGCGGTTAGCCCTTTGCGATGAGAGGTTTAGATCAAAGACCTAAGAACCGTCACCGGCCGGGGTGGCGGTTCTTGCTTTTTACAGTGATTGTCACGGTCAAATTGAACACGTGGAAAGTCAATGTAATTGGCATTGCCTCACCCCCTTTCGGGAAGTGTGACTAACCGCCTGCCGTTGTGTGCAGCGCCTTGCCGCCGAAGCGGCATATTTACAATATCATATTTCGACACGCCGCGCAAGCCCTGTAAGAGCCGTGGCGTGTCTTTTTGTTTATTGGTACATTTGCGGGTTTAAGCGTCTGTTTTCTTCCTGACAAAAACGCTCAAAATCCGTCCATTCTTCCGGGTGGGCAAGGCGGTATTCTACGTCGTCCACAATAATGACAGCATAGCGTTTATTGACTTTCCATATCGGTCACAAGACCGTTACGCTAAGCTTGGTAGTAAAAAGCAAGAACCGCCACTCGGCCAAGTGACGGTTCTTAGGGTTTCCTAAGCACTATTACTGAATCGGGCCAACCGCTTGTCGCAGCGCCTTTTTCTATCCTTATTATACCCGTCCCCGCGCCTGCTGTCAAGCCTTGCCGCACGCTGACATCTGGCTTTCACCCCCGCTTTTTCCTCCCAAATCCTGTCCCAAACCGCACAAAAACCGCCAAACATCCCACTGCCACTTGCATTTTTCCGCCGCTTTGCTATAATGGGCTTACTACTGTAGAAGTGTGCGCTTTTGGCCCGCTTCTGTCTGACACAAAAGGAGAAACACTATGAGAATCGTGGTTGTAGGCGCGGGCAAGGTCGGGCGCGTCCTGACGGAACAGCTCGCGGCGGAAAAGCACGATATTGTCGTTATCGACCAGGACTCGGACCTGATCGAGAGCATCGTAAACATCTACGACGTCCGCGGTGTGACGGGCAACGGCGGCTGCTACGACGTCCAGAAGGATGCCTTTGAGGATGGCGCCGACCTGCTCATCGCCACCACCTCCAGCGACGAGACCAATATTCTGGCCTGCCTTGTGGCAAAAAAGCTCGGTACACCGCATACTATTGCGCGTATCCGTAACCCGGAGTACGAAAAGCAGCTCCACTTTATGCGCGAGGAGCTGGGCCTTTCCATGGTCGTCAACCCGGAGAAGGCCACCGCGCGGGAGATCGCCCGCGTGCTGCGTTTCCCCAGCGCCATCAAGCGCGAGCAGTTCTGCCGCCAGCGGTTTGAGCTGGTGGAGTACCGCATCAACGAGGGCAACCCCCTGGTGGGTCTGCAGCTGAGCGACCTGTACCGCAACATCCGCGTTAAAATTTTGATCTGCGCGGTCGCCCGCGGCCAGCAGACCATCATCCCCACCGGCGCTACGGTGCTGCAAAAAGGCGACAAGATTTACTTGACCGCCAGCGCCCGTGAGCTGGAAAGCTTCTTCCGCAAGCTGAACATCTTCAAGGCCCGCGCCAACAACATCATGATCGTCGGCGCCAGCCGCATCACCTACTACCTGGTCAAGGAACTGCAGGACATCCAGAAGCGGGTGACTGTCATCGATTCCAACGCCGCCCGCTGCCAGGCCATGAGCGAGAAATTCCCCGGTGCGCTGGTCATCCACGGCGACGGTGCCGACAGCGAGCTGCTGAGCGAGGAACGCATCAGCGAAATGGACGCCTTTGTGCCCCTGACCGGCCTGGACGAAACGAACATCATCCTGGCCATGTACGCCAGCCAGTTTGCCAACTGCAAGGTGGTGGCCAAGATCAACCGCCCCAGCTTTGCCGACCTGGCCAACGAGAAAGGTCTGGTGGACAGCGTGGTTTCCACCGCCGCCGTCACCAGCGAAATCATTGCCCGGTACGTGCGTGCAATGCAAAATAGTTTTGACTCTGACAACATCAAGACCCTGCACCGCCTGGTGGGCGGCCGCGTCGAAGCGTTGGAGTTCAACGTCGGCCCTGGCCTGCCTTTCATCGGTGTACCGTTAAAAAATTTGAACCTGCGCGAGGGTATGCTGGTGGCCGGCATCGTGCGGCAGAACGGTGCGCCGGTCATTCCCTCTGGTGCAGACGCCCTGCAGGAGGGCGACGACGTGGTGATCGTTACCACCGACACCACCCTGCACGCCCTGCGCGACATCGTAAAGTGAGGGCACCGGCATGAATTATAGAATGGTTGCCTTTGTGCTGGGCCGCATCTTTGCAATCGAAGCATGTTTGATGCTTTTCCCGCTGATCTGCGCCATGCTCTACGGCGAGTGGTATCTGCTGCCTGCATTTTTGTTGCCTGCCGCGCTGCTGGCAGTGCTGGGGTTCATCACCAGCCGCAAGACCCCCAAAAACACCACCATCTTTGCCCGCGACGGCCTGGCCATCGTGGCGCTGGTCTGGGTGCTGATGAGTGCCTTCGGCGCACTGCCCTTTGTGATTTCCGGCGAAATACCGTCCTTTATTGACGCTTTCTTCGAGACCGTCTCCGGCTTTACCACTACCGGCTCCACCATCCTGACCGACGTGGAAGCCCTGAGCCACGGCACGCTGTACTGGCGCAGCTTCTCCCACTGGGTGGGCGGCATGGGCGTGCTGGTGTTTGCCATGGCGGTGCTGCCCATGACCGACGGCCGCGCCATGCACCTGATGCGCGCCGAGATCCCCGGCCCGACGGTGGGCAAGATTTCCAGCAAATTGAGCGATAGTGCGAAGATTTTGTATGCCATCTACTTCGCCATGACCTTCATCGAGGTCGTCCTGCTCTGCGCAGGCGGCATGCCGCTGTTCGACTCGCTCATCCACACCTTCGGCACGGCGGGCACCGGCGGTTTCAGCAACAAGGGGCTCAGCGTGGGGGCGTACAATAACCCGTACTTTGAAATCGTCATCGGCGTATTCATGCTGCTGTTCGGCATCAACTTTAACCTCTATTATTTCTTGTTGCTGCGTCGTTTCCGCGATGCCTTCTGCTCTGAGGAAATGCTGGCCTACCTTGGCATCGTGGGCTTCTCCACGGTCACCATCACCCTCAACATCCTGCACCTGTACGACAACGTCGGCACGGCGCTGCGCACGGCGTTCTTCCAGGTGTCGTCCATCATCACCACCACGGGTTATGCGTCGGCGGACTTCAACCTCTGGCCGACCTACTCCCGCATCGTCCTCTGCATTCTCATGTTCTGCGGCGCTTGCGCTGGCTCGACGGCGGGCGGGCTTAAAATTTCGCGTGTCGTCATCTTTTTAAAGGCGGCCAAGCAAGACCTGAACAAGATGCTGCACACCCACGCCGTCACCACCGTCCGCTTTGAGGGCAAGCCCCTGGACGAGAAAGTGCTGCGCGGCGTACACAACTACTTCAACATTTACATGCTGCTGCTCACCCTGTCGGTGCTGCTGCTTTCGTTGGATGGATTCGACATAGTATCGACGTTTACAGCGGTGCTGACCTGCTTCAACAACGTAGGTCCGGGTCTCGAAATGGTCGGCCCCATGGGCAGCTTCGCGGACTTCTCGGCCCCGGCCAAGCTGCTGCTCAGCTTTGACATGCTGGCAGGACGACTGGAGCTGTACCCCATGCTGGCGCTGTTTTCGCCCCGGCTGTGGCGGAAGCGGATTTCTTCTTTTAAAGAAGCCAAAGTTTGATTTTAATAGTTGCTTTCAAGACCTGCCATCTTGCGGCAGGTCTTTCTTTATCGAGGTGTCCGCCGCAGGCAAAGTATAATCTCGTCCCCACTTGCATATACATCACCAAACCAAGGGAGGGGATACCATGCGCCGCAACAAAAATGGGAAAACTGTACCGCAAGATCTGTTCGTTTTTCTGGTGCTGGGGCTGCTGGCGGCGGTGCTGGCAGCGGTGGTGCATCTTTTGTATCACACCGAGTACGCCGAGACCTCCACCCCCAACGATTGCTTTGCCGCCGTCTCGGCCACCGCAACAGGGGAGACTGCCGTGCCCAAAATCGTCTGCCTTACCTTTGACGACGGCCCCAGCGCCCACACGCCGGAAATTTTGGATATACTGGAAAAAGAGCACGTACCAGCAACTTTTTTTGTCTGTGCGCAGGATGCCAACGAAGCGCACCTGGATAAAATTGCCGATATCGCCGCCGCAGGCCACCAGATCGCCCTGCACAGCGCCAGCCACCAGTACAGCAAAATCTATCGCAGTACCGATGCTTTCTGGCAGGACATCAAGCAGCTGCGCCAGGCCATCAGCCCCTACGTGGACGCCGATTCCCTGACCTGGCTGCGCTTTCCGGGCGGTAGCACCAACACGGTCAGCCACAAATACGGCGGCAGCGGCATCATGAAACGGCTGAAAGCCCAGGCTGAGGAGCGCGGCCTGCACTGGATCGACTGGAACGTCTGCGCCGAGGACGCCACCGCCAGCCACCCCAATGCCGCACAAATTTTGCGCAATATCCGGCGGGACGCCGACGGCCGCGACACCTGCGTGGTGCTGCTGCACGACACCAAAGCCACCGGCCAGACCGTGAAAGCCCTGCCTGACATCATCGCCTGGTTCCGGGAGCAGGGTTACACATTTTGTACAGTTTCTCAAATGAATGACTTGCAAAATTAGTTCAAATCGGCTATAATTGAACACAGCAAATCCAAACGCCCAAGGAATCCCAAAGGAGAAACCGCCATGCGCAAGACCGAAAGCCAAAAAATCGCCCTCTGCGGTGTGCTGGGGGCGCTGTCGGTCGTGCTGCTGCTGGTGGGCGCGGCGCTGCAAATCGGCACCTACGCCGCGCCGATGCTGGCCGCGTTCCTGCTCATCCCCGTGCTGGACGAGTACGGCCCCAAGTACGCCCTGCTTTTGTACGCTACTGTGTCGATTTTGTCCGTGCTGCTGGTGCCGGAGCTGGAGCTGGCGTTCTTTTACGTGTTCGTCATTGGCTATTATCCTGTGCTGCGCCAGCAATTGGCACGCATAAAAAGTACGCTGCTGCGTTGGGTCATTAAGTTCGCGGTGTTCAATGGGGCCACGGTGCTGGTTTACCTGCTGCTCTTTGCGCTGCTCGGCCCTGCCATCCTGGACGAGCTGCTGGCCGACGGTGTTGGCATGCTGGCCGCCCTGCTGGCCGCCGGCAACCTCTCCTTCTGGCTCTGCGACCGCGCGGTCGGCGCGCTGACCCGGTATTATAGGTTGATTTTGAAGAAGAAGCTGAAGTTTTTGCATTAAAAGCAGATTCATGCAAATTGGTTTGCAGGGGGCGGCGTCCTCGACGCCCCCCAATGGGCCGATGCAAGCATCGGCCTCTA
>ERZ791741.1781-NODE-1781-length-16783-cov-3.644309_pt1 | contig 16783 bp, 8 predicted proteins | sample MGYA00510040_ERZ791741 | MGnify/ENA primary metagenome ERZ791741 (study PRJEB30046, sample SAMN00791960) | human gut metagenome | study: EMG produced TPA metagenomics assembly of the A metagenome-wide association study of gut microbiota in type 2... | reverse complement strand
GGGCGGTGTAGTCGTCGTACTTGATCACCTCGGCGCGGATGAACCCCTTTTCGAAATCGGTGTGGATGATGCCGGCCGTCTGCGGGGCTTTCATGCCGCGCAGGTAGGTCCAGGCGCGGGTCTCGTCGGCCCCGGTGGTGAAGAACGTTTCGAGGTTGAGCAATTTGTAGGCCGATTTGATCAGGCGCGCCACGCCCGACTCCTCCAGCCCCAGGTCTTCGAGGAACATCTGCCGCTCGTCGAAGTCTTCCAGTTCGGCGATGTCGGCCTCCGTGGCGGCGGCGATGACGAGCATTTCGGCCCGCTCGCCGGCGATGGCCTCCCGGACGGCCTCGGTGTAGGCGTTGCCCGTCGCGGCGCTCTTTTCGTCGACGTTGCAGACGTACAACACGGGCTTGTCGGTCAGCAGGTTGAGGTCGGCGACCAGTTTGCGGTCCTCCTTGTCGAGTTCCACGGTGCGGGCCGAAAGCCCCTGTTCCAGCACCGCCTTGTACTGCAAGAGCAGCTCCACGGCGCGCTTGGCCTGCTTGTCGCCGCCCGAGGTGGCCTGCTTCTGGGTCTTGGAGAGCCGGTTCTCGACGGTTTCGAGATCCTTCAGCTGCAATTCGGTGTCGATGATGCCCTTGTCGCGCACGGGGTCTATCGAGCCGTCGACGTGGGTGATGTTGCCGTTGTCGAAGCACCGCAGGACGTGGATGATCGCATTCGTGTTGCGGATGTTGCCCAGAAATTTGTTGCCCAGACCTTCGCCCTTCGAGGCGCCCTTCACGAGGCCCGCGATGTCGACGATTTCGATCGTCGTCGGGACCACGCGCTTGGGGTTGTCGATCTCCGCGAGGCGGATCAGCCGCCGGTCGGGGACCGTGATCACGCCCACATTAGGCTCGATGGTGCAGAAAGGAAAGTTTGCCGCCTGTGCCTTTGCATTGGACAGGCAGTTGAAAAGGGTCGATTTACCCACGTTCGGCAAGCCGACGATGCCGCATTGTAACGCCATTTATTCGTTTCGTTTATGTTGCTGTCAGACAAATTGCGCTTATCGTGAAACAAGCCCACAAAGATACGAATTTCTTTTCAATAATCGGAGACGCTCGCGGGTAAAAGCGGAAAGGGGGATGGTTTCCGGCTCTGGGCGCGGAAAAAAGCGCTTCTGTCCGTTCCGTTTATCCCTTGGCAAATAAAACCTCTTCGCCAACTGGCGAAGAGGTTTTATTTGCCGGCAGCAAGGCTGGCTATTCGGCCAGCGACCATTCGATCACGACCGGGAAGTGGTCCGAGGGGTATTTCCGGTTGTAACTGTTGTTGACGATGCGCCACGAAACGACCTTCGTGTCCTTCGGCGTGACGAAGACGTGGTCGATGCGCGACGCAGCGGCGGGAGGCGTCGAGATGTATTTGTAGCCGTTGTAGGTGGGCCAGTCTCCGTTGGTCTTGGACGGACAGCGGACGTAGCTGTCGGCAAGGATGCCTGATCCGGCGATCGTTTTGTAGGCTTCGGTGTTTTGGTTCGAATTGAAGTCACCCGTGCAAAAGGCCGGTTTGCCGCCTGCGATCTCCCGGACCTTGGCCACCAGCAGTTTGGCGCTCTCGGCGCGGGCCGTGGTCCCTATGTGGTCGAAGTGCGAATTGAAATGGTAGAATTCCCGTCCGTTCGCGCGGATGCGGAAATGCACCCAGTTGCACATGCGGGGCGAATAGGAGTCCCAGCCTTTGGACCCGGGGGCGGAAGGCGTTTCGGAGTACCAGAACGATCCCATATCCAATACTTCGAATTTGTCCTTGCGGTAGAAAACGGGGTTGTAGTGGCGTCGTTGGGCCGTTTTGTCACCGATGACGTTTTCTCCGACCCAGGTGTATCCGTCGAGGAACGGCTCGATGTCCTTGATCTGGGTCAGATAAGGCTCCTGCGCTCCGAAGATGTCGAACTTCTCGCTCTGGAGTAGTTGGCGAAGCAAATCCCGGCGGGTCGTCCATTTGTTGTCTTGATCGGAAGAGTTGTCGTACTGGATGTTGTAGGTGGCGACGCGAATCGGATCGAGCCACTCTTTTCCAGGTGCAGGGGCGGGTGCGGGATCGTCGTTTCCCGAACTGCACAGCGAGAAGAGCGGCAGGCAGAGCAGGAACAGACTGAAATACGGTTTTCGTATCATTTTTCCGAAAGAGATTGGTTTCGAATTTAAGACGAACTGTTTCCGGTTTTGTCCCCCGGGGAGCGAAAATTTGCTATTTCGCATTTTTTATTCGATTTTTACCGCTTGCAGGGGGACAAACCGGACGGTTTTCCGTTATATCGAATGACCGACCAAACCAATGAACCGAATGTTTCGGCAACGCAAGTACGACACCCGACGAATCGACCGGCAGTATGCCGAAGAGACCGACGTATATGTTATGTTGTATAACAGTTACGCCGATGCGCTCTATGCCTACGGCATGGGGTTCGGTTTCGACAACGAAACGGTCAAGGATGTCATCCACGACATATTCCTCGACATTATGACCCGCCAGGTCGACCTGGGCCGCATCGTCAACATCAAGGCCTACCTTTTCCGGATCGTTCACAACCGCCTGGTCGATCTGCACCGTTCGCGGGTGGACAAATGCGACCTTTCGGACCGGGAGCCGGGATTGCGGGTGTCGCTGACCTCGCTCGACGCGATGATCGAATCGGAGCACGTGCTGCGCATCCGCCAAACGATCGAGTCGCTGCTCAACCAGCTCTCGCCCAAGCAGCGCGAGGCGCTGCTGCTGCGCTTCGTCTACGAGATGGAGTATGACGACATCGCCGTCATACTCGACGCCACGCCCCACGCCGTCCGCAAGTTCGTGTCGAAGGGGCTGGGCAAACTTCGGAAGGGCAGGGAGTGCGGCAAAACGATGAAAATAGCCACTTGACACGGCGGACGCTGTTTTTTGCGGTTCGAGGGGGACAAAACGGCGGATTCGCCGTCATAGGGGAGAGCGCGGCGCCGCAGCCGCAGCATGCAGTTTGAAGATTACGTTGGAATCAATGATAAAACCGGACGATATTAAGAAGCACACGGCGGAGTTCTTCACCTCCGACCCGGACTTCGTTTTGTGGTGTCTCGATCCCGAGCGGGCGCAGGACGGCTATTGGTGCGGTTACACCGAACGCCATCCGCAGGACCTGGTCGAATTCGAGCGCGCCGTGAGCCTGGTGCGCCGTGTGGGCAAGACCCATCCCGCGCTGCCGTCCGTGGAGAAACAGTTGCTGCTCGACCGCATCCTGACCGACCATTACGCCCGGCGCCGTTTTGCAGCCCCTCCCCGCCGCCGCAACCGGACGGCGCTCTTCGCCGCCGCTTCCCTGCTGGTCGCCGGCGTCGTGGCGGCCCTGTTCTGGAGTGCGGATTTCACGGGTTCCGGGCTGCCTTCGGCCGAGGCCTATGAAAACATCACGCTCGTGACCCGCGAAGGCAGCCGCGAGGTGTACGACGACATCGCCCGTATCAGCCTTACGCCCAAGGGCGAAATCCTGATCGACGGCAAGGAGAACGAAGGGGCGGAGACCGATCGCAGGACGCCCCGGCAGGAGGTGCGCGTGCATACGAGTGAGTTGGTGGTCCCCAAGGGCAAGCGCGCACATCTGCAACTCTCCGACGGGACGCGGGTGTGGATCAATTCGGCGTCGGTGCTCCGTTTCCCGTCGGCGTTCGGGGACACGCGCGACGTCTTCGTCGAGGGCGAAGCCTATTTCGAGGTGGCGAAGGATGCGAACCGTCCCTTCATCGTGCACACCGACCATTTTGCGACCCGCGTGCTGGGCACGTCGTTCGACGTGACGACCGCGCCCCGGGCCGACGGTTCGTCGGCCGTGGTGCTGGTCGAAGGCTCCGTGGCCATCGACGTGGCCAACGGCGAATCGGTGACGCTGAATCCTTCGGAACGCTTCTCGATGAAGGACGGCAGCTATTCGGTCTACGAGGTCGATCCCTATAAATACATCAGTTGGAAGGACGGACTGTTGTTCTTCACCTCGAACACGCTGTTCGAAGTCCTGCAAAAGGTGGCTGCGTTCTACAAGATCGAAATAACCTGCTCCGGGGAGATCGGGAGCCGGAAGTGTACCGGCAAGCTGATCCTGTTCGACGACCTGGACGGCACGCTCGACGTGCTCTCCGACATTTTCCGGATCGCCTACGTCCGGGGGCCCGACGGCTCGGTGGCGGTGAGGCCTGCCCCCGACGATTGCGCCGACGCCGTATATCGCTGACAACCAATTCCAGTCTTAAATACTAACCTTAATACTGTTACTTATGAAGAAACTTTTCTTTGTGAGGAGTGGCTCGACATGCCGTATGCTGCGGATTCTTGCGGCGGTGATGCTGTTGCTTCCGGTGAATCTCCAGCCCGTCCGGGCCTCCCGGCAGGACGCCGGGGCCAAATCGTCGCTGACCGTGAAGATGAAGGACGCAACGCTGTCGAGCGTCTTTGCCGAGGTCGAGCGGACCAGCCGCTACGCCTTCATTTACACCGACGACGTGCGGCCGCTGCTCGACCGCCGGGTTTCGGTTTCGGTCAGGTCTGCGACCATCGACGAACTGCTGTCCGCGGTCCTCAAGGGAACGGAGCTGACCGGACGGGTGCGCGAAAGCCAGGTGATCATCTCGAAAGCGCCCGCTCGGAAAAACGCCGCCGTCACCCCCCCCCTCCCGGCTGCGAATTCCGGTAGGGAAATCGTCTTGCAGGGGACGGTGATCTCTTCGGCCGACAACAAGCCCATCGTCGGTGTTTCGGTCTATGTCGAGGGGACGACCGTCGGCGCCACCTCGGACATCAACGGCAACTACACCCTCAAGGTGCCGGCGGGAACGAAACACGTCACCTTCGCTTTTCTGGGCTACGACACCAAGAAGATCGCCGTCGCCGATGTCGAACTGTTCAAGCTCGTGACGCTGATCGAGGCGTCGAACGTCATGGACGACGTGGTGGTCGTGGCCTTCGGCACGCAGAAGAAGGAGAGTTTGGTGGGAGCCGTGCAGGTCGTGCGTCCCAGTACGCTCAAGGTGACGTCGAGCAACCTCTCGACCTCGTTCGCGGGCAAGATCGCCGGCGTCATCTCGACCCAGTCGTCGGGCGAACCCGGCGCCGACGGTGCGAATTTCTGGATTCGCGGCATCTCGACCTTCGGGGCTAACAAATCGCCGCTGCTGATTCTCGACGGCGTGGAGATCGTCTCGGAGATGCTCAACAACATTCCGCCCGAGGCGATCGAGTCGTTTTCGATCCTGCGCGACGCCACGGCCACGGCGCTCTACGGTTCGCGCGGCGCCAACGGCGTAATGATCATTACCACCAAAAACGGCCGCCAGTCGGAGAAGATGGCGATCAACGTTCGTCTCGAGTCGGGCATTTCGATGCCGACGCGCGTGCAGGACATCGCCGACGGCGTGACTTACATGGAGAACTACAACGAGGCGCTGCGCACCCGCACCCCGGCGGGCGAAACTTATGTGCAGCACTTTTCGGACGAGAAGATCACGGGCACGCGCAACCGGCTCAATCCCTACGTCTATCCCGACAATGACTGGTATTCGATGCTTTTCAAGGATTTTACGGTCAACGAGAACATGAATCTCAATGTGCGGGGCGGCGGCAAGGTGGTCGACTATTTCCTCAATGCTTCGATCTTCAACGAAAACGGTATCCTGAAGAAGCCCGCGGAGTCGAAATTCAACACCAACATCAATTCGCAGAAATACCTTTTCCAGGCCAACGTCGGCGCGCAGCTCACCCGAACGACCCGCGTGAGTCTGAAGATGAACACGCAACTGCTTTTCTGGCACCGTCCCGTCGAAGAGGTGAAAGACCTGTTCTACTATACGATGCGCGCCAATCCGGTCGCTTTTCCGGCCATCTATCCCAAAGGCTCCGTGGAGGATCTCGACGACCCGATTTTCGGAAATGCCCCTTCGTGGGACGGTGGTTCTACGGACATCAATCCTTATGCCCTGTTGAGCCGCGGATACGGACAGCGCCATACGCAGTACATCACCACGACCTTCTCGGTGGACCAGGACCTCGATTTCGTCACCAAGGGACTGAAAGTCCGGGGCATGGTCTCGTTCTACAACAAGACCTATGCGGCGACTTACCGTTCTTTTTCTCCCTATTATTACGAAATGACCGACTATACCGACAACGGCGACGGGACTTTCGACTACAACCTGCAAAGCATCGGCACGCCCGGATCGTCCTATCTGGGAACCTCCACGGGGCGGAACGGTTACCGTGAGATCTCGTTGCAGGGGCAGATCGAATATTCGCGCACGTTCGGCAAACACGACGTCAACGCCCTGTTCGTCTACCACCAGAAGGAGAAGGTCGACAATCAGCCCGCCAATGATGAGTACAAGGTGCTCCCTTACCGCGAGCAGGGTCTCGCCGGACGTTTTACCTATGGGTACGACAGTCGCTACCTGATGGAGTTCAACTTCGGCTACAACGGCTCGGAGAACTTCATATCGGGTCGTCGTTTCGGGTTTTTTCCCTCGATCGCCGGAGCGTGGGTCGTGTCGGGCGAACCGTTCTGGGACGGTATCCGCAGCAAGGTGAACCTGCTGAAAATCCGTGCTTCGTACGGCCTTTCGGGCAACGACTATCTGGCCGACAGCAGCAACAACATCGTCCGTTTCCCCTATCTCACGACGGTCAACATGAACAAGGCGCTCTACGTGTGGTTTTCGCCCAACTTCGTCAAGCAGACCGGACACGAGATCAAGACCGTGGGCAATCCCCTGGCCACGTGGGAGGAGAGCACCAAACTTAACGTAGGACTTGAACTGGGACTGTTCGACGCCCTGACGCTGAACGTCGACGTTTACAAGGAAAATCGTACCGGCATCTTCATGCAGCGGCGTTCGCTGCCCTCGACGATGGGCCTTTCGGGCGTCACGCCCTACGGCAATCTGGGTGAGGTGGAGAACCGCGGCGTCGATGTTTCGCTCGAATACAACAAGGCGTTCAACAAGGACCTGCTGGTCTCCGTGCGCGGAACGTTCACCTATGCGCACAACGAGGTGAAGGCCCGCGACGAGGCGAAATACCTGCCCAACAAATACAACTCCGTGCTGGGCAAACCCGTCAATTCGGTTTACGGACTGGTCGCCGACGGCCTTTTCGCCTCGCAGGAGGAGATCGACAACTCGCCCCGGCAGACCTTCATGCCCGATTATCTGCCGGGCGACATCAAATACCGCGACATGAACGGCGACGGCGTGATCGACGCCAACGACCGCACGTCGCTGGGTTATCCCACCGTGCCCGAGATCTTGTACGGCTTCGGCGCCTCGGTCAACTACAAACGCTGGGACTTCTCGTTCTTCTTCCAGGGCACGGCGCGCGTCTCGCTGCGCATGTACGACATGCACCCGTTCCGCGACAATCAGTATTCGGGCTTCAACATGACGCAGTACGTTGCCGACGACCACTGGTCGGAAGCCGATCCCAATCCCAATGCCGCCTATCCGCGCCTGGATTACCGCTACAACGCCAACAACACGCAGACCTCGTCGTTCTGGATCAAGAACGGCAGCTACCTGCGCCTGAAGAGCGTCGAACTGGGTTTCACGTACAAAAGCCTGCGCGCCTATCTGGCCGGCACGAATCTGTTCATCATTTCGCCCTTCAAATACTGGGACCCCGAAATGGGAAGCGGCAACGGCTTGAAATACCCGTTGCAGCGCGTGGTGAAACTCGGCCTTCAGTATAACTTCTAAAATTCGAGCGACATGAAAAAAATCATATCCATTTTGCTGTTTGCGTGCGCCGGAGCGCTTGCCGCGTGCGATTTCCTCGACGTGGTTCCCGAGGGGCAGGCGACGCAGGAGGACATCTTCAAAACCTCCAAGGAGGCCCGCAAGTACCTCAATACGCTCTACACCTACGCCCCCAACATCGCGGCCTACCGCTACATGCCCGACTTCTGCGCCGGCGACGACATTATCACCGCCACCAACGGCCAGACCCGTTATTTTCCCTACAAGAGCATGCTCTACAACGAGGAGAACGCCAGCCAGACCTACTACGGTCTGTGGGACGCGACGACCTCTTCCCCGTCCGGGCGCACGAACTACGACATGTACAAGGGCATCCGCTACTGTTACATTATGATCGACAATATCGACGCAGTCCCGGGCATCTCGCCGTCCGTGGCCGACGAGTTCAAGGGCGAAGCCTATTTTCTGATCGCCTATTACCACTGGGTGCTGCTGACTCACTACGGCCCGGTCATCCTCGTCAGGGGGCAGCTGGACATGGGGCTTCCCGAGGAGCAGGTCTATGTGGCCCGCAGTCCGTTCGACGAATGCGTGACGTTCATCGCCGAGACCTACGACCGCGCGGCCGATTTGCTGCACGGGTATCCGACGCGTCCCGATGCCGACCTGGGGCGCGCCACCTCGGTGGCGGCCAAGGCGATGAAGGCCCGGCTGCTGCTCTATGCCGCCAGTCCGCTCTGCAACGGCAACACGGAGTTCTACGCGCGTTTCCGCAACAACGACGGCACGCCGCTGATGAGCCAGACCTACAATCCCGAAAAGTGGAAGTGGGCGCTCGACGCCTGCCAGGAAGCGATCACGCTGGCCGAGGACAACGGGCACAGGCTCTACGAAAGCCCGAACGCGACTGCGGCTGCAACCGCTGCCGAGCGCGGCGAGATCAACTACCACGACTGCTTCGTCGAACCGCTCTGGAACACGGCCGAGTACCTTTGGGCGATGGGCGACCAGACCGGCATCGAGCACTTGCAGCGTTACGGAGGCGCGCGCCTGAAGCTGCCGTACAGTACCGACGGCTTCTGCATCAACATCGTTCCGACGTTCGAGTGCGTGGAGATGTACTACACGCACAACGGTCTGCCGTGGGACCGAGACCCCGAGACCATGCATATCGACCCCTATGCCTATAATGCCGAAAAGGAGACTGCCAACCTCCATGTCTACAAGGAGCCGCGCTTCTATGCGTCGGTGGGCTACGACCGCGGCAAGTACGCCATCAACGGCGAGGAGTTCATTCTCAAATGCCGCGCCGGCGAGATGCAGGGCAGCGTGCTCGACGCCTCGAAGGAGTACCAGAGCTGTACGGGCTACATTCTCAAGAAGTGGATTCACCGCCAGTCGGCCTTCAACTACGACACCAAGTCGTGGACCTACCGCAAGTACGCCTATCCTTACATCCGCCTTGCGGAACTCTATTTGAGCTATGCCGAGGCCGATTTCGAATACAACGGGTCGTTGAGCGACGCGAGCCTCAATTACCTGAATCTGGTCCGCCGCCGCTCGGGGCTGCCCGATTTCAAGGATTCGTGGGCCTTGGCCGGGGGCATTCCCACCGGCGACGAACTGCGCAAGGTGCTGCACCGGGAGCGTTCGATCGAACTGCTGATGGAGGGCATGCGCTACCACGACCTGCGCCGTTGGAAAGAGGCGGGCGAAGCGATGTCCCGGCGTCCCAAGGCGTGGAACCTCGACGGCAGGACGGCGGCCGATTTCTACCGGGTCTCCACGATGAAGGAGAGCGGCGTCCGCACGTTCGAATCCCCCAAGACCTACTGGATGGCCATTCCGTTGAGCGAAATCAATATCAACTACAACCTCGTGCAGAATCCCGGTTACTAACCTTAATAATCCGATTGCGATGAAGAATCTTGCGATATGCCTCCTGCTTCTGCTGGGAGCCGTAGGGTGCGGCGACGATTACGTCGTCTACGAGACGGTGGACACTATGGTCTGCATCCCGAAGAACGATTTCCAGGTCCTCGAATACGATGCCGCTTCGGGCCAAGCGTGCGTTTACGATCTCTATCTTTACAAGGGCGGTTACAATGACGACGGAATCACCGTGAAACTGGTGGTCGACCCCTCCGTGCTCGATGTCTATAACGTGGAAAGCGGACTCGAACTGAAGGTGATGCCCGACAGGTATTTCGCCTTCGACCCCGAAGTGCGCTTGTCGGGGGACAGGGTCATGGACCGCGCCGAAATCCGCTTCGATGCCGCTTCGATGCTTGCCGACGGCATTGATTCCTCCTATGTGCTGCCGCTTTCCGTCAGGGCCGATGATCAGGGCAAGGTGCGTCCCGAAAAGAACAGCGTAATCATCCGGGTCGTGATGAAATAACCGTGATGCGGAGGAGGTCCGGCCTCCTCCGCATCCTCAATGCAAAAAAATATGTCAAAATTCTACATGCGGCTTCTGTCGGTGTGCCTCGCCGCCCTTGTCCTGGCGGCCTGCTCCTCCTCGGAGGGCGGCGGTGACGACGGCCCGACCGCCGGACAGATCCCCGATAAGGCCGGAATGACGGTGAAGGGAATCGTGAAGGACAGCGCCGGCAATGGCATTGCCGGGGTGGTGGTGAGCGACGGCCTGGAGGTGACGGCGACCGACGAACGGGGGATTTACTATCTGGCCTCCGACCTCGCGCGGCGCAATTTCGTCTTTGTCTCCGTGCCTGCCGACTGCGAGATTCCCGCCACGCAGGGCTGTCCGCGGTTCTACCGCAAAATCGACCGCAAACAGGCCGTCAACCGGGCCGATTTTACGCTGACACGACGCAAGACTCCGTCCGACCGCCATTCGCTGATCGTTATGGCCGACATTCAGCTGGCTGCCGATAACACGTCGGTGGATTCCTATCTCGGTCATGTCGTTCCCGATGTGCTGAAAACCGTGCAGGGGCTTCCGACGGAGGTTTACGGAGTCAGCCTGGGCGACCTGGTCTGGAACGATATGTCGCTTTTCCCGAAGTACCGTCAGGGGCTGGAGACGCTTGGCTTCACGACCTTCAGCCTGCCGGGCAACCACGATCACGATCCGGCCGAGTTGACCGATTCGCTCGCCTTGCAGAGCTACGAACGCTATTTCGGTCCGGCGAACTACTCGGTGAACATCGGGAAAATCCATTATCTGTTCCTCGACAACATCCTTTTCGACCATGCGCCGACCGCCGAAGAGGAGTATACGATCGGTCTTACGGACGAAATTTGCCGTTGGATCGAAGCCGATTTGCGCTACGTTCCGGCGGGCAGCACGCTCGTCGTCTCGTCCCATTGCCCGATTCTCTATCACACGAAGAACACCGCAGCGCGCAACCACCGCAATTTCCAGCGTTTCCTCGATGCGATAAGCCCCTATAAGGTCCATGCCTTCGGGGGGCACAAGCACTACCATGACATTTACCGTTACGACGACGGACGCAAGGTCATGCACTGCATCGCCCGCACGCCGGGCGACCTGTTCATCAACGGCGACGTCAACTGCGACGGCACGCCGCGCGGCTATGCCGTGGTCGAGGTCGATGGCGAACGGCTCTCGTGGTATTACAAGCCGGCGGGCGGGAAGCGCGATATGCAGATGCGCCTCTATGCACCCGGACGCACCAATTCGGCCTGTGTCTATGCCAATGTCTGGGGTTATGACACGGCCTGGAGCGCCGTGGAGTGGATTCCCGCTTCGGGCGGGCAGGCGGTGGCGATGGAGCGGACGCAGCGCACCGATCCCTATTACGAGGAGGTGCTGGCGACGGGTGTGCGCGGAGGGACGCCGACCAATACGTGGCATATGTTCCGGGTCGATCCGGGCAGCGAGCGGGGCGGCATGGTGCGGGTCACCGACAGTTTCGGGCATACCTACGAATCGTCCGTGTCCTGGTAAATACGACATTCGAACAAAACCTTAAATACAACTTCAACGATGAAGAGACTTTTTCTTTTTCTGACCGTCGCGGCAGCCGTTTGCTGTGCGGCGTGCAGCGACGATCCCGAGGTCGCCGAATCCAACCTTTCACTGCTCGAGGATAACGTGACGTTCGATATGTTCGGAGGGCGCAGCGTCCTTGAAATCACGGCCGATTCGCCGTGGACGGTCTCCTGCGACGACGATTGGTGCCGCACCAACGTCGCCGAAGGTTCGCACACGAAGAAGATCGTTCTGACGGTCGACCAGAGTTTCCTGCCCGAGGAGCGCACGACCGCGGTGCGTTTTTACGCCGCGGGCGAAGAGAAGCACACCGTGACCGTGACGCAGGAGAAGTTCGAGCCGATCCTCGTGCTGGCGGAGAACGGCGCCGATATAACCGTCTACGGCGCCGGGAGCGAACCGGCCCTGAACCTGCGTGCATCCGTGGCATGGAAAATCGAGGGCGCGACCGACTGGTGCGCCGTGTCGCAGTCCGAAGGGACGAAAAGTTCGGTCGTGAAACTGTTGCTGACCGACGACGGCGAGGGCGTGCGTCCGCGCAGCGCGACGCTGACCGTCTCCTCCGAGATGGAGGGCGTCGAACCGCAGCAGGTGACCGTCGTGCAGCGGTCGACCGGAGCGAATACGGTCGTGGTCCGGGCGGGTGAAACCCGTGCGTTTCCGGCGCGGCGCACCGACGGCGCGTATGTGAAGGGCGTTGCGGCGGACTGGGTCTGGACCACCGACGCAGAGTTGCTTTCGGGGCTTGACTACGACGCTTCCCGGAATGAAATCACCTGCACTGCGGCCAAGTCGAAGCAGGGCAGCGGGCTGGTCGCGCTGTTCGACGCCGGAGGCGCGGTTGTCTGGTCGTGGCTGGTCTGGGTCGTGGACAAGATGCCTTCGGACGTGACCGTCGGCGGTATCGCCTGGCAGGACCGCAATGTCGGGGCCGAATACCATTCGGCCGACCCGAAGGCCTGTGTGCAGGATTTCCGCTCCTACGGACTGTTCTATCAGTGGGGCCGCAAGGAGCCGTTCATCGGCGCGAAGATCCTCTCGAAGAACAAATATTACGAGGGGCATGCGGAGTATCCCGATGCTTTCGGCGCGATGACGCGCGAGGTGGTTTTCAACGCCTCCCGCACCGCCGGCTGGCAGGTCAGCGGCGAGGAGATGACAGCCGCAACGGCAAACGGCAATCCGACGACGTTCTATACCCGGTCGTCCGCAGCGATGTCCGAAGGCTGGACCGAGGGCGGCAAGGGGCTGAACGATCCCTGCCCGGTGGGATACCGGGTGCCGACGGCGGCCGAATGGCAGTCGCTGCTTGCCTACGTGGACGGCAACGCCGCCAAGAACCAGGACTCGGGCGACACGTACAGCCGCTGGTATGCGCTCAATTCGGGCGGAACCCTCATCGGCCCGTCGACGATGTTCCGCAAGGGCGATAACGGCCGCATCCACTATCCGGGGCGTTCGGCAGCCTATTGTTCGTCGACGCTCGCCGGCGGCAAGCCGCTCCCGATGTACGACTGGAAGGCGGGCGACGCCACGGGCGAGGGGACCTATTACGAACGGAAGATGACCACAGCCTACGGCATGCGCTGCGTGAAGGAGTGACGCCGCTGCGATCGCGGGGGCTTCGGGCGGGAGTGAGTTTATTCCGTTCCGAAGCCCTTTTTTTGCGGTATTTTCATTACCTTCGCATGTCTTTTCAAACTTTTACCGATGAAAAATAGCATCTTTACCGTATTGGCGGCCCTCGTGCTGTATCCCGCCGGGGCGCAGCCCGTCACCCCGCAGGACCGGCGGCGCGCCGCGGAACTGGTCGAACGCATGACGCTCGACGAAAAGATCGGCCAGCTGGTCCAGCAGCGCGGAGGCGGCGCCGTCACGGGACCCGACAAGACGGAACTTTCCGTCGAACGGCTGGTCCGCGAAGGGCGCTGCGGCAGCGTATTCAACATCAAGTCCTTCGAGGAGACCGAGCGGTTGCAGCGGATCGCCGTCGAGGAGAGCCGGCTGGGCATCCCGCTGTTGATCGGCGCCGATGTGATCCACGGTTTCCGGACGATCTTCCCGATCAACCTCGCCGTCGCCGCCTCGTGGGACCCTGCCGCCGCGGAGTCGCTGGCCCGCGTTTCGGCTCGCGAAGCCTCGGCCATGGGCATCCATTGGACCTTTTCGCCGATGTGCGACGTTTCGCGCGACCCCCGGTGGGGCCGTGTCTCCGAGGGCGCGGGCGAAGACCCCTATCTGGGCGCGCGTGTCGCCGAAGCGATGGTGCGGGGCTATCAGGGCGACTTGTCCGACCCCTCGTCGGTCCTTGCCTGCGTGAAGCATTTCGCCGCCTACGGCGCTCCGCAGGCCGGGCGCGAATACCATGCGGTCGATATGTCCGAGCGGGTTTTCCGCGACAGCTACCTGCCGCCTTACCGGGCGGCGCTCGATGCCGGGGCCGCGACGGTGATGACCTCGTTCAATGACCTCGACGGCGTTCCGGCCACGGCCAACCGCTGGCTGATGCGCGACCTGCTGCGCGACGAACTGGGCTTCGGCGGATTCGTGGTGACCGACTACGGCACGATCGGCGAACTGAAAGCTCACGGCGTGGCGGGCGACGATGCGCAGGCTGCCGAACTGGCCCTGCGCGCCGGGGTCAACATGGACATGATGAGCGCCGCCTACCTGTTTCATGCCGCCGAACTGGTGCGGGAGGGGCGTATCCCGGAGTCGCTGATCGACAGCCTTTGCTGCGAGGTGCTGGCCGTGAAGTTCCGCCTGGGGCTGTTCGACGATCCTTTCCGCTACCAGGCGAAGGAGCGCGAGAAGTGCTATTACGCCCTGGAACATCTCGATGCCGCGCGCCGCGTGGCCCGCAGTTCGATGGTGCTGCTGGAGAACCGCGGCGGCGTGCTGCCCCTGAAAAAGGGGAGCCGGATCGCGCTGGTGGGACCTTTCGCCGATTCCCGGTGGGACCTGATCGGCTCGTGGGTTCATTTCGCCGAGGCCGGCCGGACCTCGACCTTTCTCGACGGACTGCGGGCGCGTTTCGGAGCCGACCGTGTGACCTATGCCCGCGGATGCGACCCGCACAAGGCCCTCGAAGGCGGTATTTCGGAGGCGGTGGCCGCAGCCGCGAAGTCGGACGTGGTGCTGGTCGCGCTCGGATTGAAGGCGGGGGAGAGCGGCGAGGCGGCAAGCCTTGCGTCGCTTGCGCTGCCCGACGCGCAGCGTGACCTGCTGGAGAGCTTGAAGCAAACCGGGAAACCGATTGTCGTCCTGCTGGTTACGGGCCGTCCTATGGAGCTGGCCCGTGAAGCGGAACTTGCCGACGCCCTGCTGCTGACCTGGTATCCGGGCACGATGGCGGGCGAGGCGCTGGCCGATGTCGTGTCGGGCGATTACAACCCTTCGGGGCGTTTGCCGATGACCTTTCCCCGCACGGTGGGGCAGATTCCGATCCATTACGACATGAAGAGCACGGGACGTCCGGCCGACGAGTCGGGCAAGCCCAACAAATACACTTCGCGCTATCTCGACGTACCCAATTCGCCGCAGTATTGTTTCGGCTACGGGTTGAGCTACACGACGTTCGGTTATTCGGACCTGCGGGTGCTGACGCCCGAAACCGCCGTCGGCGGCGAGGTTCGCGTGTCGGTCCGCGTGACCAACACGGGCGGCCGCGACGGCGAGGAGGTCGTGCAGCTCTACGTGCGCGATCTGCTGTCCGGTGTGACGCGTCCGGTTCGTGAACTGAAAGGTTTCCGGAAGGTCATGCTTCGCGCCGGGGAGAGCCGCGAGGTGACCTTCACACTGACGCCCGACGACCTTTCGTTCTGGCGTCTCGACAAAAAGTGGGGCCAGGAGCCGGGCGACTACCATGTCTGGGTAGGGCACGACTCCGACTGCACGCTCGGCGGCAGTTTCCGGATCACCGAATGATTCGTCTCTCCGGCACGGCGGCCGACGCCGCGGGTGCGGGACAGCTGCAAGGGAGCAGCGGCTTCGGCCGCCGCTCCCTTTTCCGTGCCCGGCGGGACGGTCCGGATGTCCCGGAAAAACCCGTTCGGAGATGTTTCGGACAAAAGGTTCCGGGGAATGGCTGGGCTTTCGCAAATTTTTTCTACCTTTGGAGGTCAAAACAGTACGCAATGATGGATTTGAAGACGATACGTGCCGAACTGCGCAAGCTGACCGCGATTGTCGACGGCTGGGAGCCTTCCGGGGAGATTCCGGCCCTCGAACGCGACCTGGCGCTGGAAAAACTGCGGACGCTCTACGATGCGGTGCGCTTTACGGAGGTGGAATCCCTTCCGGAATTCCCGGTTGCGGAGACGGAGCCTGCGGCGGCTCCGGTGCCCATCGACCTCGGGGCGGTGCTTTCGCTCGACCCGACGGACGAAGCCGTGTTCGAACCCGGTCCCGATGCCGTTTCAGGACCCGCGTTCGATGCGGAGGCGGAACCCGCAGAGCCGTTTTCCGAACCCGATACGACGGTCGCGGCCGATTCTGCCGGGGCGTTTGCCGGGGGGAATCCCGATACGGAGACGCCCGGAATGGCGGAGCCTGCGGTGTCGGATTCCGAGCCGGAACTTGAGGGGGAATCCGGATTTGAGCCTGATCCCGAAGCGGCGTCCGAAGCCGCATTCGTCGCCGGAGAATCCGAACCGGCCGCCGAATCCGGGCCGGTCGCTGCGCCTGAATCCGAGGCTGCGGCTGAACCGTCTGCGAAGCCGGTCGCTGCGCCCGGACCTGCCGCTGCGGCTGAATCGGCCGTCGTTCCGGAACCCGCTCCTGCGCCAGCTCCGGAACCCGCTCCTGCGGAGAAACCCCAATACATCGCGCCCACGCTGTTCGGGCTGGAGGAGGAGACCGTCCGCCACCGTCACAAACAGCGCGTCATCATGTCGCTCTACGATACGCCCGCGCCCGCCGAAAAGCCGGCTATGGGAAGCAGATCGTCGAGGGTTCGCATTGCGCCGCAATAGGCGGCCTTTTCGTTGTCGGCATTCCAGTCGGAACGGGCATCCCACCACACGTCGAACGCGCCGCTGGAACTCCCGCTGCGGTCGGTCAGTCT
>ERZ791741.1762-NODE-1762-length-16885-cov-3.099346_pt1 | contig 16885 bp, 12 predicted proteins | sample MGYA00510040_ERZ791741 | MGnify/ENA primary metagenome ERZ791741 (study PRJEB30046, sample SAMN00791960) | human gut metagenome | study: EMG produced TPA metagenomics assembly of the A metagenome-wide association study of gut microbiota in type 2... | reverse complement strand
ACCTGCATTCAGACTGTTAAACAAAAAATGCGGTACTGCTGATTTGATATTTCCGGAATACAGAGTTCCTGCTTCTGTGATTCCTACATGAAGTGGATAATTCGTCTTCTCCGCGATCAGTTCATGAGCCTTTGCACACATAAGGACATCCGAAGATTTGATGCTGATCACCAGATTGTCATATCCCAGGTCTTCGATGATATGAACTTTATCCAGCGCACTCTCCACCAGTCCCTCTGCAGTGACCCCATGATATTTCTCCACAAGTTCTTTCTCAAGAGAACCGCTGTTTACACCAACACGAATGGGTATTCCTCGCTCCTTTGCCACATCAACCACTGCTTTGATTCGCTCTGTACTGCCGATATTTCCGGGATTGATCCGGATCTTATCTGCACCGTTTTCCATGGCTGCAATAGCAAGACGATAATCAAAATGGATATCTGCCACAAGTGGTATATGGATCTGTTTTTTGATTTCCTTCAGTGCTTTTGCAGCTTCCATAGTCGGTACTGCACAACGAATAATATCACAGCCAGCCTGCTCCAGTGCCAGGATCTGAGCTACTGTCTGTTCTACATCTTCAGTTTTTGTATTTGTCATGGACTGGATTAAAATCGGGTTGCCGCCGCCAATCTTTCTGTCTCCGATCTGAATCACTTTTGTATGATCTCTGTACATAATTTTCCTCTTCTCTCATTTATAGCAATTCCATAAATTACTGCTGAACAGTTATCTGATTTCCAGAAGTTTTCTCTTCAGTTCTTCTTCCATGCGATGCATTTCCATCTCTGCTGCCTGTCTCTTCTGACGGCCTTCCATCTGGATCCGCATCACATCATCCAGAGTCTGGATCAAATCTGCATTTGTCTTCTGGAGTGTTTCAAGGTCAACTATTCCACGCTCTGATTCTTTCGCTGTCTCAACCGTTACCATATGAAGTGTCTCTGCATTCTTTCTGAGAAGTTCATTGGTAATATCTGTTACCTGTCTCTGTGCCTGTGCCGCTTCTGCAGAGTGAGCAATTCCCAGAGCAAGCACCATCTGACTTTTCCATAATGGAATTGTGTTTACGATCGTTGTCTGTATTTTCTCAACCATTACCGTATCATTATTCTGGATCAGCCGGATCTGAGGCGCTGTCTGCATGGCAATCGTACGGGTAAGTTCCAGATCATGCAGTTTCTTTTCAAATCTGCTGCATTTCTCATCCAGGTCTCTGGCTGCCTGCGCGTCTTCGGGAAGCCCGCTCAGAGCTGCCTTATTTTTCATTTCTGCAAGCTTTCCGTTTCTGGTTTCTTCCAGTTTCTTTTTTCCGGCAAGGATATACATGGTAAGTTCTTTAAAATAATTCAGGTTCTGTTCATACATCTTGTCCAGCATAGCAGAATCTTTCATAAGGCGCACCTGATGTTGCTGAAGAGAATCTGTGATTTTCTCCACATTGGCTTGTGCTTTGTCATATTTGTTTTTCAGATTTTCAATCTTAGAAGTCTGCTTTCTGAAAAATCCAAAGAATTTTCCTAGTTTTTTCCTGTTTTATTGCGTTTCTTCTGCTTTTTCTTCTTTTTCCACAGAAGAAATCGTTTGAGATTGATTTCCTTGATGTGGGACAGGGAGACGGTATTTATCTGTGCACGGGCGGCGGGACTTCCATGTTTATCGATGGTGGGAGCACCGATGTGAAACAGGTGGGAAAGTACCGGATTCTGCCGTTTTTAAAGGCAAAAGGAGTGTCAGAGATTTCTTACTGGTTTGTCAGTCATACGGATACCGATCATGTGTCCGGTCTTAAGGAGGTTCTTGTGTCCGGATACCGTGTGGAGTATCTGGTGTTTGCAAAAGCAGTGGAAAAAGAAGCAAAGACAAAAGAGCTGGCAGAACTGGCCCGCAGCCATGGAACGAAAGTGCTTTATATGCAGGCGGTTACTACAATTTGATACTATATGATGTAAACGGTATCATTTTGTAACATTTCAAAGTACATATTGTATTTTCAAATAGCACAAGATATACGATTAGCCTATTAATATATAGTATTGAATTAATAAATAATTGTTACAGATAATATTAATATACATTATTATAGATATTGAAATTTGCATTAAGTTTTGTTATAATGTATAAACGCTTAAAGAAAGGGGCTGATATTATGCCAATTCGTATTGACGATGAATTGCCGGCTAAGCAAAACTTGGAAATAGAGAATATATTTGTTATGAGCAAGTCAAGGGCTAATATGCAGGATATCAGACCTTTGAAAATCATTATACTTAACCTAATGCCGACAAAACTTGAAACGGAAACGCAGCTTTTGAGATTGCTAAGTAATTCTCCTTTGCAGCTTGATATTGATTTTCTCCAAGTTAAAAGCCATAAGGCAAAAAATGTTTCAAGAATACACATGGCAAAATTCTATAATACATTTGATGATATAAAAGACAACAAGTATGACGGAATGATTATTACGGGAGCACCCGTTGAGCATCTTGAATTTGAAGAAGTTGACTATTGGGACGAGCTTTGCATGATTATGGAATGGAGCAAAAAAAATGTTTACTCCACCTTTCATATTTGCTGGGGCGCTCAGGCAGGGCTTTACTATCATTACGGTATTAAGAAATATCCGCTAAAAAAGAAAATGTTTGGCGTATTCCCTCACAAGTCACTTGACATTACCCATCCGCTTATGAGAGGGCTTGATGATGTTTACTATGTTCCTCATTCAAGACATACAGAGACGAGGCTTCAGGACATTGCGCTTGTTAAACAGCTTCAGGTTATTTCATACAGCGAAATATCGGGCGTTCATATTATATCCGATATGGATTGCAGGCAATTTTTTGTAACAGGTCACAGCGAATATGACAGAGACACACTTGCCAAAGAATATTTTAGGGATAAGGAAAAAGGTCTTGATATTGACGTGCCTTATAATTATTTTCCTAATGATGATGACAAGTCCGTTCCGATTATGAGCTGGAAGAGTTCGGCGAATATAATATTCAGCAATTGGCTTAATTATTTTGTTTATCAAAAAACGCCGTATGATTTGGCGCAGTTATAATATCATATACAGTAATACCCCCGACACAATCAAGTGTCGGGGGTATTTTTTACTTTGTTTTGACCGTCTTAACCTTTGACCAAGAGGAATAAACCTTTTTGCCGTTTACTGTTTTATATGTACGGATACGGACATAATACTTTTTCTTAGCCTTAAGTTTTTTAATAGTTACTTTCGTTGTCTTTTGCTTTTTAACGGTAGCGGTTTTCTTGTTTTTCTTGAATTTCTTGTCTGTTGCAACCTGTACTTGATAACCTTTTACACCGCTGACCTTTTTCCACTCAACAGATACTGCCTTTTTAGCCGCTTTCACCTTTTTAAATTTAGCTGATTTTGGCTTTAAAACAGGTTTAGGCGCAGTTGTAGTAGGCTGAGGCTGAGTTGGGGTTGGTGTAGGTGTTGGACTTGGCTGAGGTCTTGGTTGTGGTTGAGGGGTAGGTACTTTTTCATTAATTGTACCATCAATACAATGAATAGTTGCTTTTTTTAAGACATCGTTTGTATTTGTTATTTCAATTTTATTCCAATCACTTATAGTAGAAAGATAATATACATCTTTTAAGTCTGTGCAACAATAGAATGCATATTGCCCAATCTTTGTCACACTACTTGGCATTGTTAAACTTTTTAAGTTTGTACATTCGAGAAATGCATAATCACCAATGCTGTTAATTTTAAATGCATATCCTTCATAAGAAACGCTTTCAGGAATTGTTAATATTTCAGGATTTCCGGGATATTTATTTATTTGAGCTGTATAATCATTATAAATATTATATACAACATTATCTATTATAACTTCGTTCCCGTTTCCTAAAATTCCATCTGTACATTTTATAATAGCTTTCGTCAAGTTTGAATTATTAGAATCTACATTAATTGCTTTCCATTGAGCAACTGTTCCGTTATAATTAACTTCATATAATTGCTCGCAATTAAGAAATGCACAGCTATCTATGTAATTAACACCATTGCCCATTGTTAAAGTTACAAGTTCACATTCAAAAAATGCGTGATCACCGATACTTGTTACACTATCAGGTATTGTTATGTTTTTTAAACTTGAACACCTGTAAAATACTTCATCGCCAATACTTGTTACGCTGTTTGGTATTGTTACATTTGTTAAGTTTTCACAATAACTAAATGTTCCATATTCAATACTTGTTACACTATTAGGTATTGTTACGCTTGTTAAGCTTGAACAATCACTAAACGCCGCAGCACCGATACTCGTTACATTATTTCCTATTGTTACACTTGATAAACTTGTGCATTCAGAAAATGCAGAATTTCCAATTTCGGTTGACCTTTTTTCTGCCGAATCATTATTTCCAATTGTCACATTTGCCAAGCTTTTGCAACCATTAAATGCACCCTCGCCAATACTTGCAACACTAGCAGGTATTGAAAGATTTATTAAGTTTGTGCCATAAAAAGCATAATTATCAATACTTGTTACACTATGAGGTATTGAAATACTTGTTATGCTTGTGCACTCATAAAATGCATGATTACAGATACTTGTTACACTATCAGGTATTGTTATGTTTTCCAAGCTTGAGCACCTACAGAAAGCGTCAGAGCCTATCATTGTTATACTATTAGGAATTGTTACATTTGTTAAGCTTTTACAATTATAAAATGCACCATCTCTAATAACTGTAACACTATCAGGAATTGTTACACTTGTTAAGCTTGTGCAATCATAAAATGCTTCAATTCCAATACTTGTTATGCTGTTTGGTATTGTTACACTTGTTAGGCTTTTGCAGCCATAAAATGCACAATTGCGAATACTCGTAACTGCTTTACCAACAATAGTGGACGGTATATTAATTGAAGTTGCAGAACTGGTACAACCTGTTATTTCAATAGTTCCGTCTTCCTTTTCTTCATAATAAATATTTCCGTATTGTGAAGAATCTGCATACGCTGTTAAATTCAATCCTGAGGTAATGGTTAATAACATTGCTAAGGATAGAATTAAGCTAAAAATCTTTTTCATTTCTCTGTACCTCTTTAATAAAATTTTTACAATATAAAAATTTTATCATACGCATATTAAAAGTTCAATATGTTACCGAAGTGTAGAGTGATTTTTACACAAGTCGTTCACACCGTTAAATTCACGTAAAAAAATAAAGGCACTATGTTTGAAAAAAGCATAGTGTCTTATTTTACTCTACATATTTACGAAGCTTTTGGAGGAGGGATTTTTCTTTGCGGGAAACCTGCACCTGAGAAATGCCGAGTGCGGCAGCAGTTTTGGCTTGAGTGAAGCCCTTATAATAGCGCATATCAACTATTGCCTTTTCCGTATCGTCAAGAAATTTAAAAAGTCGGTGAACAATTAAGCGATTAAAAATCTCATCACTCTCATCAACGGGTACATCTATAGTATATTCACCGTCATCGCTTGAAGTGCTGAGTGATACCATAGGAGCAATAACGCCCAAAATTTCAGGTATTTCCTCAGGCGGACAATCAAGAAGATTAGACAATTCTGTGACAGTCGGCTCTCGCATTTTATCATTAATAAATTTTTCACGAAGTGATTGAGCCTTAATAGCCTTTTCCTTTAAACTTCGGCTGACTTTCACTGCGCCGCCGTCACGAAAAATACGTTTGATTTCGCCCATTATTACGGGAACGGCATAAGTTGAAAAAGCAAAGCCACGGCTTTCGTCAAAATTATCAACCGCTTTAATCAAGCCTACGCAACCGCTTTGGAATAAATCGTCATAGTCAACCCCTCTGCCCTTAAAGCGATTGGCAATAGAATGAACCAAGCCGATATTATTCTCAATCATTTTATCACGGTCTGTTACCATTTTGATTTGCCCTCAATTTTTTTAGAAAGGGTTACGGTTGTGCCAAAGGTCAGCTTAGACTTAACGTTTATTTTATCGCAAAAGCTTTCCATAACAGTAAAGCCGAGACCTGCACGGTCACCCTCACCTGTTGTAAAAAGCGGAGTCATTGCCTGAGAAACATCTACGATTCCGCAACCCTTGTCCCTTATTACAATTTTCACTGTATTGTCGTCAAAAAGTTTTCCCGATATAAATATTTTGCCGTATGTATCCTTATAAGCATGGACTATGCAGTTTGTCACCGCCTCGCTGACTGCCGTTTTTAAATCTGCGATTTCCTCAAGTGTTGGGTCAAGAGGGGTTACAAATGCGGAAACGGCAACACGTGCGAAGGCTTCATTTACACTTTTACTGTCGATTGTAAGTTTAAATTCATTAATTAGCTTTTTTGTATTCATTTTCATTCTCCTTAATTTTTGCAATTGATGAAAGACCTGCAAGTTCCATAATTTTTTTAGTTTGCAGGGTTACGTTTTTAATTTCGATTTGGCAAGCAGGATTAATGCTTTGAAGCAATCTGTATCTGCCCATAACAAGACCTATTCCGGAGGAGTCCATAAAGCTGACATTTTTAAAATCGAGAATTAAAGTCTTCGGCTTTACAAACATAAGGGTATCATCTATTTTTTCCCTAACCTCGCCTGCCGTATGGTGGTCTATTTCGCCGATAAGATAAGCAATAACAACACTACCGCTGCTTTCAATCGTAACGTTCATATTTTGTCACTCCAATAAAAAAATACCAATCTGCGATAATACTAACAGATTGGTATTAAATAATTTATCAAAATTTGTATTTAATTTAATTCTTTTCTAATTTGCCGATAAAGATAAAACGAGCCACATACAAGTGAGAGATTATTTTGCTTAGCAAGCGTGATTGCTTTTTCGGCATTATCGATTGTAAAAACATTATCACAATATTTTTTTGCAACTAAAGCAAGTTCACTTGCACTCATTGAGCGAACGTTATCAACCTGTGTTGCATAAATCGCTTTACACTTAGGAGCAATTAATGATAAATAAGCATCAACATTTTTATCCTTCATCATTGCAACAACGGCAACTTCATTATTAATTTTAGGTGCAAGAGCACGAGCCGCATCCTCATTATGGCCGCCGTCAACAAGGATATTGCCGACTTTACTTTGCCTTGCCGGAAGGTTTGGATTTTTAGCCTCAATATCTAAGCCGATTTCATTTAAAGCCGCCTGAGCACAAGCAATATCATTTTTCAAAACATCGCCAAAATCATTTATTTTAATAAGTTTTGTATTATTATCACTGCACACTTTTTCGAAAATGCGCTCACATTTAGGGTTGGGATAAAGAATACAAACTGAATCAGGCTTAATAATTCCGGATTTTTCAGCCGCAATTTCATCAAGAGTGTTGCCGAGAAAGGCTGTATGGTCAATTGCAACCGATGTTATAATCGAAATATTCTTTTTCTCAACATTTGTAGCGTCGCCCTTACCGCCCATTCCACATTCTACAACGGCGAAATCCACATTTTCGTCTGCAAAATATTTATACATAATAGCAGTTACAAGCTCAAATTCGGTAGCATCGCAATTGATATATTTTTCTACATAGAATGCAAATTCTTCCTCGGTAATCATATTGCCGTTAATTTTTATTTGCTCACGGTAATCTTCAGTCCAAGGAGAAGTAAAAAGACCGACCTTTTTGCCTGATTTGATAAGTGCATTTGAAAGTGCGGCAGCAGTAGTACCCTTACCGTTAGTGCCTGCAATGTGGATGACATTTATCTTATCCTGAGGATTATCCATTTTATTCAAAAGCTCATAAATACGAGTAAGCCCCGGTTTAATACCGAGGCTTTGCTTTTGAAGTATTAAATTCAAAGCGTTATCGTAATTCATTTATTTACCCAAAGAATCAATAGAATTTTTAATATTTGCAATCTTATCCTCAAGCTTTGCGGCATCCTCTTTGTTTTGATTAACTACCTTTTCGGGCGCTTTATTAACAAATCCCGGATTAGAAAGCTTTTTATTGATAAAGTCAAGCTTGTCCTGCGCCTGAGCAAGTTCTTTTTCAAGACGCTTACGCTCTGCCTCAAAATCGACAAGGTCACCCATTGGAATATAAATCTTGGCGTTATCGGTAACGATTGTTACGGTATTGCCGAGATTGTCAAAGCTTGATTTAACCTCAACATCATTTGAAGAAGCAAGGCGTTTAATAAAGTCAACACCTGCAGAGAAAAGTTGTGTTTGCTCAGTTTCAACATAAACCTTAGCTTTTTTGCTTGGAGGAATATTCATCTCTGCTCTACGGTTACGAATAGCACGGATAGCACTCATAAGAATTTCCATCTTAGCCTCATTTTCGGCAAAGCAAAGGCTTTCGTCATATTCTACCCACTTTGAAATCATAATCGATTCGCAGTCGTGAGGAATAGCCTGATATATTTCTTCGGTAATAAACGGCATAAACGGATGAAGAAGCTTAAGAATATCGGTAAGTACATAGACAAGAACACTTTTAGCAGTATCCTTTGCCTTTTCGTCATCACCTTGAAGTCTGATTTTTGCAATTTCGATATACCAATCGCAGAAAACGTCCCAAATGAAATCATAAAGCTTTTGAATAGCAATTCCAAGCTCATATTTTTCAAGGTTATCGGTAACATCTTTAGCAAGGGTATTAACCTTAGATACAATCCATTCGTCCTCAACTGCAAGGTCACTTGGAAGTCCGTTATATTTGAAATCATCTGTAAGATACATCAATACAAAACGAGCAGCATTCCAAAGTTTATTTGCAAAGTTACGTGACGCCTTAACCTTTTCGTCTGAAAAACGCATATCATTACCAGGTGAATTACCTGTTGCAAGAGTAAATCTCAATGCATCTGCGCCGTATTCATCAATAACCTCAAGCGGGTCAATACCGTTGCCGAGAGATTTAGACATCTTTCTGCCCTGAGCATCACGTACAAGACCGTGAATAAGAACGGTATCAAACGGTGCTTTATCGGTATAAGCGAGGCCTGAAAAAATCATACGGGAAACCCAAAAGCCGATAATATCATAGCCTGTAACAAGGGTATTGGTAGGATAATAATGTTCTAAATCTTCTGTCTTATCAGGCCAACCGAGAGTTGAGAACGGCCAAAGAGCAGATGAAAACCAAGTATCCAATGTGTCTGAGTCTTGATGAATATTTTCACTGCCGCAATGCGAGCACTTGCAAGGGTCCTCTTTGGAAACGGTTGTAGCGCCGCAATCATCACAGTACCAAGCAGGAATTCTGTGACCCCACCAAAGTTGACGTGAAATGCACCAATCACGAGAGCCACGCATCCAGCTCATATAATTTTTCTTAAATCTTTCAGGAACGAATTTAATATCGCCGTTTTCAACAGCGTCGATAGCCGGACCTGCAAGAGGGTCCATTTTAACAAACCACTGCTTTGAAACCATAGGTTCAATATTAGTGTGGCATCTGTAGCAAGTACCTACATCGTGTTTAAGCGGCTCAATTTCTTTAATATATCCGCCTGCTTCAAGGTCTGCAAGAATAGCCTTTCTTGCTTCAAGAGTAGTCATACCTGCATATTTGCCGCAATCGAGTACCTCAGGCTCGTTTTGAGTTGCCTTACCGCTTTTAATAATTTCATCGGCAGCCTCTTTATCAGCCTTGCCTGTCATATGACCGTCATAAGTGAATGTACGGATAATAGGAAGGTTATGACGAAGCCCTACCTCAAAGTCGTTAGGGTCATGAGCAGGAGTAATTTTAACAACACCTGTACCCTTAGTCATATCTGCATGCTCGTCACATACAATAGGAATTTCCTTATTTAAAAGCGGAAGAATAACGTGACAGCCGTGGAGATGCTTATATCTTGGGTCGTCACCGTTAATTGCAACTGCGGTATCGCCGAGCATAGTTTCAGGACGTGTAGTTGCGAGTTCAAGCTTTTCGCCTGTTTCCTTAACTTCATAAAGAAGATGCCAGAAATTAGAGTCCTTTTCCTCATATTCAACCTCGGCATCTGAAATAGATGTATTACAATGAGGGCACCAATTTACCATACGGTTACCACGATAAATAAGGTCCTTTTCATAAAGGCCTACAAATACTTCTCTTACAGCCTTACTGCAACCCTCGTCAAGAGTGAAGCGTTCTCTGTCCCAATCGCAGGACGAGCCCATTTTTTTCAATTGTTCAATAATTCTGCCGCCGTATTGTTTTTTCCAATCCCAGGCACGTTCAAGAAATTTTTCACGTCCGAGGTCATCCTTAGTAATGCCCTCTTTACGCATAACCTCAACAATCTTAGCCTCGGTTGCGATAGAAGCATGGTCGGTGCCGGGAAGCCACAATGTATCGTAGCCTGCCATTCTGTGATAACGGATAAGAATATCCTGAAGTGTATTATCAAGTGCATGGCCCATATGAAGCTGGCCGGTAATATTAGGAGGCGGAATAACTATTGTATAAGTCTTTTTGCCTTTTTCTCTTTTAGCGTGAAAATACTTTTTATCACACCAAAACTGATAGGTACGGTCCTCAACCTCGCTTGGGTCGTACTGCTTTGCAAGTTCTTTTGCCATAACGTTCTCCTTTATAATATGGTAGAATTTTATAAAAAAACAGCTTCCGCCTCAAATTGAGACGAAAGCGAAAAATTCCGTGGTACCACTCAAATTGCATTAATTAAACATAATGCCACTCAAATCCTTAACGCAGATATACGGACAAGACTACTTAGTTTCACCTTGCCGGCTCAAAAGCTACCTTCACCTACCGCATCTGCACTCTTCCACCAAACGAGCACTCTCTGAAAGAATAAGCAAGCTACTCCTCTTTTTCACAGCCGTTACAATATGCAAATATATTAGCAAAAAAAGTATTAAATGTCAAGCAGTGCATATAAAAAACGGATAAGGAAAATCCCTATCCGTTTTATTCTATCCTAAAAATATTATCTATCCTCACGGAAGTATGAAAGACCAAGCGATGCAGGTGGCTGATCCTCCCTCTTCTTTCTTACGCTTACGATTACAAGAACAATTATAGTTACAATGTAAGGAAGCATTTTGAAAAGTTCCTGAGTGCTCATTTTAAGACCGGGAATAAAGAGGTAAACAATATAAAGTCCGCCAAAAAGAATTGAACCTAAAATACCGAAATCAGGCTTCCAAATTGCAAAGATAACAAGTGCGATTGCAAGCCATCCTCTGTCGCCGAAGCCCTCATTTGACCAAACACCGTTAGCATAATCCATTACATAAAACAGACCGCCGATACCTGCGATAACGCTGCCGATTGAGGTAGCAAGATATTTAGACTTAGAAACATCAATACCTGCTGCATCTGCTGTTGCAGGATTTTCACCTACAGCACGAAGATGAAGTCCGCCACGTGTTTTCTTAAGGAAGAACGCAACCAAAAGAGCAATTACAATAGCGGCGTAGGTTAAAAAACCATAGTCGAGGAATATTTTTCCAAACCAACCGGTAGTTGAAGCGATAGGAAGTTTTTTAGTGAAAAATGCACTTGTTCTTGTAAGGGCAACAGACGGAATATCACTTCCTGTAATTTTAACAAGTGATGAGCCGAAGAAGTTACCGAAACCGACACCGAAAGTCGTAATTGCAAGACCGGTTACATTTTGATTTGCACGAAGAGTTACCGTTAAGAAGCAGTAAATAAGGCCTGTTAAAAGAGAGCCGATGATTGTGCAAAGAAGCGGAATTAAAACTGCAAGGAATGGGTTAAGGTCATTTGCGCCCATTGACTCCTCATAAAGAAAAGCACCGATAACACCGCTGATACCGCCGACATACATAATACCCGGAATACCGAGGTTAAGGTTACCTGACTTTTCAGTAAGGATTTCACCTGTCGAACCGTAAAGAAGCGGTATACCCTGCATAATCGCACGTTGGATAAAAGTAATTAATGTAGTCATATTATTTACCCTCCTTATGCGCTTTGCGGAAATTAATCTTATAGTTAATAAAGAACTCACTGCCGATAATAAAGAAAAGGATTATGCCGGTAATGATTTCACTGAATGATTCATTAAGTCTGTATACGGTTGCAATCTCTGTTGCACCCTTATCAAAAAACACAAGCAAAAGAGAAGTAAGCACCATATAAATAGGGTTAAACTTAGCAAGCCAAGATACCATAATGGCAGTAAATCCCCTGTTATCCGCAGTAGTGGTTGTGATAGTATGGTCAGTACCGCCTACAAGGAGAAGACCTGCGATACCGCACATTGCGCCTGAAAGGAGCATTGTTCTGATAATTACTTTCTTAACATTAATGCCGATATATTTAGCGGTATTTTCACTTTCACCTACAACAGAAAGCTCATAGCCGTGCTTGCTGTATTTAAGATAAATATACATAAAGATTGTGAGTGCAAGAACAATAAGAATATTAAGCAAATATTCTTGATTTCCAAGCTGAGGCAACCATCCGGCGTGGCTCATTTGGTTAATAATACCTATCTTACCCGAACCTTTAGGAACTTCCCACACCATAACAAAGTATGATACAAGCTGAATACCTACATAGTTCATCATAAGGGTAAAGAGCGTTTCATTAGTATTAAACTGAGCCTTAAAGATAGCAGGTATAACAGCCCAAATTGCACCTGCAAGCATACTTGATATAATCATTACGATAATAAGAAGCGCATTAGGAATTTTACCGCCGAGGCAGATCATACAAGCCGCAGTAGCAAGACCGCCGACAAGCACCTGACCCTCACCGCCGATATTCCAAAATCGCATCTTAAATGCCGGTGTCAACGCAAGCGCAACGCAAAGAAGAATTGCAAGGCTTTGGAGAAGATTCCAAACACGTCTTGAAGTACCAAACGCACCGTCAACCATAGTGGCATAAACGCTGATAGGGTTTTGATGGGTTAAAAGCATTGTTACAGCACCGCTTACGATAAGAGCGGCAAGAATTGAGACAAGGCGAATAAGCCATGAATAATACCAAGGCATAGACGCTCTCTTGCTTATATGAAAGAGAGGCTCGTGAACCTTTTGTTTATTGCTCATATTATGAATCCTCCCTTTCTGTCTTAGTCATTAATAATCCGATTTCCTCTTTAGTAGCATTTCTGCCGTCGAGCATACCGGTAATTTTACCCGAATTTATAACCATAATTCTGTCGCAAAGCTCAACAAGAACGTCAAGGTCCTCGCCTACAAATACAACAGCAACGCCATTTTCCTTTTGCTTTGTGAGAAGATTATAAATTGTGTAAGAAGAGTTAATATCAAGACCTCTTACAGGGTAAGCCGCCATAAGTACCTTTGGATTAGCGGCAATCTCACGGCCTACAAGTACCTTTTGAACGTTACCGCCCGAAAGACGTCTTACAGGAGTGGTAGCGCCCGGTGTAACTACCTCAAGGCTTTCAATAATTTTTTCGGCAAGTTTCTTAGGATTTTTTCTGTCAAGAAAAGCGGAATTGCCCTTTTTATACGAACGAAGCATCATATTATCGATAATGTCCATATTTCCTACAAGGCCCATACCGAGTCTATCCTCAGGAACAAACGAAAGCCTTACGCCGAGTTCTTTAATTTGAGTAGGGGTTTTAGCCTTAAGGTCCACCGTTTCGCCCTCAGGGGAATGATAAAAAATCTCACCGCTTTCAGGCTTTTGAAGACCTGCTATGGTTTCAAGCAGTTCTCTTTGACCGCTTCCGGCAATACCGGCGATGCCGAGAATTTCACCGCTTCTGATATCAAATGAAATATCATCAACAGCCTTAACTCCCTCGGCATTAAGAGTAGTTACATTCTTAAGTTCAATTCTGTTTTGCGGATTAACAGGAGCCGTTCTTTCTATATTAAGTGATACCTTTTTACCAACCATCATTTCGGTAAGCGATTGCTCGGTAGCAGATTTAGTATCCACAGTTCCGATATATTCGCCCTTACGCAAAACCGCAACTCTGTCGGTAAGCGACATAACCTCGTGGAGCTTATGTGTAATTATAATAATTGATTTTCCGTCTTTTTTCATACGACGTAAAACATCAAACAATTTTTCAGTTTCTTGAGGTGTAAGAACAGCGGTAGGCTCGTCAAGAATAAGAGTCTGCGCACCTCTGTAAAGCACCTTAACAATTTCAACAGTCTGCTTTTCGGAAACAGACATTTCATAAACCTTGCTGTCAAGATTAATATCAAAACCGTATTTGTCGGTAATTTCTTTTACACGTTGTTCAGCTTTCTTTAAGCTGTATTTTTCTTTATCTTTAATACCGAGAACTATATTCTCGGTAGCAGTAAATACATCAACAAGCTTAAAATGCTGATGTACCATACCAATGCCGTATTTAAACGCATCTCTCGGTGATTTAATAACTACTTCCTCACCGTTTACAAAAATTTGACCCTCATCAGGGAAATAAATGCCGGAAAGCATATTCATAAGAGTGGTTTTACCACTGCCATTTTCACCCAAAATGGCTAAAATTTCACCTTTTTTAACCTGCAGATTAACGTCCTTATTAGCAACAATCTGACCGAAAACCTTGGTGACGCCTTTTAATTCAATTGCAAAAGTATCACTCATATTTTCCTCCGCAAAAATTTAATATCACTTAAAACAATACTACCGTGACCGTACTTTTTAGGGTACGGCCACGGGTTTAATTATAAAATATAACTAAGATTTATTTAATTACATTTTTTCGTTAAGAAGCTTAATACCGTCAATCTTAACGTCAAAATATGGAGCTGAACGGAACTTTGATTCCTTGAATGCGCCTTTTTCAATAACTTCTGTATCAGGTGTGTACTTATCATCTGTATCAACATCAGCCTTATAAGAATCAAGCTTTTTGCCGTCAACAGTAAATGTTGAAGTATCAAATACCTGAAGAGAACCGTCCTCAAGCTTAGCTTTAGCTTCATCAATAGCCTTCTGAGTACCAGGAGCAGCAGCCTTTTCGTTTACATCTGTAAGAAGAACCGAATTAGTAGCAAGAGTACCTGTCCAGTCAGCATCAATCTTGTCGCCGTTCATAACAGCCTTGATTGCATATTCATAGTAAGGAGCCCAGTTAACTCTTGAAGAAACAATAAATGTGTTAGGGCAAGCGCTTACTGTTGAGCCGTTGTAAGAAACGTTAGGAACACCTGCTGTTTCACAAGCTGTAGGAGCACCCATTGAGTCAGCATGCTGACTGATAAGCTTACAGCCGTTAGCGATAAGGGTATTGGCAGCTTCCTTTTCAGCAGCTTCATCATACCATGAACCTGTGAACTGAACTTCCATAGTAGCGCTTGGGCATACTGAACGAGCACCAAGGAAGAATGAAGTATAACCTGAAATAACCTCAGCATAGGTGTATGCACCTACATAACCGATTTTAGCATCTTTAGCTTCAAATTTGCCGTCTTTAATCATTTGATTAAGTTTCATACCTGCAGCAATACCTGCAAGATATCTGCCTTCGTAAATTGAAGCGAATGCATTGTGATAGTTGTCAAGACCTTCTGTATGAGCTCTTGTACCTGTTGAATGGCAGAACTGAACTTCAGGATGCTTCTTAGCAACTTCAATAATGTAAGGCTCGTGACCGAAGCTGTCGGCAAAGATGATTGAGCATCCCTTGTCAACAAGGTCTAAAGCAGCCTCTGTGCATTCCTGACCTTCAGGAACATTAGTCTTGTAAATCTTGTTTTCATCAGCAATTCCGAGAGTCTTACAAGCTTCGTCAGCAGCTGTGATGAAGTTCTTATCGTAAGTTGAGTTCTCATCGTGAAGGAAAATAAATCCTACCTTCATGTCTGATGATGCAGATGCCTTAGTTGTTGTATCCTTTGTATTTGCGTCTTTTGAAGAACAACCGGCAAATACGCCTACAACAAAGAGAACTGAAAGAACAACTGCAAGAATTTTCTTTGTGAGTTTCATTTGTCTTACCTCCGTACAAATAAATCAATTTATTATAAGGTGATGACACCGAATAACCAAAACAAAAAAACGATTAATCTCTGAAATAAACCTTGCCTGTTTCATGGTCCATACTTTCAACAATAGCAAGAGATTCAACCTTAATACCGTTGCTCCTGAGTTTATCGCCGCCGTGCTGGAAACCTTTTTCAATAACAACGCCGCAACCTGCAAGTGATGCACCGCTGTCATTAACAAGTGCGATAAGACCGTTGAGCGCATTGCCGATTGCAAGAAAATCATCAACAATGAGGACCTTATCGTTTTCATCGAGAAATCGTTTTGACACAATAATATCGTATGTAGTGCCGTGAGTGAAGCTCTCAACCTTAGAGGTATACACATCGCCGGCAATATTTTTAGTTTTTGTTTTCTTTGCGAAAACAAGCGGACATCCAAATTCCTCGGCAACAAGCGCACCGATAGCTATGCCCGACGCTTCGATAGTAAGGATTTTGTTAACGCCGTCGTCCTTAAACAAGCGGTGAAATTCCTTTGCGATTTCCCTCATAAACGGAATATCAATTCTGTGATTTAAAAAACCGTCTACCTTAAGAATATTACCCTCGTAAACTTCGCCTTCATTTAATATCTTCTGCTTTAAAGAATCCATACTTTGTACCACCGAAAATAATGTTTAATAATAATGTGTGTATATATTATTACTAAATTACAAATTTTGCAACTATTCTTTTAAATTTGACACCAAATTTTAATATTTTCTTTGTTTATATTAAAAACAAGGCATATATTAGGTATGATATTTGTATATATTGCATATATGTAAAGCAAAGCGCTTTACACAAAGGTATAGACTAATCGGGAATTATATGATAATATAGGCAAGGTGATATTATGGAAAGCAAAAAAATCGCAATAATTGTAAGCATATTTATAGTTATATTTTTACTTTTGGCAGGGTTAATCGGCTTAGCGAGTAAAATCCCCTTTCTTTCAAAGCCGTTAG
>ERZ791741.1753-NODE-1753-length-16960-cov-4.267791_pt1 | contig 16960 bp, 20 predicted proteins | sample MGYA00510040_ERZ791741 | MGnify/ENA primary metagenome ERZ791741 (study PRJEB30046, sample SAMN00791960) | human gut metagenome | study: EMG produced TPA metagenomics assembly of the A metagenome-wide association study of gut microbiota in type 2... | reverse complement strand
GCTCCACCTCGGGGCCGTCCAGCACGGTGAAGCCCATGCCGATGAAGATGTCCTTCAGCTCGTCCAGGGCCAGGTACATGGGGTGCTTGTGCCCCAGCTTCACCTTGCGGCCGGGGATGGTCACATCCAGCGCCTCGTCCTTCAGGCGCTGCTCCAGGGCCTGGGCCTCCAGCTTGCCGGCGGCGGCCTCGATGGCCGCCTCCAGGGCGGAGCGGACCTCGTTGGCCAGCTGGCCCATGGCGGGGCGCTCCTCGGCGGATAGCTTGCCCATCATTTTCAGAACGGCGGTGAGCTCGCCCTTCTTGCCCAGATACTGGACGCGCAGGCTGTCCAGCTCGGCGGCGGACTGGGCCTGCTCAAAGGCGGCCAGCGCCTCCGAACGGATCCTTGCTAACTGTTCTTTCATCTGTGTTCTTCCTTTCAGAGGTAAATTGATCGGACGGGGACGGGCAGCAAAAAAGCCTTCCGCCCCAAACCTGTTGGGACGAAAGGCAACCCTTCCGCGGTACCACCCGTATTCGTGTCAGACACGCACTTGAATTTCCTGATAACGGCGGAACAGCCGTCCCCCTCTCAGGGGCCGCTCCCGGGCGAACCAAACGACACGCTTCGGGGCGGCTTTCAGCCGGTGACCGCCCCTCTCTGAGAAACGAAAACTCGTTATTTTCCCGTTCTTCGCATTTGAAACTGATTGTATCTAATACTTATAGCATACTGCGGCGGAAAATGCAAGTATGAAATGGGAGCATCCGGGGGAAAGAATGGAATATGGGGAAAATATAGATTAGGATAGGAAATATTAAGAAGGTCCAGCGGGGGAGAGCGTATGTGAGCAGGACAAAATGAAATCCTACTAAGTAAATAGGAAATAAGGATAGACAAAACCTTCCGTCTATGATAAAATAAGGCTGACCCTAAGATAGGGTGTCCTGTCCATTTGTTTGTGGGACAAATGGACGGGGAACGGGAAAGACGGAACCGGGATCAAACCGGACGGAATACAGGAGGGAACCTCATGCTAGAGTTACAGCATATCTGCTATGATGTGGAGCAGGACGGAGAGGACAAAGGCATCCTGCGGGACATCGATTTGACCATTGACGAACGGTTTGTGGCCATCACCGGCCCAAACGGCGGCGGTAAGTCCACCCTGGCCAAGATCATCGCCGGCATCTACACCCCCACCAGCGGGCGGATCCTGCTGGACGGGGAGGACATCACCGGCCTGGACATCACCCAGCGGGCCCACCGGGGCGTCAGCTTTGCCTTTCAGCAGCCGGTGCGCTTCAAGGGTCTGACAGTGAAGGACCTGATCACCCTGGCCAGCGGAAAAAACATCGGCGTGCCGGAGGCGTGCAACTACCTGTCCGAGGTGGGGCTGTGCGCCAAGGACTATATCGACCGGGAGGTGGACGGCTCCCTGTCCGGCGGCGAACTCAAGCGTATCGAGATCGCCATGATCATGGCCCGGGGGACCAAGCTGTCCGTCTTTGACGAGCCGGAGGCGGGTATCGATCTGTGGTCCTTCTCCAACCTGATCCAGGTGTTCGAGCACCTGCACGAGAAGATCAACGGCTCTATCCTCATCATCTCCCATCAGGAGCGGATCCTGAACATCGCCGACCGCATCATCGTTCTGGCTGACGGCCAGGTGCGCAGCGACGGGGGACGGGAGGAGATCCTGCCTCAGCTGCTGGGCGAGGCCCCCAGCGTGTGCAGCGCGTTGAGCGACAAGGTAAAATAACAAGACGATCAGGAATTGGAAATTAGGAATTGACGCGCCGATTCGGGGCGGAGGTGCCTGATTCCTCCGGCAGAGCCGGATGCAGTCATTCCTAACTCCTCATTCCTAATTTACAGAAGGAGACAGAACCATGGACGCCATACAGAAAAATTTGCTGGAGCAGGTCGCCGAGCTCCATGATGTGCCCGAAGGGGCCTATAACATCCGGGCCAACGGGAAGGCGGCCGCCCGGAACACCACCGCCAACATCGACATTGTCAGCAAAGAGGACAAGGACGGCATTGACATCATCATCAAGCCCGGCACCAAAAATGAGTCGGTCCACATCCCTGTGGTGCTCAGCGAGAGCGGCCTGAATGAGACCGTCTACAACGATTTTATCATCGGCGACGACTGCGACGTGACCATCGTGGCCGGCTGCGGCATCCACAACTGCGGGGTGCAGAATTCGGAGCACTCCGGGATCCACTCCTTCCATGTGGGCAAGCGCGCCCGGGTGCGCTATGTGGAGCGCCACTACGGCGAGGGCGACGGTATGGGGGAGAACATCATGAATCCCACCACCGTGGTGGAGATGGATGAGGACAGCTATCTGGAGATGGAGACCACCCAGATCAAGGGTGTGGACTCCACCGTCCGCACCACGAAGGCCACCCTGGGCTCCCGGGCCACCCTCATCATCAAGGAGAAGGTGATGACCCACGGCAAGCAGCTGGCCAAGTCCGACTTTACTGTGGACCTGAACGGAGAGGACTGCCACACCAACGTGATCTCCCGCTCTGTGGCCCGGGACCAGTCCCACCAGGTGTTCCTGGCCCGGATCAACGGCAATGCCCGGTGCTACGGCCACTCCGAGTGTGACGCCATCATCATGGATCAGGGCGTGGTGGCCGCCATCCCGGAGGTCACCGCCAACTGCGTGGACGCCAGCCTGGTCCACGAGGCTGCCATCGGCAAGATCGCCGGGGAGCAGCTCATCAAGCTGATGACCCTGGGCCTCACCGAGAAGGAGGCCGAGGAGCAGATCGTCAAGGGATTTTTGAAGTAAATCAGACGTCCAGGGAGGGGAGGCCGGCTGCGGTCTCTCTTCCTTTTTTCATCGGGATGTGATACAATACCGGAAAAATCTTTTGAAAAGGGGTGTGGACCGTGCGGACCATTTATATTGACTACGGCGAGGTGTCCCAATCGGGGCCGCTGGGAATTTTCAGCTGTGAGGTGCAGATCCTTTACGCTGGGACGGTGCTCCACACGGAGCAGGCCAAGGTCCGGGCGGAGGTTCCACAGTATCAGGAGATGGCGGAGCGGGCCGGGATATACTTTTTCTTTGAGGATGAGGAGCTCCCGGAGATCCCGTTTTACGCGGTCCCCAGCCTGGAGCTGGTGGCCCGGGACCGGGAGGGAAACTGGTACGGCCGCGCGGAGGACCTGGGGGAGGGCGTGTACTGCGTCACCCCGGAGGGAGCGGCTTTCCGGGTGTCCGAACGCATGGGCCGGTTCTCTGGCCGCCTGCTGGCGGGGGAGGAGGTCCGGGAGCTGTGGGAGCCTGTCCCGGAGCTCAGGGTGTACCCCTCCAAGGCGGAGGCAGCCCGGGAGGTGGAGCTGGTCCCGCCGGAGAAGCTGCTGCCAAAGGGATGGAAGGAGCGGGAGAGATGAGGATGCTTGCCACCACAGAGCAGATGAGAGAGCTGGACCGGACCGCCATTGAGGAGCGGGGGATCCCCTCTCTGGAGCTGATGGAGAACGCCGCCCGGGAGGTGGCCCAGGCGGTGGCCGATCTGGTGGGGCCGGTGAAGGGCCCCCGGCCGGACGGACGGATCGGGGGCGCGGTGTCCGTGGCGGTGCTCACCTCGCGTGGCGAGCCGCTGACCCCGGAGGAGCAGCGGGAGGCGGACGAGATACGGGCTGTGGTGGAGTCCAAGAACAGCGACCTCACCCAGCGGATCGCTCTGTTCTGCGGCCCGGGGAACAACGGCGGGGACGGCATCGCCGCCGCCCGGCTGCTGCGGGAGTGGGGGTATCGGGTGCGGGCTTTCCTGGTGGGGGACCGGACCAAAATGACCCCAGACGCCCGGGCCATGGAGGAGCGGCTGGCGGAGGCCGGCGGCGCTCTGGAGCCTCTGGATCTGGAGGACCGCCTGTTGACCGCCTGGCTGTCTACCTGTGACTGCTATGTGGACGCCCTGTTCGGCGTGGGCCTGAAGCGGCCGGTGGAGGGGGACTTTCTGGCGGCGGTCCGGTGGATGAACGGACGGCGGGCCCCCGTGGTGTCCTGCGACCTGCCCTCCGGGGTGGACGGGGATACCGGGGAGGTCCTGGGGGAGGCCGTCCGGGCCCACACCACTGTCACCTTTACCTGTGCCAAGCCGGGGCTCTATCTGGGGGCCGGGGCGGGCTGCGCCGGGGAGGTGCAAGAGGCCGACATCGGGATCCCCTGGGACCTGGTCCATCAAATGATATGGCGGGGTCCGGAGCCGATCGAGTTAAACCCGAACGATATGCACTGGGTCCTCCCCCGCCGTCCCGCTGATGGCCACAAGGGGGATTTTGGAAGGGTATTCATCCTGGGGGGCAGCGAGGGCTACACCGGCGCCCCGACTCTGGCCGCCCGGGGCGCGCTGCGGACTGGCGCGGGGCTGGTCTATGTGGGGGTCCCCCGGGAAATCTATCCTGTCATAGCCATAAAATGTGAAGAAGCTATGGCTTTTCCGCTGCCGGAGGAGTATACTGCAATACTGGAAAAGGCGGCCGCCTGCGATGTGGCGGTGATCGGCCCCGGACTGGGCCGGCATCCGAACACAGAGCGGCTGGCGCGTTCCCTGCTGTGCGACCTGACCATCCCGGTGGTACTGGACGCCGATGGCATAAACGCGCTGGCGGGACATATAGATGTTCTGGACAGCCGCTCCGCTCCCACGGTGCTCACCCCCCATGCGGGGGAGTTTGCCCGGCTGACGGGTGGCTCCCTGCCGGTGCGGGACCCTGTGGCCGCCGCCCGCGGCTTTGCCAGGGCACACCGCTGCACCCTGGTCCTCAAGGGCCGGGGGACGGTGACCGCGGCCCCGGAGGGAAAGGTATGGCTCTGCGGGACGGGGAACCCGGGAATGGCAAAGGGGGGGTCCGGCGACGTGCTGGCCGGGATGATCGCCGCCCTGCTGGGACAGAAGCACCTGAACGGTCCCGGCGTTTCTGTACCGGAGACTGCCGCCCTGGCGGTGTGGCTCCACGGAAAGGCGGGGGACCGTTGTGCGGAGCAGTATGGGGAGTACGCCATGCTGCCCTCCGACCTGATCGAGATGCTCCCCCAGGTGCTGAAGGAGAGCGAGGAGCGGAACTAAACGGCCGTTTTAAGACGCTTTGGAGGGAAAACTGTGCGCAGACGCCTGCTTTGCGTACCAATGATGACCCTGGTGCTGCTCACCGCCTGCGGCGGGACGGCGGCGGGAGATCCGGCGGAGGAGCTGGCCCTGGCGGTCCGGGGGGAGTACCTGGCCATGGAGCGCTGTGCCGCAGAGGTGGAGATCACCGCCGACTACGGCCAGCGGGTCTATGAATTTCTTCTGTCCGCCGCGGTGGATGGGGAGGAGACCGCCCTGACCCTGCGGGAGCCGGAGCTGGCCGCCGGGATCACCGCCCGGATCAGCGAAGAGGGCGGAGTGCTGGAGTACGACGGCCTGGCGCTGGAGACCGGACCCCTGGATGGGGATGGGCTGTCCCCCGTGTCCGCCCTGCCCGCACTGTTGTCGGCGGCCCGGTCGGAGTACATGGCGGAGTGTACGCTGGAGCGGACAGGGGACTCTGAGCTGCTGCGGGTGCTCTGTGCGGATCCGGAGGATCCCCCCGGGACTGGGCGGGAGACCGCCCTGTGGTTCGACCCGGAGACCTATGCCCTGGTGCGGGGGGAGATCAGCGTGGACGGATACCGGGTCATCCAGTGCGAGTTGACCGGCTTTACCAGAGGATAGAGAGGAAGCTTTCAGTTTATGGATACCACAAGGATGAGAACATGGGCGGAGATCGATCTGACCGCCCTGGAGCACAATTACCGGACCCTGCGGGCCATGCTGCCCCGGGAATGCCGGTTTCTGGGCCTCTGCAAGGCCAACGCCTATGGACATGGGGCCGCTGTGATCGGTCATACCCTGGAGCGCCTGGGAGCGGATATGCTGGCGGTGGCCTGTGTCAGCGAGGCGGAGGAGCTGCGGCAGAGCGGGGTCAAGCTGCCCATTCTTTGCTTGGGCGAGACCCCGGAGGAGCTGATCCCCCTGCTGCTGGAGCTGGATGTGACCCAGATGGTGGAGGATCTGGAGACCGGCCGAAGGCTGTCCGCCGCCGCCCAGAGGGCTGGGCGGACCCTGCGGGTCCATGTGAAGCTGGACACCGGCATGAGCCGGCTGGGCTTTCTGTGGGAGGCGGGCCGGGAGGAGGAGACGGCGGACGAGATCGCCCGGCTGTGCCGCCTGCCCGGTCTGGAGGCCGAGGGCCTGTTTACCCACTTTGCGGACGCCGACGGGAGCGAGGCCTATACTATGGCCCAGTTTGACCGCTTTCTGGCCGCCCGGGCGGCGCTGGAGGAGCGGGGGATCGCCTTCAAAATCTGCCATTGTGCCTCCAGCGCTGCTGTGCTACAATATCCCTGTACTTATCTGGATATGGTGCGGCCCGGCCTGGTGCTGTATGGCTGGTATCCGGCGGAGGAGCTGAAGGGCCTGGACGGCCCGGGGCTGGAGCCGGTGATGGCGGTGAAGAGCCGGGTGGCCGCGGTGCGCAGCCTGCCCAAGGGGACGCCGGTGAGCTATGGCCGCACGGCGGTGCTGGAGCGGGACTCCCGGATCGCGGTGGTGCCGGTGGGCTATGGGGACGGCTATCCCAGAAGCCTGTCCAACCGCATGGTGATGCGGGTGCGCGGCGTGGAGTGCCCCATCGTGGGCCGGGTGTGCATGGATATGTGTATGCTGGATGTGACCGACGTCCCCGGCGTGCAGGCGGGGGATGTGGCTGTGGTATACGACGGGCCGCTGCTGGAGCGGGCCGCCCGGCTGGCGGGGACCATCCCCTATGAGCTGATGTGCGACGTGAACCCCCGGGTGCCCCGGGTCTATCTCCCGGAGGACAGGGCGGAGGCGTGAGCGCCGGACGCGGGCAACCTGAGGCTCCTCCCCGCATAGGATGAGGCGGAGCGGCAGGCGCGCCGCCTGGGCAGAAAAGGCGCGGAGGGGAATTTTCCTCGGGCAGAGGTATAATCCCCGCCGCTCCGTGGGAAAATCATAGTACAGCGTTACATAAGACCCGTTGGGCCGCGTAACGCGTACTATTTTCCAGCGGAGTGTGAGGATACGTGGATAACAGTGTGAAACGAGGCGACATTTTTTATGCCGACCTTAGCCCCGTCGTGGGCAGTGAGCAGGGGGGCGTGCGGCCCGTTCTGATCGTCCAGAATGACACCGGCAACCGGCACAGCCCCACGGTCATCGCCGCAGCCATCACCTCTCAGACCGGAAAGGCCCGCCTCCCCACCCACATCTCCCTGGCCGCCCTCAGCTGCGGACTGCCCAAGGATTCCGTGATCCTTCTGGAGCAGATTCGCACGCTGGATAAGCGCCGCCTGCGGGAGCACATGGGGAAGCTGGACGAGACGATGATGAAGCAAGTGGACGGGGCCATTGCGGTGAGCTTCGGCCTCCATCCGGAGACCATGGTATAGCCGCCGCGGCGGACAAAAGAGAAAGGGCACGGCCCGAAGGAGTATCGAGATGAAGATGAATCGCGCGTGGAAGATCCGCCTGGGGGCCCTGTGCCTGACCGGGCTGTGCCTTGGAACGGGGGCGGCTCTGGCCGCGGGGGACGCGGACGATCCCCTGGTCACCCTGAGCTATCTCAATGAGACGGTCCTGCCCAAGCTGCTCAGCCAGACGGATGAGAAGGCGAAGGTCCGTCAGACGGAGCTGGCCAATCAGCTCAGCCAGGTCATGGCCCAGGGGGGCGGGGGCGCTTCGGCCTCCTACACGGTGGTCACCCTGAACCCGGGACAGCGGATGGATCTGGACATCGGCTGTGAGGTGCTGCTCCGGGTGGGCAGCGCTACGGCAGGGGCAGCAGTAGACCCGGCCCTGGTGGATGTGAGCGCGGGGGGCGAGCTGTACAGCGGCGGCGCGCTGGTGCGCAACCACCTGTATCTGGCCACTATGTCCGACCACTATCTGGTGGCCGGCAACAGCACGGTGAAGGTGCTGGCCCGGGGCGGCTACCGCGTTTCATAAGCGAACAAGAAAAAAGGCCGGCAGGCACAGATTTTTCTGTGTCTGCCGGCCTTTTTGGCTGGATACACCGATGAAAGGGTGGGACGTTACTGCGGCTTTTGGTCCTCGACGCGGGACGCGGTGCGGCGGTCGCTCTGCCGTTCAGCCTGGCCGGGGAGTGGGATCTGGATCTGGATGGACAGCAGTGTTTTGGCCAGCCAGACAAAGGACAGCAGGACCAGGATGGGGATGATGCAGGAGGTCACCAGCATGACGGCCAGAGCCTCCAGAAAATCGTTGGCCATCCGGCCCACCTTGTCCGCGGCTCCGGAGGCGGCATGGGTGATCCCGTCCAGCAGACCTGCCCAGAAGCCCTTCTCATCCCTGCCCTCCGCAGCGCTGTCCTCGATCTCCTCGGCGGCGTCCTGGGCGGATTGGATGGTGGCGTCGATGGAGGCCTGATAGGTGTCCTCGATCATATTGGAGAGCTGGAGGCTCACCGGGATCACAAGGACGATGAGCAGGCCGAAGGCGGCCAGCTTTCCGGCCAGGAGCCGGAGCCCCCTCCAGTCAAAGAGCACATTCAAGATATAGGCCAGGCAGGCCACGGGGATCAGGATTTTGAAGGCGAGAAAGCCGGTGATGGTCAGCAGATACTTTTCCAGATAGATAGCGCAGAGCACCACAAGAAAGTGGGAGCTCAGGTCGGCCAGCTGCTCCGCGATGGGGGTGGCGGCGTCTCCGGGAATGAGGGTGATGGCCGCCGAGGCCGCCGCGGAGGCGGCGGAGAGCTCCAGCACAGTGGTCTGCTTTTCCTCCAATGCGGCAATGGAGTGCTTGTGAAATTCCGAGGAGGACGCGACGCCTGCCAGGACAAAGAAGGAGAGGAGGGCGGCGAGCAGGGGGAGGATCAGGAACAGGGCGTTCCGGCGAAGTTTTTCCTGGATCATGTTGGGCTCCTTTCGTGGGAGGTGGTTGGATCGTGGACGGGGCAGCTCAGCCGGGCTGGCTGTCCTCATCCCGGGTGGGAAGGCGGAAGCCGATGCCCTTGAGCTCCAGAAGGAACACAGTGGAGTGGAACAGGACGATGGCGACCCAGCCCAGGCCGGTGGCCAGAGCCACAGCGTCCAGCCCCATGGCGCCCGCCAGAGCGTATGTGAGGACGACCCGGACGGCGATCTGAAGGGTGGTCCCCCAGAAGGTGATATTCATTCGTCCAATGCCCCGGTAGTGCCCCACATAGGAGTGTCCCATAAAGGACAGAAAGTAGAAGCAGCCCATCAGCCGCAGGTAGGAGGCGCCCAGGGCGGCGCTCTCCGCCTCGCCGTCCAGGAAGGGGAGGACCAGCTGACCGCCGCCGAAGAACAGCAGCAGGGAGAACAGAAATCCGATGCCTACCACCATGACGGACCCCCGGAGGAAGCCGGACAGGGCGCGGCGGTATTTTTTTGCCCCCTGATTCTGCGCCACAAAAATGGCGATGGACTCGCAGCCGCTGATGCCGAAGGCCTGACTGAAGTTTTCCACCCGGGTGGTGGCGGTGAAGGCGGAGATGGCCGCTGTGCCTAGGCCGTTGACGGCGCTCTGGATCATCAGCTTGCCCAGATAGAGGCTGGACTGCTGGAGGGCGGCCACCGCCGCATAGCTGGTGGTCTGGCGCACCAGGGTCCCGTTCATCCGCATATCGTCCCGCTGGATGCGCAGGAAGGGCAGCTTTTTGCGGATATAGACCAGGCACAGCAGGGCGGAGAGAAGCTGCGCGCTGGCTGTGGCCAGGGCGGTGCCCCGGATGCCCAGTTCCAGTCTGGCTACCAGCAGCCAGGCTGCCGCCAGGTTATAGGCCAGGGAGGCCAGCAGGAAACAGAGGGCGGCCCGGGTGTCGCCGATGGCCCGGAGGGTGGCGGCCAGATAGTTATAGGCGAAGGTGAAGAGCATCCCCGCTAGGATGATCCGCAGGTAGGACATGGCGTAGTCCATCAACTCCGGAGGGGTCTGGATCAGCAGGAGAAGGGGACGCAGAAAGACCAGGGTGAGGAGGACCGCCGCCGCTGTGGCTCCGCCGATGAGCACGCCGGAGACGAAGAGCTGCTGGCGCAGGCGGGCGAAGTTCTGCTCTCCGAAGAAGCGGGCCACCAGGACGGAGGCCCCCATACAGGCCCCGGTGATGACATAGATGAACAGGTTCATCACGCTCTCGGCCACCCCCAGGGCTGCGAAGGCATCCCCGCCGATGTAGCGGGTGACGACCAGGGAGTTGATGATATTGTACAGCTGCTGGAGCACATTGGCGGCCAGCAGAGGCAGGCACAGGCGGACCAGCTGGGCCGTGATGGGTCCGGCGGTGAGTTTGGCTTGTCTGGACACGGAGAGACCTCCCCTTCTGTGATCGGTGCTGCCTCTATCATAGTACGAAATCTGCCGTTTGTAAATGGAAGGGAGAAAAGAGCGGCCATCTGGGACGCTTTTCAGGGGAGCACCGGGAAAAACTGGGGATCTGAGCGGGAGACGACAGGATGCGGCCAAATCTGCCCGGGTCATCCCCTATAATTGGAACATCCAGAATATGGGTGTCCTGTTCTAGCTAACCGGGACGCCGGGAAAGGAGAGACGAGACATGGCAGTGATGTGCGAGGAGGAAAACCGCTGCCTGACCGCGGCAGTGTCGGGGGAGTTGGACCACCACCGCGCAAAGGAAGTGATGGAGGAGCTGGACCGGCAGATCGACGCGGCCCTGCCCAGAAAATTGACCCTGGACCTGTCCGGGCTGACCTTTACAGACAGCTCCGGTATCGCGGTCATCCTGCGCACCTACCGCAGAATGAGCCAGCTGCGGGGCGGGATGACTGTGGTCCACGCCCCGGACCAGGCCCGGCGGGTGTTCCGGGCGGCCGGGCTGGAAAAGCTGGTCCGATTTGAATAAGTCAGGAGGCTGTACATCATGAAAATAGAAAACTATTGTACCCTGGAGTTCCCCAGCCGCTCGGCCAACGAGGGGTTCGCCCGGGCGGCGGCGGCCTGCTTTGCCGCCCAGCTGGACCCCACACTGGAAGAGATCAACGACGTCAAGACGGCAGTGAGTGAGGCGGTGACCAACGCCATCGTCCACGCCTACCCAGACCGGATCGGGAAGATCGTGATGAAGCTGCGGCAGAAGGAGGGGCAGGTGCTGGAGATCGTGGTGCGGGACTGGGGGGTGGGCATCTCGGATGTGGACCAGGCCAGGACCCCGCTCTTCACCACCGGTAGCGAGGAGCGCGCCGGTATGGGCTTTACCATTATGGAGAGCTTTATGGATGAGCTGAAGGTCCGCTCCACACCGGGAAAGGGGACCACCGTCACCATGCGGCGGCAGATCGCCCGCCGCATCTCAGGTTGAATGGGACGCCCAGCGCCCCCCAGCTGCTGGAGGCGGCCCGGCTGGGGGATGAGCGGGCCTGTGAGCAGGTGCTGGAGGAGAACAACGGGCTGATCTGGTCCATTGTGCGCCGCTACTACGGCCGCGGCGTGGAGCCGGACGACCTGTATCAGCTGGGCTGCCTGGGATTTTTGAAGGCGGTGCGGGGGTACGACCCCGCCTTCGGCACCCAGTTCTCCACCTATGCTGTACCCAAGATCGCCGGGGAGATCCGGCGGTTCCTGCGGGATGACGGGGCGGTGAAGGTGAGCCGGGGGATGAAGGAGCGGGGCGTCCTGGTGCGGGGGCTCCGCAGCCGCCTGTGCGCCGAGCTGGGCCGGGAGCCCGCCCTGTCTGAGCCAGCGGGCGCACCAGAGGGGTGTGCCGAGGGGCAGCCGGCCTCACCCCCGAGGAGGTGGCGGCAGCGGAGACGGCCACCGAGCCGGTGATCTCCCTCCAGACGGAGACCGGGGAGGGCGGCCTGACCCTGGAGGGGATGCTGTCCGGCGGCGGTATGGAGGACGGGCTGGTGGAGCGGCTGGCCCTGCGGGGGGCGTTGGAGGAGCTGCCACAGCGGGAGCGGGAGGTGCTGCTGCTGCGGTATTACAAGGGGCTGACCCAGACCCGGGCGGCCCGGGTGCTGGGAGTGTCCCAGGTGCAGGTCTCCCGTTTGGAGCGCCGGGCGGTGGAGCGTCTGCGGCAGATGCTGGCGCCGGAGAGGGGAGAGGCCCCGCCGAGCGGGTGACACACTTTCCTATATGGATGCAAATATCCCCTGATGCACAGCATCAGGGGATATTTGTATGGTCTGATGCCTCCGGAGGGGTCACAGGTCACTCCGTGCGGACAGGGTTGGGTCCAGCTCAGGCATCAGCTCGTTGGAGATGATGTCCAGCATCTCCTCCAGCTTGGCCACATCCTCTTCCGGAAAGCGGTTTTTGATCCGCTCCATGACAGTAGAGAGATAGCGGTAGCTGACGTTGTAGTAGTCAATATACTTCTGGGTGACGTACAGGTGGTACTCCCGCTTGTCATCCGGAGACTGCTTCTTGGTCACATAACCCTTCTGGATCAGGTTATTGATCTTGTAGGCCGCGTTGGGAGGAGAGATGTTGACAAAGCTGGAGAACTCGTTGATGGTGGGGTGGCCCAGGGCATTGATGATCTCCATGCAAAAGCTTTCTACTGTGGTGAGACTGGCCTCCCGGTTCTGAAAGCGGGCGAATACGGCACGGTAAAAGTGGAGCTTGAATTTGGTATACACGCGGTCAAAAGCACGGTCCAGCATAAATCTGCCTCCTGTATCATTTCGTGGCACTCGTTGTCATTAGAATACCAAATTTACAGGCGGAAAGCAAATTTATTGGATGACAAAGGTCAATTCGCAGCGGGCGGCCAGCTTGCCGTCCACCTTTGCCGCCGCCTTGCCGAAGCCTACCGGCCCGTGCTGCTCCACCAGCTCACAGGACAGCTCCAGCACATCGCCGGGGCGCACCGGCTGCTTGAAGCGGGCGTTCTTCACGCCGCCGAAGATGGCCAGCTTTCCCCGGTTCTCCGGCAGGGAGAGGGCGGCCACCGCTCCGGTCTGAGCCAGGGCCTCCAGGATGAGCACCCCGGGCATGATGGGGTTGCCGGGGAAGTGGCCTACGAAGAAGGGCTCATTCATGGTGACACATTTGACACCCGTGGCCTTCACACCGGGCTCACAATCGGTGATCCGGTCCACCAGCAGGAAGGGGGGGCGGTGAGGCAGGATCTCCATGATCTGCTGAATGTTCAGTTCCATGACTCAGCCCTCCCACTTCTGAAAGACCAGACAGGTGTTGTGACCGCCGAAGCCCAGAGAGTCGGACAGGGCGCAGTGGATGTCAGCCTGTCGGCCCTCGTTGGGGACGATGTCCAGGTCACAGGCGGGATCGGGGACCTGGTAATGGATGGTGGCGGGGACGAAGCTGTCCTTCAGCGCCAGGACGCAGAACACCGCCTCTACCGCGCCGCTGGCCCCCAGCAGGTGGCCGGTCATGGACTTGGTGGAGCTGACCATCAGCCGGTCAGCGTGGCCGCCGAACACCTTGCGGATAGCGGCGGTCTCGCCGCTGTCGTTCAAGGGGGTGGAGGTCCCGTGGGCGTTGATGTAGTCCACCGCCTCGGGGGCGGTGCCAGCGTCCGCCAAGGCCTGCTCCATACAGGCGGCGCTCCAGGCCCCTGCGGGGTCGGGGGCGGTGATGTGGTAGGCGTCGCAGGTGGCGCCGTAGCCGGTGATCTCACCCAGGATCTGAGCGCCGCGAGCGCGGGCGTGCTCCAGTTCCTCCAGCACCAGAATGGCGGCACCCTCGCCCATGACGAAGCCGCTGCGCTCCGCGTCAAAGGGGATGGAGGCCCGGGCCGGGTCAGAGGCAGTGGTCAGGGCGCTCATGGAGGTGAAGCCGCCAATGGCCAGGGGGGTGATAGAGGCCTCCGCGCCGCCAGCCACCATGACCTCGGCATATCCGTCCCGGATGTGGCGGAAGGCGTCGCCTAGCGCATTGCTGCCGCCGGCACAGGCGGCCACAGGGGAGATGCACATCCCGTGCAGGCCGAAGCGGATGGCGATGTGTCCGGCAGCCAGGTTGGAGATGGCCATGGGGATGAAGAAGGGGGAGACCTTGTCAAAGCCGCGGCTCTGGCCGGACTCACAGCAGCTCTGAATGGTGCTGATCCCGCCGATGCCGCTGGAGACAGACACCCCCATGCGGCTGGTGTCCTCCCGCTCCAGATCCAGGCCGCTCTGGGCCATGGCCTCCACTGCGGCAGTGACGGCGAACTGAGTGAAGCGGTCCATCCGGCGGGCCTCTTTTTTATCCAGGACCCGGGTGGGGTCGAAGTCCTTCACCTCTGCGGCCAGGGATACCTTCTGGCTGCTGTGGTCGTACAGGGTGATGGGGGCGATGCCGCACGCGCCGGCCCGGACCGCGTCCCAGGTCTCCTGGACGGTGTGGCCCAGGGGAGTGACGGCCCCCATGCCGGTGATCACTACGCGTCTTTTTTCCATAGCTCTGTTTCCTTTCTGCGGCTTAAACCGCCATGCCGCCGTCGACACACAGCACCTGGCCGGTGACATAGGCGGTCTCGTCCGCAGCAAAGAAGGCCACGGCCCGGGCCACATCCTCCGGCTGACCCAGACGGGCCATGGGGATGGTCTTGAGCAGGGCTTCCTTCGCCGCCTCCGGCAGGACTGCGGTCATATCCGTGTCGATAAAGCCGGGGGCCACCGCGTTGACGGTAACTTTTCGGGCGGCCAGCTCCTTGGCCAGAGATTTGGTCAGGCCGATGAGGCCGGCCTTGCTGGCGGAGTAGTTGGCCTGACCGGCGTTGCCACGGAGGCCCACCACGCTGCTCATGTTGATGATGCGGCCATAGCGCTGGCGCATCATGGGGCGGTAGGCCGCCTTGCAGCAGCAGAAGGCCCCCTTCAGGTTGGTGTCCAGCACGGCGTCGAAGTCGGCCTCGCTGATGCTCAGGGCCAGATTGTCCCGGGTGATGCCGGCGTTGTTCACCAGGATGTGGAGGCTGCCGAAGGAGGAGATGACCTCCTTGACCATGGCCTCACAGGCGGCGGCGTCGGCTACGTCGGCCCGGATGGTCACCGCCTGGACTCCCAGCTCCCGGCAGGCGGCGGCGGTCTCCTCTGCGGCCTGGGCGTTGCCGGCGTAGTTTACTGCCACATTGGCCCCCTGGCGGGCCAGCTCCAGGCAGATGGCCCGGCCGATCCCACGGCTTCCGCCGGTGACCAGCGCGTTTCTTCCTTGCAGACTCATGGGGTCACGCTCCTTTCAGGGCGGCGATGGCGGCCTCCAGCTCCTCCGCCGTCTCCACCGGATAGCATTTGATCTGTTTGGCGGTCTTGCGGACAAAGCCGGACAGGGTCCGGCCCGGGCCGATCTCCACCACCGTATCCACCCCCAGCTCGGCCAGACGGCGGATGGTGTCCTCCAGATAGACGCTGGACTGGACCTGCTGCTCCAAAAGAGCGGGGATGGCGTCACGCTCCCCCTTCAGATCGCCCAGGCAGTTGAAGAGCACGGGGATCTCCATCTCACGGAAGGGCACGCTCCGGAACTTCTCCCGCAGAGCGTCTCCGGCGGGGGCCATGAGGGAGGTGTGGAAGGGGCCGCTGACCTTGAGGGGCAGCACCCGTTTGGCTCCCGCGGCTTTGGCCAGCTCCCCGGCCCGGTCCACCGCGTCGGCGTCGCCGGAGATGACGATCTGACCGGGGCAGTTGAAGTTGGTGCACTCCACCACCCCCGCGTCGGAGGCATCCTCACAGATCTGCTTCAGGGTATCCCGGTCCAGATTCAGCACCGCCGCCATGCCGCAGGGGCGGTCCTTCACCGCGTCGGCCATGGCCTGGCCCCGGAAGGCCACCAGGGAGATGGCGGAGGGCGCGTCCAGCACCCCGGCACAGTGCAGGGCGGAGTACTCCCCCAGGCTGAGGCCGGCGGTATAGTCGGGGACGATGCCCGCGTCCTTCAGCAGGGCGGTGACCCCGGCGGCGAAGGCCACCATACAGGGCTGGGTGTAGCGGGTGTCGTTCAGACGATCCTCCGGCCCGTCAAAGCACAGCTGCTTCAGGTCAAAATCCACCGGCGCGCTGTCCAGCACCGCACGGAAGGCGGGATAGATCTCATACAGGTCCCGGCCCATGCCCACGTGCTGGGCGCCCTGGCCGGCATACAAAAAGGCAAGCTTCATGCAAAAGCCCTCCAATCCTTCATCAATTCGTCCATCAGCTCCCGCACATGGAGCATCCGGTCCAGCTTCCCCACGTTGGAGCCGCTGAAGAACAGGCCCTCCTCCCGGTTGCCCTTCACCGCCTGGATCAGGGCGTGGGTGATGCAGAAGGGGACCTGGGCCGGCTGGCAGCCGGCCATACACAGGGAGCAGTGCTTCGGAGGGAAACGCAGTCCCTGCTCCAGCCGCTGGATCAGGGGGGTGCGCACCGCACGGCCTGGCATCCCAACGGGGCTGTGGATGATGGCCAGATCCTCCTCCCGGGCCTGGAGCAGCACGTCCTTAAAGCCCTGGGAGGCATCGCACTCATAGGTGGCGATGAAGCGGGTGGCCAGCTGGACCCCCGCCGCCCCCAGACGGGTGTACCGGGCCATATCCCGGCCGGTAAACACCCCGCCCGCCTCCTCCGGCTCCAGGTCAAAGGGGTCCCGGATGGGGCGGCCATACTTCTCCTCGTAGGGCCGGACCTCGGCCAGTACGCCGGGGAGGATCTCCTCCAGAGTGGGGCATCGGCCCTCCAGCAGCTCGTCCTCATGGAAGCCCAGGTGGCCGCCGGCCTGGGAGCCCTCCACCACCACAAAGTCGGCGGTGGTCTGATACCGCCGGTCCCAGGTTTTTAAGATCAGCTTGGCCGCCCGCGCGCCGGAGACGATGGGGGCGATGGCGGTCCTGCTGCCCCGGGTGAGGGCGGGGAGCTCCAGGGGGAGCCCCGCGCCGGACACCACCGCGTCCACCCCGGCGGCTACGGCGGTTTGCACCGCGTCGGCAAACTGCCGGGCGGGGGCAAGCAAAATGCCGCCCCTTTGTTAATGT
>ERZ791741.1741-NODE-1741-length-17119-cov-3.961439_pt1 | contig 17119 bp, 16 predicted proteins | sample MGYA00510040_ERZ791741 | MGnify/ENA primary metagenome ERZ791741 (study PRJEB30046, sample SAMN00791960) | human gut metagenome | study: EMG produced TPA metagenomics assembly of the A metagenome-wide association study of gut microbiota in type 2... | reverse complement strand
GAAAACTAACGCCGCCAGGGATAATCCCTGAAGTAGGGTTATTTCATGCATTTTTATTACCTCAAACCAATATTAAGGCGATTTTAGATTTAGTCAGGGATTTGTTCTTTTTGATCGCCAGGGACGTCCTGAATGAAAACATTCACGCCACGTTGTTTAATAAAACGTAAGTCCGCGAGATCCTGGTCATCGACATAAACTTTACTGCTGATTTGCTTTTTCCCTTCCGAGAAATGCATATTGCCGACGTTGATATCTTTCAGGTCAATGCCACCTTCTACCAATTTACGTACCGTTTGTGGCGTACGGCAAATCAGGAAGATCTTCTGATGCGGTGCAGCTTTGCCGATGACGTTAATGGTTTTTTCGATAGTAAAGAAACGAATGCCAAAGCCGTAGGTTTCTGCGGTAATACCCATTAATTTCTGTTGAATATCATCGTTAGCGACAACATCATCCACGACTACCAGCAGATTCGCACCGATGGTGGATGTCCAGGTCACGCCAACCTGACCGTGAACCAGACGGTTATCAATACGGGTTAAGAGAATATTTGGACTGCTCATTGTGTAATCCTCACCATAAAGTTGAATAATATGATTTTTTTTAATATATTATTGTTGCGATATTGTACTGATGTATTTATTAAGGTTTAGTCATCTCCTTTTCCATTAAGGCACTCCCCGATATTAATCGGGAAGTACATTGGGATAAATCATAAAAAACTAATGATTATGCTGAAATTCGATTCGCTGAACCACAGACATTAATTTTATTTCTGACAACTTCTTTCATCGCATCCATTCCGACGCGCATATAATAACGAGGATCATTACCCTGCGGATTTTCCGCAAACCAGGCTTTAACCGCGCCAGCGAAGGCTATTTTTAATTCTGTGGCAACGTTCACTTTTGTGACGCCAAGTTCAATAGTGCGACGGACAAATTCATCCGGAACATCGCTGGCACCATGTAGCACCAGAGGAACATCCACCACTTCACGAATTTCCGCCAGCCGCTGGAAATCAATCTTCGGCGGTTTGCTGTATAAGCCGTGCGCCGTACCAATCGCTACCGCCAGGCTGTCGACGCCAGTCAGTTCGACAAAGCGTTTAGCTTCTTGTGGATCGGTCAGGAATGCACTTTCGGCGTCAACGCTCATGTCATCTTCAACACCGCCCAGGCGGCCCAGTTCTGCTTCCACGCTGCAATCCTGTGAGTGGCAGAAGTCAACAACCGATTTCACCAGCTTCACGTTCTCGGCAAACGGGAAGTGGCTGCCGTCGATCATTGCACTGCGCACACCTGCGTGGACTTTACGGCGAATATCATCCAGCGATTCGTGGTGGTCGAGATGCAGCGCCAGTGGCATGTTGTAGGTTGTGGAATAGGCGCTGCACAGGGCGTAGATCTCTTCCAGCGCGATATGTTTAAAGGTCCCCGGCGTTCCGGCGAGGATCACCGGCGATCGCATTTCACTGCACACTTCGAGGATCGCCTGGATCGTCTCGGCGTTATGAATGTTAAAAGCAGGCACCGCGTAGCCATTGGCCTGGGCGTCCTGTAACAGATATTTAGTGGAGATAATGCTCATAATGCGATCCTCTTATGCCTGCCACGGATGAATGATTACGCCTTGCACCACGCGGTTAACGGTGCCACTGGCTGATGGGGTATCCGGCGTATTGCCCATGTGCAGCGACTGCATCAGTGCAAACGTCTGGGCGTACATCAGGAAGCAAAATGCCTGCTCAACGTCGATAAAGTGACGTGACGGCGGCAGGATAATATGTGGACCGGCAGCGACGATGTCGGTGCTTTCCGCGGCGATGGCGATTACGCGCATTGCCTGGTTGTCACGGCGGAGTTCAGCCAGCAGATCAAGATCATACTGACGGGTGTAAGGGTGGCTGGAGACAAATACCACCACCAGTGTTTCGTTATCGACCAGCGATTTTGGTCCATGACGGAATCCGGTTGGAGAATCATAAAAGGCCGCCAGTTTACCCGCCGTCAGTTCCAGCACTTTCAGCGCCGACTCGCGTGCTGCGCCCTGTAAGCCACCGCTGCCGAGATAAACGATCCGTTTCCACGGTGCGTAACCAAACACACCTTCGCTGAAATCGCCCAGTGAGGTCAGGATCGCCTGGCAACGATCCGCCACGTCGCGGAAGGTTTGGCTGTTGATCGTCTCAGGTGCGAAAACCGCGAGGCAGCTGGCCATCATGGTGGTAATGCTGCTGGTCATCGCAAAGCCGCGATCGTGCGTTTCTGCGGGCATCAGCAGGGCAAACGCGTTATCGCTGTTGATCGCGTTTTGGTAAAGAGCGCCCGCTTCGTTGCAGGTGATCGGCAGGTGATAGCATTCTGGTACAAATTGATTTGCCAGTTCCACGGCAGCGACGCTTTCCGGGCTGTTGCCGGATCGACCGAAGGAGATCAACAGCAGCGGATGGGCTGGGTTCAGGTAGTCCATCGGATTGGTGACCAGATCGGTGGTCGGTACGGCGCTGAAGTTTTTACCGGTATGGCTGGCGAGCCACGGCGCGATGATGTCACCGATAAATGCCGACGTTCCGGCTCCGGTCAGGATGATCCGCAGATTCTCTTTGCGCAGTAACGGTTCAAGGAAGTTATTGAGCGCGGAACGTAGCGCGTCGATGTTGGTGAGTGAACGGATCCATGCGCGAGGCTGATGGCGGATCTCTTCTTCAGTCCATGTACCGGTTGCGGCGGCAGCAGGGGTGTAATTTTCTGGCATAACTCAATCCTTAGTCTGATGAACTTGACGTCGGGCGTTGTCGCTTTCACTTGCCTTTCGTTTCATTTCACTTGGTGATGTCTTTCGTTGATTAAAATCTATAGAAAAGAAACTGAAAGTTCAATGGAGAAAAAGGAAATAAAACGAAATCTGTGATCGTTGAAAGAAAAGACAAGGGAAGATTAAGAATTGCGTAATGACGTCGCTATGTTCACCGATTGCCGGATGCGGCGTACCGTAGGTCGCATAAGACGCGTTAGCGTCGCATCCGACACCGCTGCACAGATCAAAAAGAAAGAAAAAGAAAGGCCTTACGGGGGAAGTGAAGGCCCAATAATGGAGCAAACCATCAAAACGAAGCTAATTGACCCTGAATCCAGATTTGTTGCACATGTAGCCCGCTATCCAGCGCAACGACGCTGGCGCGTTTGCCCGGTTTAAGCGATCCCAGAACACCATCAACACCCAGCATTCGCGCCGGATGCAGCGATGCCATATGAATGGCTTCCGCAGGCGTTACGCCCGTCAACTCGACCATGTTGCGCACTGCCGCATCAACAGACAGCGTACTGCCCGCCAGCCCACCGGACGCGGTACGGACAACGCCACCGTGCATCTGCACTTCTTCGCCACATAACGTATAGCGACCATCCGGCATCCCGGCTGCCTGCATCGCGTCGGTGATCAGCACGATTCTCTCTTTTGCACAGCAACAACACAGCGACATCGCCGCCGGATGCACATGATGACCATCGGCTATCAGTTCCAGCCAGGCGCGCTTGTCCGTTAATCCCGCGCCAACCATTCCCGGTTCGCGGTGATGTAAACCTGTCATCCCGTTATAGCAATGCACCAGGCCGTCGGCACCAGCATCAAACGCGGCGCGAGTTTGTTGCCAGGTCGCCGCGCTATGCCCCAGCATCACTCGTACATTTTGCTGTTTAAGATGGCGGATGGCCTGCAATGCCCCCTCTTTTTCCGGTGCCAGCGCTACCACGCGTAAGGTGTGCTGAGAAACGGCAATCAATTGATCCAGCTCGGCAATTTCAAGCTCGCGAAACAATTCCGGCGGATGCGCGCCTTTATTCTGCGGCGTGAAGTACGGTCCTTCGAGATAACTCCCCAGCACTTGCGCACCAGGTCCGCCGCGTTGGCAACGTTGAGCAATACGTTTCAGCGCCGCATGAATGCTGTTAAGCGGCGCGGTTACGGTAGTCGGCAACCAACTGCCGACACCTTCGCGTGCCTTGTGCATTGCCAGCTTGTCGAGTACATCCGGCGCGTCATCCATTACATCAACGCCCGCACCACCGTGTACATGGGTGTCGATGTAAGCGGGGCAGAGCAGTTCCGCATCGCGTTCAGTCACGCCCACTGGAATCGGTTCGATTGCTGCGATGACACCGTCAGCAATACGCAACTGATGGTCATCGAGCCATCCCTCTTCAGTCAGCAGCCTTCTGGCGCGCAGAACGTGTGTCATATTCCTTCCTCGACCGGACATTCTTCATGGCAGCGGCCTAACTCGTCCACCAGACTGGTCAGCCCTCGGTGTCCACACTCCAGCGCCTGTACACGGAATTCTTCACCGCTTAACCCTTCGCGCTCCAGCACCATCTCCAGTAGCAGTTGCAAATTGGTGCCGGTGATCACTTCACAGCCCGGTTTTTGCATCGCCAGCGTTGAAGCTACGCGAAACGGCGTGCCGCCCAGCAAATCCGTCAGAAAAACAATGCCGTCTTCACAATCCAGTTGGGCGATGGCCTCTTCAAGCTGCGATGTAAGCAGCGCGGTGCTTGAGGTTTCCGGAAAATCGATGGCGATAAACTGCGATTGCTCACCGAGAATTTGCTTCATTGCTTTTTCCATGCCGCTGGCAAACCCGCCATGCCCTGTCAAAATAATACTTAACATCTAATACCTCATTGTATTTAAAGGAAATGGCAGAATTTACCGACGATGCCGAGAACCACGGTAACTGCAATCAGACGCAGCGGACTCCAGCCGCGGCGTACCAGCCAGAACATGGTCAAGGTGTAGACCAGCGGTAAGAAGGCAGGCATCAGTTTGTCAATAACATCAGTCTGTAACTTAACCACTGCGTCGCCCGCTGTGATTTCCAGCGTGGTGCTTAAACGAACATAGGTTGCCACCAGCGCGCCGATTACCGTCATCCCAACGATAGACGCAGCATGGCCGACTTTTTTGGTATTCGCTTTAATGAGTGGAATCGCCGCCACGCCCATGCGGTAAGCATAATGCGCCAGACCAAAACGCAGCCCCAGGTGTACCACGTTGAACAGCAGAATAAAGACGACTGCGCCAAGAATGGAGCCTTGCAATGCCAGACTGGCTCCTATCCCGCCACAAATCGGCAGTAGCGTCAGCCAGAACATCGCATCACCAATCCCGCCGAGCGGCGCACCGACGGCAATTTTGGTGCTCTGAATACTGTTAACGTCCTGCTTAGAACGCTCCATCGCAAGGATAATGCCGATAACAAATGTCACCAGAAACGGATGGGTATTGAAGAAACCCATATGCCCCTTCATGGCGCGCGCCAGGTCGCGTTTATTAGTGTGGATCTTTTTCAGAGCAGGCAGCAGACCGTACAACCAGCCAGAAGCCTGCATACGTTCGTAGTTAAAAGACGCTTGTAACAGCATGGAACGCCAGGCGACGCGGTTGATATCTTTTTTCGTCAGCTCCGCGCCAATGCTCTGATCTTCATACACGTTTTCATTGACGCCAGTCAGCAATGTTTCTTCGTTTTCACTGACGTTCGGCAGGGTGGTTTGATTAGATGCCATCTTCAAATTCCTCTTTCTGTGCCGCAGGTTGAGTCGGTTCAGGAGATTTACGCAGCAGGTCGATCAGCGCCATCGCCAGCGCAGCGGCAGCAATAGCCAGCACCGGTAACTTGAGCCAGGCTGCGGCAACAAAGCCCAGGATGAAGTAGGGGATGTAGACGTTTTTCATCATGATTTTCAGCAGCACGGCAAAACCGATTGCTGGCATGATGCCGCCCGCGACGCCGAGGCCGTCGATTAATCGTTGCGGCAGGACATCAATGATGGTTTTTGCATGTTCCGCGCCGAAGTAGATAGGCAGGAAAGCGCAGAGAAAATAGAAAGTGCCGAGTGCCAGCAGTGCCAGATAGTTCACGCGTTCAATGCCGCGAGTATCGGCGTTCTCCGCCATCCGGTCGCAGCGAGACATCACGCCAGACATCACCGAGAACAGGAAGGTAATCCCCATCTGTACTGCGACAGCGAAAGGTACGGCGACACCGACCGCGACATCGGGTTTCACGCCAGTAGTAATGGCAAACGCCGTGCCGACGATAGTACCGATAATCACGTTAGGCGGCTGTGCGCCCGCCAGCGGGGCCAGCCCCATCCACACCAGTTCCAGCGTACCGCCGGTTAAAATTCCGGTATGCAGTTCGCCAAGTACCAGCCCGACCAACGGGCCGAGGACCACCGGGCGGTGCATATGTGTTAGGCCGTTAAACATATCCAGGCCAGCGATAAAGGCGATAATGCCCAACGCAAATGCCTGCAACAGGCTGATTTCCATGATGAATCCCTCAAAGTAATTTAAAGAGGTCCACAGCAGGCTCTGTCGGGACGCCCTGAACGAAGCATTCCACCCCAGCGGCTTTCAGGTCGTTAAATGCTGCGATATCGCCCGCATCCACAGAAACCGTTTTGGCGATTTGTTGTTTGCCATTGGCGTAGTGCATATTGCCAACGTTAATGCGATTCACCGGAACGCCACCTTTCACCAGCGTCAGGAAATCGGCGGGTGTTTTACAAACCAGCAGGATTTTCTGTCGATCGGCGGCGCGATGAATGTTGTCGATAACTTTTTGCAGCGTCCAGAAACGTACGGCGATCCCTTCTGCCAGTACCATTTCCATCAGGTTTTGTTGTACCGGATCTTCGGCAACCTCATCGTTGGCTACCAGCACCAGATTTGCCCCCGCAAATCCGACCCACTGAACGCCGACCTGACCGTGAATCAAGCGTTCATCAATCCGGCTTAAAACAATATTTGGCATAGCGTGTTCCTCTTTGTTTTGCTTATTGGCCTTCACAGGCTGTGTGGTACTGCGCCAGGATGTCCTGAATATGGTTGATAATGAGTTCCCGTGGCGTCGGTTGCAGCTCGCCGGAGCGAACTTTCACGTATTGCAGCGGCAGATACTGGCTGATGAGCGGTAGCGGAATTGGTGAATCCGCCAGATTACGTACCAGATGAGCGAAAGCGTCATCAATCTGGCTGTCCGGCCAGTAATAGCGCACGCGATCCGAGTAGCTATAACCACGCGCCAGACGACGCGCGTTGCCGTCACCGTGGTAGTGGCTTTGCCAGTATTCCGGGCGGTCGAGCATCACGTCTTCCAGCACCTGACGCAGACCAGAACAGGCTTTCGCTGGCACCAGTTCTTCTTCAATCGCCGCCAGAGAGAACAGAGCTTCACGCAGGGCGAAGGTCAGCGCTGGGCCAACTTTCAGAATGGCAAAGTGGTCAATCACCAGCTGGCGCAGCGATTGCGGCGTTTGATAATCGGTAGAGTGCGCTTCGAAAATCAGCGTTTCGTAGTTTTCGACCATCTGGCTTAAGGCGCTCGCTTTGGCGGGCTGATAATCAATAACGTTGGTGTGATCGAATTCGACGCCGGGTTGAACCACCAGGGCAATGATGCGTGGCCAGATGGCATTCAAACCTTGCTTTTCAAAGGCGTGACGATGGGCTTCCAGCGTGGCGCGGGCGGCATCCGGCGTGGTGACCGCCAGCTCGCTTAAGGTTTCATGCGCGCCGCCAGGTACCGGCACTTCGGTACCAATGACATACTCCAGATCGGCTTCGCCAAAGTGTTCAAGACAGGTTTCTTCCGCCACTTTCGCCAGACGGGCGGCGCGTTCAGCCACGATGTCATCAGTTAAGGGAATCGGATCGTCCTGACAGGACATGCTGCAATCAAGGTGGATTTTTTTGAATCCTGCCGCAACGTAGCTTTTAATCAAATCATCGGCATTGGCCATTGCCTGAGCGGCTGGCAGGTTTTGCCAGCGGTTTGGCCCCAGATGGTCACCACCCAGAATCAACGCATCCTGCGGGAAATTCAACGAGTCGGCGAGCTGACAAACAAAGCCGCGAAAATCGGCGGGCGTCATTCCGGTATAACCGCCGAACTGGTCTACCTGATTGGAGGTTGCTTCAATCAGTAACGGCGTTTGGTTTGCACTGGCGTAGCGGATTGCAGCCTCCAGCACCAGCGGATGTGCGGAACAAACGGCATAAATTCCATTTGTTTTGCCCGCTTTGTGCTGTCTCACCATTTCTGTCAGATGTTTCACTTTCCTCTCCAGTTCAGATTACTGCGATATTAATCTTTCGTTTTGTTTCAGTTGATACTGCGTCATGGTGAGATAAAAATAAAACGAAAGATAATAGTTTTCTGATCTGATTCACAAAAGAAACATAATGAAAGTCACTGAAACGAGAGTAGCTTGCGTCAATGGGCAAGGTGGGCTTGCATTTGCTTAATAGAAAGGCGTTAATAGGCAAAACGAAATGAAACGAAAGTTTTACGAAAGGACTTACTATGAGTAATACCGACGCTTCAGGTGAGAAGCGAGTGACTGGCACCAGCGAGCGACGAGAACAGATCATTCAGCGTCTGCGACAGCAAGGGAGTGTGCAGGTTAACGATCTGTCGGCATTGTATGGCGTATCTACTGTGACGATCCGCAATGATCTGGCGTTTCTGGAAAAGCAGGGGATCGCTGTGCGTGCCTATGGTGGCGCGTTGATCTGCGATAGCACGACGCCGTCAGTCGAGCCATCAGTGGAAGATAAAAGCGCGCTGAACACCGCGATGAAACGCAGCGTTGCGAAAGCTGCCGTTGAGTTGATTCAGCCTGGTCATCGGGTGATCCTCGATTCCGGGACTACCACTTTTGAGATTGCTCGTCTGATGCGTAAGCACACTGACGTAATTGCGATGACCAACGGTATGAACGTGGCTAATGCGTTGCTGGAAGCGGAAGGCGTTGAGCTGCTGATGACCGGCGGGCATTTGCGCCGTCAGTCGCAATCTTTTTACGGCGATCAGGCTGAGCAATCGCTGCAAAATTACCACTTCGATATGCTGTTTCTTGGTGTAGATGCGATCGATCTGGAGCGCGGCGTCAGCACACATAATGAAGATGAAGCCCGTTTAAACCGTCGGATGTGCGAAGTTGCGGAACGGATCATCGTGGTCACCGATTCCAGTAAATTCAATCGTTCCAGTTTACATAAGATCATTGATACTCAACGTATCGACATGATCATTGTTGATGAAGGCATTCCTGCGGATAGTCTGGAAGGACTGCGAAAGGCTGGGGTTGAAGTGATTCTGGTCGGGGAGTGAGAAAGGGTGCCCGCTGGTCAACACGAATACGTTCGGCGGGCATTGTGAACACCATCAATGGGTTTCTTCTGTTTCTCGGGTGAGGGTTTCCCAGTCGGCAGGAGGATGTCCTCTTTTTAACATTTTGCTGAATACGGTATAGGCATCTGTTTTTTTACCGTAGGTGCGCAGAGTGTTTTCATCGTTCATCCATCCCAGAATGATGACTTTCTCTTTTTCACTATAACGAAAGAAGAGACGATAACGACCAGCACCAAATTTTACCCGTGACCAGTCTTTATTTTTCCCAGAGCCTAACGACTTGCCATGACGGAATGCCGGTGATGATGGATTGACCGTGATATGCTCCTCAATCACTTTATGGACTACCGCCAATAACTTTGTGGCGGCTTTTCTCTGATAATTTTCAGGATCTTTTCCCTTTAATGTCTCGACTTCGGCAACTAAAGCGTCGTAGGTTTCCTGAAAACAGGGATGAGCATATAGCGCCCAACCATTAACCCTTTGTGGAAAATCCATTATTCGTCGTCGCCAATCTCATCATCAATGTTGACGTCCATGCCAGCGACAAGTTTCTTTCCTTGTTGAATGTTGAATGGACGAGTTTTTTGCGGGTTGTTCTGGATATCTGCATCCAGAAAACGCAAAAATGCATTCATAGTATGATCCTCCTGTTCATCTCCCAGTCGGCACATAAAGACTTGCCCACCAGGCAGAATTTCGTAATGAATGCTGTCCTGGCCTGGCTTCAGTTTTAAGGCCTCACGCACTGGCGCGGGGATAGTTGTTTGTCCGCGTATCGTGACCTTTGATTCAGTGGTCAGTACAGCGTGAGAGCGAGCATTAGCGGGCATGATTCACTGTCCTTTTACAGCCTGTTTTCTGCTCAAATTATAAGCTTGAACTAAGGTAATGCAAATGCATTATTAATGGACGTGGGGGCTTTAAACAATAAAAACATGGCACTAAGGCCATGTTTTGCGAGGGACGTTCCAAAAGAAATCAGGTCACCGGTGCCGGGTTAAACACTGCCAGCTGGTTATGCAGCCCCCATTGATCCGAGAAGGTTTTCTTCTTCCCGCTGGCGACGTCGAGAATAAAGTGGAACAACTTCCAGCCCACCTCTTCAATGGTTTCTTCGCCGGTGGCGATAGTGCCCGCGTTAATATCCATTAAATCAAACCAGCGGTTCGCCAGCTCGGTGCGGGTCGCCATTTTAATGACGGGTACCGCCATCAGGCCGTACGGCGTACCACGACCGGTCGTAAACACTTGCACGGTGATACCCGAAGCCACCTGTTGCGTGCCACAGACAAAATCGCTGGCTGGCGTCGCGGCGTAAATTAATCCGCGTTTAGTCGGGCGTTGACCGGGCGACAGCACTTCAACAATTGCGCTTTTACCCGATTTAGCAATGGAGCCGAGTGCCTTCTCTACCACGTTTGCCAGACCGCCTTTCTTGTTGCCCGGCGAAGGGTTGGCGCTGCGGTCGGTTTTTCCCATATTGAGATAGTTATCGTACCACTCCATCTCCTCCAGCAGCCGTTTGCCGACCTCTTCGTTCACTGCGCGTGGTGTCAGCAGATGGATCGCGTCACGCACTTCCGTGACTTCTGAGAACATCACCGTTGCGCCGCAGCGCACCAGTAGATCAGACGCATAGCCAACCGCCGGGTTTGCCGTTACGCCAGAAAAGGCATCGCTGCCACCGCACTGCATGCCGACAACCAGTTCTGAAGCCGGACAGGTTTCTCGCTGACGTTGATTCAGTTTTTGTAGATGGCGTTCGGCGACCTGCAAAATATCCTCGACCATGGACTGAAAACCGACATGCTTTTCATCCTGCAAACTGACAATGCTGGCGCTTTCTACTGGAATAGCTTGCACATCATCCGTGCCGACCAGCAGGCGCTCAGGCTGCAACTTTTCACAACCCAGACCAATCACCATTACTTCGCCGCCAAAGTTAGGGTTCAGCGAAATATTGTGGATGGTACGAATAGGCACAACTGCCGCCGGTGCGTTAATCGCCACGCCACAACCGTACAAATGATTCAGCCCCACCACGCCATCGACGTTCGGGTATTTCGGTAGCAGATCGCGTTCAATGATTTTTACTACATAGTCCACCACGCCTGCCACACAGTGGACGCTGGTGGTGATGCCGAGCAGGTTTTTGGTGCCCACGCTGCCATCGGCATTGCGATAGCCCTCAAAGGTGTATCCTTCCAGCGGCGGTAAGGGGGCCGGGACTTTGGTGCCAGTGGCAGCGTGTGTAACGGCGGCGCTTCCGGTAGTACAACCATTGATTCGTCGATCCAGCTTCCGCGTGGGATTGCACGCACGGCGTAACCAATCACTTCGCCATAACGAATAATTTCACCATTAGCCGGAATGTCCAGCAATGCGACTTTATGCCCCTGGGGAATATGTTCAATTAATTCCAGCCCATCCGGAAAACGCGTTCCTGCTTTCAGGCCATTATCATTAACAATAATTGCCACATTATCTGTGTCGTGAACTTTTATATAAAACGCAGTTGGCGTTTCTTGTCTGATTTCGATGTTGGCCATTGTGCAATATTCTCCAGCCAGGGGTTATTAAAATGAGGACCTGGTCTCATTTAAAAATAAATGACTTCATTGGGTGAAATAAGAATGTCAGGAGTTTAAACGCAGAAATGTGATCAATGTCAATCATTTCAGGGATTGCAGTGCCGCCCGGCAAGGTAAAGCGCAAATCTGTGCTTTAGCGCGCAACCTTATGTGCATATGCTCAAAATAATATTTAAATATCATTAATTAAATTAGCATTTGCACAATGATTATTATTCTCGCGCTGCTTATACTAATTCCCGAGTTCATTGCCGTTACGGCATAAATGAAACTCATAAATAACACCTTCCCCATAATAATAAAAATCAGCATAAGTACCCGAGGTAAATAAAATGATTCTGGACACCGTTGACGAAAAAAAGAAAGGCGTGCATACCCGCTATTTAATATTACTGATTATTTTTATTGTTACCGCCGTTAACTACGCCGATCGTGCAACGCTGTCTATTGCTGGTACCGAAGTGGCAAAAGAGTTGCAGTTAAGTGCGGTTTCGATGGGTTACATCTTCTCCGCTTTTGGCTGGGCCTACTTGCTGATGCAAATCCCCGGCGGCTGGCTGCTTGATAAGTTTGGCTCGAAAAAAGTTTATACCTATAGCCTCTTTTTCTGGTCGCTATTCACTTTCCTGCAAGGCTTTGTTGATATGTTCCCGCTGGCCTGGGCAGGGATCTCCATGTTCTTTATGCGCTTTATGCTCGGCTTCTCGGAAGCGCCATCATTCCCGGCGAACGCCCGAATTGTCGCCGCCTGGTTCCCGACGAAAGAACGTGGTACTGCCTCCGCCATCTTTAACTCGGCGCAATATTTCTCGCTGGCGCTCTTTTCGCCTCTGCTTGGCTGGCTGACTTTCGCCTGGGGCTGGGAGCACGTCTTTACCGTTATGGGGGTGATTGGTTTTGTGCTGACGGCGCTGTGGATCAAATTGATTCATAACCCGACAGATCACCCACGTATGTCTGCGGAAGAGCTGAAGTTTATCTCTGAAAATGGCGCGGTGGTCGATATGGACCACAAAAAGCCGGGCAGTGCGGCAGCAAGCGGACCCAAACTGCATTACATCAAGCAATTGCTCTCTAACCGCATGATGTTGGGCGTATTTTTCGGACAATATTTTATCAACACCATCACCTGGTTCTTCCTCACCTGGTTCCCGATTTATCTGGTGCAGGAAAAAGGTATGTCGATTCTGAAAGTGGGTCTGGTCGCCTCGATTCCAGCACTGTGTGGTTTTGCGGGCGGCGTGCTGGGAGGTGTCTTCTCGGATTATCTGATCAAACGCGGTTTATCCCTGACCCTGGCACGTAAGCTACCGATTGTGCTGGGAATGTTGCTGGCTTCCACCATCATCTTATGTAACTACACCAACAACACCACGCTGGTGGTCATGCTGATGGCGCTGGCTTTCTTTGGCAAAGGATTTGGTGCGCTGGGCTGGCCGGTAATTTCTGACACCGCGCCGAAAGAGATTGTTGGCCTCTGCGGCGGCGTCTTTAACGTCTTTGGCAATGTTGCCTCCATTGTCACTCCACTGGTGATTGGCTACCTGGTAAGTGAACTGCACTCCTTCAATGCAGCACTGGTTTTCGTGGGATGTTCAGCGCTGATGGCGATGGTCTGCTACCTCTTCGTAGTTGGCGACATTAAACGTATGGAATTGCAGAAATAAGCAAAGGTATAAGCGATGAATAACGATGTTTTCCCGAATAAATTCAAAGCCGCACTGGCTGCGAAACAGGTACAAATTGGTTGCTGGTCAGCACTCTCTAACCCGATTAGCACTGAAGTTCTTGGTTTGGCTGGGTTTGACTGGCTGGTGCTGGATGGCGAACATGCGCCAAACGATATCTCCACGTTTATTCCGCAGTTAATGGCCCTGAAAGGCAGCGCCAGCGCGCCAGTAGTGCGAGTGCCGACCAACGAGCCGGTAATTATTAAGCGTCTTCTGGATATCGGTTTCTATAACTTCCTGATTCCTTTTGTAGAAACAAAAGAGGAAGCAGAGCAGGCGGTGGCATCAACCCGTTACCCACCGGAAGGCATTCGCGGCGTCTCCGTTTCTCACCGCGCCAATATGTTTGGCACCGTGGCGGATTATTTCGCTCAGTCGAACAAGAACATCACCATTCTGGTCCAGATAGAAAGTCAGCAGGGCGTAGATAACGTCGATGCCATTGCCGCTACCGAAGGTGTAGACGGTATCTTCGTCGGCCCCAGCGATCTGGCCGCGGCATTAGGCCATCTCGGCAATGCATCACACCCGGATGTACAAAAAGCAATTCAGCACATTTTTAACCGTGCCAGTGCGCACGGCAAACCCAGCGGTATTCTCGCGCCGGTCGAAGCCGATGCGCGTCGTTATCTGGAATGGGGCGCGACGTTTGTGGCTGTCGGCAGCGATCTTGGCGTCTTCCGCTCTGCCACTCAGAAACTGGCTGATACCTTTAAAAAATAACCACCACCGCAACAAGAGAGATGATTGATATGACTATGAAAGTTGGTTTTATTGGCCTGGGGATTATGGGTAAACCAATGAGTAAAAACCTTCTGAAAGCAGGTTACTCGCTGGTGGTTGCTGACCGTAACCCAGAAGCTATTGCTGACGTGATTGCTGCAGGTGCAGAAACAGCGTCTACGGCTAAAGCGATCGCTGAACAGTGCGACGTCATCATAACCATGCTGCCAAACTCCCCTCATGTGAAAGAGGTGGCGCTGGGTGAGAATGGCATCATTGAAGGCGCGAAGCCAGGTACGGTATTGATCGATATGAGTTCTATCGCACCGCTGGCAAGCCGTGAAATCAGCGAAGCGCTGAAAGCGAAAGGCATTGATATGCTGGATGCTCCGGTGAGCGGCGGTGAACCGAAAGCCATCGACGGTACGCTGTCAGTGATGGTGGGCGGCGACAAGGCTATTTTCGACAAATACTATGATTTGATGAAAGCGATGGCGGGTTCCGTGGTGCATACCGGGGAAATCGGTGCAGGTAACGTCACCAAACTGGCAAATCAGGTCATTGTGGCGCTGAATATTGCCGCGATGTCAGAAGCGCTAACGCTGGCAACCAAAGCGGGCGTTAACCCGGACCTGGTGTATCAGGCAATTCGCGGTGGACTGGCGGGCAGTACCGTGCTGGATGCCAAAGCGCCGATGGTGATGGACCGCAACTTCAAGCCGGGCTTCCGTATTGATCTGCATATTAAGGATCTGGCAAATGCGCTGGATACTTCCCACGGCGTCGGCGCGCAACTGCCGCTCACAGCTGCGGTTATGGAGATGATGCAGGCACTGCGAGCAGATGGTTTAGGAACGGCGGATCATAGCGCCCTGGCGTGCTACTACGAAAAACTGGCGAAAGTCGAAGTTACTCGTTAATGACGTCGTGCCCGGATGGCGTATTGCAATCCGGGCCTGGAATCCAGGCCGAATAAGAGAAACGCCCTCCGGCGTCATGTGGTAACAGGCATAGGTATGAAAATCGTAATCGCCCCAGACTCTTATAAAGAAAGTTTATCTGCCAGCGAGGTTGCGCAGGCGATAGAAAAAGGATTTCGGGAAATTTTTCCTGATGCACAGTACGTTTCTATTCCGGTTGCCGACGGTGGCGAAGGAACGGTGGAAGCGATGATTGCAGCCACCCAGGGGGCTGAACGTCACGCCTGGGTTACAGGGCCGCTGGGCGAGAAAGTGAATGCCAGTTGGGGGATCTCCGGCGATGGCAAAACCGCGTTTATTGAAATGGCGGCGGCCAGTGGGCTGGAGCTGGTACCTGCGGAAAAACGCGATCCACTCGTGACCACTTCACGCGGCACAGGCGAGTTAATCCTGCAGGCGCTGGAGAGCGGCGCGACAAACATTATTATCGGCATTGGCGGTAGCGCTACAAATGATGGCGGCGCAGGCATGGTACAGGCGCTGGGGGCGAAATTATGCGACGCCAACGGCAATGAAATTGGTTTTGGCGGCGGTAGTCTTAATACTCTGAATGATATTGATATTTCCGGCCTCGATCCGCGCTTAAAAGATTGCGTCATTCGCGTCGCTTGTGATGTCACCAATCCGCTGGTGGGCGATAACGGCGCATCGCGCATCTTTGGCCCACAAAAGGGAGCCAGTGAAGCGATGATTGTTGAGCTGGACAATAACCTCTCTCACTATGCCGATGTCATTAAAAAAGCGCTGCATGTTGATGTGAAAGATGTCCCCGGCGCAGGAGCTGCGGGCGGTATGGGTGCGGCGCTGATGGCGTTTCTTGGTGCGGAACTGAAAAGTGGTATTGAAATCGTCACTACGGCGCTGAATCTGGAGGAACATATTCACGATTGTACGCTGGTGATCACCGGTGAAGGGCGTATTGACAGCCAGAGTATTCACGGCAAGGTACCGATTGGCGTTGCAAACGTGGCGAAGAAGTACCATAAACCGGTGATTGGCATTGCGGGTAGCCTGACCGATGATGTTGGCGTTGTACATCAGCATGGCATCGATGCGGTCTTCAGCGTATTGACCAGCATAGGTACGTTGGACGAAGCATTCCGCGGGGCTTATGACAATATCTGCCGTGCTTCACGTAATATCGCCGCGACACTGGCGATTGGAATGCGCAACGCGGGGTGACAAGGGCGCGCAAACCCTCTATACTGCGCGCCGAAGCTGACCAGACAGTCGCCGCTTCGTCGTCGTCCTCTTCGGGGGAGACGGGCGGAGGGGAGGAAAGTCCGGGCTCCATAGGGCAGGGTGCCAGGTAACGCCTGGGGGGGAAACCCACGACCAGTGCAACAGAGAGCAAACCGCCGATGGCCCGCGCAAGCGGGATCAGGTAAGGGTGAAAGGGTGCGGTAAGAGCGCACCGCGCGGCTGGTAACAGTCCGTGGCACGGTAAACTCCACCCGGAGCAAGGCCAAATAGGGGTTCATAAGGTACGGCCCGTACTGAACCCGGGTAGGCTGCTTGAGCCAGTGAGCGATTGCTGGCCTAGATGAATGACTGTCCACGACAGAACCCGGCTTATCGGTCAGTTTCACCTGATTTACGTAAAAACCCGCTTCGGCGGGTTTTTGCTTTTGGAGGGGCAGAAAGATGAATGACTGTCCACGACGCTATACCCAAAAGAAAGCGGCTTATCGGTCAGTTTCACCTGGTTTACGTAAAAAACCGCTTCGGCGGGTTTTTGCTTTTGGAGGGGCAGAAAGATGAATGACTGTCCACGACGCTATACCCAAAAGAAAGCGGCTTATCGGTCAGTTTCACCTGGTTTACGTAAAAAACCGCTTCGGCGGGTTTTTGCTTTTGGAGGGGCAGAAAGATGAATGACTGTCCACG
>ERZ791741.1733-NODE-1733-length-17209-cov-32.812405_pt1 | contig 17209 bp, 9 predicted proteins | sample MGYA00510040_ERZ791741 | MGnify/ENA primary metagenome ERZ791741 (study PRJEB30046, sample SAMN00791960) | human gut metagenome | study: EMG produced TPA metagenomics assembly of the A metagenome-wide association study of gut microbiota in type 2... | reverse complement strand
CACGACGAATGCACACGCACAAGTATAGGCTCGTCTTCCTTCCATTCGCCCTTTATCAAAGCCATGTGTTCAAGGCCGCTACTTGTCTGGCGGAATGGTATAAGCTTGAAATGACCGTACTCGGTAGGCATGTCCACGGTCTGCCCAACAGTTATCAGCGACTCACGCTGCAGCCTGTAAGCAATGAGGTCTTTTATCGATATAACCTTGAGTCCATACTCCGCGGCAAATTCTAACAGCTGCGGCAGACGCGCCATCGTGCCATCATCGTTCATTATTTCCATCAAAGCCCCGGCAGGATAAAGGCCAGCCAGCTTACAGAGGTCTATCGCAGCCTCTGTATGTCCGCTGCGCCTAAGCACTCCGTTGTCCTGTGCATAGAGTGGGTTTATGTGTCCCGGACGGCCAAATGTTTTCGGAGTTGAAGCCGGGTCGGCAAGGGCTTTGATTGTTTCGGCCCTGTCATGGGCCGAGACTCCAGTCGTGCAGCCTTCGAGTTTGTCTATTGTAACAGTGAAAGGCGTACCGAGCACCGACGTGTTCTCTGCCACTTGGCGCGGCAGGTCAAGCTCGTCACACCGGCTCAACGTTATCGGTGCGCACAACACTCCACGCGCATGCTTAAGCATGAAATTCACCTTCTCGGCGGTAATCTTTTCAGCCGCGACAATAAGGTCGCCTTCATTTTCCCTGTCCTCATCGTCCACAACTATCACGAACTTCCCCTCCTTGAAGTCGGCCAAAGCCTCTTCCACCGTATTTATTTTCAAGTTTTCCATATTGTCTTACACCTATTTATATATAAGCCAGGCATCAATTGCCGGCATTTTTCATCTCTTCAATCCGCTTCAGCATTGCGTCATTGGTGGCTTTCACCGCCTTCAAGTCACGCAACAGCCTCAACCGGAACCTCCACATCCTTAAATAGAAGAACAAGCCTACCGGCACCACCACCGCAGCTGCCACGTTGAGCCATTTCCGTTCGAACGGCCTTGTATGCGCCTTCACCGCCATCAAAGGATAGTCGTTCAGCAAATTGAGCACCTGCTTGTCCCTTGAGTTCGACAAGTCTTCTATCACTTCCTCCATCCTTTCATTTATTTCCTCTATCGTATGGTCGGGAGCGTATTTGAAGAAAGCCTTGCCCACATTTGGAGCCAGCAGCAGGTTGTGCTGGTGTGCATATTCCGTAATATCTGCGCTTATGCGTTCAAGCTCTTCCGCATCAGCCTGATAGTCGGGATCTTTTATGATTACCTCTTTCCTGTATACCGAGCGCTTCATGCGCAGTCCGAGCATTTTCATCATCAGGTTGCGGTAGAAATCGATGTTGAACACCACGGAATCATTGTTGGCCTTGTACGTGAAGAACACAGCAAGCGGCGTAAGCACGGCAAGCGATATTGTCTTTCCGAACCAGATTGTCCATTCCCCGATGCGCGCCATACGGAATCCCGAATTGTCGAAGATGAAGAACACGATGAACACCAGCACCGATATGATTACCGGCACGCCAAGTCCGCCTTTCCTTATGATCGCACCGAGCGGCGCGCCTATGAAGAAGAACAGCAGACACTGCAACGCTACCGAGAACTTGTTGATGGCCTCTATCTTGTGGTCTCTTATCAGCCTGTCGCCGTCAGAAGTCAGCATGCCCTTGAAGTCGAGGTCGCTCATCTCGTTCCTTACATTGCCCATTGCCGCGTTTACCGCATTAAGTTTCCTGTCGGCTGACAACCGGCTGTACACAGAGTCAAAACTAAACGTCTTCGTTGCGGCCATCTTCACCGCCCTTGCAGAGTCCTCGCGGCTCACTCCCCGGTTGGAGAAATACCGCTCACGGGCATCCTTGTAGAACACACGCCCCACGCTGTCGTACACATGGGTCAAAGAGTCCACGTCAAGAGCTATCTGCCTGACGCTCTTTCCTTTCGAGTTGTTCGACAACGCGCTTGCATCAGCCACGTTGAAGTCGGAATCGAAATCAAGAAGTATGGTCTTCGTCACAAAGGTCTCCCTGCGGTAAGGCACCGACGTGCCGCGCATCACCTGCTGCGACTTCATGTTCTCAAACCACTCTCCACTGTAAAGCGTAAGCAGCAGGTGCTTCTTCTCCGCCGTAGACTGCAACATTCCCGAGTCCGCCAGTATTATTGCGGCATCCTCGTAGCTGTCGGTCATCTTGTATATCATCACGCCATACAGCTTGCCGGTTTCCAAATCCTTCTTCTGCACATACAGGTTGCACCCCGGAATACCGTCATAGAACACTCCTTCGGGGATTTCCAGCTCGGGGCTTTTCTGCTTCATCGACAGCAGCAGACGCGAGAACGACAGGTTGGCGTTAGGTCCAATGACGTTCTGGAAATAGAATGAGCCGAACGATATGAACACAACAATGACTATCAACGGCCTGAACGCCTGCATAAGCGATATTCCGGCAGCCTTTATGGCTGTAAGCTCGCTGCTCTCGCCGAGGTTTCCGAAGGCGATGAGCGACGACAGCAGGATGGCCAGCGGCAACGCCTGCGGCACGAGCATCAGGCTCATGTACCAGAAAAACTGAGCCAGCACGTCCATCGACAGGCCCTTGCCTATCAAATCGTCGATATATTTCCACAAGAACTGCATCATCAGTATGAACTGACAGATGAAGAACGTGCCGACGAAAAGCAGCCCGAACTGCTTGGCTATGAACTTGTCTAATTTTCTTATGCGGAACATCGTTTTCTTTATCGTGTGGTTGCGGCAGAGCCATGCCAGCGTGCAAAATTAGCACAAAAATATCAGAAAACAATATATAAGGGTAAAAAGGTAAAAAAGTAAAAAGGTAAAAATAGCAGATTTATCCTTTTACCTTTTTACTTTTTTACCTTTTTACCCTTTCACCCTCTCACTTTTCAAAGTCCTGTCGAGCGGTGAAGGGTGTCCATGTTGGCGTCCCATATGTCACGCAGGGTGTCGGTGTCGCCGTCGGGAGCATAGTCGGTGATTACCATGATGTAGTCACCCGTTATGTCGCTTTTCTCCATGCGCAGCTCCAAGTACGTGTCACGAAACTCATCCTCACTCCAGCGCAGGCGTATGTACTCATTGTCCTTCGTCTCCAACACGTCCGCTGTCCTCGTCTCATGATGCCCCCATGTGTTGCCCCAGGTGAAGGTCAGCGTGTCGCCGTCACGCTTCACGTCGTCGGCAAGCCACTTCGCAAGCCCCTCGGGAGTACTCATCAGCGACCATATTATATTGGCAGACTTCGAGCGCAGCTCCCTCTCTATACTGATTTTATTGTCTTCCATAAATCACGGCGTGATAATATTTTGCCACAAAAATAATAATTTTGCCAAATAAAACAGCAAAAAAGCATGATATTTTTTGGTATGTAAAGAAATTGTATTACCTTTGCACCCGCAAAAAGGACATTCGATGGCGGGATAGCTCAGCTGGTTAGAGCGTCGGATTCATAATCCGGAGGTCGTGGGTTCGGGTCCCACCCCCGCTACAAATGCAACCAACGCCCCGATGGAACACCGTTCCGTCGGGGCGTTTTCTTTATCTCTCAACAAGCGTTTGCACACCTTCCGATTTCTGTCCGGCAGCGATGGATGCCACACCAAAGCATGTCTTGACAAGAGCCAACTGCCTCAATTGTAACAAAACAGACACATGTTATCAAGCGCACTCCACTCGGAAGGACTGGAGCAGGTTGCCATTCATTTTGCAAAAGGTCATCAATCGCCTTGTAAAAGGCCATGTTTTACACGCCAAAAGGGCACCTTTCACAAGCTAAAAGGCGACCTTTTGCAAAACCATCAAAAACCTACCGAATACCCATCCCAACCCAAAGGACGACCCACCCCAGCCCTCCCGAAGGGAGGGAGCTTGATTACTTGCTTTTATTTGAGTACAACTGAGGCTCTCGGTAATCGTCATACCGCACGCCGATGCGGCATCCAGAAAACACAAATAGCGTCAAATAATGTTGGCTGCATACACTGGATGCCGCATCGACGTGCGGCATGACGATTACCGAGTGCCTCAAATGAAAAGGGATTAACTGCCTATTATAAATCCAATCAGTTACAAAACAAGAACAAAACGGCAACAAACGCCTGTTTAGTTGAACGTCAGGCGGAACGTTGTCAGCCCTTTTCCGCTGTCCTGCACAAGCTGTATCGTGCCGTTGCTCACCCTCATTATCTGCCTTGAAATAGACAGGCCAATGCCGCTGCCCTCCTTTTTCGTGGTAAAAAACGGAATGAAGATGTGCGCCGCAACGTCGTCGGGGATAAGCCCTCCGTCGTCGGTCACGTCAATGACCACGGCGTCGTCGTCTCCCGTGTACGCCCTTATGCTTACGTGTCCGCCCTCGCCTGTGGCCTCGGCTGCGTTTTTCAGCAGGTTGGAAACAACGCGGCTAATCAGTCCCTCATCGGCATATACCAGCAGGTCGTCGGGCATCACGTCCATATCTACGGCACAACCCTCCTTCATCAGCGGCGCGGCCAGCCTCGCCATGCGCTCAACGAACGGCTTTACGTAAAACAGCTGCGGCACGGGTGTGGGCACATGGGTGAACTTGCGGTAGTTTTCCACGAAGCGCACAAGCTCCCTGCCCGTGCGGTTTATCACCTCAAGCTCTTCCCGGCGGCCTTCTCCGTCCTGCTTGAGCATCACGTCGCTAAGCGACACTATCGGCGTAACGGTGTTCATTATCTCGTGAGTCAGCACACGGATTAACTTCACCCACGAGTCTATCTCCTGATTGGCAAGCTCTCCCTTGATGTCGCTTATGGCGAGTATCCTCACCCTGCGGCCTTTCAGCGTGGTGTATGCGTCGCGCACCGACAGGCTTCCGAGCCTGTCCTGCACCTGGCTTATATGCGTAACTGCTTCCCTTCCAAGCAGCCTGTGGGCGGCGTTGTTGCTGCGCAACACTATGCCGCGCTCGTCGTCGAGCACCAATATGCCGGTATCAACGGAGTCGATTATCAGCTCAAAATATTTCTCGCGCTCCTTCTGTTCGTCCCGGGCGTGTTGCAGTATGTCCTTCACGCGGTTGAGCGAGGCGTTTAGCAGCTTGTCGTCACCGCTCTTTCCGCCCTCCGGGAAGCGGAAGGTGTAGTCGCCGTTGTCCAAGGCGTTGAAGAGAAAAAACACCTTCCTAACCGTCTGCCTGTACCTGCGCCACAGGCAAATGCAGGCCACGGCCAGCACGGCAACAGCCGCAACGGGCGCAATAACACTAAAGTCCATACTTCTTTATTTTGTTGTACAGCGTCTGTCTCGTCACCCCAAGCTTCGCAGCCACCTGCGAAAGGTTGCCACCGCAGTCGCGTATCGTCTTGCCGATAAGCCTGCTCTCCATCTCGTCGATGGTCTGCACCTCCTCCACCGGTTTGCCGTACACGGGCGTGTCGCCGCTTATGTCGTCGGCTTCTATCACCGTTCCGTCGCCAAGTATCACCGCCTTCTCCACCGCATGCTGCAGTTCGCGTATGTTGCCGAACCACGGCAGCGCCTTCATCTTTTGCTCGGCGGCAGGCGAAAAGTCCATTTCGGGCTTGTTGTACATGGCGGAATAGCGGCCGAGAAAGAGCCTTGCCAATGCCGGAATGTCCTCGCTGCGCTCGCGCAATGGCGGCAGGTGCAGGTGGATGGTGTTGATGCGGTAGAGCAAGTCTTCGCGGAACTCGCCCCGAACCACCATCTGTCTGAGGTCGCGGTTTGTCGCACAAATCAGCCTTACGTCAATGGGTATGGCCTTGCTGCCGCCCACTCGCACGATGCTTCGCCGCTGCAGGGCGGTCAGCAGTTTTGCCTGCAAGGCGTAGCCGAGGTTTCCTATCTCGTCGAGAAACAGCGTTCCGCCGTCGGCCAGCTCGAATTTTCCGGGCTTGTCGGCCTTCGCGTCGGTGAACGCTCCTTTCACATGACCGAACAGTTCGCTCTCAAACAGGGTGTCGGTTATCGCTCCCATGTCAACGGGCAGCATCTTCGCGCCGCGGCGTTGCGACAGCCTGTGTATCTCGTTGGCAAGAACCTCCTTGCCGGTACCGTTCTCGCCGGTTATCAGTATGTTGGCATCGGTCGCCGCCACCTTATCGACCACGGCCTTAAGGTCGAGCATGCGCGGCGACGTTCCCCAGAACATGCTCCCCTCGCGGCTGTCGGCCGTGCCCTTGTCGCCCATCGTTTTGCGGTAGGCGCCGGTCAGGACGGACAGCAGTTTGGCGTTGTCAAACGGTTTCACAACGAAGTCCGCCGCGCCCTCTTTCAGTCCTGTAACGGCCAGTTCGATGTCGGCGTATGCCGTAAAGAGCACCACCTGCGCCTGCGGCCTCTGCTTTTTTATCTGGCGCAGCCAGTACAGACCCTCGTTGCCGCTGTTAACGCCGCTTTGGAAGTTCATGTCGAGCAGCACCACATCGGGCTTGTCCTCTCGCAGCCGCGCCGGAATATTGTTAGGATTAGCCACGGCAACGATGTGCTCGAACGTGCCGTCAAGCAGCATCTTCACCGTAGAAAGAATGTTGCGGTTGTCGTCCGCAATAAGTATCGTACCCTGTTTCATCGCTATGCAAAAGTAATCTGTTATGGCGAAACAAGCAAGCGGTTGGTTGTTTTTTAGGCAAAAATCCTTAACATGAATGTCCGCAAAGCTCCCATTCATCGGTAGTTAAAGGAGTTAAAGTAGTTATCGCTCCCTACGGTCGCTAAGTAGTTAAAGACAAATGCCTTGTTTACTTATGTGCATGATTGGCTGTTCAGGCCGGTTGCGAACATCCATTTTCATTAAAAACGCCATCATGTATGCAATAGCCTGTCACCGCTTTATACGCCAACCGTAACCCATTGACAATCAATACGTTGCAACCACGCTTGCAAAAGACCGTCTTTTAGCCTCTAAAAGGTGGCCTTTTAGCGTGCAAAAGACCACCTTTTGCAACGCAATTTGCCGTCTTTTAAATTGAGAGTTGATAATTGATAATGAATAATTATGATTTGCTTTGTTTGCAGACAGCCTTGAAGGTAATCATAATTATCCATTCTCAACTCTCAATTCTCCATTAAACAAGAACTTCATTTTCTGTCTAATAATTAAACACCGATTGTCTAATAATTAGACAGTGACCGTGGGACGCTTTTTACATAATAGCCTAATAATCAAAGGATTAGCTGTTTTGGCACGCTTTTGGCATTATAATCAGTGTATGAATAATAAATTTTCCATAATACTCTTGAGCCTCGCCGCACCTGCCGTGGCGGCCGCCCAACAGGCGTGGAGCATCGACCGGTGCGTCAGCTACGCCTTGGAGCACGCCACGGAGGTGAAGAGGCAACGCATAGAGCAGAAACAGGCAGGCGTTGACTACAACACAGCCATCCTTGGTTTCCTGCCTCAACTGTCGGCACAAGTAGGCGGACAGTACAACTGGGGACGCAACATCGACCCGGAAACCAATACATATAATAATGTGACAACGTTCAACAACTACTACCAGCTTACGGCCTCCATGCCGCTGTTTGACGGCGGACAGACGTGGAACGCCATGCGTAAGGCGCGGTTGTCAAAGCGCTCTTCGGCCACAGCAGTGCAGAAGGCGCGCGACGACAAGGCCATAGACGTTATGCAGAAGTTCGTCGAAGCGGTGTACGCAATCAAGTCGATAGAACTCATGCAGGAGAAACTTGACGACTCGCAGGCGCTGCTCCGCAAGACGCAACGCCTGTACGAGTTGGGCGAAAAGAGCCGTCCCGACGTGGTGCAGATGGAGAGCCAGGTGGCCGAGGACGACTACAACCTGCTTCACCAGCGCAACCTCGCGCGCACGGCTCTCCTCTCCCTCAAGTCGGCCATGAACTATCCCGGTGCCGACTCGTTGCCGCTCGACCCCTCGCTCACGTCAAGATACGCCGTAATACCGCGCCACGAGGTCATCGACTACTCCGCAATCGCCGCGAAGCCCGATGTCACCATAGCCGAGGCCGACGCGCAGAAGGCTCGCTTGGACTGGAAAATGCAACGCGCTTCACTGCTGCCCTCGCTCTATCTCGGCGGCGGCATATCTACAAGTTACTACAAGAACCTGTCCAACGGCATGGCGGTTGACGGCTTCCGGTCGCAGATGCGCAACAACCTCGGTGAATACCTGTACGTCACTTTGTCGATACCAATCTTCTCGGCAAACGACTGGCGGAGCGTGAAACGCGCCAAGGCCGACTACAACATAGCGCGCTTGGACGTGGAAGACGCGCGCCGCAAGCTGGAAGACGACGCCCGGCAGGCCGTAACCGACTATGAGGGATATGTCCGCGAGGAGCGTCAGATGAGGCGGAAGGTGGCCTCCGACTCGCTGGCCTACCGCCTGTCATACCGCAAATACGAGAAAGGCATGCTCTCGACGTTCGACCTTCACGAAGCGTCACAAACCTATCTTGAAAGCCGCATCACTCTGCTGCAAATGCAGATGATGGTAGCAATAAAGCAAAGACTTGTCAATTATTACATCAACAACGAACCGTTATGGGATGTTCAATAAATTATGTCGAGGCGATTTTTTCAATTTTAGCGAGTGCCAGTTTGCAAGCCGAAGAGGGAGTATAGCGGGCTATACGACCAATGAGGCTTGGCAAAGTGACACCGATAAAATTAAAAAGCGACCGAAATATAAAGATTAAACATTCCATTAAGGTTAAAAACAGAATTTATAGAACATCCCTATGGACATCAAATTAGAGAAAAAGAAGTACGTTATACCGAAAAGATACCGCCCGTTGGTTGTCGGCGGCGCATTCGTCGTGGCCGTTTTGGTGTGGCTTGCGTCGGGAAACTTCTCGTCGACGCTGCGCGTTGACCGCCGCGGACTTAGCATAGGCGACGTCAGGAACGCACAGTTTGACGACTATGTGAGCGTCGACGGCAACGTAGTGCCCATCCAAGTGGTGCAGATTTCGCCTGAAGAGGGAGGCGTAGTGCTCGAAAAGGTGGTAGAGGAAGGCGCCCACGTGAAGAAGGGCGACGTCATTGTGCGCCTCAACAATTCCAATCTTGACCTTGAAATACTCAACGCCGAGAGCGAGCTTGCAGAGAAACAGAACATGCTTAGGAGCACGCAGCTGTCGATGGAGCAGGACAACCTCAACAACCAGAACGAGGCTTTACAGCTCAAGATGGACGTTCAGACAAAGCGTCGCGCCTACAATCATCAGGCGGCCCTGCAAAAGGAGGAGCTGAACTCGCGCGAAGAGTACCTTAAAGCGAAAGAAGACTATGAGCTGGCGGTACAGAAAGAGGAGCTGATACAGCAGCGTTTGAAGAAGACAAACGAGCTTAACCGCTCGCAAGTGGCGCAGATGACGGGCGACCTGGCCTCTATGCGCAAGAACGTTGAGCTGGTGCGCCAGCGCAAGGAGAAACTTGACGTGCGCTCGACCATCGACGGTGAAGTGGGACTTCTTGACGTTGAGCTTGGCCAAAGCATATCGCCGGGGCAGAAAATCGGGGTGATAAACGACCTTAGCGACTACAAGGTGGAGGCGCAGGTTGACGAACACTACATCGACCGCGTGCATACCGGCCTGTCGGCCACGTTCGAACAGAACGGCAAGAAGTACCAGCTGCGTGTGCGCAAGGTGTTCCCGGAGGTGCGTGAGGGGCGTTTCAAGATAGACTTCGTGTTCAGTGGCGAACGCCCGAAGAACATCCGGACGGGCCAGACGTATTACGTCGACCTGCAATTAGGCGAAGCCAAGAAGGCCGTCATCATACCCAAAGGCACGTTCTACAGCGTAACCGGCGGCACATGGATATTCGTTCTCGACAAGGACGGGCACAAAGCCTACCGCCGAAAGATACGCATAGGCCGCCAGAACCCACAGTATTATGAGGTACTGGAAGGGCTTGAGCCGGGCGAAAAGGTGATAGTCAGCGGCTACGAGAGCTACAAGGACAACGAGATACTGGTGTTGGAATGAAGCCCAAAGCCCCCTCCCGACCTCCCCGAGGGGAGGAGTAGGACAAATGCTGAACAATAATAAAACAACTATCAAAATGCAATTAAAACAACGAAGCAAACCTGTTCCTCCCCACGGGGAGGTTAGGAGGGGGCTGAAAGGTGGCCTTTCGCATTGCAAAAGATGGTCTTTTACCGCCTAAAAGGCCACCTTTTAGAGGCCAAAACATGGCCTTTTACAACACCGCTCGTAACATATTGACTATCAAATGATTACAAACCGCCCAACAAGCAACTGCAAATCTCACCGTAAAACCGTATAACCCTACAACCATATAACCCAAAAGCATACCGTAAAACCCCATAACCCAACAACCGTATAACCCCAAACAACCATGCAAAACTTCAACTTAAAGAGCTACTTCACGTTCCTTTCAAGGAACAAGGCATACACGGCGGTCAACGTGTTCGGCCTCGCCGTGAGCCTGATGTTCGTCATAATAATCGGCCTTTACACGTGGCAGGAGTTCAGCGTAGACCGCCAGCACAGCAAAGCCGACCGCATTTACGCCGTAGGTTTGAAGTTTAACGGCGAGCCTGCACCCTACGCCGGCAGCCACCACGCAGTGCTGCGGTACATGCGCAAGCACTATCCCGAAATAGAGCAGACCTGCGGCTTCGTGAACGGCAGCCTGCGCCTGCTCGACCGCGGAGACATAGTGAACGCCAAGGTGTTGGATACAGACTCGACGTTTTTTGACATGCTCGACTTCAAACTGCTTCGAGGCGACCGTCTGACGTGCTTGAACCAAAAGGGCAACATAGTGCTGACGGAAAGCTTCGCGCGCCGCCTGTTCGGCTCGGACGACGTTATTGGCCGCCCCGTAATGACCGAGGACTCGCTCCGCTTCCGCGTTTCGGGCGTGGTGCAAGACTTCGACGGCACCATAATCGACAAGAGCGTGAACGCCATAATAGACTTCTCGTACAGCGAGAGGAACGGTTCGGGCTATACGGACAAGAACTTCCCCTACTCCGTAAGCGTCGGTTCCACCATGGCCTTGGTGCAGGTGCGCAAGGGAGTTGACTTCATGCGGAAGGAGAAGGACGTGCAGCAGTTCTTCCCAACGTTCTGGCCCGTTGACGATGAAGACGTGTTCAAATTCCACCCCGTGCTCATGCCGTTAGACAAGCTGTACTTCTCGGGCTGGCAGTACGTTGACTACATGCGCCTCGGCAACTACAAGTTAGTGAGCATACTCGGCGCGGTGGCCGTGGTGATACTGCTCTTCTCCATAATGAACTACGTCAACCTGACCGTAGCCCAGGCCGGTTACCGTGCCCGTGAGATGGCAACGCGCCGCCTCTTCGGCTGCACGCAGAGCGGCGTAGGTGCCAACATGTTCGGCGAGTCGCTCGTCATCGCCATTGCCCTTGCCTACGTCTTCGCGCCTTACATAAGCCGCCTGCTCGACACGGACATCAGCCTCGCCCCGCTTGCAAGCCCCGGAGGAGCGGCTATCATCGTAGCTTTCGTGCTCGTGGTGAGCCTCGTCGCAGGGGTGCTTCCTGCCGCGATACTGTCGAAAGTGAGACCTATCGAGGTTGTGCGCGGCACGTTCCGCAAGCAGACAAAGATGCTCTTCTCGCGCATCTTCATAACGGTGCAGAACGTAATAACCATAGTCATGCTGGCCTGCACCCTCATCATGTCGCTCCAAATGCTGCACTTGGTGAAGGCCCCGTTGGGCTTCAAGACTAAAAACAACGTCGTAATATACGGCAGCATGGCGTTCAACGGCAAAAACTTCGACGTGTTCCTCGACAAGGTGCGCGCCCTGCCAGAGGTCAATATGGTCGCACCGTCGATGGGAACGCCGGCCGACGGCGGCAACAACAACACCCTGTTCCTGAAAGGCGACAAGGTGTCCACACCCTTCCAGCAATTCATCGTGACGCCCGAATTCATGGAAATATACGGCATAACGCTGAAACACGACCTGCACGCCGAGGGCGACAGCATCGTCTACATGAACGAAATGGCGATGAAAGCGTTTCACATGAAGCCGACGGACACACACGCAAGCGACCGGTACAAGGGCGCTTACTTCTACAAGTTTCCGAAGAACCCGACGCTCGGAGGCATAATCAACGACATACGCCTGCGCTCAATACTCGAAGAACAGAAGCCAATACTAATCCTCGTGACAAAGAAAGTGGAACGGCCTTGGTGCGTAACGGCGCAGGTGGAGGGCGACCCTGTGGAGGCATACGCCAAAATCAGGAGCATATATAAAGAGATATTCCACGAGGAAATAAGCGACCCTACGCCGCCGTTCGTCGACAAACAGATTGAAGACGTGTTCCAGGAGGAAATCCGCACGACAAAAATCGTGTCGCTCTTCGCCTTCATCGCCATAATAATCTCACTGCTCGGGCTTGTTGCCATGTCGACATACTTCATTCAACAAAGGGCGAAGGAAATCGCCATCCGCAAGGTGTTCGGCTCTACAAGCAACCAAGTGCGGCGACGGTTGATACGTACTTTCCTGCTCTACGTGGGCATAGCGTTCGTCATCGCAGTGCCAATAGTTGTGCATTTCATGTCCGACTGGATTTCACAATACAGTTACCGCATCACTTGGTGGCCGTGGCTCATAGTAGCAGGCGTAATCGTTCTGCTGATAAGTTTCGCCGCAGTGGCAGTGCAAAGCTGGATTGCGGCAGGCGAAAACCCGGTGAAGAATATTAAGCAAGAATGAAAGAACAGCCCCCTCCCAACCTCCCCGAGGGGAGGAGAAAGGATGCGGAGCTGCGTATAAATTAATTTATTAATCAATAAAAGCAAATTAACTCCTCCCCTCGGGGAGGTTAGGAGGGGGCTGAAAGGTGGTCTTTCGCATTGCAAAAGGTGGCCTTTTAGGCTGTAAAAGGCCACCTTTTAGAGGACAAAACATGGTCTTTTGCAACACCATTCGTAACATATTGATTATCAAATAATTACAAACCGCCCAACAAGCAACCGCAAACCTTACCGTAAAACCTCATAACCCAATAACCGCAAAACCGTAAATATGAACAATTTTATCAACGCATTAAAGAACATTCCGCGCCGGGGGCAGCACAATTTCGTCAAGATATTGTGCCTCGGCGTCGGCTTCGCGCTGTCCTCGGTACTAATAGCCAAGCTGTGCTTCGAGAGCGAATACGACACATGTTACCCCGACCACGACCGCATTTACCGCGTAAGCGAGAAGGTACAACGCGGCTCCGACCCTGAAGCCATATACGGAAGCACTCCAGGAGGCGTAGCCCCACTGCTGAAAAAGCACTTCGCGCAAATAGAGACTGCAACGAGGATAAACCCTCTTTGCTTTGACGAGGAGATGAAGATTGACACCGAACGGCGTGTGAAGGGCAACGTGTATGTAGTTGACTCGTGCTTCTTCAAGGTGTTCCAGGCAAAGATTTTGGAGGGCGACGCTGACGACGCTCTCTCCAAGCCGTTCTACTGCCTTGTGTCGCGGACGATGGCCGAACGCATGGGAGGCAACGTGATAGGGCGCAAATTAGAGAGTACCACCATTCCGGGGCTGACGATGACCGTCGGCGCAGTGTATGAAGACTACCCTTGGAACTCGACTTTCCACGACTATGACGTAATGCTATCAATGACGACACAACGCCATTTCGGCTATGACGGACAAGACAACCTGATGGGAAACGACCGCTACCGCTCGTTCATCAAGGTGAAGGAAGGATGTCATCCGGAGTCGGGCGAGTTTGACGCGACGATAAAAAAGATAGTAAATTCGCTGCTGGCGGAACTGAAGAAGGGCGACGTTGACTTCTCGTTAGTGTTCACCCCAATATCCGAATACCACTACGAGAACAGCGACGCGAAGCAGATGATGCCAGTGATGCTCATCCTCGCCGCCGTGGTTTTGGCCGCCAGCGTACTCAACTACCTGCTAATCGTGATGGGAAACACGGTTACAAGGGTACGCGAAATGGCAGTAAGGAAGTGCTACGGAGCCATGCCCAAGAGCATATTAAGCATCACGGTGAGCGAGACTTTGGTGCATATCGCGCTGGCATTAGTGCTGGCCGGGGCGTTGATTTACGTCTGCAAAGGCTCCATCGAGACGCTGCTCTCCGCGCCGGTGACCGACCTCTTCACCAACATTGGCGTGCTTGTGCTCGTCGGTTTGCTGGCCGTTGTGTTCATCATCAGCGCCCTCTTGCCCGGCAAAATATACAATGCCGTGCCGGTAACGACGGCCTTCCGCGGCTTCACGGAGAACCGCAGGCGGTGGAAAATGGCGTTACTGGCAGTGCAGTTCGTATTCGTAAGCCTGCTCGTATGCCTGCTCTTGGTTGTCAACAGGCAGTATTCAGTGCTGGTGAACTTCGACTTTGGCTATGACTACGACCGCATGGCGGTAATCAATGTGGACCAGATAAAGGGCGAGGAACGCCGCGCCATGGTGGCGGAACTGGACAAAATGACGGAAATTGAGGCGTGGACGCAGGTGACACGGCCAATGTATGCCAATGGCAACGGCAACAATGTGGTAGACCCGGAGACAGAAGAAGAGCTGTTTAACGCCAACGACCTGTACATGGCCGGTGCCAACTACTTCGACATGTCGGGCATAAAAATCAGGCAGGGGCGCGGCTTCAACGCCCACAGCGACAGCCTGAGGGAGATTATGATAAGCCCCGACTTCGCCCAAAAGCTGAAAAACGAAAAGGGATGAAACGACGTGATAGGCCGCAAAATCCTCGTAACGGAGCACAGCCAAACCTATAAAGACCTATTCACCATCGTGGGAATATACGACGACTTCCATTCAAGCACGGCCTTGGATGACGACGACCGCCCGACAATGATGTTCTACGCAGACCCTTACGACGGCTATACCAGCTTCTTCCTGCTGAAATTCCACGACCTGACAACGGACAACATGCAGGCCGTACAGCGGCGTCTGCAACAGCTGTACCCGGCCAACACCATCATAGTTGACAGCTACCAGAGGCAGTTGAACGCCAACTATGACGCGATAAAGAACTTCCGTTCGTCGGTCAGCATAGCAGGACTCTGCGCCCTTCTCATCGCCCTGTTAGGCCTCATAGGCTACGTAAACGACGAGATGCAGCGGCGAAGCAAAGAGATAGCGATACGCAAAGTGAGCGGCGCAAGCACCTTCGACGTGCTCCGAATGATGCTGCGCGGCGTGCTTATAACGGCCGTCCCGGCGGCAATAGTCGGCGCGGCGCTGGCCCGGATGGTTGCAGGCAAGTGGCTTGAGGAGTTCAGCACCAAGGCGGACATGAGCCTCTGGCTGTTCATCTTGGGCATAGCCGCCGTGTTGCTCGTCATCGCCGCCACCGTAATTGCCGACGCTTACAAGACCGCCAACGGCAATCCGGCGAAGTATCTGAAGGATGAATGATATTCTTAAGTCAACAAGCAGACGAGTGACAAGCAGACAAGGAGATTACCTTTTGCCATCAAACGGCAACCAAATTATAAGATATATATTCCTGTCAGCACGATTCGTCAGAGCAAAACAAATCTCCTTGTTTGCTCGTCAACTCATAATTTGTCAACTAAAATAAAAAGGAAGAATTATTAACAGCAGACAAGCGGCAAGTAAACAAGCAGACAAAGAGAATGGCCTTGTCCACGAAAAAGCCGTCAAACAACGGCATTCAGCAGGAAAAGCAAACCTCCTCGTATGCTTGTCAACTTGTAACTTGTCGACTAAAATTAAAAAAATATGATTAAAGTAGAGAACTTAAGCAAGTCGTTCCGCACGGAAGAGGTGGAGACTATTGCATTGGACAAAGTGTCATTCGAGGTCAACGACGGCGAGTTTGTCGCCATAATGGGACCTTCAGGCTGCGGAAAATCAACGCTGCTGAACATCCTCGGACTGCTTGACAACCCCACATCGGGCATGTATTGGCTGGACGGGCAGGAGATATCGCTGCTCAAAGAGAAAGACAGGACGGGCATACGCAAGGGGCAAATCGGCTTCGTTTTCCAGAGCTTCAACCTCATTGACGAGCTTAATGTGGAAGAAAACATCGAGCTGCCGCTGACCTATCTCAACGTGGGACGCGCCGAGCGGAAGCAGAAAGTGCAGGAAGTGATGAAGCGCATGGGCATCAGCCACAGGGCGAAACACTTTCCCCACCAGCTCTCGGGAGGACAACAGCAGCGCGTGGCGATAGCAAGAGCCGTGGTGTTCGGCCCGAAGTTAATCCTCGCCGACGAGCCTACGGGTAACCTGGACTCGAAGAACGGCGCGGAGGTTATGCGCCTCCTGACCGAGCTTAACCAGGATGGTACGGCCATAGTGATGGTGACCCACAACGAGCACGACGCCCAGATAGCCCACAGGACGATACACCTGTTTGACGGACACATCGTAGGGTAACGCGCTTTTTAATTGGAAATTGAGAAGGGAGAGTGGAGAATTATGATTTGTCTTGCTGGCAGACAGCCTTTAAGGCAATCATAATTCTCCACTCTCCCTTCTCAATTCTCAATTAAATAAAAACGAAAGTACGCCTGCATCAACGCAGACGTACCCCCTCATTGATTGTCTAATAAAAAAATATTCAATACAGGTAATGGGCTGCCATGTTCTTATTCATGTCGAAATCGAATGTCGTAGCGTTGAATGAAGGCAGTTCTGTCTGGCTGTCGCCCTCGCCGAGCTTCACCTTCGTAGCTGCGAAGCTGAACTTCAGGTTGCCGGTTTCAACAGAATATTTTGCCGCCGACTCCACTTCGACATCAACCTCTACAACCAGCGGAGTGCTCTCTCCCTCGGTAGTTGAGGGGATTGACACATTGAGTTTAAGCGGCTCGGCCTTCAGCTCCATGCTGATGCTGTCCTTTGCAACAGACAGCGCCGGGGTGTACGCCATACGGTAGTCAACCTGACCTACGGCCTCAACAATACCGTCGGCAACGGTCTCGTCGCCCACGATTGAGAGCACGATGTCCTTTATTGGGAAGTCCTGTATAAGAACTGAGTCGGCATCAACGCTGGCCGTCACGTCAACTCCGGCAGGTGTCTCGCTGCCATCGCCGGTGCCGTCGGTGCTGCTGGGCGCAATCTGCGACGACTGCATCTTTCCTGTATATTCACCACATACAGCCTTGACTGTAACAACATCGCCATTGTTATTATCATCGTCGTCACTGCATGATACCGAGCTGAAGGCAAAACCAATCA
>ERZ791741.1726-NODE-1726-length-17294-cov-135.322931_pt1 | contig 17294 bp, 32 predicted proteins | sample MGYA00510040_ERZ791741 | MGnify/ENA primary metagenome ERZ791741 (study PRJEB30046, sample SAMN00791960) | human gut metagenome | study: EMG produced TPA metagenomics assembly of the A metagenome-wide association study of gut microbiota in type 2... | reverse complement strand
CTGATATGCTCATTTATTCTCCTTTTCCCAGTAATATACCGGGATCTCATTACCGCTATCCCATGTATCGAAATATTTGCCCTCTTGTACTGTCACTACATGACCATCTATGCAGAGGATATACGTACCTGTCGGATGGTCTGTACAAAAGTCGTTGACTGTATAGATATATCGCTCTGATTCTTCAATCAGTTTGCGTCTGTATCCATGCTTGTAGAGATACGCTCCCCAGACATAATTTGCACTCGGCATATCTGACAGAGTACACGCTTGTACCATCAGTCCGGCGAATACCGTTTCCCAGTCGAAGCCAGTTGCTTTGCATATTGCCCGGACAACGCAATCTCCTGTTCTCTTATCCTTAATAGGATTTGGATTATAATATTCCCATCTATCCATCAGTCAATCCCCTTTGCTGTTTTATATCTTCTTGCAGCTCCTCTGGCTTTTGCAGCATTATGGCGGCTCCATTTAGCTATCATAAGTCGGTCTTGTAGCTCTCTTAGATCATTTTGTTTGCAGTATTCTTTGTATGCAGTATTTTGTTTCTGCAAAAGATAAGACTTCCGGTCAAGGTCTTGTTGTAATGCGAATTTTGCCTGTTCGTCCTTGCAGTTATCAACCGCCGCTTGCATTCCAAGGACTTCACGCTTTGTTTTGCGGATTCTTCGCTCATAAGTGCGCTGTCGCTGTTCTTTTTCGTACTGTTTTCCCTTGTTGGCTTTATCCTGTGCCGATAGTTCTGCATAAGGATTAAATTCCCCGTCACTTGCCCCAAAGCTATGCCGACAGTTGACCCCTGACAGTCCGCTTGCTGTTCCGTATCCGGTCAATGAGAACGGCGGAAATTTCTTGCTCTTGCCAGAACGAGAGTATATCTTGCCTTGCCACCATGAGTGGTTTCCGGGATTCTCGCCGCCGTCACCTGTTCTGGCTCCCATGTGAGCACTGACCAGAACTAAATCCCAGTTCATTTCTTCCATACGTTTGAGGGATATATCTCCAGTAGCCTGAGCCACACCAGTTCTGACAGAACGTGCTACTGCTGTTTCAATTGTATCTTTTCTGCCAGATGGATATGTTACTGTAACGCCATTGCTTACAACATTGTTAACTGCTTCTCTAATCGCTTGCGTATATCCAACTGCCCCAGTCATCACATGATTGTATGCAAGGTCACACTGGTTGATATACAACGCCTGAGCCGCATTTGCAGTTGTCCTTGTGAAGTTCTTCCACTCTCCCATAGTCGCAAGCATATTTCGCTCCATGAGTCTTATCATTGCTGGGGACTGCTCGAGCGGCACAGGGCTTAATCCTGCCGCCTTGTATACCTTATCATCATAATCGAGAGCAGTAATTCCGGCATCTTCAAACGCTTCAAGAAGTTCTTGCTGTTCGCGTTTGGTGTATTTGGATAGTTCTGCCAGAATGTCCTCTAGCAGTTCACCAGATTCCTGTAGTGTTCTGATTCTCCATGCATCTGCATTGGTTAGGATATAGTCTTCACCTCTGCCAATTCTTGTCATCATTCTCGACACAATCTCAGAGATGATATACTGATGCAGTTCTTCGGCAATTTGTTCACTGCTCTCTGTTATTCGACGCAAATATTCTGGACTAAGCATAGTATATCACCTCTTTCGTCAAAAGTCGTGGTACATGTTTTGGCCCTTTTGATGGTTAATTAAAGCCCTCTTTAGCTTAGTTAGATACATTATTTGCAGTTCCGATTTTATAAACATAGTCACTCATATTACCATAACTCGCAAAGTCACAGTCTTTTCCATAAACTCTCCATACCATTTCGTCATCTGAATTAAGCGATGAAATATAACTATAAAGGTTGTTTATTTGTGTGCAACTTATCAAGTTACAAACGTTATTTGTTTTTGCGTTAATTTCGCCAGACTTCGGATAAATGCTCTGAAATTGTAACCTTCCAGTTCCCAAATCACATTTTATAAAATTCAGTTCTGCGCCTAATATAACAGCACTATTTCCGTCCTTGTTTTTTCCGTCATGTACAAGCATTGTTTCGACGGTAGTCGTAACGATTTTGCAAAATTTAATCGTACCTTTTTCGCAAGGACTCATACCAATTCCTATTGCAGGAAATCTCCCTGTATCATCACTTATATTAGGACATCCACCCCAATCAAATATACAGTTTTCGATAAGCCACTCGCCTTGTATACCCATACCACTACTCTCACAGTGCATAGCATATCTTGTGTTTTTACTTTTTATTGTAAATCCTTTAATGGCTGTAAATGTCCTTGGTAATGAAACGATATGAAAAGCACATTTTTCAACAATGTCACTTCTGATAGGATTTTCTAATCCTGTTGAGCCATTCCATTCGATAATGGTATCTTCTGGATTTCCACTCTTTGATTCGTAAGTAACCCAAGGTTTTGTAATAACACCTTGATATTTGCTTGTCTGTGCTATACCTGTGTATTTGTCTTGTAAATCTGTGTATGTTCCCGGTAATACGATAATTCTGTATCTTTTTGCGTAGGAATTATCGGTAATCGTTTCGTTCGCATGGTAAATAGTAGCAAATGGTTTTTCTTCCGAACCATCACCACTCGTATCTGAGCCTGTGGTTGAGACATATATGCAATATTCTTTTATTACAGAACCATCTATACTTTTTATATCATTTACAGAATCACTTAAACTTTCCAAAGTGTTATTGATATTGTCAATGTCATATTTTGGATTTTTGAACCAGTTAGATTCTTTCTGTGTAATGTCACCAGAATATAATTTTGCACCAACAAATACACCAGATTTCTGCATTTCAGTGATATACATCGTAGTATCATTAGTGATTACTACATCGCCGTTACCTGACGCTGAATATTTACCAATCGGTATCCAATTTCCGTCAGTATCTTCGTAAAAAGTAAAAGAGCCACTCATATTTTCATAATGATATGTTCCAGCCTTTAGTGAAATTGGATTGAACGATTGATATGTTTCGGATTTAAGCTGTTTTTTAGCACTTTTGTTCCAATATGTTCCAACGCTTGGAGTTCCAATATCATATTCTTTATATCCGCCAACGTGTTCTATTTTGTTATCTAAATCTTCCTTTAGCGAACCAGTTTCTTCCTTCAATTCAGCAACGTCTGTCTTGTTCTGCTCGATCTGCTGTGCCTGTTCTGTTGTGGCACCGGGCTTGACTGGATTCTTTTCAAGGTACTCATTTACTGCGGCTTTAATTTCTTCCGGTGAAATCTCACCGCCTATTCCTTTCAAACATAATTCGTATAAATACTTCTCTTTTCGCGTGATCGGTTTCGGGAGTTCGCCCGTGTAATCACCCGTCAAGTACGCAAGATATTTTTCTTCCCTTGTTACTGGTTTATCTGCCATCTTTTTACTCCTCTCCGAATAATGTTGGCTCGTCTGGTTGAGCTTCTTTGACCATTGCTTTCGCATCGTTTTCCGTCATTCCCTCAAATTTCACGAAATACAGCCATGCCGGAACTTTTCCAGTTGTCACATACTGCCACCATCTTGCACGATCATTTTCACGCACATATAGGATGTCTCCGAAATCGTAATTTACTTCATAAACCCCAACAGGTGTAAGCCCGTACAGGTCAGCGTAGACATTCAATGCGTAAATAACTTCATCCAGACAAGATTCCAACTTATCCCTTACATCCTTGATAAACTGCACTGTCCTCTGTTGTTCCGCTTCTACTCCTGTAGCCGTCTGAATGCCGCTAGATTCGTTAAAAACAAAGTAGCCGTTGGAGAATCCAATCTTGTACCCTAACTGGCTTAAAAGGGCATTTATGCCACTTATACGGGTATCTGTGTTGAGTTGTGGATTGATTTCTTGATAGAATTCTTTCTCATCCTGCCCGAATACATTCTTGACAAAGTGAGGTAAATTCATTTCATTGCGTCTGTTCTCCATACTCTGTGGCGACATGGCTGCTACAGGTGTACCGCTTGGCATCAGCAGCCTATCATCTGCCAGAACAATCTTCTGAGAATCAAATATCTCTCCGGCATTACGGCTGTATGCAATGTCGAGATCTTTCAGTTCTTCGATAGCTTCCGCAAATATCGGCAAGCCCAGTGGCGTACTGATATCTACGTTATTCGCCTGTGGTGTCCGCAGTACTCCGTACAACGGTCCGTCCAGCTTCTCACCATTTACCTTGAGTATCGGTGGTGTATCTTCCATTAAATCAGCCCATTTGGTCTGTTTAAGATCGATCTTATCTCCGATTGACCGAGGGGATTTTGATACATAAGCTCTGTTGGAAACATAATACGGATAGGTTGTCACTCCGTCCACTGTTGTCTCAATAAACCTGTGATATTCGAGCCTTGTGTAGTATTTTCTACCAACAGTATAAGAATCCTTGAATATAATCCCTTTGATTTCCTGATTATCGTAATCCACAATCATCACGTCTGCCGGAGTGAATACATCAAGGCTCTCGCCGTTTGGCTTAATGAACACCGTTCCGTAAGCGCAGCCGTATTCTACCCAGTGCCGGATCTGGAAATATACTTTATCTATCTGCTCCTGTAACCATGCCGCCCTTGCGGAACCGTCAATCTGAATGCCGATCGCCAGTGTTGCAAGTCTGGCTGTTTCTGAGCAGACAGATTTAGCGAAATTAATCGTCTTGATATTATTCTTATCATCTAGCCATTCCGGTACTCCCCTGTAAATGTTCGCGCACCGGTTAATCAGTGATTCCATCTCTGGAAATTCTGCTGCCTGGATATTAAAATCCTCTTCAGCTTGTTTTTTGAATATCATGTTAAACCACCTTTTTAGTGTTGTTATAAGTCCCATTATGCACTCACGCCCCAGTATTTTATCTCACCCTGCCTACGTGCTTCTGCTGCTTCTTCAAGCGTGCCATGCCTGCCTAGATCAACTTTTTTATTATCTACATAGATTGTTGCTCTATATTTCCCTCTGTCCATGGAAACACCAGTAACACCAGTTGAATTTATTTTTTCCATTCTTTTGTTTCTTGCCTGCTGAGTCCATGTTGCCCATCTGCAATTTTCTGGCGAATAGTCCGAATTTGTGTCTATTCTATCAATACTCAAATTATCAGCATATCCATTTTCTAATGCCCATAGAACAAACGCTTCTGAACTTTTATTCCATTCTTTGCAAACCTTTATTCCTCTTCCGCCATAGTCTTCATAATCTTTGTCATTGGGGTTATTGCATCTCTGACGAATTCCCTGCCAGATTTTATATATTCGTCTATATTTTAGACTGTACCCTCTTTTAAGCATTATTCCCTCTTCTCCTCCACAATGATTCTGTTGCGTATCTACAGGCATCGATTAAATGGTTATTCTCATCAGGATATCCGCTTATAACGTTTCCGTCTTTATCTCTTTCGTTTTCGTATTCCGAAAACTCTTTATAAGCATTAGGCGTTCTCTTAGGGTCAATAACAATAGTTCTTGTTTGAAGCCATTTCATAGAATATTCCACACTCCCAGGTCCTTTTATTGCGCCCCTTGCCGGGAGCCCAAAATCTCTATAATCATTGATTGATTTAGGTTCAGCAGAATCGCAAGTAATAGTATAATCATCATATTTTCTTTTTAGAATCTCGTCCGCTGATTTCCTATTGCTCCATTTATTTTCGTAAATTTCATCAATGAGATATATCTTTTCAGTGTTATGATTGTAATACAAACGAATAAAAGCATACGGATCAGGGAAAAATCCCCAGTCACACCCCTGAAATATTTTGTCCATGCGACTGATCTCTTCATCTGTAATATCTCTAATCTCCAGATATTCAAATACGTTTCCGCCATCGCCATTCGGAACACCCAGGTATTCATGTTCATAGGCTTCTGGATTGATTTCTTTCAGATGTGCTGCATCATCAATAAACTTCTGTCCGAGCCACTCCGCCGGAGCTTCCAGATAACTCGAATGATGGATAACTCTTTTCGGGTTAGGTGTAAGCTTGATCCTGTTTACCCAGTTTGATTTTGATTTTGGTGGGTTATATGATGAAAAATCATAGGATTCATCGCCGCCACGAAGCACTGACTGATTAACAGAACGTTCCTGGGCATCTCCCTTCATTTGGTCTTTTTCTTCTTTCCAGAGGATTCCGATATATCCAAACTCCGGCTTAATAGATTTCAGTTTGGTTTCATCGTCCAGACCACGGAAATATATTGTCTGTCCCGTCTTAATATACTTGATCTCAAGTGGTGACACCTTGCATTCAAATTCTTCCATTAGCCCCAGTTCGTTGATAGCCCATTTCATGTTAGCATATACAGAATCTTTCAGAGTGCCGGCCACCTGTCTTGTAATGCAGGCGTGCATCTGGGGATTATTCTTGATAAGCTCAACAATCTTAAAGGCTACAAACGACGATTTCAGACCACCACGACCGCCCTCAAATACATATTCAATGTTAGGCTTAATCTGTCGGTTAATATCCACGAACGCCTTGCCAAGTACTCTGGCAGGAAGTTCGTATTTGCTTTCGTCTGATTTTGATACAGCTACCAACTGTTCCCATTTGTCTACCGCCTGCATATTTCCTTTAATAGCTTTATCGTATACAGCAGCTACAATACAGGCATTATTATTTGCATCCTCATCAGATATTCCCATCTTTGTGAGTTTCTTCTTTGCGGCAGTCGGGGCAGGGTTCTCAGCTATCATTTTTGCTAATTCAGAAAGAGTCTTTTTTTGACGACGTGCTTGACCCGATGCAATACCACCCTTTTTTGCAATTCTCACCTGTTCCTCACCTGCTCGAAACTGCGTCGCCGCTCTATTATTTAAATTCTGATCATTTGCCATCCTATCAACATCCAATCATATCCTTTCTGAATAAAAACACCCTAGCATAGTTATAGTTATATATACTATAATACCATACTAGGGTGTACGTAGCTCTCTACCACTTTTATAAATTTTTAAGTTTTTTAAAGCCTGCCAATCAGCTTGGCCAGATGATAATATTCCGCCATGACCTTACGTTTGTAGCCATAGAAGTCATTTTCTGTTGCAGGAACCGTCCTGATTTTCTCCATTGTCCGATAACCAATACTATTTACAATACTGTCATAGATTTGCGATTCAATGCCGGGTGCATATTTGATAGATACCTGTAACAGATTGTATTTATCACTTTCGCTAAGATTCCGCAAGTGGCTTTGTAATGTCGGTATATCATCCGGCGGCACTCCGTAATCAATCAGTGTTGCCTTTCTCAGCTTCATTTATTTCACCTTCTTCATTCAAACTCCAGTCACATGGTATGCCTTGAAAACATTCTGGACAGTGTTCGTATAATCTGCAGCCTTTGCAATCCGCTGACTGTCCAGTACAATATTGCTGTAGTACGTGGTATGCTGATATAGCAAGGTTTGGCGTTATGTCTGGTGTAGGTTTGTTATTCATTCTTCTTCTCCTCCACCTCTTATCGCTTGCTTTTTATCGCTCGTTTTTTATCGCTTGTTTCTGTGATTTCTCTCAAGCAGGCATTCCAACCTTTAACATTTCCATTATATATTTCTCCCCATTTTTTCTTACTAGGCAATTCTCTTAACGGACATTCTATAGGTCTACAGCTAACATGAGAAAAGATAATCGTTTATGATTTACTCCACAAAAATATGACTCAACACTTGAACAATAATCTCTATGTATAAATGTACATTTTGTGCAGTTATCAGGCATATCAATTATAATTATTGCTTTCTCCATTATTTTATTCTCCCGTAATTTCCTCTAAGCATCTATTCCAACCGTCACGATACCCAGTATAATATTCGTCATACGGATCATCAAAATCATCCTTCTCTGGCAAGTCCATAAGTGGACACCAATCAGGCTTACCTTGACAATATCCATGTTCACAATCAATTTTCTTCATGAGACTTGCGTCTTCATCATCATCTGAGATTGAACAACATGCTTCGACACCTTCATCTAATTCATAACAGAATTGACAATCTAAGCAATTTTCTGGTGTATCTATTACAAATACTGGTTTTCGCATTTAAGCACCTCTTCTTTCAGTTCCTTTGTTACAATATTTATATCAATCATATTACATGCGTTATTGATTTCAAGCCTTTCTATAATTCGTTCCACAAACTTATCAATAATTTCATTTTTGATTTTTTCATCATGATTTCGCATCCATCCACTACCTTGTAAGAAAGAAACGCAGATTTCATTATTCAGTTTCATTCGCTTCACCTTTCTACACATACCACGCCCAAATCGGATTAACATTCATTTTTGGTGCGTTGCATTTTTTCCTAATTCTTTTATGCTTTTTAGCATTTTTCTCGATATAGCCGCCTCGTATTTTAATTCCTCTTTTTATATCCCTGTAGGCTTCCATTATTGGACTGTATGTCTGTTCAACAAGATATCCACATCTTTCACACGATCCGTGGCGTTCAACTATTCCAAAATAGTACTCTGAGAAACTAATATATTCATAATCATTTGATCCGCAAATAGGACAGTTCATTCAACTCTCCCCATCCTTCACGATTTTGATTGCAACTTCAAACGCATCAGTTTCACCCTCGAAATACTCCGATGCTTTCTGTAATGCAGCAGTTCTTGTCTTTTTTGTTTTCAACTGCTCTACAACCTTGTCTACATCAAAAGCTGTCGGCTGTTCTTGAACAGTTGTAATTGCAAGATGTGTAAATAAATCCATCGGAGAAACATCATTTTCCGCAGCTTTCTGCTTTTCTTTATCCCAATACCATTCGCTCATTTCTTGGATTAATTTATCAGCGTCAATTAATCTGCTCATTCAACTCCACCACCTTTCACAATTTCTATTGCTCTGTTCAGCCCAGCATTATATCCTTGATGTACGTCAGACAAGATACATTCTGATTCAATGAATTTATCTCTTTTCAATTCACTAATGACCTTGTCCACATCAAAAACTGTCGGCTGCTCGTCAATAACTGCACCTATTGCAAAATCCATATCTGAGCCTCCAAGAGAATCAATTATTTCGTCTGCATCAATTAACCGCATTTATTCATCCTCCCACACTCCCAACAACCGCATCCTCTCATACAGTACAGCGACGGTCTTGCGCCTGTATCCATAAAAGTCCTTCGGGTTCATCGGGATATATCTTTCTCTGCTGATTTTCCTATAACTCTTCCGGTGTAGGATATTCTCAGTAATCATATCCGCTATCACCGTGTTTTTCGGGCAAGCTGACAAGGCAGCACCGGAAAGCAGGTATCTGTACTCTGCCGGAAAGTCTTTCAGCATCGCGTTCAGTTTTTCTATGTCCTCAGCCGGAATACCGTAGTCTTTCAGCTTTTTATTCCTTGTCAGCATACTGTTCTCCTTTCTATTCGTCTGGGTGGTACTTATCATACATAATCGCCACGCATACAAGACCAACTACTCCAAATATGGTTCCAAGGATGAATACTAATATGAATGTAATCATGTTTCTTCCTCCTTTACATAATCTTCGCACTCTTCTGCGTATTCGTAGCTGTCCATCATGTCGCACCGGTTATCGCAACCGTCTTGTTTTTCACAGCAGATACAGCATTCTGTTTCGCCGTCCGGACACTCTAATTTACATCTTCCCATTTAGCCCTCCTTGTATGGTTCTGGCAACGATGTCCATGCAGTTACAGGCAATCTGAATTCTACAGGAGTCTCAATTTGCCCTGGAACTACAAAGGCTCCAATGCCGTCTCTTATTACTTCATATCTACCAATTGCCGGGATAAAGCCTTTAAGCAGTACAGCAACATCCTTGCCCGGCTCTGGCAGTTTCTTTTCGACTGGAATCCAATCGTTTTCATTTTCATCCAGTTCTAAGTCATCTTGAAGCTGTTCTATCATGTCCAGAACGTCTCTGGCGGTAATCATTTCGTGCTGTTCTGCCAGCTTCTTCATCTGATTGTGATAATCGGTTAATCTGTCTTTGATATGGCTCATGCTTCCACCTCGCTATCTTCTGGCATCTGAAAGACCATTTTATTCATAAGTGCTTTTCCAATAGTTTCAGCCAAAAGTTCATTTTCTTTCGATGCTGTTGCTTCTGCGAACATCTTTCCAATATTTGGAACTGTCATTGGAATCAACTCTGTGTCTGCATAGGCTTCCTGAACCATATCCAGTACTTTCATGGCTTTTGCTTTGGTGGAATATTCAGCGATAATGCAACAACTGCCTTGACTTCCGACATATATTGATGCCGCTCCATTAATATCTCGAATTGCAATACTGAAAGCATTATCAATATTTACTATTATTGTTTTATCCTGACTTCTGATTAACATTTTGCGTCCTCCTTATCTTCATAATTCATTACAATTGTAATTACCTGCACCAGAACTTTCTGAATCTGATCGTAAATGTGATGATCGTCAGTTCCGAAATGAGAGCACAATACTGCATTCTGTACGCCCGCAGAATAACAATCTGCCATAAAATCAGCACTGTATACATCGTCTTTATTATCAAGCTGTCCATATTCTCTCCACTGAGTGGTAATAAAATCTTCTACTTTTTCATCCACTACATCGTAGCTGTTTTTGTCTCCGTTAATATGTCTTACACAACGGTCAATGAATCCCAACTTGTCAACGTACATATACGCTTTTGCTGTTCCAGATGTATACTCTTTGAATGCCTGCTCAACCTGTTCTTTAAAATCCTCCGGCAGGTCAAAAATATCCACTTCCAGTCCTCTTGGAAGATTTATTGTATAACTTCCCATTTCCATCCTCACTTTCCCCACGTAGCAACTGACACGCTATTGTGCAGTCATCCATGATTAATTTATCCAAACCCTACCTGTCCGTTATTCTCCGGGATTCTTTAATACAATTCCTAACTCTTCTTTAATAGCGTTTACGTAATCAATCCATTCTGCCAGACCGTCATTGATATAATCAGCAGCCCGGTCAAGTCCATTTCTAAATCTCTGACAGCGTTTCTCGCCAAAACCGAAATCATCATGTAGAACAGCGATTGACAGTATTACGAATGAATCCGCTATAACCTCTTTTATCTTTTCTGATGCTTTATCAAGGTCTTTTACTGCCAGAGGGGTATGTATCCCGGTCGCACCCCGGAACTTGCATTCCTGTTCGAGGGCTTCAAGCCCGCCTTGTTTGACAATTCGTCTGGCGAGATCAAGGCCGTCCTCCCTGCCCCGTTCATATTCACGCATTTTATTCATTGTGTTAGACCTCCACACTTTTTTAGTTTTACCATCCGACAGCCCTCCTTATGTTTTCTGTTAAAGTATCAAACTGTCTTAGCATCTTCCGGCATCCGTTTCTAGTCACCTGCATATCTTCAGCGGAGTCATCTATCCAATATTTGCCATCAATCAGATAGCTGTTATCCAAGAATGTACGGAATCTGCATTTTGTAAGTCCGAATTTATTCATGATTTCTCTTTGTGTCAAGGACTCTACAAATTCACCGTCTGCTGCAACAATGTCATAAAGTTTCATTTTATCTCCTTGCTTATCTTTCTTATTCCGTACCCAACCGGAGTATATGCTCTGTCGGTACTGGGGTGGTTCGTCTTGAGCAAACCATCATCAACCAGATTATTGATATGCTTCCAGACCGTAGCTCTCCCGGCATCCACCCTTTCAGAAATCTCTGTAATCGACGGTGCATATCCAACCAGTTTAATATAACTGACGATATACGTATAAATTTCTTTCCTGAGAGCCTGCCCCTGCTCGTATCTATTCTTCGTGTTGTACATTCTTTCTCACTTCCCTCTGCTTAGAATCTAATAATTTATTAAAAGCAACTAGACAATTCTTAATAAACTGTTTATCATTATCATCAGGACACATTTCCGCATACTCTCCAAGTTCTATCAGACGATCAGTAGCCTGCTTGGAATATTCGTCTGTAAGTTCGGCTGAATAGAAATCTTTTATAGTTTTCCAAAATTCAGTCATAAACCTTTGAATATACGGAATATCCTTTGCTTCTACTTTTATTTTTATCATCTCCTTTGAATATTGTATACAATGTACTGTATACGCTCTATTTAATTTTATTTTATAAATATAATATATTTATATTATTTTAATATAAGTAACCCACAGTAACCGAGATGTAACCGTACTAATTCGTGTAAACCATTGATTTTACAGGTAGGTAACCGGGTAACCGAGTAACCCTGACTTTCTCATATAGGGAAACTTTTATACTCAATATGTGCATATAAATACTCAAATATATATATATAGAATCAAAGGTTACCTAGGTTACCCGGTTACCTTTTGGACGAATTGTTTGTTAATCAAACACAATATCGTCCGTAATCTCAAAATTATCATTACAATTAACAAATCCTTTTGGAATTTCATCCACAATTTTCAAAAACACACATTTGGTGACAATTCCGTCAAGTTTTTTTGCTTTGGTCGGATAACCTCTACTGTCGGTTTCCACAAGTCCCTTCTTAACAGCCCATGACAAAAATGCTTTTCTGGAGAATCTTCCGATTTTGCATAAATCATCAAACGCTGCGCTATAGATTATTGCAGTTGACGTTTTCTCTACCGGATCATTGTCAATAATTCCCCATCTTTCTGTCTTGATATCTGGGTTATCATCGAATTTAATTCCGTTCATGGCAATCTTATCAAGCACAAACCAGTAGGCGCGTTCGTTTTCAGATACCATTTCTTTCTCTGTCAGAAGATTCTTAGCCGTCTCAATGTCAATGTACTGGCCATCATGGAACAGCTGATCTGTTGCGATTTTATCTGCTGTCAGGATAATGCTCATTGATATGCTTTGCTTCTGCATCTTATCATCGTCCTGTATAAGCCCTTGATAGTGCTTTTGAAGGGATTTTATATCATCAACGGACATTTCCTTAACTGCATTCACAAAATCAATTCCTGCGTACCCGTAGTTCTTTTTAAGGGTATCTGCGGTAAACTGCGGATCATCAAATATCTTTTCAGAGCACTCAACCTCAATAATTCGGTTAATCGCTCCGCCCTGGCTGACATATCCTGCAAGCGGACGTTCACCATTGGTCAGAATGCAGTTCTGCCAGCGGTTCTCCCGGTTCACGCCCAGTTCTTTGTTAGAACGACTTTTCCCTTTGCCGGAACACAAGTCATATACAATTCCTTCGAAGTTGTCCCTGATCTTGGCAGATACCTTGGAAGTATCATCCAGAATTAATGGAAGATTGTTAAGCATATCGGACTTTGCTTCCAGCGCCACATCCGTTGTCTTGAAGTCTCCTATGTATCGTGATTCACCCGGATTTGCCCAGACGGAAGCCCCCAACATAAGCGTTACAGTCTTACCGCCCTCGGTTTCACCCCATAAGTCCACAAAAAACGGAAGAGCGCCGACCAGTTTAATTAGAATGCTTGCAAAACTTGCAGCCAACATGATTTTTGGTTCGATTCTTCCAGTAGCACGAACCTTTTTTACATGTTCATACCACTCTGCTCTGCTGCCACCTACACTGATACTTTCGTATAACTGTCGAAATCTCATATCACCATCAAATACGATATTCTTGTCGTAAGGCAGGAAATAATCTCGAATCCACCCGATTTTACTAGAGGAATATTGGATGTTGATATAATCATCATTTGCATTCTCAACGTCTGACAGATACCGTACGAGGAACTTCGCATTCTCAGAAGTCACTGAAATACCAAGCGCGGATAAACCAACAATTTTACTGGCTGATGCAACCATAGTTTTCGGTACAATAACCTCGGACCATTTATTATTCCTCTTATAGATTAACTTTATCTGTTCTTCCCCAGTCTCCAGATTCTTCATTCGTTCAATCGGAAGAATAGGATGATAACAGGCTATAATGTCCGGTGATCCTGGATTTGTGTTTGATATTCTGATTCCGTCATCATCTGCTATCCAGTTAAGACATTTCATTCTGTCGTATTCGCAATCAGAGAAGTTCGTCCACTGATCCAGCATAGATAACGTCCTATTGCTTTTCTCTTGCTCGATTATCTGTTTCTGAACCTTGGTGTAAGCTTTTAGTAAATCTTCAAATTTCCTTTTAACTCCAAGTGCTTTTGCCCTGTCCAGAAGCGTCAATGTCAAACGTGCCTTGTAAATTTCATCTTCTTGCTTGAATATCTCATTAAACACTTCTTCTTCCAGAATTGATTCCGATGTGAGTTTATTAATCTGTTCCATTTTCTTTAATCACCTTCTTCCAATCCTGTTATGAATCCATGCTTATATAATGCAAGCTGTAATTTGCTCCATGCTTCACACCATCCATCTGATAATGGCCTTACTCTGTCAAGAATAGACCTGTAAAAGTCAATATCGGACAAACATTCCTGCAATTCTTCATTCTTCTTCCGTTCTGCTTTCTCTCTCATTTTTTTTTGCTTCTGAGCGTGATATATTGCCATCCTGGACGAAAAATCAGGTTTATGGTATGTTCCACCAAGAATCTGAAATGCTGTCTTAAAATCGCAATTATCCATATTCTGAACGAAAGTAAAAATATCTCCGACCGATCCACAGCCGAAACAGTAAAAGGAATCATCGTATATCTTACACGAAGCTGACTTTTCATTATGGAATGGGCAACTGATAAAGCCAGCTCTGTTCGGAATCATTCCGTATCTAGCAAGAACATCTCTCATGCTGTTCTGCTGCTTAATTTCTTCTTTCGTCATGTCAGCAACTCCACGATTCGCCGTCCAGTCTCTTCTTTTGTACAGAATTCAAACTGGACGTTATATCGGTCTCTGATAGTGCAAAGGGAGCGAAACAGAGAAACTCCTTTAATTTCTTTCTGAATATATTTTTCTTTCATTCGTATTGTTCTCCCATTGATGTTTTTTGTTCTCCAACGAAACCGCTCCATTTCTGGCTGGTAAAAAAAATACACATCTTCAAGGCACTTTACATCCTCGCCGTGTTCGCAAAGAATGACTAGCTTTGATTTATTGTCAATAGGCTTTAACAGCTCTCTTTTAAATCTCTCATGTTGAGCGCATACATTTCCATATAACTCTTGAAGGTCTTTTTTTGTATCTATAGATAATGGAATAACTGTTTCCAGATCCTTTTTACATACTTTCTTTTTGCTGTCAATAATAGATTGAATCTCATCTGTAATCTTACAGTAATCGCCAAATGGAAGTGGTACAGGGACAAGAATCGCCCCCATATTTTCCATTTGTTTGTGTTTAACAGAATTTGACTTTCCATGTGAACCGGAAAACTGGTTTTTATCTACTGCAATTTTCACAAAATCACCTCTTAATTGAAAGGAAGTTCTTCATCGATTCCATCCGGGATATTCATAAATCCATCTGTACCAGCTGGATTCGCTCCCATGATAGCTTCTTCTTTCAGATGATCGTCATACGCTTTTGTGGTACGCTCTTCTGGAATATCTGCATCTTTGATTCCTTCCACGCTGCGGAACCATGCAAGCTTGTGGCGTTTCACTTCTTTATTGTCGTACCAGTCTTTCTCCAGACGGAAGATGCCACCGATCAGCTTGCCTTTGAACTGCTGCCCGAAGTTATCGCCCCACTTAACAGCAAAGCCCGGATTTGACTTTTCTACGCATGTAATGAATGTTTTGAGATTACGAACACCATAATCTACACTCTCGTCAATAACCATGTAGTTTGTGCCTGCATTCGGGTATTTCTTGTCTGGACGAATATCGTTCTCAAACTGCTTCATAAAGTAACCTGCCTGCTCGTCTCCATCTGCAAAATCAAACAGGATAACAATCATATTCAGTCCGCTCTGAGACTGACGTTCAGACACCTGTTTAATCACCATTTTATGACCGCCAAGCTTAATTGGTTCAAATTCTCCTGCTGCCTGTGTTGTATCATAGCTATTTGGTTTCTGCATTGTCTGCTCCTCCTAATTCGTAATAATCTCTAATAATCTTATCTACTGCTGCCAGATCATTGTCTATGGTCAGTGAATCAAACATACCAATCGGTGATTTGCTGACAGCTCCCTGACTTGCCTGAGTGACAAATAAATGCTTTCCACTTTCTTCAATGCAACGGAGAACTATCGTAAACATGCCCTCCACGCAAACTTTTTCATCCAAAAGTTTTCCTATTGTCTTTGGCTTTACATCTCCAGAATCGTCCTTATCTTCGTGCATCATAAGATATACGACTTTATTTTCAGGGACTTTTGTCACAATGAACTGAATAAGATTCCAGAAATAGTCTCCAATATCATTGTACAGAGCGAATACCGCATTGCCTTTTCCAGCAGAAGCGTGTCCACGCATAAAGTGGTTCGTGATAAGATAACCTGCATCATCAATTACAATTGACTCTGCTTTTGATGCGATCAGGCACTTCATTACCTGCTGGTAATCATCTGTAAACCATCCGTCAATTTTCCCCTTGAATGGAAGTGGCTTGTTTAATACTCTGATAAGGTTCCAGTTTTTGTTTTGACAGTTTCTAAGACTAGTACTTTTACCGGAACCAGATTTTCCAATAATCAATACTGGTGTTGCCATTGTTATTCCTCCTTGTCATAAACCACATGTTTGCTGCTCTCAATAATCAGCAAACTTGCAATATCTTTCATTGATAAGGTTGATTCGTTATAGATTTCAACCAGTGCGTTGTATGCGTCTGTTGATACTTTCACGACCGGATTATCCTTATCAGTTGCAGGCTGTTTCTTTCTCGCCGGAATACGGATTTCAAACTTTTCCATTGTTGCCCTCCTTAGTTGTTTTCTGAGCCACTAAAAGCCCATTTAGAGCCTGTACATAGCTCGCCAATGTTCTCGCCTTGTACTGTTCTTCAATTGGATTATCCGGCACTGTAGCAAGTTGTATGTCGATCAATCTCAATACTTCCTGAATGCGCTCTTTCATACTTACACCGCCTTGAAAAAGCAATACAGGTTATCTGATGCATCTCCGAACTTCTCTCCATCAATATCTTCGGCTTTGTGGTATTCGATATGGTCCAGTGACATATCGCAGTTTTCATAATCCAATATGTGATCCCCTCTGGACTGAAGCTCTCTGAGCAGTTCATTAATACATCCTGCTATCTCCAGACTGGGAAGAAGCTTCATAATTGCTATCTGTTTACTCATTTGGACACTTCCCGTCTATCAGAAGCTCCAGTAAGAATGCTTTGATTTTATTGAGCTTTTCACGACTTTCTTTCTCGAAAAATGGATCAAAAGATACATTCTGATATAAATCCCATTTAAATTTGTCTTTGGGAAGGCAAAT
>ERZ791741.1710-NODE-1710-length-17420-cov-3.447279_pt1 | contig 17420 bp, 13 predicted proteins | sample MGYA00510040_ERZ791741 | MGnify/ENA primary metagenome ERZ791741 (study PRJEB30046, sample SAMN00791960) | human gut metagenome | study: EMG produced TPA metagenomics assembly of the A metagenome-wide association study of gut microbiota in type 2... | reverse complement strand
CCGTGCCGGCCCACTACTCCCCCGACGACGACCCGACGCGCGAGCCGGTTTCCACGTGGTTCTCCTGCGCCCAGTTGCTCTACACCAACTGGCTGAACTACTATGTGTACCAAACGACCCCCTACGACATCACCCGCGCCGGCGATAGGGAATAGGGGAGATGGGCGTTCGGGCAGCTTCCGTCTGCGCGAAATGAGCAAACGAGGGTACTTCTCGTAGTTTTCTACAGGACGATTTCTGTTGCTGGTGCTATTTCACCTGGTGGGGGATTAGCTGTAGAGTGATTTCGCTATCGGCGACTACGAGAAGTAGGCCATTTTGCCCATTTCGAAGGACTCGGGCTTTTCGGTTGTCCGAAAAGGTAGGCAGCGAGACGCGTTTTTGAAAGGTGGAAATCTGTGGCAATCGATCCAAAGAACGACCCCCATGCTCGTATCGTGGTGAAGCCGCTGCCGAGCCGGCAGGTGAAAATACGCGACGCGGCTGCTGGATCGGTTCACCTGCGCCCCGCGGCTCCCGACGACCCCTTCGTTCGCGCGGAAAACGAGGATGACGACGGCTACGACCCCTATTCCGATCGCCCTGCCGAACGAGAGCCCTTGTTCTCGGAAGACCCCTGGAATTAGCGAAGGCGCCCTGGTTTTCGAACCGAGGCGCCCTCTGCATTTGTGCGCTGTCGCATGGTCGCGCTGTGAAACGGTCCGAGCGTCGAACGACCGCTAGCTCGCGTACATGGCCGCGTAAGGCCGGCTGGAAGCGGGGCGCAGCGCGACGAACTCGTCTACGCTCGCCTGCTCGTGGGGCTCGGTGCCGAAGCAGGCGTCGTAGCGGGCGAGCAGCGCGCCGAGAGTCGCCGAGTCATCGTCGGTCAGCCCTCCCACATCCAGCCCGTCGGGCACCACGGCCGGCGCGTTGTTACGGCGCAGATAGATGACCCCGCCGTGCATGCCGGAGGCCAAATGATCGCCGGCGCGGCCCATAAGCACGATGATGCCGCCGGCCATGTACTCGCCGAGGAAGTTGCCCGCGTCCCCGCCGATGACGATGACCGGGCACTTCCCGCCGTACTGCTTCATGTTGATGCCGCCGCGCCAGCCGCAGCCGTCGCGCACGATGAGCTCGCCGCCGCGCATGGCGTAGCCGGCCGCATCGCCCACGCGCCCGTGCACCACTACGGTGCCGGCGTTCATGGTGTTGGCGGTCTGGTCCTGGGCGCTTCCGAACACCTCCACCTCGCCGCCGTCCATGTAGCAGGCCAGATCGTTGCCCGGGGTTCCGTGAATTTCCAAGCGTTTGCCCGCGGGCAGGGTGCAGCCCAGGTAGCGCTGGGCGTAGGCCTCCACGATGCAGACGGTGTCGGCCTCGGCGAGCGCCGCGCGTACGGCGGCATTGGCCTCTTGGAAGTGCTTCGTTCCCAATTCCACGATGATGGTTTCAGCCATGCGATCACTCTCCCGCGTACTTCACGCCGAGGATTTCCAGTTCCTTCTCGTTGAGGCCCACGCCGCGAAGCATGAGCCGGTTGCCGCGCAGGGAGTCGATGGCGTTGATGCCCATGCCGCCCATCATCTCCTGAATCTCGCGGTTCCAGCCGGACACGAGGTTCACCACGCGCTCGGCGGCGGCCTCGGGGTTCAGCCTGCCGCTGTGTGTGGCCTCGGTCATGGGCGGTGCCATGTTCGGCGACAACCTGTCGTTCATCTCCGACACCACCATTGCTGCCTGCCAGGGACAAGGTTGCCAAATGAAGGACAAGTTCCGGGAGAACTTCAAGATCGCTTTGCCGGCGGCGCTGGTGACGCTGGTGATCATCCTGGTGCTGTCGCTGGGCACCGACATCTCCGGCACGGTGCAAAACGATTACAACCTGCTGGAGCTCATCCCGTACCTCATCGTTCTTGTGGGCGGCATTGTGGGCATCAACGTGTTCATCGTGCTTTTGCTCGGCATTCTGTCCGGCTCTATCATTGTGGTGGCCGAGGGCGCCGTGGCCGCCACCGATCTGCTCGGCAACATGGGCACCGGCGCCGCCGGCATGTTCGAGACGACTATGGTGGCGGTGCAGCGGCGCAGCCGTGGGGACGCTTCCCACGCCGGAGCGGAGCGGCTACGCCTTCGCGGGCTGGTACACCGCCGCCGACGGCGGCACTGCAGTTACTGCCGATACCGTCTTCGACGCAAACACAACCCTGTACGCCCGGTGGACTGAGAAGTCCGAGGACGGCGAGCATCTCATTACTGTGGACCGGGTCACCGGCGGCTCCCTGGAGGTGAGTGCCGGTCGGGCCGACGAGGGTGAGACGGTGACCATCACCGCGGCGCCGGATGACGGATACGAGCTGAAGAAGCTGACTGTCACCGACAGCCAGGACGGCGCAGTCCGGGTCCAGAACGCGGGGGAGGGACGCTATACCTTCGTCATGCCCGGCGGCGGGGTGACCGTGTCCGCGTCCTTCGTCCGTTCCGGGGAGCAGACGGAGCTACCCTTCACAGATGTGGACAGCGGCGCGTACTATTACGATGCGGTCCGGTGGGCTGTGGAGCAGGGGATCGCCTCCGGTGTCACCGGAACGGCCTTCGCCCCGGGCCGCGGATGCACACGGGCCCAGCTTGTGACCTTCCTGTGGCGGGCAAACGGCTCTCCTGAGCCGTCCGAAAAGGAGAATCCCTTCACGGATGTGAGCCCCGACAGCTACTACTATAAGGCAGTTCTGTGGGCTGTGGAGCAGGGCATCACCTCCGGCGTCACCAAGACTGCCTTTGCCCCGGACCGGGTTTGCACCCGCGCTCAGGCGGCGGTGCTGCTGTGGCGGGCCGAGGGCTCTCCCGCGGCATCCGGGACGCATGACTTCCGGGACGTGGCGGAAGGTGCGTACTATGCGGACGCGGTGGCCTGGGCCGTGGAGAGCGGAGTGACCCAGGGCACCACTTCCACTACCTTTGAGCCCGGCACGACCTGCACCCGGGCGCAGATCATGACCTTCCTCCACCGCGCCATGGCGTGACAGAGAGGGCCCAGGACAGATGCAGGCAGGTCCGGCCGAATCGCCCGGCCAGGACGCAGCCCATGTCAAACGGCGGGCCGCGCGGAGATTCTCCGTGCGGCCCGCCGTTCTGCCTTTCAAGGAACTTAAAAAAATAAGGAGAATCCGCAGCATCTCTGGAATTTTTCCGTCTGTTGGGATAGAATGGAATCACCATTCCGGAAACTGCCGACAATGGAGGGACGAATGATGAAGAAGCTGTTTTCTTTGACGCTGGCTATGGTGACGGCTCTGGGGCTGATGCTGCCGGCGTCCGCCGCAGAGGAGACCACAGACGAGGCCCTGGCCAGGGTGACCCAGGCCGTAAAGGCGGCCCTGGATCTGGACACGGATGCCTATGACGAATTTCAGGGCAGCTGGTATGAGGATGGTCTGACCGGTGCCTGGGATCTGTACTGGTCGACCGAGTTGGAGGAGGAACTGTCCATTTCCGCTCTGGATGACGGGACCGTAATCAGCTACGATCTGGGTCTGCCGTACACCGCCTCCAACAGCGGGGATTTCCCGGTCTTTCCCCAGGGGGATGAGGCCGCGGCCGCCCGGGCCGCCGGGGACTTTTTGGACAAGGTCCTGCGGGAGGGGGAGAGCGTGAAGCTGGAAGAGCCCCGCGGCATGGATATTCTGGGCGGGGACAGCTACCGCTACTCCGGAGTGATCCTGCTGAACGGCCTGCCCTCGCCGCTGACCTATTCCATCACTGTGGATGCGGCGGACAACCGGGTCCGGTCTTTCCACCGGACCACGGCGGAGGACACCTTCCTGGGAGACGTCCCCTCTGCCGCCGCTGCGGTGCGCCGCGACCGGGCTGCCAAACTCCTGACGGACACCCTGGAGCTGAAGCTGGAATACGTGCGGGAGGCGGGCGGCACGTCGGCCGTGCTCCGGTATCTGCCGGTGGATACGGACACCTTTTATGTAGATGCCGCCACAGGAGCGCTTTTGAATCTGACGGAGCTGGAGGACCAGATGGGCGGCTGGGGCGCCGGAGGCAGTGCCGACAACACCGCGGCTGCGGAGAGCGAGGACAGCGGCCTCAGCCCGGCGGAGCAGGCGGGCATCGCCCAGATGGAGGGCGTCCGGTCCTCCGCGTTCCTGGACCAGAGCCTGCGGGCAGAGCCGGTCTACGGCCTGACGGAGTACGCCCTGTCCTCCGCCGCCTACCGTCTGGCGGAACAGGAGGGGAAGGAGGATCAGGTCCTCTGCGTCCTGTCCTATGTGCGGCCCGGAGAGGAGGACAGCCGTTCCCGCACCATCACAGTGGATGCCCGCACCGGCGCGGTCCAGGAGGTATTCTCCTACGCACCCGGAATGGAGGAGGGGGAGACACCGGCCCTGACCCAGGCGGAGGCGCAGGTCAAAGCGGAGACGTTCCTGTCCGCCCTCTGCGGCGGGCGGTGGAGTGCCCTGACACTCTATGACGGCCGAGACAACACGGAGGACCGGCGTCCGTACTACACCTTCACATACGTCCAGCAGGTAGGCGGCATTCCCTTCCCGGAGAACCGCTATACCGTGGCCATCGACAGCGGAGACGGGTCCGTGTACCGGCTGGATTATCAGTACGACGAGGATGTGACGTTCGCCGGCTCCGCCGGTATCGTGGGTGAGACGGCGGCCCTGGCCGCCTGGGCGGGGACCTATGACACGGTCCTGGCCTACCGTCTGGTGCCCCGCCCTCTGGAGAGCGGCGACGAGACGGAAGCCCGGCTGATGGAGCTGGGGCTTACCCACTTCTACGAGCTGCGGCTGACCTACGCTCTGGAGCGGGAGGAGCGGTATCTGGGCATTGACGCCGCCACCGGCAAACCGGCGGCGCCGGAGTCCGGGGATACCGCCATCACCTATACGGACCTGTCGGGCTCCGGGGTGAAAGCCGATGTGGAGAAGCTGGCCCGCTATGGCGTGGGCTATGACGGGGGCCGCTTCCGGCCGGACAAACAGCTGACCCAGTGGGATCTGGTGGCCCTGTTGGCCAGCCTGGAGGGATACTGTATCGACCCGGAGACAGCGGATGAGAGCACGCGGGACACCGTCTATTCCGTGGCCTACCGGATGGGTATTCTGCCCCGGGGAACCCGGGATGAAGGCAGGGCCGTCACCCGCGGGCAGGCAGTGAAATGTCTGCTGGACTGCGCAGGTTATGGTCCAGCCGCCCGGCTTCAGGGCATCTACACCTGCACATACAGCGACGCTGCCGCCATCCCGGAGGCAGACCTGGGCTATGCGGCCATCGCCCAGGCGCTGGGCATGGTCCGGGGAAGCTATCAGGGGGACCGGACAGCCACCCGGGGAGAGCTGGCCGCCATGCTCTGCCGCCTGCTGGAGCGGCAGGGAGCAAACGCGGGCGCCTGAACGGGCCCGCCGGATGATGGAATTTGGGAGGAATTACACATGAAAAACGTATTCGGCTATCCGGAGTTTGACGCGGAGGGCGAGGAAATCCTCTGTACCTACGACAACGCATACAGCGATATGCTGATGGACATCCGGGTCTACCGGATGGAACCCGGCCGGAAGAGAGGCTTTTGCCGACGGGGCGAGGAGACCGCGGTGCTGCTTCTGTCCGGAACCGTGACCTTCGGCTGGGAGGGCCGGACGGAGACGGTCAGCCGCAGAGACGTGTTCACTGACGGCCCCTATGCCCTCCATGCCTGCGCCGGGGAGGAGATCACCGTGGAGGCGCAGACAGACGCGGAGATCCTGGTCCAGTGCACGAAGAATGACACAGCGTTCTCCGGCAGGCTGTACCGGCCGGAGGACGCCCCCTGGGTCTACTCCTGCGTGGGCAAGTTCGGCAATGTGGCCAAGCGCCGGGTAAACACCATCTTTGACAAGGATATCGCCCCCTGGTCCAATATGGTGCTGGGCGAGGTGCTGAACGACCGGGGGAACTGGTCCGGCTATCTGCCCCACCGGCACCCCCAGCCGGAGTGCTATTACTTCAAGTTCGACCGGCCGGAGGGCTTCGGCGCCAGTTTTGTGGGGGACCAGGTATTCAAGAGCGTGGACAACAGCTTCTCCGCCATCCCCGGCGGGTGCCTGCATCCCCAGGCAGTGGCGCCGGGCTTCCAGATGTATACCTGCTGGATGATCCGCCATCTGGACGGCAACCCCTGGCTGCAGACCACCCGCAACGAGGACGAGCGATATCTCTGGCTTCACGATGCGCAGGAGTGACCTGCCCACAGAGAGTTGAACAGCGGAAAAAGGCTCCGGGTTTCTCTGGGAACCCGGAGCCTTTTTATTTGGAAACAGGTCCGGCACAGTGGTCCGGTTCCAGAAGAGGCGCCGCCCCGGGACCTGCCTGGGACAGCCGGAGCCCGGCGCCACGCACATGGTCCCGCAGCACTTGGTCTACAAAGCGGATCAGCTCCTCCGGCGTGCCCTGGATTTCGCCCAGGAGCCAGTCCTCCACAATACTTACCAGCGCGCCCACGTAGAACTGGGTCAGCATGGTGAGCTCCTGCTCCCCGGCCTCATACCCCAGCTCCGCAGCAATCAGACGGATCGTGCTTTGGATAATAGTACGGATATCCGTCTGGAAGAACCGCTTCAGGTGGTCCCGGCCCATGGAGCGAAGGGCGCAGAGGCAGAACGCACGATTCTCCTGCAGGTATTGGAAAAGCTGGAGCAGGCCGTCCTGCCACAGCATGACGCCCTCGTGTTCCCGGAGCAGCGCCACCGCCTCCTCCTCAAAGATCCAGCGCACCGCGTCGTAGACATCGTCAAAATGGTAGTAAAAATGCTGGCGCGCCATGCCGCAGCCCCGCATGATCTCCGCCACGGTGATCCTGTTCAGGGGTTTCTGGGTCATCAGCTCCTTGAGCACAGTGCAGATCTGCCGCTTGGCCGCATTGCTGGCCTCGTATGTCCGTTTTTTCATATCGACCTCCATGGACCGGCAGACTCCAGTCCATTGCAGCCCAGTATAACACATTTTTCAGAGGAGTGCATCTATGCAGAATGGGGGCAAGTGTCAGATTTCTGACATCTGCCCAAGGTCTGCACCTTGCATCTCCGGGCCTGTTTCCAGTATGCTGGAGGAAATGCGGAAAGGAGCGGAGGAAGATGCGGGAAGAGTATCACGTCACGCTGTACAGCCAGATGGGCCCCAGGGAGGGCCGCCTGGTCCTCCAATACGAGGGTTCTGCCGTCACAGGATCCCTGGAACTGATGGGACGCCGCAACCCCGTCCATGGCGTACGGTCGGAGGATGGGCATCTGTGCCTCTCTCATGCTATCCGGACGGCGGTCAGCACCCTTTTCTGCGAGACGGCGCTGGAGCTCCATGGGGAACGCCTTACTGGAGTGATCACGGCGGACGTCTGCCGGATGCGATGGGAGGGGAGCCGGATCTCCCCTGAGCCGTGATGGGACCGGGATTGCCGGAAGGAGCTGAAACTGTGCGCAAAGACACTGAAAAACCATCCTTTTTTGTGCGGCTGGCCACGGTGATCGTGGATAAGCGGAAGCTGATCTTTTTCCTGTACGCGTGTGCGCTGCTGTTCTGCCTGTTCTCCCGGAACTGGGTCAGCGTCTGCAACGACATCACGGAGTACCTGCCGGACTCCACAGAGACCCGCCAGGGGCTGACCCTGATGGAGGAGGAGTTCACCACCTTCGGTACCGCCCGGGTGATGGTGTCCCACGTGACGCGGGGCATCGCGGAGGATCTGGCGGAACAGATCGGGGAGATCGAGGGCGTCTCCTCCGCGTCCCTGGGAGACAGCATCGGCGCAGAGGAGGACGGGGAGGCCGAGACACCGGAGGACATCGCATCGTATTTCAAGGGCGCGGACGCGCTGATCTCCGTGACCTTTGCGGGGGAGGAGGATGACGAATCCGCCCTGGCCGCCATGGAGGCCATCCGGGAGCTGCTGGCCCCCTATGACTTTTATATAGACAGCTCTGTGGGGGACTCCCAGGCGGACTCCCTGGCCGATGAGATGGGGATCATCCTGGCGGTAGCGGCGGTTATCATCGTGCTGGTGCTGCTGCTGACTTCCCGCTCCTATGCGGAGATTCCGGTGCTGCTGCTGACCTTTATCGCGGCGGCCTTGCTGAATCTGGGCACGAACTTCATCTTCGGAGAGATCTCCTTTGTCTCCAACTCTGTGACGGTGGTGCTCCAGCTGGCTCTGGCCATCGACTATGCCATCATCATGCTGCACCGCTTCCTGGAGGAGCGGGAGCACGCCGGAGACCGGGAGGCGTGCATTGCGGCGGTCAGCGCCGCCATTCCCTCCATCTCCGCCAGCAGCCTCACCACCATCTCCGGCCTGGCGGCCATGATGTTCATGCAGTTTCAGATCGGCTTCGACATGGGCATCGTGCTGATCAAGTCCATTCTGTTCAGTATGCTGTCGGTGTTCACCCTGATGCCGGGGCTGCTGATGCTCTTTTCCAAGGCGATGGAGAGGACCCGCCACCGCAGCTTCATCCCCAGGATCGACCGCTGGGGCGGATTTGTCCTGAAGCTGCGCCATGTGGGAGTGCCGCTGTTCATTGTGGCCCTGGTGGGGGGCTTTTTCCTCTCCAACCGGTGCCCCTATGTGTACGGCTATACCCAGATCGAGACTGCGCGGCAGAACGAGTCCCAGGTGGCGGAGCAGCGGGTCAGCGACACCTTCGGCACCCAGAACGTGATCGCTCTGCTGGTGCCCCGGGGAGACTATGACAGTGAGAAAGCCCTGCTGGAACGGCTGGAGGCCTGCGATCAGGTGGACTACGCCATGGGCCTCTCCAATATCGAGGTGATGGACGGACACACCCTCACCGATGCCCTGACGCCCCGGCAGTTTTCCGAAATGACAGACCTGGACTACGAGCTCGTCTGCCTGCTGTACACTGCCTACGCGGCGGAGGAGGAGGCCTACGGCCGGATCGTGGGCGGTCTGGACGACTATGCGGTCCCTCTGATGGATATGTTTTTCTTCGCCTACGACAAGGCGGAGGAGGGCTATGTGGATCTGGACGAGGGGCAGCAGGCGGACCTGGACGATCTCTATGAACAGCTCGACAACGCCCGGGTCCAGATGCTGGGGGAAAACTACACCCGTATGCTCATCAATCTGAACCTGCCGGAGGAGGGGGCGGAGACCTTTGCTTTCCTCCAGACCATCCACCGGGAGGCGGAGCGGTACTACGACGCGGACAGCGTCTATCTGGTGGGGGATTCCACCAGCGACTATGACCTGTCCGTCTCCTTTGCCCGGGATAACATCATGATCAGTGTCCTGTCGGTGGTGTTCGTCATCATCGTGCTGCTGTTCACCTTCCAGTCTGTGGGACTGCCGATCCTGCTGATTTTGGTGATCCAGGGCAGCATCTGGATCAATTTTTCCTTCCCCGGCATGGCCCAGAAGCCCATTTTCTTCCTGAGCTATCTGATCGTGACAGCCATCCAGATGGGCGCCAATATCGACTACGCCATCGTGATCTCCTCCTGGTACAATGAGCTGAAGGCGGAGATGTCCCGACGGGACGCCATCGTCCAGGCGCTGAATCTGTCCTTCCCCACGGTACTGACCTCGGGGAGTATCCTGTCCTCTGCCGGATTCCTCATCGCCCAAATCACCACAGAGCCTGCCATCGTGGGCATCGGCGAGTGCCTGTGCCGGGGGACGCTGATCTCCATGTTCCTGGTCATGTTCATCCTGCCCCAGATCCTGTTCCTGGGCGACGGGATCGTGGAGCGGACCCGGTTCGATCTCAAGGTGCCGGAGGTTGCCAGGAGTGCCCATGGCACCGTCTATGTCAACGGCCGGGTTCGGGGCCGTATTTCCGGCGTAGTGGATGCCCAGATCCAGGGCGTGATTTACGGGGACGTCTCCGGAATGCTGGAGACGGGAGCTTATCAGAAAGAGGAGGAGCCCGCCCATGAGACGGAAGATTCATAAATGCCTGAGCTTCCTTCTGGCGGCGGTGCTGCTGGCGTCCCTGGCGGCGCCTGCTGCCCTGGCCGCCGAAGGCGGGGACACGGTTTTCGTCCGCACGGCGGAGGACCTGGTCCAACTGGCAGAGAACTGCACCCTGGACAGCTGGTCCCAGGGAAGAATTGTCCGCCTGCAGGCGGATATCGACCTGTCCGGCACGGACTTCACCCCCATCCCCACCTTTGGGGGGACCTTTGAGGGGCAGGGCCACACCATTTCCGGTCTGTCCATCACGGGCAGCGGCAATGTCCGGGGACTGTTCCGGTACATACAGCCCTCCGGCGTAGTGCGGGATCTGTCGGTGGAGGGACGGGTCGATCCCTCTGACCGGAAGAATACCCTGGGCGGCATTGCCGGCAGCAACCGGGGCCTTCTTGCCGGCTGCACCTTCCACGGGACGGTGCGGGGAGCGGACAGCATAGGCGGTCTTGTGGGGATCAACGAGAGCTCGGGACAGATCGTCAACTGCACTTTCTCCGGAGCCGTCACGGGAGAGCATTATGCCGGGGGCATCGCCGGGCAGAACTACGGCGCCGTTATCCAGTGCCGGAACAGCGGCAGCATCAACACCACGGAGGTGGATGCGGAGCTGGATCTGGACGCCATCAACCGGGAACAGCTGAACGCGGCGGAAAACGTGCCGGTATGCACCGATATCGGCGGCGTCGCCGGGTATTCCTCTGGTATCATCCAGAGCTGCACCAATTCCGGCAGCGTGGGCTATGACCACGTGGGCTACAACATCGGCGGCATCGTGGGGCGGCAGTCCGGATATCTGGACGGCTGTGCCAACTCCGGCGACATTCTGGGCCGGAAGGACGTGGGCGGCGTCGCCGGTCAGCTGGAGCCGGAAGTGCGGCTGCTCTATGACCAGGGGCAGATGGGGGAGTTGCTGGATGCCCTGGACGGTCTGGGGGATCTGCTGGACCAGACGCAGCAGGATCTGCGGGGCACTTCCGACGCTCTGTCGGACCGGATGGACGCCATCTCCGCCCGGACGGACGAGGCCCGGGAGGCAGTGGGCGATCTGGCGGACTCCGCCGCGGACTGGACCAATGAGAATATCGAGGAGCTCAACAGCCTCACGGCCCGGATCTCCTGGCTCATCGACCAGCTGGCGCCGATCCTGGATGACGCCGTCGATGTGATGGACCTGGTGGAGGACCTGGCCGACGAGCTTGGGAATGCGCTGGATGAAGTCGGCGCGGCATCAGGGCTGGGAGATCAGGCGGAACAGGAGCTGCGGGCGGCAGTCCAGTCCCTCCGCCGGGCGGCCTCCAGTGGAAAAGAGGCCGTTGCCCGCCTGCTGTCGGCGCTGGAGCATCTGGGCGCGGCCCTGGGCAGCGCCCTCCAGAGCCAGGAGGCCATGGAAGAGGTTCGGGCTGCCGCCGGGGACCTGGCAGCCGCCCTCGGGGACATGTCCGACACGCTGGCAGAGATCGCCCGCATTCTGTGGAACGGCGGCGACGAAGCGGCGCTGGGAGAGGCGGCTCAAGCCCTGGCGGATACACTGGCCAGGGCGGGGGATGCGCTGGAACAGGCGGCGAACGCCGTCGCGGCCCACATGGACAGCGGCGAGCTGGAAGAGGCCGGGAAGGACGCGGCGGCCGCATGGCAGGCACTGGGAGAGGCGGCTCAGGCCCTGCGGGCCGCCGCCGGACACGCCACCGACGCGGCAGCGCTGCTGGCAAAGCTTCTGGCACAGGGCGGAGACCTGGCGGAAGCGTTTCGGGACCCGGGCAGGACGTTGGAGAAAGTGGCTTCCCGGGCATCCCGTCTCGGCGAGGACCTGGCCGACGTCTTTTGGGAGCTGGCCGAGGAGCCCACCATCACCATCCGTCCCATTGACAGTGCCATTCGGGAGCAGGGGGACGCCCTGGGGGACGTCTTTGCCGGTCTGCTGGAGGACGGCGACGCCCTGCGGGAGACCATGTCCGCGGCCACGGATACACTATTGGACGATCTGGAAGCCATCGGAGACCAGTTCCGGGTTATCACGGATCTGCTGCGGGATCTGCTGGAGCAAACTGGAGAGGAATTGTCGGACCGTTTCGAGGACATCTCGGACCAGGAGACCAGTGGACCGGATACCGGATGTGTCGCCAATTCCCGGAACACAGGGACCGTGGAGGGAGACATCAACGTGGCCGGCATCGTAGGGTCCATGGCCATTGAATACGACTTCGACCCCGAGGATGACCTGATCGAAGAGGGAGACCGCTCCCTGGACTTCCGCTATCAGACGAAGGCCGTGGTCCGCGCCTGCATGAACCGGGGCGGCGTCACCGGAAAACGGGACTATGCCGGCGGCGTGGTGGGTCTCATGGACCTGGGGCGGGTGAGCGCCTGCGAGAACTATGGGGACATCGCCAGCACGGACGGCGGTTATGTAGGCGGTATCGCCGGCGCCTCCTGGGGGACCATCCGGGACAGCTGGGTCAAGTGTCATCTCTCCGGCGGCGATTATATCGGCGGCGTGGCCGGACTGGGAGCCACCCTGGAAAACTGCCATACGCTGGTGGAAATCGAAGAGGGCTCCGCCTATCTGGGCGCCGTGGCGGGAGATGTGGACGCCGATGCCGCCGTATCCGACAACACCTTTACCAGTGAACGACTGGGGGCTCTGGATGGGATCAGCTACGCCGGCCATGCTGAACCGGTGGATTTTGACACCCTGTGCACCACGCCCGGCGTACCGGAATCCTTCTCCCGGCTGGAGCTGACCTTTGTGGCGGACGGCGTGGTGGTAGAGGTCGTCCCCTTCCAGTACGGAGAGGGGATTGACGCCCTGCCGGAGATTCCGGCGAAAAAGGGCTGCTCTGCCTCCTGGCCGGATCTGGACTACACCTGCCTCACCGCCAGCCAGACCCTGGAGGCGGAGTATACCCCCTACACCTCCGCCCTGACGGATGGCGGGGAGCTGCCGGAGATCCTGGTGGACGGCAGCTTCAGCAGCCGGGCACAGGTCTCCCACACCACGGAAGAGGTGGCCTGGACGGACGGCGGCGCGGAGTATGCGGGCACCGCCTATACCGTGACGGTGGAGGACCCGGACCTGGAACAGGCGGCCTACACGGTCCACTGCCGCCTGCCGGACCCCGGCAAGCGGTACGACCTCTGGGTGCTGAGTGAGGATGGCTGGACCAAGACGGATGCCCGGTTGGACGGCCAGTATCTGCTGCTGGAGAGCCAGACCGGGACGGTCACCTTCTGCCTGACGGAGCGGGCCGGTCCTCTGGCGGTCGTTATTCTGGCCGTCGGCTTTGCCGGGCTGTTGATCGGCTTTTGCTGGCTCATCCGCTGGCGGCGGAAAGGCACTGCGGCAGGACGCAAACACTGACCTGCGGCCGTGTGCGGAGGAGACAAAGCACGATATGGCACGCTCTCTGCCGGAGAATGGAGATGCGGTCCGTATGCCGCTTTTGGGGTTCCCCGGACCCGGTGCCGGAAAAGGCATGGCAAGCTGCCATGCCTTTTCTGCCGTTCATGCGGCGATTCGCGTTTCGCGGATGGCTGTGCGCCACGCCGCATGGACGGACAACGGCCGGGGATTCTCCTGGCAATCTCTGTCCTGGCGGACTTCCGCCGGAGGAGTTCCGGCAGAATGATGACAGGCGGAACCGGGCTGCCGGAGCGTGCGTTGGCACCGGAGGGAAGCAGGCGGCCCCGTCAGCAGAATCCTCGCCTGGGAATGGCGCGGCATCGCATCCCGGACCGGACAGCCGGGGCGGGACGGCCGCAAGCTGCTTGTGTGCATGATTGAGGCGGTTGAAATCCTGAAAGTTAAGCGGTTATACCGGACATATTGTTGAGAATGGCCCTGTCTTATGGTATGATTTGGTTGATCGCCCACGGACAGGGAGATGCCACGCTTCCTTGGCCTGTCCGGCAGAACGCCTGGGGAATATCCCGGCAGGCCGGGGCAAGAGAAACAAGTATCTATGGTCAATCGGGGAAGGGCCGATCATCCCTGGCCGCCGGGCAGGCTCTGGCCGCTGCAAAACGGCGCTGCCCCGGTCTACCCATCATTTTCAAACACGCGGGAAATCCTGCCCGGGTTGAAAAGAGAGGGTAAAAGCCGCGCCTGTCCGTTTCGGTCCGCAATGAGAAGGGAGTCCTTTGATCCATGTCTGCATTCAGCGAATTTTTCCTCATGAAGCCGGATGACGTCAAGCGCTATGCGGCAGAGGTTCTTCACCGGTTCGACCCGGATGAGGAGACCACCTGTACGGAGATCGGCGACGGCAACATCAACTACGTCTTCCGGGTCCGCTCTCTGCGGGATGGCCGCTCGGTCATCGTCAAGCAGGCGGACAAGCGGCTGCGCTCCTCCGGGCGGCCGCTGGACATCTATCGGAGCAGGATCGAGGCGCAGGCCCTGCAGCTGGAGTCCCGGCTGGCGCCGGATTACATCCCGGAGGTCTACCACTATGACGAGACCATGGCGGCTCTGTCCATGGAGGATATCTCCGCCTATCGGAACCTCCGCAAGGAGCTGCTGGCGGGCAGGATATACGGCCATCTGGCGGAGAACATCTCCACCTTCCTGGCCCAGTCCCTGCTGCCCACCACGGATCTGGTGCTGGACCGCCGGGAGAAAAAGCGCCGGGTGCAGTTCTTCACCAATCCGGAGCTGTGCGACATCACGGAGGATCTGGTCCTGACGGAACCCTACTGGAACTACAAGGGCCGCAACATCGTTACCCCCGGGAACGAGGACTTTGTCAGGACCTTTCTCTATGAAAATGATGCCCTTCACAGGGAGGTGGGCAGGCTCCGAAACGGCTTCATGAACAACGCCCAGGCGCTGCTCCACGGGGATCTCCACACCGGCTCCATCTTTGCCAACGAACAGGGCGTAAAGGTCATTGATCCGGAATTCGCCTTTTACGGTCCCATGGGATATGATATCGGCAACGTCATCGGGAACCTGTTCTTCTCCTGGGCCAACCGCTGTTTTACCGCGCCGCAGGACACGGCGGCTGCCCGGGCGCTGGAGGATACCATCCGCGGCGTGTGCGACCTGACGGCGGAGAAGCTGACCGCCAGGTACGACGAGCTGGTGACCTTCCCCCTGTACCGGGCGGAGGGGTTCTGCCGCGCGTATCTGGACGGCGTCATGGCCGACTCCTACGGCTATGCGGGCACGGAGATCATCCGACGGGTGGTGGGCGACTCCAAGGTCATGGAGGTCACCTCCGTCACAGACCCGGACATCCGGATTCCCATGGAGCGGGCCCTGATTAAAATGGGTATCTTCCTAATCCGGGAGCGGGAGAGCGGCCTGAATGGCTCCGCTGTGACCAGAGCTTTCCGCGGGATACTGGCGTAAAGGAGGCGGCAAGATGGAACGTATGGACCGGGATATGCCGTTCCTGCTGCAATATGAGCATGTGGCGTGGTTTGAGAAGGGAAAAGTCCGCATTCTGGACCGCCGGGTCTATCCCACAGAGGTCCGGTTCGTGGTGTGCACGGACTACCACGAGGTGGTACAGGCCATCGCGGACATGGTGACCCAGAGCGCGGGCCCCTATACCGCCGTGGGCATGGGCATGGCCCTGGCTGCCTGGCAGGTCCGGGACAAGGGCGCACGGGAGCAGGAGGAGTTCCTGCGGCAGGCGGCCTATGACCTGGCACACGCCCGGCCCACCACCGCCAACCGGTACGGCCAGATCACCTGCCGCTGTGCCGATGTGGCGAAGGAGACCCTGGCTGCGGGCCGGGATCCGGTGGAGGCCATCGTGGCATCCACCGTGGAGTCCCTGAACCGCCGGTACAGCACCATGCAGGTGGTGGGGGATTATCTGGCGAATCTGATCCCCAATGGCGGCGCCATCCTGACCCAGTGCTTCGGCGAAACCATCATCGGCACAGTGATCCGGGCCGCCAGGCGGCAGAACAAGACCTTCCGGGCCTACTGCGCGGAGACACGGCCTTATTTACAGGGGGCCCGGCTCACGTCCAGCTGCTTTGCCCAGATGGGCATCGATACCACGGTCCTGACAGACAATATGATCGCCTACGCCATGGAGCGGGAGGGCATCGACCTCTTCACCTCAGCGGCGGACTCCATCGCCTGGGACGGCCATATCGCCAACAAGATCGGCACTTTCCAGATCGCCATCCTGGCCAAGTGTTTCGGGGTGCCCTACTATGTCACCGGCATCCCGGACCGGGAGAAGCGGACGAAGGACGACATCGTCATCGAGATGCGGGACCCCGCCCAAGTCCTCTCTTATCGGGGGATCCCCAACACGCTCCCCGGGGTGAAGGCCATCTACCCCTCCTTCGACGTAGTGCCGCCGCATCTGATCTCCGGCGTGGTGACGGACAAGGGCGTGTATGTGCCGTATCTGCTGGGAAACTATTTTGACTCTGACGTCAAGCCGTTCTATTGACGGCAAAGGGCCGCCGGGCGGAAGAATTGGAAAACGCAGGGGGACGGTATGCCGGTTGCGGCGCTGGGTCGGATGCCGAAGAGCACCCCCGGCAGGCCGATCCGGCTGTGTGGAAGGAATCTGGGTAGGTCCTCTCCGCCGGGAGAAATGTGCTCTGCTGCATATCAGGCAAGGGACGGAAGCCCCGCCCGCCTTTTCCGGCGTGTCCGCAAAACCGGAATCATACGGGCAGCTATATCAGAAATTAAAAATGAAAATGAAAACAGGAGGCAGCAAATTATGCTGATGCAGGAGGAAAGAGAGCTGGTTGTTGAATACGGCAGGAAAATGAGCACCGACCGTCTGAGCACGGGAACCAGCGGCAATATCAGCGTCTGCAACGCGGAAAAGGGACTGATGGCCATCAGCCCCTCCGGCATGGACTATTTCTCCACCACGCCGGAGGACGTGGTCATCACGGACCTGGAGGCCAACATTGTGGACGGCGTCCGCAAGCCCTCCAGCGAGTGGGCGCTGCACACCGCGTTCTATCGCCACAAGCCCCACGCCAGGGCCGTGGTGCACACCCACTCCATGTACTGCACCACCTTTGCCGTGCTGGGCCAGCCCCTTCGGGCTGTCCACTATGCAATCGGCGACACCGGAGCAGCCACCGTCCCCTGCGCGCCGTACCGCCTCTTCGGCACAGCGGAGCTGGCAGAGGCCGCCATAGAGGCCTGCGGCGGCAGCGACGCCGTTCTGCTGGGCAACCACGGCCTGGTGGCCTGCGGCAGGGACCTCAAAAGTGCTTACGGCCTGGCCTGTAATCTGGAGTACGTCGCGGAGCTGCAGTACCGGACCATGTGCATCGGCACGCCCAATATCCTGACGGATGAGCAGATGGCGGAGGTCATGGAGCGATTCAGGTCCTACGGCCAGCCCGGCAGCGGCAAGGCCGGATATTGAGCGGGGCGGAGGTCCCGCGGAGATCTTCACCAGCCTCCGGATGGCATTGAACACACCGGCATCAAATGCGATCTTGCAGGAGAGCCAGCCCCGCGCTC